>Ga0315283_10001491_pt1 | contig 18909 bp, 23 predicted proteins | sample YL17G09_0_MG_FD_204541 | JGI IMG/M metagenome (GOLD analysis project Ga0315283, IMG submission 204541) | Sediment microbial communities from Yellowstone Lake, YNP, Wyoming, USA - YL17G09_0 | ecosystem: Environmental > Aquatic > Freshwater > Lake > Sediment | place: USA: Wyoming | collected... | reverse complement strand
AAAGAGTGCATGCCGGTTTTAGTTCAACACTTTGAGACTCTAGCAAATTTTGTAGTAAAGAACAAGCATCACACGCACAATAAACACTCATTTTTTATTTGGTATATCTATTTATTCATACCTTTTTGACATTTTCTCTAAAGTCTCCTCAAAAGCTCTAGTAAAGAATTCAACAGTTCTGTTCTTGGACTCTACGTTATGATACCACGCGTTTGGATCCTTTTCAAATACTTTTAATGTCATGTTTATTCTAATTGGTTGAAGAAAAATCCCAGCCACGGGGATAGATGTGTGCAGATCTTTTTCCAGTTACGGAATCAATTTGGTGAACACCCTTAATATCATTGTCTCCCATCAATTTCAGTACTTTGGAGTAATTCAGAGGCGCAACATCCATTCCAGTTAAAGGGTTTCCTCTAATTCCCCATTGCGGTACCAACTTTTTTTCTACTTCACCTTCAAGTTTAATTTTTTATAGATTACCACCATTCAGATAATCTTCAACAACCGTCTTCAATGTCTCAAAATCAATTCCTCCCAATTCATTGGTTTGCTGAATACCTTTTAGTTTGGTCAATGTCATGAATTCTTTTTTGATTGTACCATCACCCTGTTGAACATTAATCTCTTTTGTTGTCTTGATGGAATAAGATTTTGGGCCATATCCAACGAATCCAGTAATCCCTTCTGTAGAAATATCTTCAACTGACCATCCTCCAATTACATCATCTGCAGGAATGTTTTCACGTGGATCAAGAGAAGTCTTGTAAACGATCGAATCAGTATCACACATGGCAACTCTGTCACCACAGATTTCAAGACCTTCCAGTAGTTTAAGTCGGGCGTAAGCAGGCACCATGGCTCCGGCAGCAAGATAAACTTTTCCAAGGTTGGGACTCACATTCTTTTCCTTAGTTCTCAAAATGATCCGTTTTCCTTCATCAAAAACATAACACCCCTCCAAGTCCATGGTATTGGCAGATACGTTTTGAAAGATCCGTTTAATTTCCTCATCATCAATTCCAGTCTGAAGTGAAGAATGGTTGGGGCGAATCAATTTTTCAGCATGTTTTCCCCATCCACAGTTATTTATAAGTTTGTAAACAGCTCTTTGTGCCTTATTCCTCTTCCATTCGGAAGTGTTCATGGATTCCAATAGCAAATCACCTAAACCCGGAACACGGTGATTGTAAAGTGCCACATAAGCTTCACGCTCATTGTGAACCGGCGGACCATCAGGAACATCACGGTTGTACCATTCCACATATTTCCCACTTGTTTCTGTTGAAGGAGCTGGTCCGGATGTTCTCTCCTTGTCAACATAAAATTCCATAGAAATATTCATCCAAGCAGGTTTTGAAAACCGATATTTATCAAACCTATACACCTTTTCCAGGATGTAACCTTTTCCCAGAGCATGTTTCAAAGTTGGAGTGTCCAAAACTAATTTCAAGTGGTCTGCAGGCACCAGATTGCACTCACACTTTTCCCCGATAATCGCCCTAGTGACAGGGTCTACGATTCTTTTGTAAATCTGAATAACTGGGTGCACCAAGTTTTTTGGGGGAATGAGATCACAACAAACATATCCAAACATGGTAGGATCATTAATGAAAGACTCTGCCGTAGGCTGTGTTCCTCTGCAATCCAACAAATTCAATTGGTGCTCAGTTTCAGATCCCCCATACCCTTTGATTCCAATTGAACAATTGCAAGAAACCACAGGGTCGCGAAATCTATCAACCTTATTGGTACATGGGTGACAAGGACGCTCTTCCAAAAAATACCAATGAATGATTGGAGCCCCTATTGGAAACTCTTTCATCATTTGAATTGAAGGATACAATGACACCACATCTTGGTACATGATTTTAATCCCTTTTTTTAATTAAAAAAAACCTGAATCAATTTCTTCCTGAGTAAGAATCATGAGATTGTTTCGGACTTCAGTCCTTCCTCCCCTCAAACTCTTGCGTATGAAGTTGTACTCTGCGGGACTTTGAACAGCAAATCCATTACGGCTCTGATCTTCAATCTCTTTGTAATAGATTAGACTATTTTCCTTGCGGTTTTGAAAAGCTCTTGATCTAATTTCTTCTTTAGTTAAAGTTGGATTTTCTTTCTTTTCTTGTGCTTCGAGTTTGTAAATACCAGTTTCTGGAAGAGTCAAGTTTTTTGTAATATCTTTCAAAACTAGATCATGGACAAAAGAAGGAAGTGTAACAGACATCAAGGGCACACCACCTTTCAGGATACATATATCCATGTAAACCTTCAAAAGTGCGGCCAATCCCCGAACATCAGAGTCACAATATTTGACTAGCTCCTCTTGGAAATCCCAAATTCCAGTTTGAGAAGAATGCCATTCTTTTAATTGAATCAACCTTTGATACTTTTTCTCACCCTCACCAAGTTTGATCATTTCTGGTGAAAAGAATTCAAGTGCAGGAATTGGTCCAACATAATTTTGATTGTCAATGGTATTGAACTTGTGAGGGAAATGACCTTTGGACAAAGCCATGACAGGATCGTTGGCATCAAAGAACCCATTCAGCAAACCTGCAAGAGAACCAGTAAGATGAAGCATTGAGTCAAGAAATACCACATTTTTGCCACCAATTCCCTGACTTGTGCCGACCCTAAGTTGCAAAATAGATGCCCCTCTCATAAGTGGGGTCATTGGAAGGTTTGTCTTGATCACACCCTCCAGCAAAAACTTGGCATCAAATCCTGCACCATTGTGAGCAAATAAATAACAATTGCTTTTGTTGTAATGGAGCACATAATTGAGAAATTCAGAAACACAATCATCCCCATGGAATCTAATCATCTCAGGTTTGTACTCTCCATCTGCTTTCTTGCATGAATAGATATTGGTCAAGACAATCAAATTTGGTTTGAAGTATCGTCTCTTTTTCACAACATTCAAGCTTGACCTGTAACCCCGAATTGAAGTTGTAGCATTTGCAATGTATGCATTCATGAGATCAGAGTACTCTTCCAAATCAATTCCAAAGTTTAAATCATGATGTGTGATGGAAACAATTTCTTGGTCATCATCAGTAATGTCTTCCTCAACCAACATTGTCTCCATATCGTAAGCAAAGAATGCGGGAGTCTTTCCATCGTCATCAGCATCAATACAAAAATCATAGTCTTTTTCATATTCATTGAAATACTTGTTGTGGGGATGTTCTAGATTTTTTCCATGATCTTTTGGCAGCAAAGTGCAATGATGTCTCTGACCTTGATTGAATTTGAAACCCATGCTGCAGATACTACAAGTCTTGAATGGACATTTTCCTGGATGGGTAGTGCCTCCACAAAGGGTGTTTCTACACGCTTTCTTTTGTTTCTTCTTTTCCTTTCGTTATATCAAAAAAACCTGTTGGGCAATTTCAACATCAGTATCAGTAGCATCAGGGTGGTCCTTCCAGCATTTCCAAAGTTCGTGACGGTCTTTTGCGTTGTGTTTCACAAATCTTTTTACTGTAGAACAAAAAGAGTATGTGCCACCATTTTTCCATTGCTCAACAAATGTTTGGTATGACGCAGTGACAGCCCAGTGACGTGTATCTCCAGTTGACCAATTAATCAATTGACACATTGCCGACCCTTCCACAAATTCTTTTCCTTTGAATTCGGTGAATTCAGACAGTTCAATATCATGGAGAGCAGGAATCATCACAATCACAGCGTACTTTGGAAACAATTCAACAAAGTCTCTGATTTGGTTTTTGGTTACCAAAAGACCCCAATTCAAATCCATTTGAAGTTTGTCAGCCCTTTCAAGTGCCCTTCTTGCTGGTCGAGCATAGTTGGTTCTTTCTGAAGCTGCAGTCCTTCCGCCCTCATTCATCCTTTTGTTAATAGAAAGAAAACCAATAAGCCAAAGCGAAAGCTGCACAATTGATTTTCTTGGCGTCCAATGAATGTGAATACCAGGATCTCTTCCAGAGTAGCTTTTTCAACCATTTTGGAGGTCCATCTGAATCTCCGGCAGCTGTATAGATATTCAAAGCACTTACGGGACTAATTGTTAAAGTCCAAAGCATTTGATCCACGGAGCGCTCTTCTGAACTCTGAGTATATGCCAAGATATCTGCAATTGAAATAGGAGTAATTTCTTGCAACTGAAGTACTCCATCAGGAGTTCGAAGGTCACGATGATTAAGCAAATCCGTGGCGGATAAAAACACATCTGTAGTTCGGATTTCTTGAGTAGTGGCTGGAGGATAATTCATGAAACGCCGATATTCTCTAATTGCGACAGTTGCATTAGCTTGAAATCCCAAAGCCAAATTAAGTGAAGATGTATAAACATCAGCAGTATTTATGAGTGGTCTGGCAGTGATGGTCAAAGGAAAACGGTCAAATACTCCATTCCGCAAGGGTACAATTTGAAATTGCCAATATAAAAGTGTCATTATTTTGGGAAAAGTTCGCAACAGATTTTTCTTTAGGGTTACGCGCCCACATTATCAAAGCCATTGCGCAAAGCGCAATTTAAAGTTGGGCTATGCCCAACAGAGTTTGACGAAAAAATATATTCTTTTGTTGTTAATCCTGCAGCCACTAGTACCATTGCTTTCTTGGTGCTTTTCACAACAAGTGGTGTGAGTGCAGTGAGCTTGACAGTGGTGGAACCTTACAAATCAATGTTGTTGGGGCATCTTCCTTTACAATATTCCCTCCAAGTAACCTGCAAAGTCTTTGGAAGGATTTGGAATACAAGAAGTTGGGCCGAAATCCAAGGGTTATTTGAAATTGGGTTGCAATCAATAAATATTTTTTTTCGGTAAAGTCTTTATTTCAAAAACGTCCAAAAAATCCATCCAGCAAAAAATGGTTTTTCATTAGTTTATTAGCGCAGACTGGAATTTCGTGACGTTGGAAACCGTGTTAATATTACCACCAATCATTGTGGTTGGTCCATTACTTGTGTTCATCACAAAGAAAGTCGCGCGTTCACCTACACCCAACCCAATGACTGTGGAACCACAAAGTGAGTTTCCTTGGGAATCTGCTTTTTGTAACTGGTAACCGTACCGGGCGGGTTGAACCACATTAGCGGAATTGATAATTTGAACCCATGCACCAAAATCCCCATTATTGTTACCAGTTAAATTGATGGAATAATTCACACTGACAAAAATTCTTTGTGTTGTGTTGTTTGCACCTGTAAAAGGATTGAATATGGAAAATGCTCTTGTGCTGGTTGCACTAAAATCTAGCCCCAAAGCCACTGGTGGTGACTGTAATTGTAAACCTGGTAGCCCTGTAATTGCAAGAACAAAATTCGCAGAGACATATGCGGATAAACAAGCAGCTTCTTGCCCTAATAAAGACGTGGACCATTTTGTTCCGTCTTGGCCATCAGATATCAAGAGTTGATCTATGGTTCCCACTGTAGGAGGTTCAGGTAAAGGTTTTCTATTATTCAGTTGTTTTTGGAAATTCATTTGTAATACCCTCATACAATTGGGCGTAGCCCAATTTAAAGTTGAGCTATGCTCAACAAAATGATTGATCCTGCAATTATTGAAGATGAAAAATCATTAGCAAGAAACTGTGAAGTTTGCGATAATATTTGGAAATCAACTTATTTGGGAATTAATACTCAAGGGTCTATTGTGGTATTTACTCATATGTGTGGAACTTGTGGGAGATCAATGATTAAATTGCAAAATAAGAATTTCGTGTTAGTAGAAAAGTAATAAAGTATGACAATAATATAAATGACTACTCGACGCCCTGGATTTTGGAAACCATACTTGACTGGAACTCTCACTGGAGCCGCTGCAGCCATACCGGCCCTAGCGACAGGAAATATCCCTGCGGCAATTTCTTCAGCCCTTGCAGGTGGAAAAGCAGGGTATAATGTCCATGAGGAAATTAGACAAAAGTACAACATCCCGTGGCTGGGAAAACGTGGACGTCGTAAGACCAAGTGTGCATCAAAACGCATGAAAAAGTCTGGGCCCAAAAAGTCACGAAAGAAGTGTTGCAAAAAACATAAGTAGTTTCCCAAATAAAAATGTCTGTTTTAATTCAAGATGCATTCCCAAAGTTTGATATTACAATGGACCTTGCCCAAGCAGAAACAAACTTTCTAAAAGATTCCAGAAACTCATTTTTGGCTGGCAACTTGAAATTTGGCAAGTTTGCAAAGAAATGTGTAGTCAAGATTGATGCCAAGACTGCGGCTGGAGGGATTATCAAGGATATTTACGGTGGAGAGGTTAATTATTCCCTGGCAGTGTCACTGGACTCGGAAGATCTCTCAAGAATGCAAGAACTTTGTGAACGTTTGCAGAATTATGCCTCTGAGCATAACAAGGATCTGTTTGTGGAAGATCAGTGGACCTTTAATAACCCTCTGAAAAATTCTTCTACCTGGTACGTCAAGTTAAAGGTCCAAAGAGGTTTGTTTGTTCCTTTGGTGAATGGGGGAAAGATCCAACCTGATTCTTGTGAAGGGGTTGTTGCAGCCGGAGCCAGGGTTACACTAACAGGGTCTTTTGGAATTTGGATGAATGCGGCATCAGGACAATACGGAATTTCATTTGTCGCACAATCAGCCAATTTTTAATAAAGTATGCTTATATAATAAATGAAGAATCTGTTGAATTTTAATGGTAATTTCTTTGATTCCATTTATGTTGGACAAATATGTATTGAAAGTCCATCGGCAGCTTCCTGGTGTTTAACCTTGCCTCTTAATGATGGTAGCGTAAACCAATTTCTACAAACTGATGGGAATGGAGTAACAACTTGGGCAAATGCTGTAACTTCTGCGCCTACAGGATTTCAAGTTATTGGAAATGCGTTATCATATGGACCATCATTAATACCAATTGCAAATGGAGGTACAAACTCTTCAACGGCCACGGGTACTGGTTCTGTTGTTTTACAAAATGCACCCTCCATTATTAATGACTTGAATGTATCTACCCGAATCAAAGTGCTACATAATTTGGGAGATTTATTATACGATTCTATTACATTTGGAAATATCGCGGATACAGGATGCGCTGGGGTATTTAGGTTTTTCAGTCAATTGTCAAACCCCTCACTCTCTTATATTGAAACCATCGTTTATGGGGCAAGTAATACAAGTTTAAAATTGCATTTCAATGGAGATACTGACGTAGTACGAAATCTATCTGTAGGTTTGGACCTGCTAGCTAGCCAGAAGTTAACTGTCATGGGAAATGGAATTTTTAATGTCAACAATGGTTTCGCATCCACCGTACCAATATCATTGTTAGATATTGGAAGTGGAGCAGATCTTAGTGGTGGAGGAGGAAGTAACCAGATATCGTTTCAGTACCAGACCGGAAATAATGGGTTCAGACATTTCATTCAGTCACGGCATAATTCTACGGCATCCCCAAATACCGGGAACGCTCTTTGGTTTTTCATGAATCAATCTAATTTAGGAGCCACTTCCACAGCCCCAGGAACCGGAAATGTAGTTGCTTTCAAAATTACTGGGGACGGCGTCGAAGCCCCGGTTAAGTTGACTACTCCTATTGTATCAGCCACGACTTCAGTGACAACCCCTGTGGTATCTGCAACTACCTCTTCACTCACACCTTCATGTCGAGTCGGTGCCACAAATTATACAAATATTACTACTCAAGCTACAACTCCGAATGTAGTTTTCAACCTTCCAACTAATGTCGGAGTTAACGGGGATTATCTCTTGAATAATGGATCAGGAAATTTATCTTGGACTGCTGGATTCTCATCAGGGACATGGACTCCAGCATTCAAGTATATTGATGCTGCTGGGGCTATAGTAGTCCCAAATGCCACTCTGACTAATACTCTGTATAATGGGTACTATACAAAATTTGGGAGAAATGTTACTGTGTTTTATGATGTATTATTAGAATCAACCAATGGTGACCAATTTTTAAGTGGAACAAGGTATCCGGTTATAACGGGTTTACCATTTACATGTAATGTTTCTACAGGTGGTTCGCAGTTTGTTAATAGACAACCAATGAATACTTGTTCTTATCCCAATGGTTATGCTGGACCAATCCCAGCGGTTGCCTTCCCCGTTTATGGAACTGAGCGCGCCCAAGCTGTAATTAATGGCTCTGGAGAATCCGTACCTATGAATTACATTAATATTGTTACAATTGCTACAACACCTTGGATCTCGGATGGAAATACAATTCAACTGTATTGTCCAAGTGAGTTTTTTGCACCTGTTTTAACGGTACCACCTTATGCCTTGGCGTATACATTAGACGCACCACTTGTAAACGTGTGGATAGTTGGAGCTGGGTCATTTCCTAATATCAGATTCAAAGGTTCTATTAGTTATTTGACAACTTCTTAATAAATTTATTTGTAATCACCCATAGCAGATCTTGGATTTGCTTGCTTTTTGGCTCTCGTACTTTTTCGAGGGCCAGAAGCTGACGTAGGCCGTGTAGCTGGCGTAGCAGGTGTTCTTCCAGTACTGGTGGCTGACGTAGGCCGTGTAGCTGGCGTAGCAGGTGTTCTTCCAGTACTGGTGTAATCACCCATAGCAGATCTTGGATTTGCTTGCTTTTTGGCTCTGGTACTTTTTCGAGACTTAGAATCTACCGTAATTGTAAATTTTCCAGATGGCGCACTTACACTCTGTAATATATCACTATAAGTAATTCCTGGTTTAGCCTGCTTTTTGGTTATAATTGAAAGCTTCTGCCTTTTATGACTTTTTGTAATAAAATCACGAGGTTCATTGTTACGTACTAATTTTTTTGGATTAGTAGTTTTCAAATTTGGTGTAACCTTTTTTGATACAGGTTGAGCTTCACCTGGAGGGGGAGCTTCACCTGTCGACCTTGTTCTACTAGTACTGGTGTAATCCCCAATATCAGATCTTTTGTTAGCCTGTTTTTTGGCTCTGGTACTTTTTCGCGGTCTTCCTGGGGGATAAGGATTTACACCAGGAGGTCTAGACCGATTAGTTCTTACAGCCAAATTGGATTTGACCATGGCGCTGATCTGGTCGTATAACAATGCTTCAACATTATCCAATTCCATGGTATCTTCACCGGCCTCCGTGGAAGGCGTTCTCTTTGTCTCTGCGTCTATTCTCTCTACTATATCTTGACCCGGACCCAAGCTAGTGATGTTAATATCTTTAACATTATTTGTTGGTACCCAAGGGTTAGGCTGTGGAGGCAATGCTGTATCTGTAGGGACAACATCAATTGGTATGGTTTCTACAATTGGGTTACCAGTATTTCCCTTGAATGGTTTATGGCTATTAATGATCCATTCACTAGGAATTGGCGGCGGGGGACCTCCATGGGGTACCCCTACAGGCCATGGATCAGACGGAGTTGCAGGTGCCCACAATGGAGGTGGATAAGGTGGGGGATTTGAATTTGTCGTCCATGGATTTGGAGAAGTTGGAGGTGGTGCAGTTGGAGGAGGTGCAGTTGGAGGTGGTGCAGTTGGAGGAGGTGCAGTTGGAGGATTCCAAACCCCCGGCTGCCTTGAAGTTGGAGGTGGTGCAGTTGGAGGAGGATTAGAAGCAGCCTCTTCTGCAGAAGGCATTGACGCAGAGGAAAATGAACTCCAAGAGCTTGAAGGACTTGAATTACTAGACGGTATATAAAATGACCCACTAGCTGTAGATGGATTAAATAATAAAGGAGATAATGTGTACGATCCTTCAGAAACCGTTAGCATACCTTGATCAGGTTCTGATGCAACTAGAATCGACGGAGGTGGTGGAGGGATCGCAAAAACTTTCGGTAAAGGTTTATCCTTTTTAATTAGGTCGGATAACTTTTTAAAAGAAAGTTTGAATCGTTTCCCCAGTTTTGGTTTCATTGGTAGGGCCTCATTCTCTGGACATACGAGAGGACTTTGGGAAGCAGTAATAAAGGATCCTGAACCATCTTGCTGGAATGGTCGTATAGTTGAATATTGATTGTGCATATTTGAATAACCCAAAGCCAAATTGGCCTCATCTTGCGGGGTATTTGAAAATGGTCCGATTTGTTTTGTTAATCCCCAATAATTGCGTGGAGGTTGTATCAACATTTAATATTTGAGACACACTTTATTACTATTGGTCAACATTTAATTTTTAATAAGAAGACTCTTAGAGCCCAACTAAGAGAGAAATCCAAAAGATGGTGGTCTTACAATTCCAGGCATTTTGGTTGCAGGATTTTCGATAGTTGCGACTGTAGGACCCGCCTTGGCTTCCGGTTGCGGTTGACCCCCGAGATTAGAAAAAAACATTTCACTTGAATCGCCAATTGTTGTACTGCGGGGAATTTGGTTTCCTCGAGTTGAAGTCTCTGGAGCAAAAGGACCGGGGAGAGGAAGAAAATTATTTCCAGTAACTTTTGCTTCACATACTTTAGCCACAGTGTTATTCCAATTATGTCTTGAAGCCGGGTAGTCGATTGGTACAACCAGTTTGTCAGGCTCCTTCAAGTCTTGATATACCCAACCAAGGTTTGTTTTGTGGGATTTTCTTTCTGCCCATCCCAAATCGACCGTGACTGGTCCCATACCATTACTCATATAACTTCCGATTTGACCATTTTGTACACCTGATCCCAATCTGGACTCTCCCCAGGCCGAAAATGTGGGATCCCAGGCAAATGGAGCATCGGGATATGATTGTTTTATTCTAACTTGACCAAGTACATCTCCCACTGAACCTTCTGAACCAGGACTTATGAATTGATGTGATTGCGTTTGAAACGGTCTTGGACCTACTACTGCACCAGACATTTTTATTAGACACATACTTTATTTATTGAGCGTAGCTCAATTTAAAGTTGGGCTACGCCCAACATGAAAAGACTAAAAGGGTCTAGACCTTTTTACGACTCTGCCATTGGCTGTTCCAACTGAACTACTAGAGTTTGATGTGCTGGCAGACTTTTTAATAATGAACCCAATTTGTACGACAAAATTTAGTCCATTAAAATCTAATATATCTGAGAAATTTCCCAGTGTGAAATATAAATCTATATCTTGCATAATATCGATATCAACCGCATAAAACAAATCTGGGATTTTGTCTTTGTAGTCAATGATAGATCCTGGACCGACTTCAATCGAAATGTCTGTTAGTTGTGGAGATCTGTTTCCACCACCAAGATTAACACTTCCTCCGGGCAATACATAATCAGTCAAGTTTCCAAGTCTTATAGAATTAACAAATAAGTTGTTTGGGCCCGACAGGTTAATAGCATTTAAGGAGGTTAATAAAAATGGGGCTCCCACTGCAGATGATACAAGTCCACCATTAAATCCCAAGAACCAATGAGGATCCGTATTAGTTGTACTTGTTGAAGTTCCCATTGTGAAAGAGTAAGCTAATAATGAAGCCGTAATTGAGATTTTGTTTGTAATGGAAGAATAAGTAACTGTGTATACATTAGCATTTCCAAGAGCTATTGATCCTAAATCTAGAATTCTTTTTAGTTCTGCACAAATTTGAGCAGCATTATAATTGCCTTTGTTAGTAACAAAAAACCTGGGGTTATTGATACGGTTGTTGGTCCTCCACCTTCTCTCAATTGAAAAGATCCATTTAAGAGTGTAAAAACATAGTAACTAAAAGGAATTTGTGCAGACATCACCTTGACACCAACAATGTTTTTCAAGTCTCCAGAAACTCCGGCATTAAAGGAGGGCCAATTCAAGGCTGTGTATTGGGCAGTCTGAGCCGTGGAAAAGTCTTTGGCATCCAAGGATATTTCTTTATAGTAATACTCGTCGGATAATCCCAAAACACCGCTCATTTATATATTAACCATACATTATTAATCATTATTGAATAAGTTCCAATACCTTGGGTTAATTTTCAAATACATTATTCTCTCTCAAAACAATCATGGCATCGTAATAGGTATATACTTCTAGAGCTGATGGAGCTGCGGCAATACCTGTAACTTGTGGAAGGGCCCAGTATGCAATGATTGAAATATCTGATTGTTCTTCAGCGTTCAAACCAGAAATCTCTACCCCATTGGAAGTTTCCAAAGAACATGCCATTGCAAAACATTGTGAACCCAAATCTCCGTGACAAGAATTAGCAATGACATTAACTCCGATAAATTGTGGGACCCCGGTTGCAAGAATAGAACCAAGAGATGTTCTGAAATCTAACTCCTGTAAAGTTCCCCCATTATTTTGTAAACCCCATCTACTAGCATTCACTGGAGCTGACAATCTATAATCTCCAAGGGTATTTAGAGCTTTTTGTAATTCAACAAATGCTTCTGCACCTCCATTGGTTAAAGCCCCACCAACTCGGTTTGAAACTTGGACTGGAGAAGCTGGGAAAAACCTTGATCCAACTCTAACTTGATAGTTTTGGAGAGTTGATACACCAGTAGCTGAAGTATCCAGGAAACAAGCGTGACTGTCTGTAGTGAATGTTGGAACTTGTCTTCTCTGAACACAGTAGACAGACTTTACAGATCTGGATCTTTCTTGAACCTGCAAGTTAACAGTTGCTGCAGATTGAGAAGAAAACAAGAATGTATGCCAAGATGAAAATTTGATTGGCACACCTCCATTTTGTAATCCTCTCAAAAACATTTCATCATATGAAGCGTCAAACTCCAACACTTCAGGAATCAAGTTGACTTCAGTTACTGCGTAAGTTGGAGAAAACAAAGCCAGGGTGGTATTAGTGTCGGTGTATCCAACAAAAATACATGCCGCAGGCTGTTCAAGAGTCAATTCAATGGCTAGTTGAGAAGCCATAAATTTGGTTGGAATTAGTTTCTCGCAAGTCATGAGACCAGTGGCCAGTTGAACTTGGTATCTTCTGGTTGTTCCCAAAGTAATTCCACTTCCAGTAAAAGAGGGGGTATTATGAGGAACAGACCCAAGTGACATACCAGCCAAATTAAAATTGACACTACCGGCGCCAGTTGACTGAGAATATCCCTGAATATGTTTTTGTCTGACATTTTGAATACCCCAAGTTCCACCCGAACCATCCATTGTGATAACTGCCCCACCAATACCTTCAGCAATAGAAGCTTGATCCATAGAACCATGTGCGGAAGTGGCGGTCCATTCAGTCAAGTTTCTTACAATCACGTTGTAATTAATAATATCTTCCAGAGGCGTAGATCCATACAACACTCTAACTCTTGAAAATATTGATTGAATGTTATTTTGGAATCTAATTTGATAATTATTGGTTGCACCCGTTGCAGGAGGACTTGACAAAGTTACGTCAAACTCAATAGTAGTCTTGCTAGGATTTACGTATCCTTGAGCAGGAAACTCGAGTCTAATAGTTTGACCTGGAAGAAACTGAGACCCATTCTTTGGAGGGATTCTAGCAGTCATCTTCAAGGTCTTGTTGGCCTGAGTTGGGAAAGAGTATCTTGCATTCCAAGGAATAGTTACAGAATCCGAAGAAGGGTACCAAGCAAAGTGTGAAGCCATCTTTGCTATTTAAATCACACTTTATTACCACTAATAATCTCTGCTCGAGCCCGGAATAGGGTGCTTGTAAACTATCCAAGCGACTTGCGCGTTGACCGCAAAAGTATTCAACCACAATAATCTGGATACAACGCTGTAAATTAAATTTTTCCCATAACCCCAGGTTCTGTACTCTTGGTCCTCCTCGTCTGCAGTATAATATTTCCCTTCCTTAAAAACATTATCTCCATTATGTGGAGCTAAAGATCCAAAAGTCATTCCAGGAAGTTTTACTCTAATCACCCTAGCAGCCTGTGGATACATATGTGAGGATATTAAATCTCCTACTATATGATAGTGTGTTGCTAAACTTGGTCCAGGACCTGTGCGAGTGGGGTTAGTGGGTGGTGCTCCCCCGTTTATAGAAATTGCCCTAGAGTTTTCGTATTTAGGAACCATGCACAACGCTCCAGTTCCACCCAAAGAATGACCAACAAATATTATTTTGTATGGGATGATCTCATTGACTCCAATTACTACAGTGTCAGTTACGACAGGTATAGAGGAATTGTACTCATCAAGTAATTTGGTAGCATCATCGCAAATTGACAAGGACCCGCAATAGTTTTTGTCTGTCATAATAAGTAAGTCGTCACTCAAGTCTTGCTCTTTAGTTGAAGAAGACGTTCCTTTAAGTCCAACAATAATAACCTTTGATTCTCTATTAATCCAAAGTGCAACTCTTGAATTAAAAGAGAATAAATAATAGCCCTCTAGATGTTTTATGGGAAATGAGTAAATAGAAAACGTCAGAAAGATAGGAATTTTATCTTCAGGTAGAATCCAACTAGCTAATCCAGTATTACTTTGACCATATACTTTGGATATTGCTGAAGTAGAATCAGCATTAGGAGCGTCAAGGTTTTCCATACAAAAATACACATGCAATATTTCTATGATGTCCCATGTTTGCCCGTGAGAGTTGAATACGATGTTTCTTATTACACAACTGAACAAATTGATTTATATGGTTTCCCTGATTCTTGGGGAGTTTACAATTACCTTGTTATTTCTTCCATGGATTATGAGAAACCACCTATGACTGATTGGAAATATGAGCAGTACATGTTTGGTTTTTTATTACTAACCCCAAAGGTACTCTTCGACCTATACATCGATACTCTAGACTTAAAAGATTTCAATCAACTCTTTATCAATTATTGGGTTTTTTATATATAACAAAAGGGCTCCGAGGACATGTTGATTTATCTACTGTAAATGAAATAAGAAAATTTGGATACAGCAAAGATCCTTTGAAAATATGGGTTTTTCTTTTTTAACAAAAAAGGAATCAATACGCTCATTTCTAAAGAACAATGGATTAAGAAAATATTACAACCGAATTACTTCAATCATCGCAATGTTGGGCTTGCCTTTTAGGATAAGGTTCCCCGATAGTAATGCCTTTTTGTTGAAAATGAGTAATGATTTTATGAAAATATCAAGCCAATTTGATGATTTGAAAATACCCCGCAAATACTTTATAAATATTCGATATATTGTAATCAAGATGCTCAAGAGAGCTAATGTAAAGTTTGAGTTTGATGTCCCCCTGGTCCGGACTAAGCGTAAATTGAGACCACTGGAGAGTATTTGGAATCTTATTGAATATTAATCTTTCCTAAATAAAAATGAATTGTGAAGATACAGATCAAGAAATGGAATCAAAGAAAGTGCCAACAACCGTAAAGGAAATGTATGACACTCAATATCATGCTTTCATTCAGAGGCAACATGTAATTGTATCAATTTTGGAAAAAATGCATTCTATGGAAAAGAAACTAGATATTTTGAATGAAAAGTTGCAATGAATTCTTTAACTAAAATAAAAAATGTTGTACAAAACTTCTGTAGAGGATATTGCCGTACCAGTTGAAAGTGGGAAAAAGGTAAAAATTCAAAGAAAGAAATCTGTTTCAAAAAAGAAGTTGAAATTGGAAGTTGAAGTTAAAGAAGTTCCAGAATCTCTTGAAATCCCCGAGCCTCAAGAACCCCTGGAACCAAAGGTCGATACCGCGGCCGTGGCTGAAGCTGTAAATTTATGATTAAATAAAGGCTAGACATCGTCTTGAACTGGAAGAAGAGAGAAAACACTTTTTGAAAATGGCTACAGATCAAGCAATCGATCAAGCCAGAATATTTCTAGAGAATGAAAGAGTTGCAAAGGCTGCAGCAAAATTGGCAAAGAAAACCCAAAAAAAAACAGAACAACCTCCAAAATGGGTAAAGTCTTTGAATGATAAATTGGATTTACTAAAACCCAAATCAAAAACTTCAACTCCTCCTCCACCTTCACCTTCACCTTCACCTTCACCACCTCTCCATGCGCAAAAGGATCAGCCCCCAGCCCCAAACACTCCAAGAATTTATACTCAAATGTTCCCAGGCCACAGGGCATAATGTGTGAACATAATATAAATGCTTAAAATTAAACCTGTCCCAGTTCCTGCGGGGTGTGTTCATCCAAAGGTAAATGATATACTTCCATGTCATGAATTCACCATGGGGATAATAGCTCCAAAGGGTGCTGGGAAAACAACAACTATATGTAATTTATTAGATTTCTACAAAGGATATTTCCATAGAATCATAATCTTTTCTCCGACCATAGATAGTGACGAGAAGTGGGATTGGATTAAAGATAAAAAATTATTAGCTAGAAATACCAGACTTGAAGACTTGGTTAAACGTATACGTTTAACAAAAAAGAAAAATCAGCCACAGGGTATAGTCGATAATCCACCTAATGAGAATCCGGAAGAGGATGAAATCATAGAATTACCCGAAAGTTTTGATCCTATCATCCCAGAATCTGATTTCCATACTTCTTATAGTGATGAATGTTTGGAAGAGTTGATGGAATCCCAGAAAAAGGTTATTGGGTTTCTCAAAAAACATGGATACCCAAAATATCTTGCTAATCGTATCTTGTGTATTTTTGACGATCAGGTAGGGAGCGCTCTCTTTCGAGGTAAACGTGGGTCATACTTTACTGGATTAAACACACGTCATAGACATTATTCGGCATCTTTCATCATGGTATCCCAAGGGTATAAAGAGATTCCAAAAACTGTTAGGACGCAATGGAGTTGTTTAATTGTCTTTGAAATCGGTTTACTACTAAACTAAAGAAAGGAAATGAAAAGGAGAAGCAAGTGATCCATGAAGAGTTTTCAATGGGATTAAATTATCATGATTGGTTAGAGGCTTATGATTATTGTATTAAAGATCCTTATGGATTTTTATTTCTAAACTATCAGAAACCTGCAAAGTACCGGATAATGAAGAACTTTGATGAGTTCTTATTCATAAAGTAGCTACAAAAGGTTTACCATAAAAAATAATGCATTTGATTGTATTTAGTTCTGTAGATAAAGAAGAACCGTCTATAAATTTGATTAATAGGCTGGATGCTGAAAAAGTTCCATTTTTGTTGGACTCTGAAGGAAAATCTTTGTCATGGTTAAAACAAAATATTTCTAACGGTCGATTATTTGATATTAATTATACAATGTTTACAAAAGAAGATCTAGATACTCAAGTAGTTTCTTTAATTATTCCTTTGTTGCTGTGTGTTCCAACGTTTTCTCTAAAAGAAAATGAATGGTCTCTATTAAGGCAAAAGTTGATGACTAATGCAAAAGATATTTTCAGTGCCGTTTATATAAAAGCAGAGGCTGAAAGTGATTGCGCACTCGTCGAGAGTAATGAAAATGAAAAAGGTTACTTTATTGAATATTATCATAACAAAACTCACAATTGTGCATTTTACCAACTAACAAAACCTTTTACTGATAGACCATATACTGTGGTTGTTAACAATCATACCGAAAGAGGCCATGTTCCGTTCTTTGCTTCATTATTTTCGGTAACTTCTTGGGGAATTTGTGGTCATGATATGGACTTTTTGGCCAAAGCTTGGCATGAATTCGGTCTTCAAGGCGAGTTTAACGCTGAAAAGGTTGTTTTAGATGCTATTGAATTGGCAAAAAGAGACGAAAGTAAACGTCCGCGTGTTTATAGACGAACTCTTGAAGAAGTCGTCACTATGTTTGAGGAAACTTATTGGACTAAATTTTAAATAAAAAGCCCGTCACAAGATCCCGCAGGCACAGAGTCATCTTGTGATCAATTTTTAAAGAAAAGATCACAAGATCTTTAAAAAAGAAAATGAATAAACAATTCTACTTTTTGTATCCATTTATTAAAATAAATAGTGGTGAAAGAAGACGTCGAAGAAGACTTGTCAGAAATTTCCTAAAATATGGATTACCACCGCGAAACCCCTGTTTTGTTCCCCAAAAAAGACCTAATCTGTTAAATACTCCAGATTCAGAATAAATTTTATTAATACTCTTCTGATTCTGTTTCTGATTGTTCATTAGAAAAAATATCTTCCAAATCAAATTCCAACCTTTTCTTCCACGTTTCAAAATCAGGACCAACACATAAAATTGTATCAAAAAATCTATGTCCTCTGTAGCTACAAGACACGTATCTCTGCTTCAAGCTAACCAAAAGAGAAAGGCACATTCTCATGTATGATTTCTGTACTTCCACGTTATCCCTGTAAACCTGAGCCTTTACCAAAAACACCAGGACAGTATGCTCCTTGGGTGTCATGCCCAACTTCTTTGACAGTTCCCAAGTGACCGTGTCGTCATATTCAGTTTTATCTTGACAAGGAGAACAAGGTTTCTCCAGATCAATCAACTTTCTGAGACAATTTTTGATGGCTAAAGAGTAGTTAATAAGAGTTCTCTTTAATATATCCACCAAAATGTCCAGAGACATAAAGTCCAAGTTGTACTTGCGGCCGTAATCATAGAGTTCCTCGTTCATTTTGTATAGAATCACTACTCCCTAAGTAAAAAAAATTTTTTACTATGGCTCAACGTGGCTCAATATAACCCTAGACATTACCATCAAAGAGCCTTATTTTCTATAGTAAATAGCCCTAACCCTAATAGCCCTAGACGTTACCATCAAAGAGCCTTTTACCCCTATAAAAGAAAAAATTCTTTACCCCAAATTAAAAAAATTCGTGTAAATCTCTCCGTGTCTCCCTACCCTCTGTCAATCCAGGTCGCTAAGCGCACCCACAACCAGTGTAATGAAAAGACTTGGACGCAAGAATTTTCATTACACTGTCTCTCCTTGTAGTACATAAGTCGCTTAGCGTCTTACCAGGGTGGCTCTTGCACCTCCCTGGTTTTGTTCTTGTCCCTAGGTCGCTAAGCGCACCCCTGGCGATTGCACTTCTTCTATACTAAATATGTAGTTGAGCCTTCATTTATGAAGGCGATGCTACGTATTTGGTATAGAAGAAGTGCAATCCATTAGCAATTGCATCCCCCTCCATACTAATACGTGGCTTCGCCTTCATTTATGAGGGCGAAGCCATGCGTTGGTATGGAG
>Ga0315283_10001490_pt1 | contig 18909 bp, 19 predicted proteins | sample YL17G09_0_MG_FD_204541 | JGI IMG/M metagenome (GOLD analysis project Ga0315283, IMG submission 204541) | Sediment microbial communities from Yellowstone Lake, YNP, Wyoming, USA - YL17G09_0 | ecosystem: Environmental > Aquatic > Freshwater > Lake > Sediment | place: USA: Wyoming | collected... | reverse complement strand
TCGAGCAGGTTAAAGATGCGCTCCCCGCCGGCGATGGCGCTCTGGATGTTCGTCCACAGCGTGGAGATCTGTGCAATGGGCTGGTTGAAGCGCTGGACGTAGGCGATGAAGGTGATCAGCAGGCCGATCGAGATGGTTGTGCCCATTAAGGATTGATTGGTCAGCAGGAAATACCCGCCGACACCGGCAACGATTGCCAGGCCGACGTAAGACAATGCTTCCAGTGTCGGGGCGAGTGCGGCAGTAAAGGAAACAGCCCGCACGTTGGCATCGCGGTTGGCGGCGTTGGTGACCTTGAAATTCTCAATATTTTCTTCGGCGCGGTTGAAGGCCTGCACTTCGCGTACGGCGGAAATACTCTCCTGAAGTTCGGCGTTCACCGACCCCATCTGTTCGCGTGTTTTGCGGAAGGCCTTGCGGGCCTGGCCGGAGAAGTAAAGCGTGGCGACGATCATGAGCGGTGCCACGGTCAGGGATAAGATGGCCAGGGGCACATTCAACTTAAACATGTCGTAGGTTACCCAGATGAGCAGCAGCGCGCCGCTGAAGACCTGAACCAGTGCGAACGAGAAAGCCTGCTCGATGACGCTGGTATCGTTGGTAATGCGGCTCATCAGGTCGCCGGCCTCGTGCTCGGCATAATAACTGAGCGACAGGCGGTGTAGATGATGGAAGACATCCGTCCGCAGGGTGCGGATCATGTGCTGCCCCGCCCAGGACATGGCAAAGAAGGTCAGGCCGGTCAGGACGGAGCTCATAACGTACAGCAGGATCACGATCAGAACCATGCGCGTCAAACCGGCGACGCGTTCATCAGAGGTCATGCCCCGCGTCGGAGCGGGGAAACCGCCTACACCGTAGAGGGTGGCGATGATCTTCTGGGTTCCGCTCAACTCTGAGGGGGAAGTCTCCAGCCAGCAGTTGCTCTGCGAGGCCTGGGCCTGTTGTGCGCCCTGGATCGGATTGAACGAGGCTAGTGACGCAGCCCCGGAAGGGACAAGAAAACAGTCGGTGATCTGGCCGGTCAGTTGGGGCGTCGTTACCTGAGCCCAGGTCGAGACGATGATCAGCGCCAGGGCAATGACAAAGGCATACCAGTATTGGCCGAAATAATTAGCAAAACGTCCAAGGGTGTTTCTGAGGTCCCTGGGTTTGCTGGTTTCCTGGTTCAACATCATGTGGCGCATCGGGCCGCCACCGCCGCCTCCGCCCATCATGGCTTGCCTGCTTCTTGCATGGGAGCTGCTTCGTGATGTTCTGCCATGAGTTGAGAATTGTAAATCTCAGCATAAATCGGGCTGTCCTCCATCAGGTCGGCATGTTTGCCGCGGGCCACGATCTCGCCCTTGTCGAGCACCAGGATCTGGTCGGCGTTCATGACCGTGCTGATGCGCTGGGCAATGACGAAGCTGGTGCGACCTTTCATCAGTTTGTCGAGCGCGGTCTGGATGACCGCCTCTGTGGCAACGTCCACGCTGGAGGTGGAGTCGTCCAGGATCAGGATGCGCGGGTTAAGCAGCAAGGCGCGGGCGATGGCGACGCGCTGTTTCTGTCCGCCGCTCAGGGTGGCGCCGCGTTCGCCGACGGGTGTGTTGTAACCCTCGGGGAAGGACATGATGAAGTCATGCGCGGCGGCGGCTTTCGCAGCGGAGATGATCTCCTCGTCATTGGCATCCGATTTGCCGAAGGCAATGTTGTCGCGGATGGTGCCGGCAAACAAAGTGGTCTCCTGCAGCACGATGCCGATCCGCGAGCGGAGCGAGTCAAGGGTCACATCGCGTAGGTCATGGTCGTCAATGGTGATGCGGCCCTCGGTCGGGTCGTAGAAGCGGGGCAGCAGGTTGATGATAGAGGTCTTGCCCGAGCCGGTGGCGCCGAGCAGTGCGATGGTCTGACCGGGCAGCGCCTCGAAGCTGACCTCCTTGAGCACCGGGTCTCCGCCGCCGAAATAACGGAAGGTCACGTTTTCGAACTTGACCGTGCCGCTGACGTTGGGCAGCGTGATGGCGTCCGGCTTGTCGACGATGTCGCTCTTGGCGTCCAGGATCTCGAAAATGCGGTCGGCGGAAGCGCCGGCCTGTCCCATCTGGGTGATGATGAAGCCGAAGGAGGCTACCGGGAAGAACAGGTACATCAGGTAGAGCGAGAATTCCTGCCACTCGCCGAGGGTCAGCGTTCCGGCGATGATCTGCTTGCCGCCCACATACAGGACACTGGCCTGTCCCAGGTTGGCGATCAGGAATACCAGCGGCATCAGGAAGGTGAACAGGCGCGCCACGGTGAGCTGCTGGTTCATCACATTGTCCGCCGACACCTTGAACTTGGCCTGCTCCTGCTTCTCGCGGGTGAAGGCTTTGATGACCTTGATTCCCGCCAGGTTTTCCTGCAGGATGGTGTTCAAAGCCGAAATCTTGATCTGGACCTTGTTGAATAGAGGCTGGGCGATGGTGCCAAAAACCATAAACAGGACCAGCGCGACCGGTAGGATCCACACGGTAGCCCAGGCCAGCCTGATATTCGTGTTGAACAGAATGATCAGCGTGCAGGAAAGGAGGAGAATTGCGCCCACCAGCTGCAGCAGGCCCTGCCCAATAAAGATGCGCACTTTTTCCACGTCATCGGTGGCGCGCACCATCAACTGGCCGGTCTGATTCTTGTCATGGTAGGAGAACGAAAGTCTCTGCACCTTGGCGAACAGGTCGTTGCGCATGTCGAACGCCATGGACTGGGAGTTCTTCTCTGCCCAGTAGGTCTGCAAAAAGGCGAACAACCCGCGCATGGCGGCAAACAGGACGATGGCGATCGCCGCGGTGAGCAGTTGCTGCGGGGCGCTGGCTTTATCCGCTGCGGCTTGCGCGACGAGTTGTTCCTTGGTCCATGTGGAGGGATACTTCAGCGCCTCGAGAATTTTTGGCAGCACCTGGGCCAGCATCGGCGCAGGGATCTTCTTCAGCGCCTCCAGGATCTGCCCGGAGAGGTAGCCGGTGGTCACTGCGTCGATCATGTTGCGCAGCAGGCGCGGCACGGCCAGCTGCGACAGCGTGGCGATAATGAGGAATAAATAGGGGATCAACGCCTGCTTCTTGTAATGACCAAGATAGCGGATGGCGCGCCCCAGCGACCCACGCGATTTTCCTTTTTCGCGCTTGCGGGGAACGCTTCGTGACATGGTGGGAGTTGCTTGCACGGATTATTTCCTTTCCAAAATATATAACATCGGGTGAATCACAATTTATTAATTTCAGATTGCTCAAGGCGGCGGACCGCCTCGGTGAGCATGGCCAGTGTGGATGCCACGGCATCGTAGTTTTCAGGCGACAGCGAAGCAGCCAGCTCGTCCACCCACCGGGTGCGGGCGACGATGCCCGTCTCGATCAACTCGCGGCCTTTGGGAGTAAGCGTCAACTGTTTGGCGCGGCGGTCGTTCGGGTCCTCGGTGCGTTCCACCAGCCCGTGCTGTACCAGGCGGTCCACGATCTGGCTGGCAGCCGGCGCCGAAATATCCATGTGCTCGCCGAGGTGTGAAATGCCACAGTTCTTCGAGTAATACAAATGCATCAGGATGCCAAACTGTGGCAGGGACAGCCCGGTTGCCTTAACAAAATGAGACCGCTCCTGCATGGAGCGGGTGGTGATCACGTCCATCCACTGGCGGATCGTCTCGGTTAGTTCTGAAGATGAAGTCATAGTTAAGTCGGCCTATTTATTAAGTATAGTTAATTATATTGTTGACTTTATATTTTGTCAAGGTTAAATATTAAGGCAGCAATCATATTTTTATGATTGCTGCCTTAATTCTGTAAACCCTGTTTTGTACATTAGACGCTTTATTGCCCCCATCCACCACATCGTCCCCGATTCCTTCGGGAATCGGAGATGGATGATCAAGTGCAAGCGGGGTTAGTTCTTGTTAACGTGTCCCACGATTATGACGACATTCCCCTTCTTCTGCCCGGTATCGACATACCTGTGGGCTTCGACGATCTGTTCCAGCGGGTAACGCCGATCAATGACCGGCTTTATCTTTTCCTCCTCGATCAGCTCTTTCAGGGCAAGCAGGTTATCGGTGGAATAACCCGCTGTCCAGGGAATCGCTTTCCTGGTGCTGTTTTTCGAAGACAATCGCCATCGAATCCTGTCGAACACACCAGGGTTGGCATTCAGGTAAGCCCCATTTTCGTTGAGCGACCTCAGGCTGCCTGAAAACGGGCTCTTGTCGATCGTATCCAATATGACATCGTACCTCTGGCTGTTTTTGGTGAAATCTTCCCGGGTGAAATCAATGACATGGTCTGCACCGATCGAGCGCAACATGTCCAACTTCACCGTGTGGTCCACGCCAGTCACTTCAGCCCCGTAGTATTTGGCAAGCTGAACTGCGTATGTGCCGATACTCCCGCCTGCGCCAACGATCAAAACCTTTTGTCCGCGCTGAATATATGCTTTTCCAAGAGCATGCAGGGCTTCGAGTCCACCAAACGGTACAGCGGCTGCCTCCTCGTATGTCATATTGACCGGTTTTGTTCCCAGTACCCCGGCCCACCCTGAAGGATATTCTTGCAGACACAAATACTGGGCATAGGTTCCCATACCAAGACCGGTATATCCAAAGACCTGGTCGCCTGGCTTAAAGCGGGTCACAGCCTTGCCGGCTGATTCGATCTCACCGGCGAACTCCGTCCCAAGAATCGTTATCCTGGTCGGTTTTATGACACCTATATACAGCCGCAGGGGGATCGCAAACAAGAGAGGCAGCTTGAGCCTGCGGAGCTCAGAATCCGGAGTTGCTGCGGTTGTCGCATGTATTTTGATCAGGACTTCATTGTCTTTAGGAGTCGGTTTTTCCACCTCTCTCAGTTGAAGAACATCCGGCGGCCCGTATTTTGCCCAAATGATGGCTTTCATAGGTCTTTATCCAATGTAATCACTACATTTCCCCTCTTATGCCCTTGTTCGACATACCGGTGCGCCTCGACAATTTGTTCCATCGGATAGACTCTGTCGATGACCGGTTTTATCTTCCCTGCCTCAATCAGCTCCTTGAGGAAGAGCAGGTCTTCAACCTTTTCAGCTCCGTCTGACGATGTAAGAACGTTGAGAGTGACGCCTGTCTGCTTAAGCGCCTTTTTTCCTTGGGAAGGTGAGAGCTTGCCCACCGCGTCAAAAATAACGTCGTAGCTCTCGCCGCTTTGGGTGAAGTCTTCCTGTGTGTAATCAATGACCTTGTCGGCGCCCAGGGATTTCACCAATTCCAGGTTTGTCGTGCTGCATACTCCGGTCACGTCTGCCCCAAAGTGGTGCCTGGCAAGCTGTACCGCAAAAGTTCCCACCGCTCCAGAAGCGCCATAAATGAGGACCTTTTGTCCGCTCCGGATATTTCCTTTCCTGAGGCAGCGCAACGCCGTCATCCCCCCGCCGGGAATGGCAGCGGCTTCCTCGCAGGTGAGGTTGGCCGGGTTGATAGCCACTACCCCGTCTTCGGGCAGGCATTTGTACTCAGCATACCCTCCAAAATTAACCGCAAAGGTGGAGGCAAAGACCGGGTCGCCCGGCTTGAAGCGGGTTACTTTCCCGTCGACCGATTCAATTTTCCCTGCCAGTTCCATCCCCAGAATGGTTCTTTTTGGTTTTCGAATCCCCAGGTAAAGGCGAGATAAGAGCTGCTGCCAGCAAGGGCCGGGGATCTTGAGGCTGCGCATGATCGTATCCCCGATGGTGACGGTTGTGGCATGCACCCTTACCAATATTTCATTGTCCTTCGGGGTCGGTTTCTCCACCTCTTTTAGGTGAAGGACTTCCGGCGGGCCGTATTCTGTGTAAACGATTGCTTTCATGAGCTGTTTCCTTGATCATGCTCGGGAGTGTAGGAGAACACTTCCGCCAGGGGCACGCCGAAGGCCTGGGCGATGCGGAAGGCCAGCTCGAGGGAGGGGGAGTATTTCGAGCTTTCGATGGCGATGATGGTCTGCCGGGTCACGCCGGCTTTTTCCGCCAGTGCTTCCTGGGTCATCTCGCCGCGGTCAAAACGCAGCCTGCGGATGTTGTTGCGAATCTTGAATTTTTCCATGTCACGCCCCCCTGTTGTAGAAAAGGAACTGCGAGACGTCCCCGAAGATTTCCGCTATCAACGAGGAGAGAACGATCAGGCTGAACATCACCAGGGGAGGCTGGCCCAGGGCAAAGGTGAGCATGGACAGGAATACGCCGATGGAGAACGCGAGGTAGGATACGCGGTCGCCCTTCAGCCCGATGAGCCTGTCGCGCTCATCCTCGAGCATGCGCACTTCCTCGCCCTTTTGGGTTTTGATGGCGTGGACGATGTTGATCACGATGTTGGTGATGATGTTGCCGGCGATGTTCAGGATGATGGTCGCGATGATAACCACCGCCCACAGCCTGAAGACTTCCGCTGAGTTCAAGCCTCCCCCCTGGATCATCTGGAAGATGTTGACCAGGTAGTAGGCCAGGACAGCGAGGGTGCTGACCAGAGATACAGTAATTTCAGTTTTTCGGTTGGACATTTCTTCTCCTTGTGTAATCTAAAGATTACTAATAGTATAGTAAGGTATACATATAGTAATGTATACCTTACATTTTGTCAAGGGTGAATTACTTAATTCCCGGGAAATGTCTCGTTCAGACCCAATTCCACGCCGTCCAGACCGTCAGGGCATTGAACACCAACCCCACAACGATCAGGAACTTGTCATAGGCGGACGGGTAGGTCGGCAAGCCGATGATATTGAAGATGAAAAAGAAAACGGCGACGACGATGTTGGTCCAGCGGTTTGCGGAATAAGGCAGCATCAGGGACAGCACCACCATGAGTATCGGAATCACCATCAAAACAGAGATCCCCAGCCACATGCCCTGAGTCGGGTTGAACGGCTTGCCTGCCATTTCCCCTGCTTTGAAGTCTCCGCTGAAGATTCGCAGCACGTCCCCCAGGAGGTACGTCAGCATGAGCGCCACCCAGATCCCCGCGAGGATGATTCTTGTATCGAGCATGATTTAGCCTCCGTTAGTCGTGCTTCACGGTGACGATGATTTTCGCTTTCGCATGTCCCGTGCCGAGGTAGCGTACGGCCTCTGCAGCTTCTTCCAGTGGGAAACGCCTGTCGATCGCGGGAACGACCTTGCCAGATTCCAAAAGCCCATTCAGAAAAACCAGATCCTCCTGGCTTTGATGCGCGGATACGCCTCCCAGCTGCCTGCCTTCTTTTTCCGAATAGAAGGATCCCAGCAGCATAGCCTGAAAAATTTGCCCTGGCGGGCCGCCCGCCATGACGTAGATGCCCTTTGGGGTTAGCGCGCGCTTGTACGCCGAAAGCGGATGATGCCCGTTGGCCGCCAGGATCAGGTCATACTGCTTCCCGTTCCTGGTGAAATCTTCTTTTGTATAGTCGATTACGTGATCGGCGCCCATGGTGCGCGCTTGGTCCATGTTCCCTGCGGAGGTCACGGCGGTGACTTCGGCCCCGTAGTATTTGGCGATCTGCACTGCGAACGTCCCCACCCCGCCGGCGGCTCCCTGGATCAGCACCTTTTGCCCGGGCTTGATCTGCCCCTTGTCGCGCAATCCCTGCAAGGCAGTGATCCCCGCCACGGGCACCGCCGCGGCCAGTTCGAACGAAATGTTGGCCGGCTTCAACGCCAACTTCTTCTCACGGACGCAGCAGTACTCGGCGAATCCGCTCTGCCCGGAACCGGCAATGTCGCCGTACACCTCGTCGCCCACCTTGAACTGCTTGACGTTCGGCCCAATCGCTTCGACCTGCCCGGCAATGTCCGCGCCGACGCTGGTGTCCTTGGGCTTGATCAGACCCTGGCCCATCAAACGCACAAGGAAAATGTCCGCGGTCAGAAGATGCCAGTCCAGCGCGTTGACGGAGGCCGCGTGGATCTTGACCAGCACTTCATCGTCCTTCGGCGCGGGCTTTTCGAGCTCGACCATTTCAAGGACATCGGGGGATCCGTATTTTCTATGGATGATCGCTTTCATGAGTTTTCTCCAGGATTATTTTGAACAAGCGCAAACTAAAAGAACCTACGATGTTGCATCCAGCAGAGTTGCGACTCTCATCCACACTCACTGCGCCCTGTTGCCCCCGTCCACCAGCAGCAGATGCCACTCACCCCAAGGGACTCGTGTGGGGCTGGCAAGACTATGGTCCGGGAGGTAGGCGGAATAGCTGAGTTACGAATGGGCCATAGAGGAGCCCCCAGAACAGGCGGATCGCAAAGGCCAACCCGAAACCGAGCGCCCAGTAGAAGAGAATAGTGCGCTTCTTGGGCTGTAAGGAGTTTTTCCAGAGAAGTTCCCCATCAATGAACAGAAGGGGGAGAGCAACGAAACTGGCGTATGCAAGTGTGTAGTAGGCAAGCCCTAATGGGGCAAGCCAGAACAACGGCGAGACGATCAGGGAGGAGAGAACTCCGGTGAAGATAAGCCCCTCGGTGAGGCTCATACCGCCAGCAAAGAAGAAAGTGTCACGGAAGCCGGCATGGGTGCGGCGGATAACAAGATAGGATACAACGGCGATGAGAATGTAGTCCCCCTGAGCCAGAATGAATGAGGGCCAGGTCTCAGAGTGCATCCCTCCTACACCTTCGCCCGTGACGGTCAGGCTAAGCTCAAACAGCATCCCGAATAGCCAAACCAGGAAAACGTATGCTAGGGGTGCCAGAGGCTTTGGGACACGGATCCTCTTACTGAGCTGGTGCTTCCTGTTCGCCCACATCCCAACAAGCATGAGGGCATAGAGCAACAGCTCGGATGCCCAATAGGGCGACCTCGGTCCGCTGGAACTAAAGAAACTGAGGCCCCAAAAGATGAGCCCGATGGCAATCCAGAGCCAAACGTTCCATATCCCGCGCCCGTAGTCTGCTTCGGACTCCGTACTCATCGGCCGTCTCCCCTGGGCGTCCCAAACCACCATTGCAGCAGTCGGCTCTGAGTTTTCATACCGGGCGGCCGGTCCAAGGCCCCACGCCCGTGACCTTCGTGACCTGCACACGCGTGATGAACCCTGGGGGTGGATTGTCCATCGGTGGAAACTTCACGCCCGGCCCCATGTAGGTCTCGGCGAGCTTCTGGAGGAGCTCAGGTGCACCCCCCTCCTCGATGCGGGCTTGTCCATAGAGCACTGCGTACTCGGTGAGCCCCATGGCGCTCTTGGTGTCAGCTTGGAGGGAAATTGCCACGTGCGGATTCCGGCGGATATTCTTGACTTTGCGGTTCTCAGGGAGATGGGCCGCCACGATATCATCTCCATCAAGGCCAATCCAAATGAGTGTGACGTGGGGACTTCCATCGGGATTGATGGTCACGAAGTGGGCCGGGCATCCCTTTTCGATCAAGTCGCGGAGTCCTTGCGGAATTGCCATGAGATTCCTCCTTTAGCTTAAAGCGACATGTTGGTGATGCCTAACGGACTTGCCCCGCATGGTTTATGTCTGGGTTTGAGACCCGTCTTTGACGTTTTTTTCCCATGCTCTTCCAAGGTTCAAAGGTTTATCCTTGGTGTTCGCTTGTCCCCGAAAGGGGACTGCAGGGTACTGGCGTAGGCATCGACAGACTCGGCAACCGGGCGGGCGTGGACAAGGTTAATTGTACAAGAAAATGCTCAGGCACTGAAAATCCCCTGCTCAGATATGCTGATCGACGAGTATCGGGTTTCCGTCGGGATCCACGACGACAAAACTGGCAGGTCCGGTTGTATTCTCGTCCGCCTCGCTTTGTAACTCCACACCCTGCGCCTTCAACTGACGCTGTAACTCGCGCACGTCCGTGAAAGCATCGAGCTTGTGGGCGCTGCTGTCCCAGCCCGGGTTGAAGGTTAAGATGTTCTTCTCGAACATTCCTTGAAATAATCCTATCACGTGATCGCCGTTCTTCAATATCAACCAGTTTTGCGAGAGATCTCCTCCGAAGACCTTAAAGCCAAGCTTTTTGTAAAAAGCCTTCGACGCCTCGATATCCTTTACCGCCAGGCTGATTGAAAATGCACCGAGTTCCATGCTTTACTCCTTTTTTGCTCTTTTTCAGACGACACGATACCAGCGCAACGGCTTGGAGGTTTCTCGAACCAGGTTTCCCTTTGCCTCCTGGTCCAGTTACACGGTTTTAGCCCACCATCCAGCCTTCGCGCCGCCTGGGAATAAAGACTCAGGCAGGTATGGCACTACCGCCTCGCGGATCTCGGCCTGTGTCAGGCCAGGCGACTTTGTCGGGAGAACTACCCACATTGCCTGCAGCATTGCATCGTACATAACCTTGCTGACACGAGTTGAAATTCCTGGAACTTTCACATTTTCAACAATGATCTTCTCCTCCATCGCGCTCTGGGCGCCTCCCTTTGCAATAACGATAGATCTTATCCATGTCTGGTCCGTTCACCCTTGATGCTCGCTGGTGCACCTGATGGTTAAATCCTGTAGGCGTACTGCTCCCGAAATTGGTTGAACGGGAATGGATGAAGCAACGTTGCAAAATGCGGGAGCCGGCTTACTTTGCGCGCATTCGATTGTTCTTTGGGTTGTGCTCCAGTTCGCAAAGATCGAGGGCTTCCATCAACGGTGGGACGTAAACCCCAAAGCGGCCGCGAAGCCCCTTTTTCAATCCATACCATCCTTTGACTGGATTGGTCGGAGACCTGCCCCAGGCTTCCACTGTCCCTTCCTTGGAGGGCTTTTGCTCGTCCGCGCCGCCAAGTTCAACCCAGTCGCCAGCCTTCTTCAACATGGCGTAGAGGTCATCGATACATCGGGCATCATAAAGAAGCACCGTACTTCCGACGGTACAAACGAGGACTTGCTTTCCATCTTTGACATCGATGTGCATTGTGTACTCTGAAGTACCCGGAGGGGTCTTGAGGACCCAGGGGTCATCCTTTGTGCGATTTAGTTTTGCCATTGCTTAACTTCCTCCTTTTCAATAAAGAATGCCATGAGGCATACCAAACCCCCAGATCATAAGGTCATCCATATCTATGGCCATTATAATCGCAAAATATTACCCAATTAGTCCTAAATCATATGTCTTATTCTTCCTATGAGTGAGCTTTATCAATTACTATGCAATTAGAATTCGCTTCTGGGGTTGGCTGCCTTACAATTTGCGGCCTGTCCTTGGTGCTCTGTTGTCCCGAGGGTTTTACGAGGCCAAAGGCCCGCCCCGCCTATCCTGATGAACCAGGTCAGCGCGTTCGCCTGTCCCCTAAAGGGGATAGCATGAACCACTGTAAAGTGTTGGCGATATCCCGGCATACTTTGTGAGCGCGTTTTTCATTCTTACTATTTTTTACAAGCTTATAAAAATCCGCTAGGCACCTCATTTCGATCCAAATAACCCCCCTGCTTTTTTCCAAAAATCGCCCTTTTTATTTTTTTCTTGTAGGAATCGTAGGGTTTGACGGGCTGCGGGAAAATCCATTAACATCAGTGCCTTTTCATTCGATTTCTCGGCTTCCAGAAAATCCCCTTTCTCAATTTGGATCAGGCTCAAATTATGCCAACTCCATGGATCTTGAGGATCTATCGCCAATAGCTCGCGGTACGCCATAAGGCTCTTGTCAAGATCATGGCAAGCCCGGTAACAACCCGCAATTTGGTTTGCTGCCTGGAGTTGGCGGGCTTGGGTATCCGCGCAGGCCTTCAATCTCTCGTATGTTTTCTCAGCGAAGGTCAGGTTGCGCTGGTTATACCAATACCATAATTCAACTGATAAAACGTGAAAACTTGGGGGATATTTTTTATGAAGCTCATTCAGAAGTTTTCTTGCGTTCCCATCATTTTGGCGCATCAATTCAAGTTTGGCATTTAGAAAATTGATCTCGGCTCGATCGGGAACCGCCTCTTGTGCTTTCCGCAAGAACCGTTCTGCTTCCCGCAAGCCGTTTTGGTCGTAAGTATCCCCTCGTAAAATATGAGCCTATCATCAGAACAGCCGCAATCCCGGCGTTGGCATAGGCGGCCGACCGGCACTGACCAAACTGTCTCAACGCTTTCACCAGAACGGCCGGGTCGCCGGAATAAGAATTGACCATATCAAGTCCGGCTTCGTATACGACCCGACTTTCAGGGTCGGCTGCCATTGCGGTTGGCCATGCTATTTGCTGGGCAAACTGTCGTAATTCCATCCAGAGAGGATCTGCCATTATTTACCTCCTTACAAGAAATCAAGTGCCCTGCCAGCCGGGTCAGCCTCAGCGAGCTGATAGGCAGCATTATAAGTTCATGAACTGGCCGCTGCCCGAATCAAACGTGTAAACGATACCCAACTCCTCGATGGCCTCAAGTATTAGGCAGAAGTCGTTGGAGTAATCCATACCTGGATCGTTGTCTCCAGAAATTTCGATACGGACGGAACACAGCGCGATCTTCTCCTGCTCAGGCCGGCCTGCTGCGAACCGGGCCGCGATGTCAACCGACTCCGCCAGGACAGTTGGTCGGGTGTTTCGATTGACCACAAGCGCGAATCCTGGCCACTTGATCGAGAAGCCCTCGCCCTTGCGAATCAGTTGCAGTCTATGAGCGCCACGATCATCACAGAAGACCCTGAGCTGCCTCTCAAGGTCGTCTGCGCTGATACGTGAGTCCTGATCGACCAGAACGAGCGTCTCGTACATGCGAACCTCTCAGTGCTGCCTAACCCTTGGAGATAACCCGCCGTCGGGTTGATAGAAGTGATAGGCGCGTGAACCATTATTCGACTGCCTGTCCCAATTCAACTGGCCAATAGATACGCTCGTTTCCATACGGGAACGGCGGGAATGGATAGGGGACGTTAAAGCGAACCCACCAATTGGCACCTTCATCGTTCGGGAAATGTAGTTCGATTCTCACCTGGTAGGTTGCTTCCGATGAAGGGAAAATCTCGATTCTGTTGAGAAGTGGTGGAGCAGAAAACTCATTCTTTTTGGGATCAAGGAAGGGCAGCAGGTGGTTTTTAGCTATTTGGAACAGGTCCTGCGCTGACGCAACGGTGCTGTCCGCGCAAAGTTTAGACCCTTAGCGAGCCGCGGAACGCCCTGGCACCATAGTAGGATTCTGCGCCGTTGTGATACACAAAGACATGGCCGTAGCGACGATCAGCAAAGATGGCACCACCGAGTTTTCTAATCTCAGAAGGTGTTTTCACCCAGCTCGATGTTTTCGTGTCGAAATTTCCAAGTTTCTGCAATTCCCGATATTGTTCTTCCGTTAAAAGCTCAATGCCCATGGCAGCCGCCATATCCATAGCATTGGTTTTCGGTTTATATTCTTTCCTTGACTCCAGCGCTTCACGGTCATAGCAAATACTTCTGCGGTCTTTAGGACTTTCCGGTGAACAATCATAAAAAATGTATTCGCCCGTCTTTTTATCATGGGCCACAACATCCGGTTCGCCACTGGTTCTTTCCATTTCATTGAGCGACCATAGTTTTTCAGCGTTAGCTTCCAGCCTTGCTTGTACTTTAGCCCATTCAAGACCTTTATGACGGTTCATGTTTTTCTCAAAGCGGGTTTTCAGCGCCCTGAGAAGTTCTTCACGTTGTTTTGGCGACAATCCCTTTTTATTGCCATTAATGTTGTTCATATTTTTATAGTACCTCCATTGAATAAATGTGTTAAGCGTATAAAGCCCTTTGATTTCAGGAGACCGGGATTGATGATATTCGCTGCTTCTTTTACAACACTTTCGATAGCTGCTCCAACAAGCAGCGTGGCCGTGGCGAAAGCGACGAGTTCTTTGATGCTAACCACTAAAGCCGGCGTTAGACCGATTGTCACCGTTATTGCCAGCCTATAGTTTACAGGTTTTCCAATCTTGTCAATTCATCAATTGAAGAAGCACAAGCATCCAAGTCCTTCAACAATCCGTTCGAGATTGCATAAATCCAACCATGTATGGTCACCATTTGGCCTGCTTGCCATGCTTCTTGAATAATCGTTGTGTTTCCAACATTCTTTACTTGTTCGATCACATTCAACTCGCAGAGCCGATCGATCCTTTCTTCCGCATTGGAAAACTGCAAAAGTTCACTCGCTCGTCTTTGATGAATATCGCGAATGTTACGAAGCCAATTGTCGATCAGTCCATGAGGTTGGCTTTCCAGCGCAGCTTTTACGCCACCGCACCCATAATGACCGCAGACAATAACATGTTTGACTTTCAATATTTCTACGGCATATTGCAGTGCGGAGAGACAATTCATATCTGTGTGAATTACAAGATTTGCAACGTTGCGATGTACAAAGAGTTCACCGGGCAGCAGGCCGATGATTTCATTAGCTGGAACTCGACTATCCGAGCAACCAATCCAGAGAAACTCCGGGGTCTGCTGTTGGCAAGCTCGGAGAAAATGGATGGGTTAGTTTGGGAAATTTGAGAGGCCCATTTCCGGTTGTTCTCAAAGAGAAGAGATAGAGTTTTCATGAGTTATGCATTTTTTGGCTTTTCGGAGTGGCCAGACGGTTTGCGGCCTGTCCTTGGTGCTCTATTGTCCCGAAGCTCCTATGGACCCTAAAAGTCTGCTCCACCTGTCCTGATGGGCTTGGTCAGGGCGCTCTTTGTGGGGTCCAGTGCTTTATCCCGATGACCTTCCGGGACGCTGTATTCGCACGCCCTTCTGAGATGGGAAGATTTCTGCTCTACCCTAAGTTCCCAGATGCCGAAAACCATTGTTCTCTACCGCCATTCCTCAACATTCGCCGAACCCTTCTCGATGACTTCTTCAATAATTGAACCACCAAATTTATCGTGCACATCAAGAGCTGTCATCAAAGGGTAACTATCCTGACAAGTACTATTGCTCAATATTCTATGAAGAGTACCTTTTTCTGGATCGAAATGAAAAATGAAATCGTGACATTGTGCAGCAATTTCGCGTGAAAGTTCAATCGGAACTGGCGCATCAAGAATTTGGCGGTCTTGTCTTTTATCAAGGCTTTCAAAATCCCGATAGTGGTTCCAAAATTCAGCTTGCCACATGGAACTGTGCAGTACTTTCTCGAGAATATCTTTTCGTTCTCGAAATGCGGATACCATTTCCCAAAATTTCATCTGACGTGGCATGCTGGAAGGCTCAATAGGATCTTTTTTCAAGAGGGTGTGCTACCTGGTGTTTGTCCTCTGCCGGGGACCATGCGGCTTGTAAACGGATTATAGGCCGCCCGACTAATGTCCTAAGTATTTATGAAATTATGCGGCAAAGGAGAGCCCGCAGTAATGTTCATAATATCCATCATTGCGCGGTGTTGCCCCCGTCCACCAGCAGGAGATGACCGGTCACAAAGGACGAATCGTCGCTTGCCAGGAAGAGCACCGCCCGCGCGATCTCGATTGCCTCAGCGAAGCGTTTCATCGGCAGGTAGGAGGCCGAATCCGCTTTTGCCTCTTCCAGCGTCACCGGATCGTCACCAACAAAATGGCCGGTTTCCAGCCAGCGCTCGACGAAGGTATCCCCCGGGCAGACCGCGTTGACGCGGATATTCTCATGCGCGTAGTCGAGTGCCATGCTTTTCGTCATCAGCGCCACCGCACCCTTGCTGACAGTGTACGGCAGCGCATCCTTCGCCCCCACCACCGACCAGTCCGAGCCGTTGTTGACGATGGCCCCTCCGCCCACCCTGCGCAACTCAGGTACGACCAGCCGGCTCATGCGCCAGACTGCCGTCACGTTGATGGCCAGTGTCTGCGCCCAATCCTCTTCGGTGGTTGTCTCTGCAGTGCCGCTGGTGACGATGCCGGCGTTGTTGAACAGGATGTCGATCTGCCCAAACGCTTGCAGAGTCTCCTCCACCGACCGGGCACAGTCCTCCGCCTTGGTATGGTCTGCTTCGATGAACAGACACTGCCCTCCCCGCTGCTTGATCTCGTCAGCGACGCGTTCACCCAATTTGCGCCGCCGGCCGGTGAACGCCACCTGCGCGCCCTCTTCGGCGAAGAGCATTGCCGTCGCCTTTCCGATGCCGCTTGTGCCGCCGGTGATGAGGGCTACTTTTCCTTCAAGTTTTCCAGTCATGGTATCTCCTTTATCATAGGTGACTGTCATCTACAGGATGATAGTCACCTATGAGTCTAATTCCTTTTTATAAAACCTGTATCTCTTGTATATCTTTGCCCCCGCATGATGTGCCAGGTCCACCGTATCGGGATTGTCCTCACCCGTCAGGGACAGGTCCGCCCACTGGTAGCCCCTGGCAATGGCACGCTTCGCCATCTCCGCGAACATCACGATGGCAGCGCCCGTGTCCCAGTATTCGGGCAGGACTGCCACCGCTTTAACGGTCAGACTCTTCGGCTTGAGGTTCTTATAGCGTAGCGCACGGACGTAATCCCAGGGGTAGCGCAGGCCGTTGAGGTGGATCAGGATCTCGTTGAAATTTGGGATGGCCGGGAACCAGCCCACCGTTTTCCCGTCCGCTTCGGCGAACAGCACCAACTCGGGGTCGGCCATGTCGGCAAGCGGCATCAGCATGGCGGCCACCGACTCGCGGGTGTACGGCACGAAACCGGGTAGATGCTCCATCGAACGATTCTGCAGCAGGGTGACGCGGCCGATCTCGGCCTCGATGTGGCTCAAGTCCGCGCTGCGGACGGTGAATCCCCTGCGCTGGCGTACCTCCTCCGCCAGGCGGATGATGCGCTGCAGCCGGGGATCGTTTGGGTCCGCGTCGATGGCGTAAGCCAGCCCATCGTCATGGCGTTTATCGAATCCGAAGCGCTCGAAGAAGCCGCCGTAATAGCGAGGGTTGTGCCCGCAGATGAAAGCCGGCGGACGGTCCCAGCCTTCGATGAGGATGCCGCGCGCGTCCTCCCGGTCGAGATTGTAGGTGCCGCACAGCGAGGTCAGTCCGTGCTCGCGCGCCCAGCCCTCGGCGTGACGGAACATGGCTTCAGCCACCGCATAATCATCCACGCACTCGAAGAAGCCCAGCGAACATTCGCCCGCTTCGCCGCCGTTCTCATGGGAGCAGCAGACCGTGCCGGATATCCGCCCGTCTTTAAAAGCTGCGAAAAAATCGGCGTAGCCATTCTTGAAGAACAACCCGCGCGCCGGGTCGGTATTTTTTTCGCGTTCCGGCAGGAGAGGCGGCACCCAGTGCGGATCGTGCTTGTAAATTATCCACGGGAAGGTGAGAAAGGCGCGTTTCTCGCGCTTCGTGCGGACGGGGTGGATTTCGATCATGCGCCTGACCTAGTCCGCGGGTTCCAAATCTAAAGGTTCGATTTTAGCTTGGCGGCGTTCTTCGAGCTGGTCGTTGATCTTCTGGTAATCGTCACGCCCGAGTGGGAAGAGCGCGGTGAACAGAATCGCCAGGCACAGCGCAATGGCGGGGATGGGTCCCGCGATGATGCGGATGCCCAGGATGGCGCTCTCGGGCTGCGCGCCGCCGTCCGTCACATAACCGCTGAACTGCAGCACCAGCAGCGCCAGCGGCACCGCGATCGAGGTGGCGATCTTCTGCGCCAGCGTGATCAGGCTGTAGAACATGCCCTCATTGCGTTTGCCCGTTTGCAGTTCGCCGTACTCGATCGCATCGGGGATGATAGCCCACGGCATGACGTGCATGGCCGAGACGCCGATGCCGGCCAGCACGCACAAGGTCATAATAAGCGGCATGCTGGTCTGGGGATTCAAGGAGGCCAGCACCATCAGGACGACCGTCAGGAAGGCGATACCGATGATATAGGCCCAGCGCTTGTTCAGGTGGCGCGAGATCCACGTCCACAGCGGCAGGGCGATGATCGCCACCACGAATATGGAGGCCATGATGATGTCGCTCTGCGACTCGCGCTCCACGACATATTTAATGTAATACAGCAGGTTGACCTGGATGATGGCCATCGTCACGCCGTTGAACAGGAACAGCAGCAGGCCGAAGACGAACGGACGGTTTTTGAACGAGGACTTGATCGACTCGAAAAACCCGGACCGCTCCTGGTGGACGAACTCCTGCCGCTCGTGCGTGCCAAAAAAGACCACCAGAAGAGTGATCGCAGAAACCGCGCCGAGGACCGCGCCCATGATCAGCACCTGATCGGCATTTTCCGGGTAAAACCCGGACACCATCGCCAGAGGCAGGGTAAAGGCGACCAGGCTGGCAAAAATGGAGAAGAACATGCGGGTGCTGGTCAGGCCGGTGCGCTCGTCGTAATCGCTGGTCAGCTCGGGGGTCAGTGCATAAAAGGGCATGTAGGCAAACGATGCAGCCGTATCGAAGAGGGCAAACGCCACCGCGTAGTAGGCCGCCAGCGCCGCGACGTTCTCGAACGGCGGTATCCACCAGAGCATGGCGAAGGTCAGGGCGAACGGCAGCGCACTGAACAGCAGGTAGGGCCGGCGGCGTCCCCAGCGGGTGCGGGTGCGGTCGGTGAGGTAACCCACGATGGGGTCGTTGATGTAATCCCAGGTGCTGCCGATAAAGATGGCTGCCGCGGCCACGGCCGGCATCACGCCGACCACCTCCGTCAGGAACAGGGCGAAATATACGCTCAGGATGGTGTTGGTCAGGGCGAAACCGAAGTCGCCGGACCCGTACATCCATTTGGTGCGGCGGGACAGCTTTTCAGTCGTCATGCAGGCTCCCTTTAGGACCGAGAGTTGGACGTGCTGTATTGAAAACACCGTTACCGTTAAATGGGGGCGGGAAAATAGCGATGCAAGCCGTTTGCTTGTCAATGGTCGGTGAATGTTGGATAATTGTAGCTGAAGAGGCTTTTCATGAACAAAGCAGGGATTCCCATTCTCGACAAGGAGATCAGCGAATTCTGTCGCCGCTGGAAGGTGACAGAATTCGGCCTGTTTGGATCCGTTCTGGGCAAGGATTTCCGCCCCGACAGCGATGTGGATGTGCTGGTTACCTTCTCGCCGGATGCAAAGGTGAGTCTCTTCGATTTGGTGGAGATGAAGGCTGAATTGG
>Ga0315283_10001486_pt1 | contig 18920 bp, 14 predicted proteins | sample YL17G09_0_MG_FD_204541 | JGI IMG/M metagenome (GOLD analysis project Ga0315283, IMG submission 204541) | Sediment microbial communities from Yellowstone Lake, YNP, Wyoming, USA - YL17G09_0 | ecosystem: Environmental > Aquatic > Freshwater > Lake > Sediment | place: USA: Wyoming | collected... | reverse complement strand
GCGGGGGCGTGCTGAGGCACCTGGCGCTCGCCCCGCCCCGACTTGGCCACACGGCGGGTACGGCCTGATCGCCAAGGCGACCACGGCCCCCGGGACGCGCGTTCCGGGGGCCGTGGCGTGGCGCGGCTGTCAGAGCACGACCACCCGCATCGAAGCACTCCGTCCGCGCTGGGTGAGGCGCACGAAGTAGATCCCCGCACCGATCCGCGTGCCGCGCTCGAGATCCACGAGATGGGATCCGTCCTCGAGCGTTCCGAGGTTCCGCGAGCGCACGCAACGGCCCCCCGCATCGAAGAGCTCGAGGCGGACGGGTCCCGCTTCCGCGAGCGAGAAGGCGATCCTGAGATCGCCGGGCCCCGCCGGCTGGGGCCGGACCCCGAGCAGTGCGAAACTGGCCGTGCCCGGCACGTCGACCCAGGTCTCACCGAAGGCCGCGCCGTCCGGGGTCTCGAGCCGGTAGCCGTAGCGCTGACCCGCCGTGACGCTGCGGTCTTCGAAGCCGACGTAGTCCGAACCGCCCGCCGTGGCCTCGCCCAGCGGTTGCCAGGCGGCGGCTGCCTCGGCACGCACAACGGTCCAGCGCCCGCCGGCCGCCTGCGTCGTGTACCAGCGCAACCGCACGAGCCCGGGCTCGGCGTCGGCCGATACGAGCGAGGCCTCGACCGGCACGGAGATGTCGAAGCCGGCATCGTAGAACTGCTGGGCGAGACGCGCGTGCTCCTGGAGGTCGGCGATCTCGGCGCCTCCGACGAGCGCGAAGTCCACGACGACGCTGTCGCCGGGGGCGACGCTGGCGAAGGGGCCGGCGGCCAGTAACTCGACGGGGTCTCCGGTGCTGGGCTGGAGGTCAGGAGCCGAGAGGTCCTGGATCGTGCCCGCGCTCATGATCGCGTAACGCTCGACGTCCTGATCGCGCAGTTGGTTCCACGGGGACCAGTCCCAGGCGGCCAGGGTGACGTGCTTGTCGGCACCCGCGAGGGAGCCAGGGCTCACGCCCAGGAGCTTGACCCCCACCCACACGGGCACGTGGCTGAGGTTGCAGCCGCCCGGTACGGGCTGGTTGAGGCAGTAGTGCTCGCGGAAGAGCCGCAGAGAAGCGTCGTACTGGATCCACGCCTTCCTGAACCAACCCCCCTCGCCGCTGGGATCACTCGAACCCGGGGGCCAGTTCACGTAGCACTTCTTGCAGCCGCTCGCCAGTTCGGTGTAGAGCCCGGCCCAGAGGTTCGTGAGCGCGGCGCTGCCCCGATTGCGAATCACGTAACGCAGGAAGACCGAGTGCTGCAGGCCCCCGAACGACCACCCGTACACCTCCTGCCGCACCAGGAGGTTCAGCGGGCGGTGGGGCTCGCCGCCGGTACTGCGGGCCGGGAGGTCGCTGAAGGAACCGATGAAGTCCAGCTCGCTCCGGGCCTGCGGGTCGTAGTACGGACTGGTCGGGAGGCTCGAGCGCGCCAGGATCTGCAGGCCCGCGGGTGTGAATTCGGTGGCGTTGAGCGGGTTCGGGCCCGGCGACCCGTCGAGACATGCGGTGGTGACTCCGGTGAAGGCGCCGGCGCCATCCACCGCCTGCGCGCCGACCCAAAGCCCACCGCGCACGAGATGCTCGTAACCCGAACCCAGCGGGTACTCGAGCGAGGCTGAGCGGGTGCTGAAGTTGTTCCCGATGAAACCGTAGTTCGTGATCGTGACCCCGACGAGGCTGCCGTCGTGGATCCTGGTCGCGTAGGCGATCGAGTCGGCCAGGGCGGTGGGGCCCGGCTCGCTTGTGGGCGTTGACGCTGCGGCGGCGTTGGCGGGTGAGATGCCAAGCAGGATCGTGAATGCCAGAGTCAGCGGGAGGTGGGGCCTCATCGTACTCTCCATTCCTCTGGGTGGGCGGCCAGTGGAGCGATGACGGCCATGATTGTAGCAGCCATGCGCCACCAGTCCATCCAGGAATCGCATCCTCCACTGCCGCATTGCCGCCGCGGCGGCGCGCGTGTAGCCTGTGGACGTCGTCATCCGGGAACGGATTCCGCAGGCCGGCGCCCACGCGTCCGGCCCCTGTCGCGCCACCCGGCGCGAGGCACAGGAGGAGCATGAGCGCCATGGCTGGCCCACCCGACGGTCCCGTTGCGCTTCCGCTCGCCACCCAGCGCGTGGCCGTGGTCGGTCTTGGGCGCGCCGGTGTTGCGCACGCGATCATGCTCGCCCATATCCCCGGCTGCGAGTTGGTCGCCGTGGCCGACCCTCGCGCCTCCGCCCGCGCCGCGCTGCGCGGCATGGGCTTCACGGTGCCGGCCTTCGCCCGCGTCGAGCGCCTGCTCGACAAGGTCCGCCCCGACGCCGCGGTGGTCTGCGCCGCGCAGTACGAGCGTGCCCGCGTGGCGCAGCTCGTGCTCGAGGCGGGCATCCCCGTGCTGGTCGAGCGCCCGATGGCGCGCACGCTCGAAGAGGCCGAGGCGCTCGTCCTGCTGGCGTCGAAGCGCCGTATCCCGCTCGCCGTGGGGCACCCGCTCGCCTTCGAGCCCGTCTTCGCGCGAGTCCACGAGGTGGTGCGCGAGGGCGTGCTCGGTCCCGTGGCGCACGCCCGCTCGGCGATGTTCGTCTCGCGCGTCTTCGCGCCGCGCCCGCGCCGCGGCCCCGGCCGGCTCGACCCGCGCCGGGTGGCCGGTGGCGTGGTGGCTCATCTCGGTTCGGATCTGTTGTTCGTGCTGGTGCGGATGCTGGGCGTGCCGGTCGAGGTCCGCGCCGATTGGAGCCTGCTGTACGGCGCAGTCGAGGACGAACTGCACGGCATGATGACCCTGCCCGATGGCGCCGAGGTCGGATTCGACTGTTCCTGGAGCGTGCCCGGCTACTCGCGGGCCTCGACCGTCATCGAACTGGACGGTCCCGGCGGCAAGCTGCTGGCCTCGGACGAGGCGCTGGAACTGGATCTCACTCGCGCGGGCGCCGGCTTTCCGGCGGGCTACACCCGGTTGCGCGACGCCGACTTTGCGGCGCCGGCGCGGTTCGACTTCGGTGGCGAGACGCTCTGGTCGCACGATGCCGGGTTCCTCGACTGGGTGGCCGGCGGCCCGGTGCCGCCCAACGAGGCCTTCGCGGCGCTGGACACCCACCGCGTGATGGACGCGCTCTACCGCTCGGCGGCGACCGGTGGCGCCCGCGTGAAGGTGGCGTCATGAAGCGCACCTACGCCGCGCCGCGCCTGCTGCTCTCGGTCCGCTCGCTCGACGGAGTGACGCGCGCCACGCGCGAGCGACTGCTCGAGATCCAGAACCGCTTCCGCGAGCCTGAATCGCTGGCCGTCACGCTGGTCAAGGCGGTGGACGCGGGCGCCGCCGGCGTGCTCGGCTCGCCTTCGCACGCACTGCGCACCGCGCTCGCCGAACTGGAGCGGGTCGTGCCCATCTACGCCGTCCTGCCTGCGCTGAGCCCTCAGGCTTACCGCATGCTCGGGCCCGGTGTGGAGCCGCTGATCACGCGCGCGCGCCGGGATGCGGGCCTCGCAGCACGCTTGCGCATGAACCTGACCGGGTTCCTGCGGGTCTCGGCGTTCCGCCACGGCGATTTCGCCGCGCGCGTGCCGGTGCTGCTCGAGGCCGGGGCCCAGTTGCTGCCGCGCCGGGGTCTGGCCGGCGTCGTCATCGCCGCGCCGCTCACCGACGCTGCGCTGGCCGGGGAGCACCGGACCTTCTTCGAGGCGCTGCCGCGGTTCGTGCGTGCGCGCTTCCACGCCGCCGCGGGCTTCGAGACCCGCAACCCCGGCCTGCTGCTGCAGCGCCTGCGCGAATGGGGCGTGGGTCCGGACTTCATCGTGGGCCCGGTGAACCCGCGTGGCCTGGGGATGAAGCCGCGCCCGGTGGAGACGCTGGCGGAACTCGCGCGCGGCGGGGTGCCGCTCATCGCCACCGAGATGCGGGCAGGCGGGCTGTGCAGCCTCGAGGAAGGCGCCCGCTACGCCCTGGAGCACGGCGTGCACGGTCTCGCTCCCGACCTGGCGGAGGTGGACGAGGTGGCGGTGGAGTTGCGCGGGTTGGGTGGGTTGCTGGCGGAGGCGCGGTAGGCGAGGGCGTCGCGGGTCGGCGCGTGGTTGCGGCCCCCCCCTGCGTGGTATCCTTATGGGAACACGGTGGATGCCTTTCCCATCTCTCACGCGGAGTCCTCATGCGCTTTCTGCCCCGGTTGTCCTGCGCCCTCGCCAGCCTCGCGGTCCTCGCCTCGATCACGGTTGCGATTCCCCAGGCTCGAGCTGTTGCCACGCACGTCGTTATCAGCGAAGTCTCGACGCGGTGGACCACGGCATACGACGAGTTCGTGGAGCTCTACAACCCCACGTCCAGCGCCGTCAGCCTGTCGAGCTGGAAGATGCAGTACATCTCGGCCGGCGGGACCATCGTCGAAAAGGCCACGTTGTCGGCGGGGGCGACCATCCCCGCCCACGGATTCTTCCTGCTCGGCGGCACCAACGCCTCCGGCAACTACACGGGCTCGGCGACTCCGGACGCGACGTTCCCCGGGGGCCTTTCGGACACTGGTGGTCACGTACGCATCCTGGACGCGTCCGCGGTCGAGATTGACCGCGTGGGCTGGGGGACCGCCAGCGCGCCGGAGGGTGGGTCGGCCGCCCCGGCCCCGAGCGCGACCGTCACCATCGAGCGCAAGGCGTCCGCGGTATCCACCGCGGCGACTCTCTGGACGGGCGGCGCGGAAGAGCTTGCAGGGAACGGGCAGGACACGAACGTCAACGGCAGCGACTTCGTCGCGCAGACCAACGGCCGTCGCCCCCAGAACAGCAGTAACTCCCCCGAGCCCACCTTCTCCACCGGGGGGAACGGGACGGGCCGCGGCAGCGCCGCGCCGGCCACGGTCTTCACCGAGCGCGCCGTCCCCTCGCTGGCATTCTCCGTCGCCCAGGATTCGGCCTACACGCTGACGGACCTGGCGATCCTGATCCCGTCGGATTGGACCTGGTCGCACCTGCTGGCTGACGTCGCCTTGTCGGGCACGGCCTTCGCCAGTGCCACGCCCTCGCTCGTCGGCGACACCCTCTTCGTCGCCGGCGCCGCGGTCACCACGGCGGACAGCGGCCTCGTGACCGTCTCGAACTTCACCGCGCCGGCCACCAGCGGGACCTGGACCTTCACGCTGCGGACGGCCGTCGCGTCCGGGACGCTGACCCAGGTCGTCCGGCAACCGAAGGTCCGCGCGATGAAACTGGTCCCGATCGTGAGCGTCCACGTCAACGACGCCACCGGGGTGCCGACGTCGCCGTTCGCCGTCGGCTCCGAAGTGACCGTTTCGGGGACCGTCACCGTGAACTGGAGCGGCACCAACACCGACTTCTACGTGCAGGACGGCACCGCGGGCATCGACTGCTTCGCGTTCGGCGCGCCTCCGGTCACGCTCACGGCCGGCGACAGCATCCTCGTCACGGGATCGATCGCGCAGTTCCGTGGCCTCACCGAGATCCAGCCCGACTTCTCGTCGCTCCAGGTGATTGCCACGGGCCGACCGGCCCCGGAGCCTCTGGTCGTCACCTGCGTTGACGTCAATGCCACCTTCCAGCCCGACTACACGGAGCCGAACGAGGGCCGGCTGATCCGGATCAACGGGGTCACGTACAACTCGGTGACTTCGATGATCACCGACGTCTCCGGCACGACCCAGATCTACATCCCGGTCTCCTATCCGCCGACGCCGAGTGTCTTCGACGTCATCGGCATCCTCAAGCAGTACAAGCCCGGCACCCCCGCGCCCGGTCCGCCGTACACGGCGGACTACGAGATCTCGCCACGCACGCCCGACGACATCATCGCGCACCCGGGGCCGATCATCCTGACCGCGCCCTATGAAGACGACCTCCAGCCGACCTCGGTCCGGCTGAACTGGACCACGGACGTGGCCTCGACCAGCATCGTCCGTTACGGGCTCACGGTGGCGCTCGGGGACAGCGTTGTCGATCCCACGCTGGTGACCACCCACGCGGTGACGGTCCCCGGCCTCACGCCCGCGACTGTCTACCACTACAGCGTCGGATCGGCCGACGTGAACGGTGCCAACTTCATGCCCACGCGCCTGTTCAGCACCGCTTCGCCGTCCACGTCGACCGGCGCGATGAACGTCTATTTCAGCAAGAGCGTGAACACGAGCCTCGCCTGGCTGCACCCGGCCAATGGCGACCAGTACATGCCGGACCTGCTGGTCCCGCGGATCGACCACGCGCAGCGCTCGATCGACATCGCGGTCTACAGCCTGAGCGGCACCCCGGGCAGCACCCTCGCCAGCGCGCTGGTCAGCGCGAAGACCCGCGGCGTGAAGGTGCGGGTCATCTGCGAGAACGACAATCGGAACACCACCGCGTTCAACACGATCTCCGCCAGCGGCATCCCGCTGATCACCGACAGCTACGATCCCATCAACAACGGGCTCGGGCTGATGCACAACAAGTTCGTGGTCATCGATGGGCGCGGCGGCGCCCCCGAGAGCACCTGGGTCTGGACCGGCTCCTGGAACCCGACCGATCCCGGCACGAACAGCGACATGCAGAACTCGATCGAGATCCAGGACCAGGCGCTCGCCAACGCGTACACCCTCGAGTTCAACGAGATGTGGGGGAGCAGCGGTGATACTCCGAACGCCTCGGTGTCCCGGTTCGGGGCGCGCAAGCTGGACGACACGCCCCACAAGTTCGCGATCGGCGGGCGCGGCGTAGAGTGCTACTTCAGCCCGTCGGATGGCGCGAACTGGCAGATCATCTCGGCCATCAACGCGGCCCAGCACTCGGTCGGCTTCGAGGTACTGACGCTGACGCGGTCGGACATCGCCAACGCCCTGATCGCGCAGAAGACGGCGGGGCTCAAGGTCCGGGGGGACCTGGACAACGGCACCGACTCCGGCTCGGAGTACGCCAACCTCGTCGCGGCCGGGGTGGACGTGCGCCTGAAGACCGGCTCGGGCCTGCTCCACCATAAGTACCTCCTGGTGGACGCGGATAACCCGACCTGGGACGGCGTGACCCTCACCGGTTCGCACAACTGGTCGAGCGCGGCGGAGAACTCGAACGGCGAGAACACGCTCATCATCCATGATCCCGACATCGCCAACCAGTACCTGCAGGAGTTCGCGGCCCGTTACTATCAGTTCGGCGGGAGCGACTCCGTGCGGGTGACCGATGTCGAGCAGATCGACTTGAGCGCTCCGCGCGCCGTGATGCTCGCGCAGAACTACCCGAACCCGTTCCGCGGCTCCACCAGCATCGTCTACGCGATCCCCGTGGCGCAGCCGGTGTCGCTCCGGATGTACGACCTGCAGGGGCGCGAGGTGCGGAAGCTGGTGGACCAGCCGCAGGCCGCGGGACAGTACCGGGTCGACTTCAGCGTGAAGGGCCTTGCCAGCGGCGTGTACTTCTGCCGGCTGCAGGTCGGGAAGGTCGTTCAGCAGCGGAAGATGCTGCTCCTGAGATAAGGGCTCGGAGCACAGGAGCCCGTGTGACTCCTGCCGGATGCGGACGTGACGGCGGGGCGGAGTACCGCCGCGCCGTCACGCTCGACCTGCGGCGGTGATGGCCGCGGGGTCCCTCCGCGCATCCACGTTGGCGACTGCGCCAATCCGGCGAAGCAGGAGGCCTGCCGGGTCGCGCGGCGCGATGGTCCCGGCGTGCGCCGGTCCGCGAGTCGCCACCGCGCAGCGCGTGGCTACCGCGACCCTTCACATGCTCTTCAATGACTTCCTGACCGCCGCCTTGATGTTCTGATACCCGGTGCAGCGGCACAGATGGCCGGAGATCTCACGTCTGATCTCCTCATCGGAATAGGCCCTGCCGCTGCTTCTCAGCGCGGTGGTGGTCATGACCAGTCCAGGGGTGCAGAAACCACACTGGATGGCGCCCTCCTGAACAAAGGCATCCTGCACGGGCGAGAGTTCCCCACCCCTGGCGACGCCTTCGATGGTGGCCACGCTCCTGCCATCCGCCCAGGCCGCAAGGTAGATGCAGCTATTGACCGGCACGCCATCGACCAGCACCGTGCAGGCCCCGCACTCGCCGGCGGCACACCCCTGCTTGACTCCGGTCAGGAACAGCCTGTCTCTCAACAGGTCCAGCAGCGATTCACCCGGCTCCACCTCGAACCGGTGCGCTCGTTCGTTGACGGTGAGCGAAATCCGGATGGCTTCTTCACTTGCCATGACAGCATCCCCTGGTCCTCTGCACGGCCGTGGTCACCGCCCGCACGGTCAGCACTTCGATCAGGTGCTCGCGATATGCCTTGGAAGCGCGCCACGAGTCCCTTGCCTTTGACGATCGGACAGCCAGTCGCCCCACCTCTTCGATGAGTTCCGGCGAAGCCGGCCTGCCGATGGCATGAAGCTGCGCCTCCTGACAGCGAATGGGAACCGGCGCCGCCACGCCCAGGGCGATCCTCAAATCGTCAAAGATGCCCTCCTTCAACCGGCAGAGGGCGGCCACGCCGAGATTGGCGATGTCCATCGCCTTGCGTACGCTGTGCTTGATATAGCACCCGCCCATGTCCTCGTAGTCGGAAGGAGAGATCAATACCCGCGTGAGGATCTCGCCCGCGGCGAGATGAACCTTGCCCGGGCCGGCGTAGAACTCGCCCAGGGGCACGATCCTCTGGCCATCCCGGCTCTCGATCTGCAATCTGGCGTTCAGCGCCAGAAGCATGGGCGCGCTGTCGGCCGATACCGCGCCATTGCAGAGATTGCCGCCAATCGTCGCCACGTTTCTGATCTGCGGCCCGCCCATGGAAACGGCGGCCTCGGCCAGAAAAGGCAGGTGCCGTCGGATCGTTGGGTCCTCAAACAGGGCCGAGAAGGTCGCCATGGCGCCGATGCTGATGGCCAGGTCATCCTCCATGGCGATCCGCTTGAGTTCGGGGATCCTGCCGAGGCTCAACAGCGCCACATGCTCAAGAGCGCCGGAGTGGATCCTGATCAACACGTCGGTGCCACCGGCGACCAGTCTGAGGTCGGGATGGGAGACCAGCAGTTGGGCCGCCTCCTGCAGCGAAGTCGGCGCCAGGTGGCTTGAAATGGAAAACACCCGATCTTCCTTTCTGCACCCCCGCCCTGAAGGACGAGGTCTCCTTGAAACCCTACAAGAGTCCAGCCTTCCGGAACGCCTCAAACACGGATTGCGGCAGCATCGGTATCCGGTTGAAAGCAACGTTCGTCGCATCCAGCACCGCATTGCGGATGGCCGGCGCCGGCGAGATCGTCGGCGGCTCCCCGATCGACTTCTGCCCGAAGGAGCCGGCCTCGTCATAGGTCTCCACAAAAGCCACCCCGATATCGGGAGTGTCCATCGCCGTCTGCAACTTGTAGTCCAGAAGATTGTTGTTCAGCGGCCTGCCGGACACCTTGTCGAACAGCATCTGTTCGGTCAGGGCGTAGCCCAGTCCCATGCTCACGCCGCCATGCACCTGACCCTCGGCCAGCGTCGGATTGATGATGGTGCCAGCATCATGGACATTGTAGATCTCGAGGACCTCGATCCGCCCGGTCTTCATGTCGACTTCGACTTCGGCGAAGGTGACGCCGTAGGAGACCGCATTGATCCGGCAATTGGCCGAGACATCCGCGACGATCGGCTCCGCATGCATTCGGTCGTAGAACGACTCGAGCGCCGCGTCGCCGAGTGAACAGACCACCCTGCCGGAGTCCTTCTCCACCACCATGGCGTCGCGGATATCCATCGCGTCGATGCCGACGCCGCTCTTGCGGGCCACCACCTCCAGCACCTTCCGCTTGATCTCATGCGCGGCCTTCGTGACCGCCATGCCCGACACGAACGTCTGCCGCGAGGCGTAGGCGCCGGTGTCGAAGGGCGAGATGTCCGTGTCCTGGGTGGACATGACATGCACCATCTCCATGGGTACGCCCACCACCTCGGCCACCATCTGGCCCAGGGCAGTATCGCTGCCCTGCCCGATCTCGGTGGCGCCGATCATCAACTGCACGGAGCCGTCCTGATTCATGACGATCCTGGCCCCGGCCAGCTCCAGGGCGACCGGATGGGTGCCGCTCAGATAGCTCAGGCAGGCCATGCCAAGGCCCCTGCGCTGGTCACCGGTCTGCTGTCGATAGCGCCGCTTCTTCTCGTCCCAGCCGATCAGCTCCCTGCCCTTGGCGATGCACTCGGGAATGCCGAACGATCGGACCACGTTCCTGGTGAGCGGGTCCGTATGTCCGAGCTTCACGAGATTCTGCATGCGCAGTTGAATGGGATCGATGCCCAGCTTGCGGGCGATGTCGTCCAGATGGCTTTCAAGCGCAAAGAATATCTGGGGCACCCCATAACCCCGCATCGCCCCGGCGACCGGCAGGTTGGTGTAGACGGTCTTCGGCTGGTAGGTGACCGCCCGGAAATCATAAAGGGGACGGAATTTCGCCCCGGCGCTCATCACGATGGAATGCCCGTGGGAGGCGTAGCCGCCGTTGTTCGAGACGACCTTCACCTCGATGCCCAGGAGTCTGCCCTCGCGCGACACGGCCGTCTTCAGCTTGAACTTCATGGCGTGCCGGGTGCGGCTGTCGATGAAGCACTCCTCGCGGGTGAGGGCGTAACGGACCGGCCGCCCCTGCACCGCGAGGGTCATGGCGGCGGTCAGCGGTTCGATGACGACATCCTGCTTGGCGCCAAAACCACCGCCGACAAAAGGCTTGATGACCCTGATCCTTCCCCACGGCAGGCCGAGCGCCTGTCCGACGATCCTGCGCACGATGTGGGGGATCTGCGTGGAGGTGACGATGACGATGCGCCCGTCGGTCTCCACGTAGGCATAGGCGCTGTGGTTTTCCAGGTGGCAGTGCTGCACGATGCTGGTCTCGTATTCTCCTTCGATGATGTGTGCCGCCTGTTTGAGCTCCTCATCCATCTCGCCGAAATGGACGCCAAACGCGCTGATGACATTGCCGGGCGTGTCTTCGTGGATCAGGGGGGCGCCCTCCTTCATGGCCTCTTCAGGATCCAGCACATGAGGAAGGACTTCATAGTCGACCTTGATCAGCTTCAGCGCTCTTTCCGCAGTCAGGATGTCGGTGGCCACCACGGCGGCCACGGCGTCCCCGACGAACCGCGCCTTGTCGGTGAGGATCAGACGATCCGCGACATCGCGGTGCCCGGGCTCCAAAGCCCATGGATGGCCGGCCGTGGGGAACTTGAGGCGCGGAAGGTCGCGATGACTGATCACCGCCTCGACCCCCGGCAGAAGCAGCGCGGCGCTCGCATCGACTTGTCTCACCACGGCATGGGCGTGCGGACTGCGCAACGCCTTGCCGACCAGCATGTCGCGTTCGAAGAAATCATCGGCGAACCTGGCCTTGCCGGTGACTTTTGCCACGGCATCCAGTCTCGGCACCCGCTGCCCGATGATCCGATAAGTCACGATTGGCTGCCTTCCTGAAATCAGGTTCCTCTCAGCGTTCCGCGGAGGCCGGCCCGGAGTGGCCAGGATGAGTCGTTCTGGTGCATCCGTGACCATTCCTCTCCAATGAAGAGAGCGAGCTCAGCAGGATGAACCATGAACCGGGTGATTGTGTCGCGGCCTATCTCGAGTTGCAAGGAGGGCCTTCCGGGAATGTTGTGGCTGGAATCATGAGCCCGCTGCGAGGTTCGCCGGGCGGCGGGCGAGTCCGCTGCAGTGAAAGGTGATCGCGATGTGGAGGCGCTCGCGGCCGCGCCCGGACTCGCGGGCGCGGTGTGCCGCGCGACCACGCCTGTGCGCCGGTCGGTCGCGGCGGCCATTCTGCGGTAGGTTCCCGGGCGCACCCGGTTCGCACACCTCAACCGAAGCGAGGGCCGAATCATGCGCGCGAAGATCGGCATCATCGGCATCGGCGGAGTCGGCTCGAGCGTCGCCCTGTCGCTGCTCCACTTCGGGGCGGCGGGTGAGTTGATCCTCAACGATGCGAGGCCTGACGTCGCCGAGGGCGAGGCCATGGACCTCCTCCAGGGCTCGGCGTTCTACCCCACGGCGCGCGTGCGCGCCGGCACGATCGAGGAGATGCACGATTGCGATGCGGTGGTGGTCACCGCTGGCGTCGGCCGTGCCCCCGGGCAATCGCGGCTCGAGTTGCTGGCGACCAACGCGGGGATCGTGACCGGGATTGGCCGGCAGTTGCGGGGCGCGCGCGGCATCGTGGTCGTGGTCACGAACCCGGTGGACGTCATGACGCTGGTGATGACGCAGGCCACGGGGTTCCCGTCCTCGCGCGTGATCGGCACCGGCACGATGCTCGGCTCCGCGCGGCTGCGGCAGGTGCTGGGGCGCGAACTCGACCTCGACCCCCGTTCGATCCACGGCCAGGTCGTGGGCGAGCACGGTGCCTCCGAGGTGGTGCTGTGGTCGGGTGTGCGGGTGGGAGGACTGCCCCTGCGCGACTGGTCCGGCTGGGATGCGGCGCACGAAGCGCGCGTGACCGAGGAGGTCCGCACCGCGGGGCTCGAGGTCATCCGGCGCAAGGGGGCGACCACGCACGCCATCGGACTGGTCACCGCGACGCTGCTCTAGTGGATGCTGCGCGGCGCCCGGCGCGTGCTGACGGTGTCGCGGGTCCAGGAGGGCGCGCTCGGACTCACCGGCGTGGCCCTGTCGCTGCCGACGGTGCTGAGCCCGGCGGGGGCGGAGCAGGTGCTCGAGCCTGGGATGACGGACGCGGAGCGGGCCGACCTGCTGCACTCGGCCAAGGTGCTGCGCGAGGCGGCCGGGTCGCTCAAGCTGCCGGGGTGACGGAGACGTGACGGGGGCGGCCCCTCGGGGTGGCCCCCTCACTCCTCGGGGCAGGGGACGCGCCTCGATTGCCTCGCGAGCGTCGCGGCGGGATACTTGTGCGCGTCGAGGCGCGCCGCCGTCCCGGGTCCGCAGGTGTCTGGAGCCCCATCGTCCTGCTTCCGCCGTGACCGACCGCGGCCGCCTCCGGAGAGATCCGCCATGGCCCGGCCGTCCGCTCGTTTCCGTCCCGCGTTCCTCGTCTGTCTGGCCGTGCTCGCGGCCGCCCTGTCGGTTCCCGCCGCCGCAGCGGCGCAAACCGTGGACACCACTCTGTGGGTGGCGAACGGCACGGTCTACGCGCTCGCGAGGTCCGGCAACACGCTCTACGCCGGTGGTGACTTCACCGCCGTTGCACCTTCCACCGGTGGGGGCACGCCGCTCTCCACCGCCACGGGCGAGCTGGTGAAGCCGTTCCCTCGCGTGCAGGGGGCCGTGCTGGTCGGCATCCCCGACGGCAGCGGCGGCTGGTTCATCGGCGGGCGCTTCACCTCGGTGGGGGGGGTGCCGCGCGCGAATGTCGCACGCGTCCGGGCGAACGGCAGCGTCGCCGGCTGGAACCCCGGCGCCAACGGTCCCGTCCACACGCTGGCCGTGAACGGTGCGAGCGTGCTCGCGAGCGGGAGCTTCAGCTACGCCGGGGGCCTGGCGCGGAACTGGTTCGCCTCGCTCGACACCCTGACCGGCGCCGCCACGAGTTGGACCATCGGCATCGACGGGCCGGTCTACGCGTTGCTGGTGAATGGCTCGACGATCTACGCGGCTGGCAACTTCCTCAACATCGGCGGCCAGCAGCGCACCCGGCTTGCCGCGCTCAACGCCACGACCGGCGCGGCCACCGCGTGGAACCCGCTGGGTCCGGGCGCTGCGGTGAAGGCGCTGGCTCTGTACGGGTCGGTGCTCTACGCAGGTGGGCAGTTCACCTCGGTCGGGCCGAACACGCGCGTCCGGCTGGCCGCGTTCAACACCTCGACCGCCGCCCTCACCAGCTGGGCACCGGGCGCCTCCGGGGACGTGAACGCGCTCGTCGCCACGTCCTCGGCGGTCTACGTCGGCGGCTCCTTCACCCAGATCAACACCACCGCGCGCGACCGCATCGCGGCCCTCAACACCACCACCGGTGCGCCGACGGTGTGGAATCCCGGCGCCAACGACGAGGTGCGCTCGCTGATCCTGAACGGCACGACGCTCTACGCCGGCGGCGCGTTTACCACCATCGGCAGCGCGACGCGTTTCCACCTCGCGACCCTCGACGCCTCGAGCGGGAGCGCCGGCACCTGGAACCCGTGCGCCCTCGACACCGTGTACTCGATCGCGCTGGGCGGGACCACGCTCTATGCCGGCGGCTCGTTCGCTGGAATCACCGGCAAGGTCCGCAGCCGACTCGCGGCCTTCGACCTTACGACCGGCGCCGCCACGGCATGGGACCCGGGCGCGAACGGCAGCGTGCAGGTACTCGCGCTCGACGGGACCACCCTCTACGCCGGCGGCGTGTTCTCGCTGCTAGGTGGCCAGACGCGGACCAACGCCGGCGCGGTGGATGCCTTAGCCGGCGCCGTGTCCGCCTGGAACCCAGCACCCAACCAGCGCGTGCTCGCCATCGCGCCGAGCGGCTCCACCGTGTATCTCGGCGGCGACTTCAGCCAGGTCGGCGCCGCCTCGCGCTCCTACCTCGCCGCCGTGGACGCGACCACCGGCGCCGCCACGGCTTGGAATCCGTTGGTCTGGGACGTCGTCTACAGCGTCGGGATCTCGGGCTCGACGGTCTACGCCGGTGGGACCTTCGGCCGCGCCGGCGGAGCAATCCGGCGCTACCTCGTCGCGCTCGACGCCGCGACCGCGCTGGCCACGGCGTGGGACCCGTCGCCGGACAGCCCCGTCTACACCCTGTTGCCGCATGGGGGCGGGGTCTACGCGGGCGGTGGCTTCGATTACATCGGCGGCGCCTGGCGCGGCCTCGCTGCGCTGGTGGACACCGTGACCGGCGCGGCGGCCGCGTTCGACCCCCGCCTCGACAACGGGAGGGTCTCGACGATCGCGGTGGAGGAGCCAGTCGTCTACCTGGGCGGAACGTTCACGGCCGCCGGGGATTCGGCGCGCAGCGGCCTGGCCGCGGTGGACTGCGTCAACGGGGCGCCGACCCCGTGGAATCCCGCCCCAGACGGCTGGGTCTCGGCGCTGCTGGCGAGCGGCACCACCGTCTACGCGGGTGGCAACTTCACCAACCTGGGCGGCCGAATCCAGCCCCACCTCGCGGCCATCGTGGGCGGGGCGAGCGCCGGCGTGCCCGGCTCGTTCGTCGGGCCCGCGCTCGCGCTCGGTCCCTGCGTGCCGACGCCCACGCGGGGAAGCGCCCGCGTGGTACTCATGCTTCCGCAGGCGGGACCGGTGAGCCTCGCGCTCTTCGATGCCCAGGGCCGGCGCGTTCGCACGGTGCTGGACGGCGCATGGCGCGCGGCCGGGCGGCAGGAGCTCCCGCTGCGGGCCGAGGGGCTCGCGACCGGGCTCTACTTCTGCCGTGCGGAGTGCATGGGCCGGAGCCTCGTCAGCAGGATGGTGATCGTTCGATAAGGGCGCCGCCGGTTTGCCCCCGAAGGCCGAAGAGGACATCCTCGCGAGCGACTCAGGCGGGTGGGGAGGAAGGCGCAGCAGGTCGCATGGGCGGAGGCGGACACTGAACGGGATCACGGGAGGGCTCGCCCCTGCGCATCTACGTTGACGCCGACGCCTGCCCGGTGAAGCAGGAGGTCTACCGGGTCGCGCAGCGCTACGGACTCGGCGTGACCCTGGTGGCGGCTTCCTGGATGCGGATCCCGGATGGTCCGGACATCACCATCGAGGTCGTGGACCAGGGCTTCGACGCCGCGGACGACTGGATCGTCGCGCACGCCGGACCCGATGACATCGTGATCACGGCGGACATCCCGCTCGCCGCCCGCTGCCTCGCCGCTGGCGCGTACGTGCTGGGCCCGACCGGCCGGCCCTTCACCGAGTCGAACATCGGGGATGCGCTGGCGACGCGGAACCTGCTCTCCGAGATGCGGAGCGCCGGAATCGAATCGGGCGGGCCGCTGCCGTTTAACCCGCAGGACCGCTCGCGCTTCCTGCAGGCGCTGGACCGCGCGATCCACGCACAGCGGCGGCCGCCGGGCTGACGGGGCGGGCGCGCGCGCCCCCGCGCCGGCTCAGGCGATGGCGTCGCGCACGGCTTCGACGAGATGGCGGACCGGGCGGTCGCAGAACTGCTCCATCTGCTGACGGCAGGAGACGCCCATGATGACGAGGTCGGCGTCGGGGCGCGAACGCACGGCCGGGAGCACCGAACGCTCGCAGGCTGAGCGGGAGGCCTCGAAGTGCCGCTTCTCGAAGCCGTGCAGCCCGGCCATGCCGCAGCACGCCGCGTTGATGAACTCCACGTCGTAACCGGCGAGCTCGAGCAGTTGGACGCTCTTCGTGGCGTCCGCAAAGGCCTTCTGGTGGCAATGGCCGTGGAATAGCACGGGCCGCAGCGTGCCGGGCGGGCGGAAGGTGAGCTTGAGTTCGCCCTTCGCGTGCAGCATGACCAGGAACTCGTCGATCAGGAACGCCTGGCGCGCCACCACGCGGGCCTGCGGCTCGAGCCCCTGCGGCACCAGGTGCAGGTACTCGTCGCGCAGTGTGAGCAGGCAGGACGGTTCGCAGCCCACGATGTAGACGCCCTGGCTCGCCGCTTCGTGCAGGATCGGGACGTTCTTCACGGCGCAGAGCGAGGCGCCGTCCTCGAATCCCTTCGAGATCATCGGCCGGCCGCAGCAGGCGCCGCGGAACAGCTCGACCCGGAAGCCGGCCCGCTCGAGGATCTCGGTGACCGCGATACCGGTCTGGGGGTAGTTGAAGTCCATGAACTCGTCGTGGAACAGGACCACCGCGCCGCGCGGGCCGTCGCCGAGCGGCTGGTGGCGCGCGAACCAGGCCGGAAACGACTGGGCGGCGAACTTCGGCAGCTGGCGGTCGCGGTGCACGCCCAGGACGAGGTGGGCGAGCTGGCGCGCACCCGGCAGCTTCATCATCCGGTTGCTGAGCGGCGCGACCGCGCTCATGAGCGGGAACGCGAGCGGCATCGAGGCCAGCGCGTGTGCGCGCATGCGCCGGGTCCACGCGGCGAGCCGGGCGCGCGGCGCCCAGCGGGGCCGGGTGGCGGGCTGGAGCGGGAGCGGGTCGCCGTTGCGGCCCAGCAGGTCGGCGGGACGCGTGAAGACGGCGGGCGCCTGGCCGCCGTCCAGCGAGCGCAGCGCCTTCATCAGCCGCGCCGGACTCACGCCCTTGGGGCAGCCGGTCTGGCAGGAGTAGCAGCTCGCGCAGTCCCAGGTCGTGGCGAGCGCGCGCGCTTCGTCCAGTTGCCCGAGCTGCAGGAGCCGAACGGCCAGGCTCGGCGCCAGCGAGAACGGACAGTCCGCGGTGCAGCGGCCGCACTGGTAGCAGGCCCAGAGATTCTGCTCGCTCAGCCGCTCGATCTCGCGGATCGGCCGGTCCGCCGCCTCGCGGTCGGGAGCCTCGTGGCCGGGCGCGAGGGTCTGCTGCGTCATCGCACGGTCCCCACCATCTCCTCGGCGTATTCGTGCCCGGCGTCGAAGGCGCGCAGGTTCAGCTCGTCCGTGCCCCTGGGCACCGACGCCCGAATGGCATCCCGCAGGGCCTCGCGGCCGACCACGCCGGTGGCGCGGCAGAGGAAGCCGAGCGCGACCATGTTCAGCACGATGCGGCGCCCGACCTTCTCGGCCAGCGCGGTGAAGGGCACGCGCAGGACCTTCCGGCCCGCTTCGCCGGCGGGGTCGAGCTCGACCATGTCCCGCTCGGCGATCATCAGCACGCCGGGGTCGCGGTTCTTCCCGTACTTGACGTAGGCCTCCTGAGAGAGCACCAGCACGACGTCGGGGGCGAGCACGTGGGGGTAATCGATATCGCCGTCGTCGATGATGACCTCGGCGCAGGACGCTCCGCCCCGCGACTCGGGCCCGTAGCTCTGGGCCATGACCGCGTTGCGGCCCTCGTGAACGGCGGCCGCGCGCCCGAGCACGATGCCCGCGAGCACCAGGCCCTGGCCGCCGAAGCCGCTCAACCGCACCTCGATGTGTTTCTTCTTCGCTTCCATTGCCGACTCCTATTTCTTCCGGGCCTGGGCCTTCTGGTTCTGTTCCGTCACCACCAGATCGAACAAGGTGGGCCGCTGCTTGTCGATGAACTTGCCGACCACGATCTTCCCGCTGAGGCTCAGGTTGCACTCCTCGAGCGGGGCGAAGTCCTTCACCTCGGAGTTGTCCCGGTAGTAGCGCAGCTCGTCCACGGCCTCGCCCCGCTTGTTGAAGCGGCCGTAGTAGATCGGGCACGGCGAGATCACCTCGACGAAAGCGAATCCCTTGTGCTGGAGCGCCTCGACCATCGAACGGCGCACCCGGCCCAGGTCGAGGACCGTCCAGCGGGCCAGGTAGGTCGCGCCCGCCGAGCCGATCAGCAGGGGCATGTTGAACGGGTATTCCATGTTGCCGTAGGGCGTCGTGCTGGTGCGGGCATCCCGGTGGCTGGTGGGTCCGGCCTGCCCGCTGGTCATGCCGTAGTTGAAGTTGTTCACGCAGATGACCGTGATGTTCGGATTGCGGCGGGCGGCGTGGATCAGGTGGTTGCCGCCGATCGACATGAGATCGCCGTCCCCGCTCACCACCACCACCTTGAGGTCGGGATTGGTCATGTGCAGGCCGAGCGCGAAGGGGATGGCGCGGCCGTGGGTGGTGTGGAAGGTGTCACAGTCCATGTAGCCGGACACGCGCCCGGTGCAGCCGATGCCCGAGACCATGACCAGCTTGTCGCGGTCCACGCCGGCTTCGGTCAGCGCCTGCACGAAGGCGTTGGTCGTCACGCCGATGCCGCAGCCGGGGCACCAGATGTGGGGGAGCCGGTCCTTCCGCAGGAATTCCTCGGTGGGGTGCGAGATCGCCTCCTCGAGCACCTCCTCGGTCCAGTGTTCCGAGCCGAGCTCCTCCTCCAACTCGCGGGCCAAACGCATGACTTTCGTCTCCTAGTAATCCCTGGGCAGGGTCTGAAGGCGGGCCCAGGTGAACACGGGACCGTCCACGCACACGAACAGGCGCCCGACGTTGCAGCGACCGCAGA
>Ga0315283_10001483_pt1 | contig 18933 bp, 9 predicted proteins | sample YL17G09_0_MG_FD_204541 | JGI IMG/M metagenome (GOLD analysis project Ga0315283, IMG submission 204541) | Sediment microbial communities from Yellowstone Lake, YNP, Wyoming, USA - YL17G09_0 | ecosystem: Environmental > Aquatic > Freshwater > Lake > Sediment | place: USA: Wyoming | collected... | reverse complement strand
GGCCGGTGTTCCGCTACGACCGGGTGGCCGCGCTGCTCGGCATCCGGGAGGTGTGAGGTGGCCATCCCGCGCAAACCCCGCCTCGCCGTCATCAAGTTCGCCTCGTGCGACGGCTGCCAGCTGAGCATCCTCGACTGCGAGGACGAATTGCTCGCCATCGCCGGTGCGGTGGACATCGCCAGCTTCCCGGAGGCGTCGCGGGCGGTGCTGAAGGGCCCCTACGACCTCACGCTGGTCGAGGGCTCGATCACCACGCCGCACGACGCCGAGCGCATCCACGCCGTGCGCCGCGTCTCGAAGGTGCTGGTCAGCATCGGCGCCTGCGCCACCGCCGGCGGCATCCAGGCGCTGCGCAACTTCGCCGAGGTCGGCAGCTGGGTGCCCCTGGTCTACGCCACGCCGGACTGGATCCACACGCTCAAGACCTCGACTCCCATCGCGCATCACGTCAAGGTGGACTACGAACTGCAGGGTTGCCCGGTGAACAAGCACCAACTGCTCGAGGTGGTGCTGGCGTTCATCAGCGGGCGACGCCCGTTCCTGCCCAGCCACGCGGTCTGCATGGATTGCAAGCGGCGCGGCGTGGTGTGCGTGACGGTGGCCCGCGGTGAGGCCTGCCTCGGTCCGGTGACGCGCACCGGCTGCGGGGCCCTGTGTCCCGCCTGCGGGCGCGGCTGCTACGGGTGCTTCGGCCCCCTGCGCGGCAGCGCCAACACCGACTCCCTGAGCGCAGTGCTCCAGGGCCACGGCTACTCCCACGAGGAATTGATGCGGCTGTTCCGCACCTTCAGCTGCGGGGCCGAGGCCTTCCGCAAGGCGAGCGAGCTGCACGAGCACGATGCGAGCGAGTCCCATGAGTGAGCGCAAGAGCCGGAACATTAAGGTCGCGTTGCTGGCCCGCGTCGAGGGCGAGGGCGGCCTGGAAGTGCGCGTGCGCAATGGCCGGGTGACCGAGGTGAAGTTCCGCATCTTTGAGCCGCCGCGCCTGTTTGAGGCGTTCCTGCGCGGGCGCCAGTTCACCGAGGCGCCCGACCTCACCGCCCGCATCTGCGGCATCTGCCCGGTGGCCTACCAGATGAGCTCCGTTCACGCGATGGAGGCCGCCTGCGGCGTGACCGTGGGCGGTCCGTTGCGCGAACTGCGGCGCCTGCTCTATTGCGGCGAGTGGATCGAGAGCCACGCCCTGCACGTGGTGATGCTCCACGCCCCCGACTTCCTGGGCTACGAGAGCGCCATCCACATGGCGAAGGACCACGCCGGCCAGGTGACCAACGGGCTGGCGCTCAAGAAGACCGGCAACACCATCGTGGCGCTGCTCGGCGGACGCGAGATCCACCCCATCAACGTGCGCGTGGGCGGCTTCTACCGCACGCCGACCAAGCGCGAACTGCGCCCCCTGCTCGAGCCGCTCGAGCGCGCCCGCGAGCAGGCGCTCGCCCTGCTGGCCTGGGTGAAGGGCTTCGAGTTCCCCGACTTCGAGCGCGACTACGAATTCGTCGCACTGCGCCACCCGGACGAGTACCCGTTCAACGAGGGGCAGATCGTCTCGAGCCTGGGGTTGGACATCCCGGCTGCCGAGTACGAACGGCACTTCGTCGAGGAGCACGCTGAGCACTCGAACGCGCTGCAGGGCGCGAAGCGGGCGCCGCTGGAGGGCGATCGCAACAAGCTGAAGCCCTACCTGGTCGGTCCGCTCGCCCGCTACAGCCTCAACTTCGACCGCCTCACGCCGGCCGCCCAGCAGGCCGCGCGCGATGCGGGCCTGGGCCCGGTGTGCCGCAATCCGTTCCACAGCATCCTGGTGCGCTCGGTCGAGACCCTGTGGGCGGTCGAGGAGGCGCTGCGCATCGTCGCTGCCTACGAGCCGCCGGACGCGCCCGCGGTCGAGGTCGAGCCGCGTGCCGGCACGGGCACGGGCGCGACCGAGGCCCCGCGCGGACTGCTGGTCCACCGCTATCGCCTCGAGACGGACGGCAGCATCGCCGACGCGAAGATCATCCCGCCGACCTCGCAGAACCAGAAGTCCATCGAAGATGATCTGTGGAAGTTCATCGAGCCCCGGCTCGAACTGGACGACGCGACACTCACCTGGCAGTGCGAGCAGGCGGTGCGCAACTACGACCCGTGCATCTCGTGTGCGACGCACTTTCTGAAGCTGCGCCGGATGGAGGGCTGACGGACGCGCCGCTGCTGATCGGCGTCGGCCACGAGGGCCGCTGCGACGATGCCGCGGGTGTGCGTGCTGCGCGGCTGGTGCGGGCATTGCTGTGGCCGCGGGCCCGGGTGATCGAGTGCGCGGGCGACGCGACCGCGCTGCTCGAGGCCTGGCAGGGCGAGCCCGTGGTCGTGGTGGTGGACGCCATGTCCTCGGGTTCACCCGCCGGGACGGTGCGGCGGCTGGACGCCTCGCGGGGGCCGCTGAACGCCGAACTCTTCCGCGGCTCCTCGCATGGGCTGGGCCTGGCCGAGGCGGTCGAGTTGGCCCGCTCGCTGGGCCAGCTGCCGTCCTCGCTGGTGATCTTCGGCATCGAGGGGACGGACTTCGGCCTCGGCACGCGGCTCTCCTTCCCGGTCGAGTGCGCGGTGCGCGAAGCGGCGCTGCTGATCAGCGAGGAGTTGCTCGCGGCCCGCAACTGAGGGCACGGCGGTCGGCTGGGCGCGGCGGGGAGCTTTCTGCGGGGGCGGTCAAGCGAGCGCCCGGGGAGTTTTCTGCGGGGGGCGGTCAAGCGACGCGGCGGGGAGTTTTCTGCGGGGGGCGGTCAAGCGACGCGGCGGGGAGCCCTCCGCGAGGTCGCTGCGCGCGGCCATCCTGGCCGTGCTCGCTCCCGGGCCAACACCAGGCCGCCGCATCGTGCGGCGGCCCGGGCCCGGACCCTCGCTGCGGACTCTCCGCCGCGTCGCTTGACCTGGGTACTCGCTTGAGGGGCCGCCGCTTGACCACCATTGGCTGGCGTGCTGGACTGCGGGTGTGACCCTGCTCCTCTTCCTCGCCGCCACGCTGCGCATCAGCGTGCCTTACACGCTCGCCGCGCTGGGCGCCTCCATCAACGAGCGCGGGGGCGTGGTCAACATCGCGCTCGAGGGCATGATGCTGAACGGGGCGCTGGCCTACGTGCTCGGGGCCCACTTCAGCGGGAACGCCTGGGTGGGCGTGGCCGCGGCGCTGGCCGCCGGCATCGCGACCGGAGCGCTGCACGCGCTGGTCACGGTGGTGGCCCGCGCGGACCAGATCACCAGCGGCCTGGGGATCAATCTGCTCGCCGCCGGGCTGACCAAGTTCGTGCTCACGCAGGTCTTCCACTCCTCGTCGAATTCCGCGCGCGTGGTGGGCTTGCCGTCCTGGGACCTGGCCGGCCTCGCGAACCTGCCGGGTATCGGCCAGGTCCTCACCACGCCGCTGGTGCTGATCACGGTGGCCCTGGTGGTGGGCGGACAGTGGCTGCTCTTCCGTTCGGTCTTCGGACTGCGCCTGCGCAGCATCGGCGAACGGCCCGAGGCGGCGGCCACGCTGGGGCTCTCGGTGAACGCCTACCGCATCGCCGGCGTGCTCGCCTCGGGCGCCCTGGCAGGACTCGCCGGGGCGTGGCTGGCCAGCGAGCAGCACTCGTTCACCGACGGCATGACCGGCGGGCGGGGCTACATCGCGCTGGCCGCGATGATCGTGGGCAAGTGGTCCCCGTTCGGCGCCGCCGCGGCTTGCCTGCTGTTCGGCGCCGCCGAGGCGCTGCAGATCACCCTGCAGGGCTCGCGCTTCCCCAACGAACTGCTGCAGATGATGCCCTACCTGGTCACGATGCTGGCGCTGGCAGGCTTCATCGGCCGCGCCGTGGCCCCACGCGCCGTCGGCGTGCCGTACGATCCTGAGGAGCAGTAGGCCGTTTGCGGCGTGGTCCGCTCCCCCAACCTTGCCCGGACCATTCGGGCTCGTGCCGTGACCAGGCCGCTGCGGGCGCGGCGCCGGGCCCTCCGCGCCCGGCGCTCCAGTGGATCAATTGAGCCGGACGATGCGCCGCTCCAGGGTGACGTCGCTGGTCTTGAGGCGCACGAAATACAGGCCGGGCGCGGCCGATCCGCCGGAGGCGTCCCGGCCGTCCCACGCGATCGAATACCTGCCCGGACTGTAGGGACCGCTCGCCACCGTGCGTACGCGACGGCCTGCGGCGTCGAAGATCGCCAGGTCGGCGACGCTCGGACGCGCGAACCCGAAGCGAAGCCGCAGCGTTCCGGCGAACGGGTTGGGTGCTCCGGGCGCGAGGAACGTGACATTCGGGGTCTCCCCCACCGAGGCCGGGTCGGTCCCGTTCACGCGCACGACCAGCGAACTCGCGGCGCCCCAGTTGCCGTTGGCGTCGCGGGCACGCACCCAGATGGTGCGGTCGCCGCTGAAGATCACGTTTGTGTTGATCGCCGCGGTCAGGTTGACCGAGACCGAGTCGAACGTGCTGGTCATCGCGGTACCCATGCCGGCGGCAACCGCGGCCGCGCCGATCGAGTACTCCGCCGCCGTGATGTTCGCCCCACCGGTCTGCGCATCGCTCGCACGCGCCAGCAGCGTGGCGGGGCTTGCGATCACGATCGGGTTGGGCGCGGCCTGGATGGTGCCGGGCATGACCACGGGGCCCTGCGAATCCTCGCCGGCGCGCAACAGCTGGAACGTGGCGTCCGACACGTCCGAGCCCGCCAGCGGTGGAGCGCCGTCGTCGGTGATCCGTACGCGGAACTTCACCGTCGCGGAGTTCGGGATGCCGGCCGTGTTCCACGCGCACGGGCTCGGGCCCGCGCTCGTGGTGAGCGTCACCCACGAGTCGCCGCCGTCGAGCGAGTACTCGATCGAACGGGTGCTCACGGACAGCCCGCCCGCCACGCTCTCGTTCCACGCCAGGTTCACGGTGGTGGTGGTCAGCACCTCGCCGCCATTGGGTGACGTGATCGTGACCACGGGGCGGCTGCGGCCCAGCAGCCACTGGATCGAGCGGTCGAGGATGTCGTTGCGGATCGCGGACGGGGTCGCCGCAGGCGAGACCATGCCCGTGAGCTCGAAGAAGTACGCGAGCAGACGGCTCGACTGTCCGCCCCAGAACGCGTTCGCGGCGCCGCCCACGGGGGCGACGGTCTCCCAGCGGATCGCGCAGGTATCGGGCGTCGTGTAGTTGTCCTTCCACAGCCCCGCGGAGGTGACGGCCGGATCGTAGAACGTGCCGATCTCGTCACCCGACTGCCCGCTGGCCCCCCACGCCGCGTAGCTCGGCCCGGTCGTGTACGTGCCCGAGACCGGGTCGCCAGCGAAGCCGTCCGTGCGGTCGAACAGCGTGGGATCGAGCTTGTAGTGCACGCGCAGCGACGACTGCACCCACGCCGCGCGCGCCGCCGTGTAGCCGGGCGACGTCGGATCCACCAGACCCCAGCCCATGTCGTGGCCGGTCACCAGCAGGCGCCCGCCGCCGGCAAGCAGCGAGTCGATCGACGCGCGCTGCGAGTCGGAGAAGCCGGGATAGGTGTTGTTGCCCACCTGCCACAGCACCGCCTTGTACGAGCGCAGGCCCGCGGCCACGTTGCCTACGTTGGCCGCGTCGGCGGTCGCCCCGCTCCACACGTCGTAGTCGTAACCGAGCGCGTCCAGCGCCGTCGTCCAGGTGGACAGCCGGGGGAAGTCCGCCGCGCCCAGCAGCAGCAGGATGTCGCCCTGGCCCTTCGCCGTGAAGCGGCGGTGCGCTCCGCCAAGATCGTCACGCGCGCTGCCGCCGGTGAGCCCGGCGGACTCGACATCGTAGTAGTACGTCTGCCCCGGCGTGAGGCCGGTCAGCAACACGGCGTGCGCGAGCGGGAAGTCCGCCACGGTGACGGCGCCCAGCTCGAGCGCGGGCGTCGCGCCCCAGTAGACGCGCGAGTCGGCGTTTCGATCGGTCGTCCAGCTCACCAGCGTGCCGGCCACGCCCTGGGAGGTCGCGCGCACCTCGGTGATGATCGGCGGATCGATGCCGACCTTCGCCTGCGCGGTGAGCGTCACGGAGTAGGTGGCATCGAAATAGCTCGCCGTGATGAGATCGCCGTTCGACACGGACAGGTTGCCGTCCGCAGCCGGCAGCAGGTTCGTAAGCGCGATCGACCCGTCGAACACGCCGTTCCCGCCGGTGAGCGTGACGTTCTCGGGCGCGCTCTCGGTGCCCGAAGCGACCAGCACCGTGAGCGGGCCGGTGGCATCGGGATCCGTCACCTGCAGCTGGACCGTGCCGCTCGAGCCGTAGAGCGTGCGGTCCATCGCCAGCGTGCCCGCGCCCTCTCCCAACCCGCCCGTCACGACCAGCGCAAAGGGCTGCGGCCCGATGGGCACGGCCTTCGCCGCGACGCGGACGGTCCACAGACCCGCACCGGGCATCGGCACGCGCACGCCTTCCTCGACGTTGAGCGAGTCGCGCGAACCACCGGTGATCGACTTGCGGCCGCTGAAGACGTTCCCCATGAACGCGTGCACCCCGTCCGAGACGGTGAGGTCGAGATCGTTCACCAGCTGGCGCGAAGCGGCCGGGTGGCCCGGGTAGTCGGTCCAGCACAGCGACACCTTGAGCGGGATCGTGCTGGTGGTAACGCGCACCTGGTACTCGACATATTCGCCCTGGCCCAGGCCCTGCGTCTGATCGAGCAGCACGAGTTGGCGCTCATCGCCGGCGAAGTAGAGCACGCTGTCCACACAGATGCGGCCAAAACCGATGTTGTTGTTCGGGGCGAGATTCGAGACCATCGAATCCGCGGCCGAGTTGATCGCCATGGCCTTGAGCAGCGCAGCCGACGGCGGGAACCCGTTGGCCGGCACCGCGGCGCCGGTGGGGTACCAGCCATCGGTGAGGTACTGGCGCATGAGCACCATGGCGCCGGTCGCGGCAGGCGACGCCATCGAGGTGCCCGAGAGCGAGATGTACGTGGTGGTGCCGGCTCCATTGGCGGAATAGACGGCGTTGCCCGGCGCGCAGTACGTCGGCTTGCGGCGGCCGTCCGCCGTCGGCCCGCGGCTTGTCGAGCTGTAGATCGAGTTCTGCGACGTGCCGTTGCCGGTGCCGCCGACGCCGCCTGAGTTCTTCGCGCTCGCGGGCTCGCCGACCGAGCCGGCCGAGCCCGAGTTGCCGTTGGAGAACGCGATGAAGAAATCCGGGTGCGCCCACATGAACTGGTCCACCTGCATCGAGTTGAGCGTGTAGGCGCCGCTCACCGCCGAACCCCACGAGTTCGACGCGAGCCGCGCGGCACCGCCGGCGTTGCCCGTGTAGCCGGGCTGGAACAGGTCGTTGAGGTCGGCCGGCGGCGAGATGCCGTTCGCCAGCGCCGGGCCCGACAGGTCCATGAACCACAGCTTCGCGTCCTTGGCCATGCCATCGCGCGCGGAGGCGTTCGCGGTGGGGTCGTCATTGCCGCAGATGGTGCCCGCGGTGTGCGTGCCGTGGTACGACGCGCCCGAATGGTCGCCGAAGGTGATCTGCGGATCGGGCGCGCCCTGCTGGTAGGCGATGATCTTGCGATGCGTGGGGTACTCGCCGAACGCGGTGATGGGCACGAGCGGATCGACGAACTGATTGTGGTCGGTGCGCACGCCGCTGTCCGTGGTCATCACCACCTGGCCCTGTCCGCGCAGGCCAGCGGTCCAGACGCGGCGGTTGCCGTTGATCGCGGTCTGGGTGACCCACTGCGCGTTGTCATTGTCCATCGTGTACGCCGGACGCGGCTCGATCCACTCGACCGGGGACAGGGTCGCGACCGCGGCGACCTGCGAGCGCTCGAGCGTGAACTGCACGATGCGGTTGATGCCGTTGTCGTGGATCTCCACGCCGCTCGCGCCGACGGCGGCGAGCTCGCGCTCGGCGCGCGCCAGGTCGGCGTCGGGGAACAGCCTCGCCTGAAATACCCCGCTTCCGGGAGTTTCGCGGTCGACCAGCGGGCTGACCTTGTACGCTGGCAGGTAGTCTGCCACGCCGACGTCGCCGCGCGTGAGCGAGAGCTGCTCGAGCGATCCGTTGGCCATGCGCACCAGAAACGCCTGGTCGGGAACGTAGGAGACGATCGCGCCACCGGCCTCGGCGATCGCGGCGCGCTCGGCGTCGCCCGGCGGGTCGGCGAACTGGACGAGGAACGAGCCGATCGGATCGGCACCGTCCTCGGGCGTGCGCAGCAGGTGCGCGAGTGCGGCGGGGACGACGGGTTGCGTCTCGCCGGGAACGAAGTCATAGCCGGCAACGAGGTGGACCTGCGGGCGGGCGGGCACGGTGGCGCCGCGGGCGAGCGCGGCGCGGCGCGGCGCGATCTCCGATTCCGGGAGCCGGCCGGACTTCTGCTGCAGCACGACCGGTGAAGCCGCCACGCGGTTCGCGAACTTGCGCAGCGCGGTGAAGGGCCGCACCTCGCTGAAGCGCAGCAGGCCGTCCAGCGGATCACGCCAGCTCAGCGCCCACCACAACGGCGTGTCGGAGTCCACGGTCACGCCCGCTTCCTCGAGCGTCGGCGCAGCGGAGCCCGCGTCCAGCACGACCAGGTCCGGGCGCGACTCGATCTCCGTCCAGCCCGCGGGCTGGAACGGACGCCGCGAAACAAGCAGGTGCGCCTCCCGTGCCCCCCTGGGCAGTTCGTACGCGAAGCGGATGGCGGTCTCGACCGCGCGCTCGCCGCTCGCAGGTGCAAGCAGCCGGGCCTCCTTCGACCGCTCGCGCCACTCGGACGACGGAGCGGCAAACGCCGCGAGAGGCAGTAGCAGGCTGGCGAGCGACGCGACAGTGATCAGCAGGTGGCGAGGGGGGGACATGATGTGGCGCATACGGAGGCTCCAGCTCAAGGTGGGGTGGGTAGTCGGAAACAACCCCCTAATTGAACACCGAACGGACGGCGGCAGTCCAGCAGTCCACCAGGCTGCATTCTCAAATGACTTGACACGCAGGCACTCACGGGGGGGGTTGCGTCGGCACCACCTCCCCGTGGATAATCCCCCGCCCATGAGCGACGCTCTGCTGCCCTCCCACGACCTCGACGCCCGCGTGGCGGAGGCCGTGCGCGCCATCCGCGCGCGCACCGACCTCGTGCCGCGCGTGGGGCTCACTCTCGGTTCCGGCCTGGGCGGCGTGGTGGACGTGCTCGACGGCGCGATCGTCTTCCCCACCGCCGAGTTACCGCACTGGCCGCGCTCGACCGTGCACGGTCACGCCGGGCGTCTGGCCCTCGGGCACTGGCAGGGCGTGCCGGTCGCGGCGCTCTCGGGACGCAGCCATCGCTACGAGGGCTACACGCTCGACCGCGTCACCTTCGCCGTGCGCGTGATGCACGCGCTGGGCGCCCGCACGTTACTGTTCACCAACGCCGTGGGCGCGATGAACCCTGAGTACCGGCCCGGGGAACTGATGCTCGCGATCGACCACCTCAACTCGATCGGCAAGCGCGGGCTTTTCACCCGCGAGGAACTGGCGACACGCCGGGCCGGCCGGCCGGTGGCGGGCTACTACAGCCCGCGCCTGCGCGAGGGGCTGCTCGCGGCCGCGCGGCATGTGGGTGTGTACCTGCACCGCGGCGTGCTGATGGGCGGGCTCGGGCCCGCGTACGAGACGGCCGCCGAGGTGCGCATGGCCACGATCCTGGGCGCGGACGTCGCCTGCATGAGCACCGTGCACGAGGTCATGCTGGCCGCGCAGTTGGGTGCGGAGGCGGCGAGCATCTCGTGCATAACCAACCGCGCGACCGGGCTCTCGGCGGGCCCGCTGGCCCATTCCGAGGTGACCGAAGTGGCGGACCGGGTCGCCGGGTCGCTGCGGCGCATCCTCGAGGAGTTCCTGCGCGCCGGGACCTTCCCGCCGGCGCTGGATGGGACCGCGACCCGCTGATATCGCGCGCCCGCCGGCACACCCCCTGGCGCACAAATGGCCGGCCGTCCGAGAGCGACGACCGGCCACTCCTGAGCCCCAGCTCAGAAGCGTGCTTTGAATCCCACCCGGAAGTTGCGACGCGAGCCGCTCACCAGGAAGCGCGCGCGGTCGAAGATCCGCACCTGGCCGCGCTCGATCTGGTCCACCTTGCGACCTGCCCAGAATCCGAGGGCCGCGCCCACGGTGACATCGCTCAGCCGGTGATGGTCTTCGCTCACGCCAGCCCAGCCCACCGCCGCGGCGACCGGGTAGACCACCCACGGCACCCAGTGCGCCGAGGACTCCTCGTCAATGGCCGCGGCGGCGGCGAACGCGATAGTGGTGTGCTCCGCGGGAAGCCACCCGTCGAGCCGTTCGAAGGATCCGAGCTCGCCGGAGGCGCCAGGTGCAGCATCTGGCCGGGCACGCCCCGCCGTAAGGTTGAGCCCCTCGCACAACACGGCCGCACTGAACGTGGCGCCTGCGACGCGGGCGCTGGCGGCCGAAAAGTTGGGCAGCCCGGAGATGCGCCCTGTGACGTAGGTCGCCAGCAGGGCAGAACCCACGACACGCGGGTTGACCAGGTGCTGGGTGAAGCGCGCCAGACCTCGGGGCTCCTGAGCGCGCGGCCGTACGGATTCCTGCCATGTCCGGCTGGCCGTGGGGACTGAGACGTCCGCGTCCACCGCGATAGCGCTGCGGAACGGGCCGAGAGCGAGCAGGTCGACGGCAGGTGAGAGCAGGGCCGCCTGATCCTCGCTGCGAGGGACAAACACAGCAGGAGCGAAACCCTCGCAGAAGGCGGGCAGCGCGAACGCCAGGAGGAACAAGACCGCCAGTGGGGCACAGCGCGAAGCCAACAGTTTAGAGACTCCTTGCTCGGGTGCGCCTACTCTTCACGGCACCAAGCCGAGTGGCGTTGCTCTGATTGTACCCCGAGAACCCACCCGACGCAGCAGAAATATGGCCTGCGGGACGGGCAGAAGAGGCTGCCGCAAGATCTGGGCCGGTTCGAGCCGGGGCCGACGGCCAACCCTTGCGTTGGGTTGGGGTTGGACCGAAGCCGACGGCCAACCCTTGCGTTGGCTTGGGGTTGGACCGAAGCCAACGGCCAACCCCGGCGCTGGGTTGGGGTTGGACCGGGGTGGTCGGCCGACCCCGGCGCCGGGCCCGGTCCGGCCGCAGACGCCCACGCTCTACCTCAGGATCTCCACACCCAACACGCGGTCGCCCTGCACGATGCGGCCCACGACATCCAGACCCCGCACGACGCGCGCGAAGATGGTGTAGCGCCCATTCAGGTGGGGCTGCGGCGCGTGGGTGATGAACCACTGGCTGCCACCCGTGTCCTTGCCCGAAAGCGCCATGCCCACCATGCCGGTCTCGTATCGCAGGCGGTTGTACTCGCAACGGAGGGTCCAGCCGGGGCCACCGGAGCCGGTGCCCGTGGGGTCGCCATCCTGGATCACGAAGTTGGGCACCACGCGGTGGACGCAGAGTCCGTCGAAGTAGCCGCGTTCGGCGAGCCGCACGAAGTTCTTCACAGTCTGCGGGGCCTCTGCCCCGTAGAAGGCCCACTCGATGTCGCCTTTCCGGGTGCGGAGCACCGCCCCACGCGCGGCTGGTGGCGCGAAGAAGGTCGAGTCGTAGACCGCCCGCGCCACGGGAGCCGGGTGTGCACGCTCGAGACTGTCGGCGGAGGCGCTGTCTCCCAGCGCGCGCAACGCGTCGAGCAACGAGGCGCGGGCGGCGGCCTCCGCGTCGAGCGCGTGCGCGACATAAGCGCACCTGAGCGCCGGTACCGCGGCCGAGTCGCCCAACTCGGCCAGCGCGCCGGCAGCAGCTGCCACGACCAGCAGCGAGCTGTCGGCGAGTGCTTCCTGCAGACCGGGTGCCGCAGCGGCCACCTTGAGCGTCGCCAGCGCTTCGGCCGTGGTGGCACGTTCGAACTCCGGTGTGCCGGCCACGAGCCGGGCCATGAGCAGAGGCGCCGCCGCCAACTCCGGCGCCAGCGCCAGCGCCTGCAGCACCGCCACACGGACGTAGACCGAGGAGTCGGCAAGCAGAGGCAGGACGAGCGCCAGCGCGGCCTCGCCCCGCCGCGCGAGGAGCGCCCGTGCGCAGGCCCCGCGCGTCGCCGCGTCCGGGTCGAGCAGGCCCGCGGTCAGCGAGTCGAGGGCGGTCCGGCTCCCGGCGGAGTCGGCCGGGACCCAGGCGAAGCGGTCGGCCAGGGCCGTGGCCGCCGTCACGCGCACGTAGGGGTCACCGGAGTCGAGCGCGCGGACGAGCGCCGGCAGACAGGCGCCGCAGGTCGTGTCGGCGATCAGCGAGAGCGCGCGGAGCGCGTTCACGACCACACCCACCTCGGGGTCGGCGAGCTTCTGCAGCACGTAGGCCGTGCCCTGCTGCGACTTCTGCCGGCCGAGCGTGCGCACCGCATAGGCGCGCACCAGCGCGTCGTCGTCGTCCACGTGCATCGCGGTCAGCAGCACGATCTGGTCCGGGCTCACGAGCTTCTCGAGCGCGTAGAGCGCACGCCAGCGCACACCCGCATCGGCGGCGTCGAGCGCCGCGAGCAGCGGGACGAGCGCGGCCGGATCGGCCAGGCGCCACAGCGCGACGGCGGCGCTTCCGCGCAGGAACGGCGACGAGCCATCGCGCAGGAAGGACGCGACCAGCGGGGTCGCGGCCCGATCCCCCAGTTTGCCCAGCGCCTCGAGCGCGAGGTCCGCGGTCGCGGAATCGCCGGTGGTGGCAAGACGCTCGATCGCGGTCCGCGCGGGCGCGGTCTGTCCGGGACCCGCGGGGTGAGCGAGCCCGATCTGCCCCAGCGCGAACAGGGCTTCGCGCTGCACCTCGGCGTCCGCGTCCTGCAGCAGCGGGAGCAGGAGCGCGGTGCCCGCCGTATCCTGAAGACGGCCTACGGCGAGTACGGCGCGGCGGCGCAGCACGGTGGCCGGATCGGCGAGGTAGCGCGCCAGCATGCCACCGGCCAGCGTGCGCTGGTCCTCGGCTTTCGCGATGCGCTGCAGCGGCGTGAGCAGCGCGTCGGCGAGCGTGTCCGCGGAGGCAGCGACCGGTGCGGGCGCGCTCACGGCCGGCGGCGCGGCCACGCTGGTTCGTGCAGGCGCAGCGGCCGGCGCGTTCACCCGCCCGGCCGACCGCGCGGGCCGCCCTGCCGGCGCGGCACTGGCGCTCAGCGGCGCAACGAGCACCGCGAATGCGACAAACGCGAAGACGCCGCTACGGAGTCGCGCCGTCCACCGGGTCGGACGCACGTCGCGGCCGGCGGAGCTTGACCAGGCGGCCCTCGAACGCCGTGGTGCCTGAAGAACCATGGGCCACCAGCTTGAAGAAATAGATGCCGTTCGCAAGCTTCTGTCCCTCCTCATCGAGACCGCCCCAGGGGATCTCATGATGGCCGACCGAGAGACCGGGGAACCGGGCCTCGTACACGCGCCGCCCGCTCACCGTGTACACGCGCACCAGCACATCGGACGGGGTCTCCCCGGTCAGGGTGAAGATGAAGCGCGTGCCCTGTTCATCGTCGAAGGGATTCGGGAAGGCCAGCGCGTTGCGCAGGGTGAAACGGGTCTCGACCAGGAAGCGGTGCTCGAAGACCCCGGCCCCCGGGGCCTCGAGGCGGGCGGTGTGCGCGCCCTGCGCGTACGGAACGTGGCTCCAGCCGAGGAAATACTGGCGCCCCGTCGTGTCACCGCGCGCCAGCTCGAAGGTGAAGGGCTGCAACGAGCCGTCCACGAAAAGGTTCAGGCTGACAGGATCGACGGGCCCCGGCGAGAGCACGAGCAGGGTGAACACCGCGTCGGGTGCCACGATATCATCCGGCTGGACGGGCACACCGCCCGCGAAGAGCTGCGTCTGGAACTCGAAGACGACGTCGAAGCTCGCCTGCACGCCATAGCGGTCGGTCAGGCGGATCGTGAAGGTCACCCCTGCCGTGGAGAGCGTGGTCAGGTAGCTCAGGTGGTAGCGCCGTCCGCCCTGGCCCGAAACCGCGGTGTCGGGGAAGGCCGGGGTGAGGGTATAGAGCGACGGTGATAGCTCCGTGGTCCCGCTCGCATCCGTGCGGAGTACGATGATGGCATCGATCCCGACGTTCGAAACCAGCTCCGCCTCGAGGTGCAGCGCGTCTCCCTTACTCGCCAGCCGCACCGGTTCGCCGCTGACCACGGGCTGACCGTTCGCCGTCACCGTGATCTGAGCGGGCCCCACCCACAACCGGGTCGCGGGATCGCCAAGCAGGTTGTAGGTAAGCCCGACTCCGCGCTCGGCCCCGGACCCCACCACCGTGGGCAGGTAGTTGAGCATGGTCAGCGCGATGGCCTCGCCCAGCGGAACGCGCGCGCCGCGGTCGGCGATCCCGCGTCCCAGATCGTCATCGTGCGGCGGCGCGCTGAAGAGCGAGCGGGCGAACTCAACGTTCAAGTGGTAGGAGCCGTTTGAGGGCACGATCTCGAATCCGCTCGAGGCCCACGAGGCGATGGCTCCGCGCAGCGGCAGCGTGAGCAGGTTCTCGCCCAACGAGGGCCCTAGCGAAGGTCTGGCCTCGGACACGTCTGCGAACGCGTTCGCATGGCAGGAGAAGGCCGAGAACAGGAACAGCTTGCCATCGTTCATGAAAGCGTCGCGGTCCTGCATCGCCCCCTGGTTCCGATAGAAACCCTCGTGGGAGAGCACGTAGGGGTTCGCATGGCCCTGGTAGTTCCACCAGAGCACTCCCTCGTTGAGCTTCTGGAAGAGCACCGGGTTGAAGATCGCGCGCAGGGTGCCCTCGGCCCTCGCCACCCCTCCGAACGGGTCACCGTCCTGCCCCACCCGGCAGGTGTCGCCGAGTCCTTTGACCTGGTAGAGCGCGGGGTCCGTCAGGTAGGAACGCAGATCGAGCACCTCGGGCCGCGCCAGGCTCATCCCCGACTCATCGGCAATCACCGCGGACACCGCCTGGTTGAGCAGGCGGAAAACGATCTCGTAGCTGCGGTAGCAGTAGCCGCTGCCACCGCCCCCGCCGAAGGTGGTCGCGCCCGAGTAGGCGTCGTCGGCGAGCAGCACCATGCGGCGGCGCCAGGTCTCGTCAGCGTCGAAGGCCTCGTAGGCGACCAGCTTCGCCACCACCTCCTGCGCCTGCTGGAGCGAGTTCACGGGCAGACGGCCCACGTAGAGGTCCGGAGCGATCAGGTCCGCGGACCAGCAGGCCGGATCCTCGTCCAGGCACCAGCCATACCACGGATCGGCCGGAATCATCTCGAGCCCGTAAGTGCCCGAGGAGACCGGCCCGGGGATGAGCGCGACCGGCACCCAATCGAGGCCGGCGCTACCGAGCAGATTCCGCGGATCGGAACTGCCGTCGCCCACGAGCACGGCGAAGCGCGCGTTCCAGCTCTCCATCGCGTAGCGCAGGAAACGTTTGATGGCCCAGCGGGACTTGCGCCCGCCGTTGAACTCGTCATACACCGACTCGAGCGGGGCCACGATCGTGCCGAGCCCCTGCGACTGACGCAGCGCGACCAGCGGGGCCACCGCGGTCTCAAAGGCCTCGGGCACGATAACCACGTAGTCGAGCTCTCCGGTCGCCGCGGTGAGTTGCCGCCGCGTGACCGGCGAGTAGCACAAGGCGGGGAGCAACTTCGGACGGTCGAAGACGACGTAGCGCCGCGGGCTCGCACCGGCTTCGTCCTGGAAGTCGAGCGTGTACTCGCTGCCCGCCGGGGCGATGTGGCTCGCGTCCACCGTGAGTCGCACCGGACTCACCGGGTCCGTCACGTCGTAGGCGCGGATCGCCGACGAGGAAAACCCGGTGGCGTGGACCTGGTAACTCCCGGTGACATCGCCGCTATTGGCCGCGAGATAGCCTGCGAGCGCGCGGTACGATCGCCAGTAGGTGGCCTCGAACCAATCGAGCCCGACGCTGACGACCGCCTCGCTCGCCGGAACGGTCGAGCCCCTGCCCCAGAGCGCGAGGTTGTTCGTCGCCCCTTCCGTCAGCGCGCCGGAGGGGAGCGTGACGCTCGCCGTCAGCGCCTCCTTGCCACTCAGCAGCACCGCGTCCATCACCGTGTTGTCCTGGCCCAGGCCGTTCTGGATCCGCCCGAACATAACGTGCGCGTTGTTGTCCCTGCCCATCAGCCGCGTGCTGAACAGGACCTGATGCGAGGCATCGAGGTGGTTGGTCTCGAAATGGAAAGTGTCGGGCCGGCTGTAGTAGAGGAAGTAGGACGTCCACTGGAAGCGATCCACCGTCGCCGTGTCCTCCGGTGCGGGGAAGGCGAAGTAGCTGAACGTGCGCTCCCAGCGCTGGGTCCAGGGGTACGAGGTGGGCAGCACCGGGCCTACCGCATCCCGCCAGCCGGAACGTGGGGGGATGCGCAGACCCGTGCCGCCAGCAAGGCGCGTGGCGTAGACCACCTCGGCGTCACCCCAGTCGCGCTGCATCATCGAGGTCACGCCCGAGCGCTCGACCCAGTTGGGCACGAACGCGACGATGGCGTCGCCCGAGTCGAAGACGCCGAGCTCGCCGGCGTCGTCCACCTCGATGGGTAGCTCGATCGTGACGTAGGGAGGATTGGCAGGGTTGTAGGAAGGATCGGCAGGGTCCACATACTCGTGCCGGTGCAGGCTCACCTCGCCCACGGGCACGTTCGGGGGAAAGCCCTGTGCAACGAGGGTGGTGTACGGGAAGGAGTAGACCCCGGTCGAGTCCACCCTGATGCGGACCTCGGGCTGGTCCGTGGGGAAGGCGGCGATGCCCCGCAGCGCTGCGGGCAGGGCCGCGCGGTCACCGAACGCGGGCGAAGGGGTCATGGCCCGCTGCGGCGCGCGCCAACGACGGCCCTGCTCGTAGTTGGCGAGCGCGTTGCGGAAGACCGGCTCCCAGTGGCTGTCGGTCACCGGAGCCGCCGCGGCCGCACCCGGAGCCACCCCCGTGAAGTCCACGCGCACGATGAGCGAGCGACGCACCCAGAGCCGGCCGGTGGCTTCGTCGTAGCGGAACGGCCTGACCTGTACGGCCACCAGACGCTGGCGGCGCACGGTTGACGGTTCGCCCAGTTCGACCGGCGAGGCCGGCCACGGCCCATCGAGGATGGGCGGCACCGGCTCGAGCGCGGGCGAGGGGCCGAAGCCATCGGGTCCGTCCTTCATCACCGGCTTCGCACCCAGCGCCAGCCGCAGGCCATCGCGCACCTCCTCCTCGCCCGCATCCACAACCCGGGCCAGTGCCGCGGCACCCGGCGGGAGCGCCACCAGCGCCTGCGCATAGGGCAGGTGAGGCCGCCCTGGCAGGCTCGTGACGGCATAACCGGGCACGCTCAGTTCGACCCGCCCGTCGGGGAGCGGCGTTGAGAGTTGGTAACCGGGAAAGCTCAGCCGCAGGGTGATGCCGCGCTCGTCGGTGGCGACCACCCGCAGGGACTGGGCCCGCGCCGCGGCGGCCGGCAGGAGGAGCAGCGCAAGGGCCGCGGCGGCCTTCAGGAGCGGTGGGAGTGGTCGCATGAAGAGGTCAGTCTAAGGATGCCTCTCGAACAGGGCAAGCGGTCCCTTTTGCCCCGAAAATCGTGTATCGTCATGGTGGTGGAGCGCAGAATGTTGGTGGCCTTCCCGAACGCGCCAAGTCGTTGCAGCGCAGTGGCGAATCGGCCCCGGAAAGCCTCCGGAAGCCGGACCAACATTCTGCGCTCCACAACCCAAGGAGGCACAATGTCGCGTAGCGCAAAACCGAAATCCTCTCCCCCGGCCTTCCGGGCGCTCCTGTGCCTGCTCCTCCTGATGCCAGCCCTGTTGCTCCCAGCGCCAACCTCCGCCCGCGCGAAGCCGGTCTCTCCCGGCACGCGCACCGGCCTCGCAGACAGCGTCCTGGCGGTCATCGCGAGCGGCCGGCCCGGCGAGCCCGCCCGTGAGATCGGCCGCGCACGGTTTGTCCGCGCCTGGTCACAGCTCGCCCCACCTGCGCGGCCTGACTCCCTTACCCCGGACGGGGCGCGGCGGTTTCTCGATCTGTTGCTCGACAAGGAGGCCCTGGGCCTGATGGTCGCCCGGGAGCGCTGGACCTGGACGGTCCGGGAGAGCGCGGCGTTCGAGACCCTGCGCGACCGGCTGGTGGTCGAGGTCATGCTGGATTCGGCCCTCACCGCGACGCGTCTCGCCCTGGGGGCGTCGGGCGATTCGCTCGACCGCCAGGCGCTGGGCCTGGTGGCGCGGGACCGGGCGATGGAGCTGCTTGACCCGGTCTTCGACGATTCGCTGCTGGCCCGGCTGGCACTTGGCTTCGCCGCACTCAAGCGCCCGACCTCGGACTCCTCGCTCTTCGCCCAGTTGCGCATGATGGGCGCCAGTCCCGAGGTGGGTCCTGCCGACACCGGCCGGGTCGTGGCGCGTTCGTCCGCCGGTGACTTCCGGGCCAGCGACCTGCTCGCCTCGTGGCGGCGGCTGAACCCGATCTACCGGCCCCGCGTCAGCTCGGCGGCTGAAGTGCGCGAGTTGGTGATGAACGGACTGTTCGAGCAACTCCTGCGCCGCGAGGGTGCGGCGCGCGGGCTCGAGCAGCGGCCGGACCTGGCGGAGCGGCTGGCGAACCAGCGCGAACTCAACGACGTCTCGCGCCTGGTCGAGCGTGAGGTCTACGCGCGCCTCGCCATGGATTCGCTGACGCTGTCGCGTTTCTATCGCGACACCGAAGGGTACTGGATGCTGCCGACGCGCGTGCGGCTGGTGCGCGTGGTGCTCCAGAACCGCGCGGAGGCGACTGCGATGGCGCTGCGCCTGGCGAACGCGGCGCAGGCCGAGAGCCTGGCGGCGGGCGCGCGGCGGGCCGGGGTGGAGTGGTCGGTCGACGTGAGTGCGGCAGAGGACAGCGTACTCTTCGCGCACGCCCTGAGCGCGGGCAGTGGCGCGGTGCTCGGACCGGACGAGACCGCGGGCGGCTGGGAGGTCGCACGGGTGGTCTCGGTGCTGCCGGGGCGCGGGCGCTCGTTCGCCGAGGTACGCGACCTGGTGGGGCACCGCTGGTACGGCGAGGAGGGCGAGCGGCTGATGCTGGCGCTGGCTG
>Ga0315283_10001482_pt1 | contig 18940 bp, 22 predicted proteins | sample YL17G09_0_MG_FD_204541 | JGI IMG/M metagenome (GOLD analysis project Ga0315283, IMG submission 204541) | Sediment microbial communities from Yellowstone Lake, YNP, Wyoming, USA - YL17G09_0 | ecosystem: Environmental > Aquatic > Freshwater > Lake > Sediment | place: USA: Wyoming | collected... | reverse complement strand
GGTTGCCCTTCCGGGCCAGCGCGTGCATCTGGGCCACGATGCGCATGTTGAGGGCGGCGACGGCCTTCTCGATGCAGTGATGGAGGTCGATGTGCGGGATGGGGTGCCAGCGGCCCACCGGGGCAGGGGTGGCGACTTTCTCGACAGCTTCGAGGTCAGTTCGGTAGCCGCCGCAGTGCAGACAGAGGTTCAGTTCTTTCATGGGAGGTTTTGGTATACTGTTGTTCTTGTTGGTCCGACCGGCTTCATGCCGGTTGGAAATCTTCATCGCGCAGGCAGCGGGACTCGTCCGGCCAGAGATTGCCGAACCGGTCGGCAACGACATCGCTGGCGTCGGCGGCGTTCGCCCAGTTCTGCCCGGAGGCGTTGTGGCCGTCTTCAGCGGCAGCTTCGCGCCGGTCCTGGCCGATGGCGCAGGTGCCGGTGATGGCCAGGGCGAACGCGTAGTCCGCTGCGTCGTTGCCGAGAGTTCCGTTCATCCAGAGGATGGGTATTGAATTCATGGTTACTGTGCGAGTTTGGTCGTGAATGTCTGGCCACCAGCAGTAGAAACCACGCTGTCGGCTGATTCGCTGATGATGGCGTGCGCAGCACCGAAGGCCGCATCATGTGCGTCTTTGGCGGAAAATGCGTAGCCCATCAATTTGTCAGACCCGCCTGACCGGGTATGGATGTAAAGTCTACGCGGCGTTGCTTCACCGGAGAATTGTTTGGTCAGCGGCGTGGCGTTTGTTTTGATTTGTCGTTTGTTCATGGCGAGACAGTATTCGTAGCTTATGTTGATGTCAACAACAAAAAACGACTATTCTACATCGAGAGCGGAATGTTGCCGATGAGGCCCGCGATGCCGCGCACGTAGGCAGCCTTGGCCTTGCCTTCACAAATCGTGTTCAGGTTGGCCATCGGGCTGGTGCTGTTAGGGTCCACCGGGCAGCGGACCATTTCAGCCAGGCGGCTCTGAATCTCGTCGTTGACCAGGCTGATGATTTTTTCGACATCAGTCTCAGGGCTGTACGGAATGACGATGCTCTCAATCCAATCGACCAGGCGCAATTGAGCCTGCGTGACCAGGACATCTTCGGTGCGCCATTCCAGCGTCCAGGTGGGATTCTTGGCGAACGCCTCCTGGAAGGTTTTGACGGCTTTGGCGTTGGCGTCGCGCACGCTTTTGACGTAGGCGGCGGTGTTGGCTTGCAGGGCTTCGGTGCTGGTGGGCTTCATGGTTCAGGCTTGGTTGAGTTTGGCGAGGGTTTCGAGAGCGTTGCGGTGCGCGGACTGGAGAGCGCTCCAGAGGGGCGTGTGCTGTATACTGTCGCGGGTCATGAAACCGATGGCATGCTCGATGTCGCTGAGGACGAAGCCGAGCTTGTCGGCGGCGCTGAACGGCCTGGTCGGCGCGATTTCAATCATGGGAGCGCTGGGCCGGACTTCTTCTGGAAAGAATTGACGGATGGCGGCGTCTTCTTTCTTGGCCGAGGCCAGGAATTCACGACCGGCGAGCGTGATGTGATAGTGGGCCACCTGGATGTTCAGATTGGCAGCGGGGCCGTCCCAGCGTGTGCGCAGTTCGCCGACGCTCTTGGAGACGAGGCCCTGGGCGACCAGGCGCTCCAGGAGGCTGCGGACGCCGCCTTCGGACATGCTGAGGACGCTGGCGAATTCGTAGGGCGCGTCGTTCTTCGTGGTGGCGAGCAGTTCGAGGGCTTGCAGTTCGCGCTTCCGGGCTTCGGCATGTCGTTTGTTCATGGGCGAACGGTATGCTCCTTCCAGAATGCTGTCAACATCAAAATACGGTTATTTTTAAGGCCGCAGGTCACAGGGGCCAGGCAGGAAGTCGGGAAGCTGTAGTTATTGAGAAAACTGAATGTTATGGCAACAAAATTGAGCATCAAACGGCACACTGAAGGCACCGAGCGCATCCTGGCCTTTTTCGGGCGTTCATCGCTGGTAGAAGGCAAGCATCAGGCGGGGTGTGCCTGCGGGTTCTGCAAGAACAAGGGCAACATTGGCAACTGGAAGAAAAAGACGCCTGCGGCGGAAGAGAAGCCGGAGCCGGAGGAACCCAAGGGCATGGCGGAAGCGATTTTGCACGAGCTTGGAGGACACAGCCACAAGCTCCAGAAGAAGCAGGTCTGCCCGAAATGCGGGCCGATGAGCGAGTCGGAGGGCATGGTGAAGCTGAGCAAGGGCACGCATCCGGGCGCGGCCAATCTGGCGTACAACAAAATGACCTCGAAACAGGCCATGACGCCCGGCAAGAAGACGGACATGTACGTCAAGGCAGCGGCGGAAGTCGCGGGCCTGCCTGGCAAGGGCCAGGTGAAGGGCTTCAAAAACAAGAGCGAAGGCGAGATGACGGGCGGCAGCGCCGTGCCCAAGACGCGCCGGGGCGAATCGGTCAGGCGGATTGTGACGACGCTACTCGACTAGAGCGCAGATGAAGCTGGCAATCATGAAGACCCAGAAGAGGACGCAGATAATGCGCCAGCCCAGGCTCGGCTCCGCTGGGACGGGTGCTGGCAGGAACGCGGCTGGTACTGGCGGCGGTGCAGACAGGTAAGGCATGTTATGCTCTTTGCAGTATTCGCGTGCGTCTGCCTCCCATTTGCGGGCGTAGTTGCGGTGACGCCGTTCGCCTTCATGGTCGGTATCGCCGCCGCTGCTGCTGGGAGCATTGGGCGGAGGCGGCTTGGAACTGAAGCAGCTTGTAAAGCCTTTGATGGCGAGAAGTTCAATAATCATAGAGAACTTGTATACTAATTTTAGTTGATTGTCAAGAATATGGCAGGACCGACTTTCGAGCAATTGCTTGGTGGCATGGAGAAGATTGGTGGGCACATGAAGAATTCCCACCAGGAGGCTCAGGGCCTGGCGTCTGCCTTTCAGCAGTTTGCAGGCTACGCGCTGTCGGGCTATGCGCAGTTCAAGATTTACCCTGTAATGTTCAGGGAAGTGAGTGTGCTGATGAAGGACATCAACACAGCGATGCACACCAGGGCTTCGCAGATGGAGTGGGACTTTCAAGCGCAGCGAAAGGCCATCTACGATGCGAGGCAGAAGCACACAATCACCAAGGCCCAGGCGCGTGACCTTTACGATGAGACAGTGAGGCTTAAACCTCTGCTGGAAGCGAAAGCAGCCCTGTCCAGAGCCTTTGAAAGCGCGAACAAGGGGGCGCTTAAATATCTCCAGGTGGCCGTGTTGCAGGCAGGCATCCTGGCCACAGAATTCTATGCGCTCAACAATGCGCTCATCAAAACCAATTCATCCCTGGAGCACCGCAGCAAATTGATGTCAGCGGGTCTGGACGTGACAATGAAGACAGGTGCGCTGTTCCATGAAGTGCTGGAGGCGCAGCGGGCGCTCGTGGAATACGGGGCCAACATGACCGACAACTACCAGGAAACCCTGGAGACGGTCTTGATGCTGAACAAGGGCCTCGGCATGTCGACTGCCGTGGCGGCGCAATTGGCCACCATTGTCCAGTACCAGGTCAACGGCAGCTTTGAGCGGGTGGCAGATACCTTGACCAATATCGTCAACCAGACGGCGCTGGCAGCCGACGAGGCTGGGCGCATGAGCGTTGAACTGGGCAAGGTGATGTCGATGATTCGCGGCCAGGGCGGCGGCGCGGTCATGCCGGAAGTGCTGAAAGCTGTGGCGAAGTACGAAGATGCTTTGAAGCGCATCGGTGGCCAGGCGGGCGGCATCACGGAACTGGTGAAGAAGATGTCCAGCCCTGAAGGCTTCAGCATGGCTGGTGTCCTGGGCATTGCCAGCCCGGAGATACTGATGACCCAGCAGGGCGTGGAGCAGATGATGCAGAACCTGGCGCGTCTGGGAGACAGCCTGGTCGGCCAGTCGCAAGGTTGGCAGCGGCGCATGGGCCTTGACGTGCTCGGGAAGCTGTTTGGCATCAGCGCGGAGCAGGCCAATGAATTTTACATGGCGGCGAAGCGTGCTCAAGGCGGTATACAGGAAGAACTCAGTCTGAAAGAGCGTTACGCCGAACAGACGAAGAATTTGGTGAGCGGCTTGACGACGTTGGCTTCGCGGTTCGTTGCTGCCCTGGAGACGGGCCTTCTGCCGTTTATCAAATGGCTGAGCGGGCTGGTCGGCTGGCTGAACCAGGCTGCCACCTACCTGGCGCAGTTCAGTCTGCTCAAAGATGTCATCAAGTGGACCTTTTTCGTGGCTGTGCCTGCGGCGGCTCTGGCGCTGACAGCCTTGACGGCGGCGCTTGTCAAGATGGCCGCAGCCAGCGTAGCTGCTACAGTAGGTGCGGGCAGCAGTGCCGCACTGACAGCGGCTCGCGCAGCAGCAGGTTTAGGCGCTACGGCTGGGTTGGGTGCGTTGGTGACTTGGCTGCTCAAAGCTGGTGCCGCCAGCGCCATCATGCTGGTCCTGAAGGCGGTGTCGATTGTTTTTTCGCCCTTGGGAATCGCAGTGATAACTCTTGGAATCATAGCCGCAACCTTGTGGAGAATAAGAGTTCTTAACGAGGAAAGAGCCTCTGCTGCAAAAAATAAACAGGCGTTGGAGGCTATGGCCTTAATGAAACTTGCTGACGCCAAGCGCGAGGACTTGTACAGCAGTGCCCGCTACGGTACGGGCGGTACTACTGAGTTGATGCGGACCTCGTTGGCGGAATATGCTGACAGCCTTATTGCGTCAGGCATGTCAGGCACGTCAGAAGAATTTAACGAAAGAGTAGCTGCTAGGATTGAAGCGCTGGTGCAGGACATCAGGCTGGGTGTGGCGACCAGCACGCAGTTCAAGAGCAGCCTGACTCCGGCTGAGCAGGCGCAATACGACGCGCAGATTGATGCGGCGGATGCCGCACGGAGCATCGGTAAAGATGTGCTGGAAAGCTTCCGCAAGAAGGCCGCAGAAGACCGTGATGCAGCCCTCCGAACGAGTCAGGAAGAGTGGATGCGCTTTTACACTTCGCGCACTGGAGCGATGCTCAGGATTATGCAGGCAACTCCGGGATTTGGTGGCTGAGTCAGCCCGTAAGATTTTATGCCTCAACCAGCAACATTGGAACCGCTGACAAAGAACACGCAGGTCATCACTCGTGGCTTTCCGTATCGCGGCAGGTTGATAGCCATGCCGTCTACAAGTCGTGTCTTGGAGGGCGACAACTTGTGGGGTAGTGCGAATAAAATGGGCCTGGCCATTGAATTTCCGGCCATGCCGGACACCATCGAACTGGCGAGGGCCACTGAGTACAATGTGTCGCCACCCAGTCCGTTCACCCCGGATGGTCTTCATCAGTACATGGGCACCAAGCCGCTGGAGATACCGGTCAGCTTCAAGCTGCATGCTTTTGATGAGACGTACTGCCAGCAGGGTGCCCTGACGCTGTTGCAGATTGCCGCCAGGTTGCACGCGTTCGTGCTACCCATCACCAATGGGCGAAACGTCACTGCGCAGGCTATACGCGTGGTGCCAGTTAAAGGCAAGAAAACGGACGATGAAACAGAAAGCAGTGCTCAGTCTGCTGCGATGACCTGGCGGGCACAAGGAGCCAATGGTTTAGCGGCCAACATGTACCCGCCTGTGACCTGCTGGCTGGATTTGATTTGGACCGACGAAGGCATGCCTGGAATCAGTTGTGTGGGCTACGTCAAAGACGTGCGCGTGCTTTTGCACGGTCCCTACTTGAAGGGTCCAGGCGGTAGTTTCAATCTGCCCAGTGCTGGTGAGTTCTCGTTTACGTTTGTGCATCGTCCAGGGCACAACAACTCTTTCGGTTCGGATAACACTTACAATAACACGCACGCAGAGGTCGGTGTTCAAGTTAATGCCTACGCAACCGATGTGCGGGATGGCCTCTACAACACCCGGCACCTGGTCCACGTGGCCAACTACAAGGGTCTGGACGATGGCGTGCCCGAGACGAAGCAGGCCGAGATAGATGCTCAAGCTGTCGTCAATCCGAGTCGTGCTCGGCAGGGCCTTCCTGCGTCGGGCAAGCCCCAGGGGTTTATAGGCGGCTTTTTGGGTGACACGCCGCCGTTGAAGCTGCCTCCGGCCAGGATTGCGCCGCCAGGCAGGCCCTAGTCGCGCCAGTAAAGTTCGGCCTGGCGTATTTGCCCCACGCTGCAATTGCGGCTTGGTCGTAGGCTTTGGCGGCTTCAATTTCAGACAAAAATCGTCCGATTTGGCGCAGGTGCCCCTTGACTCTAATCGTAGCTCTCCATTTGCTGCGTTTGGCGTCGAACCACACTCCCTTGAATACTGATTTTGTTGGTTTTCCTGCGTGCAGGCGCTGTTTATTTCGATTGGCTCCGTTTAGCTCCATCGTTGCCAGGCGCAGATTGGAGCGGTGGTTGTTGAGAGTGTCTGTGTCTCTGTGGTCTACGTCTTGTTCGGGTGGCGCACGTAAAATAACGCGGTGCATTTTTTCCATCACGCGTCTTCCATTCTCGTACACGTGCCTGACGGCGTAGTTCTTGGAGTCGCACGTCCACTTCGGGCCAGCCATGAGCCAGTCGTAGTCTATGTCGTCTACGATGGCTACTTTTCCTCTTGAGAGCGCAATTACTGCCATACTGCACTTCCGACTACGTTATGGGGTGTGCCCTTCTTTTCGACCACCAGGAAGTGGTCGGCGTAATTGGCCACCAGTGGATTGTGGTCCACCATAAAAATCAAGATGCCAAGACTGTTTGCTTTTTCTTTGAGGTAGCTGTAGATGGCGTGGCAGACTTTCGGGTCTTGGTGGGGCAATACCTCGTCGAGCCATTGATAGCCGACGCGCCGCGCCACCTGGCCCACGTTGCAGAGTGTTTCGCTGATGATGAAGTTGGTCAGGCCGCATTCGCCCTTGCTGCTGCCTGCCAGGTCTTGGCTGCCCAGGAGGTTGTTGACCTCGATGTTCAACTGGGCTTTCTCCATGCCGGAAGCCAGTTCTCGCGTGGTGCTGTATACAACTTCGATGGTGCCGCCAGTCATCGTGGTGGAGATGCGCCGCGCTTCGGCATTGAGCGGGGCCAGCGCTTCGCGCAGGACCATGTTGGGGATGCCGTAGGGCGAGAAGGCGACGTTCCAGTAGTCCATCACCTTCAAGGTGGCCTGGGCGACTGCCAGGCCCTCCGCTGCTGCTTTCAAGCCTTCCTGCGCCTTGGCATGCGCGGTCTTGCGCTCAGCACATGAATTTTCAGCCACTTTCACGGCGCTGTCGGACGGACCCTTTGACATGCTGGCCATCTGGACCTCGATGCGGTGCGCTTCCTTCAACGAGTCATCCAGCGTCTCCTGGAGGTCTTCGTGCTGGCGACTCAGCTTGGTGATGCCGAATTTGACACCCAGCTTGTTGATGCTTTCCTGGACGGTAGTTCTGGCCTGCTCGGCGTCCTCCAGCTTCTCGTCAAGCGTGGCCTGGGCAGTTCTGGCTGCCTCGTGCGCCATCAGCGCGGTGTCGCGCTCGTCCTTCAAGGAGCCGAGGCGCTTTTCATCAAGCTTCTGGCCAGTCGCCTGTTTGCAGGTGGGGCACACCCGCGCAGCGTCACGGTAGTTCTCGAACGCCATACGCTTTTGGGTCAGCGTCGTGGAGGCCAGGCTGGTGGCTTCCTGCAACGGCTTCACCTTTGCCTTCAGAACGCGTATACGCTCATCAGATTCCCGCAGCTTGATTTCCAGTTGGTGATGCTCGGCAGCCTTGTCCTGTTCCAGTTTGGCCATCTGGTCTTCCAGCTTCTTCTGCTCGGTTTTGGCTTCGGCTATGGCCTGGTTGCAGGCATTCAGGCGCGTCTGCTGCGTCTTCACGGCGTCGTCGTGCTGCTCTTTGGCCTCGCGGTAGTCTTCCTGGGCTTCTTGCAGGCGCTCCTTCGCGCTTTGCAGGTCTTCTGCTGCCTCGCCGACGCGCTCGCGGGCCTGCTCGTGCGTGGCTTCGTCCTTGGCCAGCGTCTGGCGAAACTTGCTCATCGCCGTTTTGGTCTTCTCGTGGTACTGCGTCCACGGCGGCTGGCGCAGCGCCGACATCACCAGGTCGACAGATTCGGCCTGCACCATCTTGTCGAACTTCAGCTTGTCGCCGTCCAGAAACACCGTCCAGGAGGCCAGCAGCGGTGACACGCCCAGGAGCTTGGTCAGTTCTTCACGCGTCTGGACGATGGTGCCTCGCTCGACAGCCTTGCCGTCGTACGTGAAGCGCAGCGCTTCGGATTTCGGGTTCAGTTCCTTGCACTGGTAGCCCATTTCGACGACCAGGGGCTTTTCCAGCCAGAGTGCTTCAACGCGGACGTAGCAGTCGCCTTTCTTGTCGCAACTGAAGCGCTTGAGATGGTCGAACCGGCCCTGGACGCCGAAGAGGGCGCGGCTGATGGCTTCGCCGAAACCTGTCTTCCCGGACCCGACAGATTGCAGGGCACCCCCGGAGGCGGTGTTGACGCCAGTCACCATGACAATGCCGCTGTCGGGGAATTCCAGGTCGACGGTCTTGAACTTCATCCAACGGCGAAGGACTATTCGTTTGAGCTTGAGGTCTGCCATACACGGTAAAGAACGTAGTTAAGGCGCATGCGACGTTCCGAAATCATTGTCGCCCGTTTGCTGGATGAAGCCACCGGAGAACTTCCACAGGAAGCTCCGCGTGGTGCCATGTACGTGGTTCAAAATCAGGAAGGCCAGTTCTATCCCAGTTTTCAAGCCTACGAGCAGACGTTGCAAGGCCAGACGATTGACCAGCAAATTCAAGCGGGCGTTATTGTCATCTTCGCTCGGGACAAAGACAATATAACTGTATACAGTAAAGCCATTCCGGTTCCGATGGGCACCGGCTTAGTTTTGGAAATGATGGAAGCCCTGGGCGTGCAGATTGAGGCCAACACTAGCTGGGCCAGGTCGGTGGAAGTGCGCCCTGCGTCTGCTGACTGGTGGGATGTGTTCGGGTCGCAGGACTACATGGACAAGTCTGGGAAGGAGCAGGAGAAGATGGCGGACGAGATTGAGCGCGACCAGGAGAAGGAGCAGAAGGCGGCGGAAAAGGGCAATCCTCAAGTCCGTGCGGTGACAGGAACACCTGCGCCGGTTGCAGAAATGCCGCCAGAGGACGCGGAGCACAAGCTGGACATCGGCTTCCGCTACGCCACGCTGGGCAACAACATGGGCGTGGAAGTGAAGCACATCTACCCGGACTCGCCTGCGTCGCAGAGCTACTTGGAAGTTGGTGACATCATCGTGAGCACCGGTCCATTCACCATGCGAAATAACAGCGTCAGTCCAGTTTACCGAGTCAGGAATGCTGACAACTTGAAGCGCATTCTGGGCTGGCTGCTGCCGGGGCACAATTTTGTGCTGAAGGTGGTGCGCGGCAGCCACGAGCATGACATTGCGCTGACGCCTCAGCCGACCACTTGAGCCATGCCACAGCGCCTTGACGAACGGATGACCTACGACCAGTTGTTTCGGATAAGCGACCCGAAACGCGTGGCCCGGTCTTTCAAGGTGAGGGGTCCGCCGCTGGACATCGACAGCTACCAGGACTCTGTATACTACATTTTCAACTTCAAGGCCAACCCGTCGACCACCGGTCTGCGGCACAAGGGCTACGTGAAGTTCTTCAAGCCGAACAATCCCCGGCAGACGCCGCTGCAAAAGCTGGAGTGCCTGGTGGACTGCACCTGTCCTGATTTTCGCTACCGCTGGGCCTGGGCCAACAAGCAGCGTGGTTCCGGCAGGGTCGGCCCGAGTTCCTTGAACCAGGCGCATAACCGTGCGCCGCGCAAGACCAACCCGCAGGGCAAGCCTGGCCTGTGCAAGCATGTGCTGGCGGCGCGTGAATATGTATACGGTCTGCTGTCGACGTTCCCAGGCGATGAGCCGGATACGGCGGAGAAGCTGAACAAGCTGACGAAGTACGCCACGCACCGCTGGGCCAACTTCCCGCAGTTGATGCGCCAGGCCAAGGAGCGCGAGGCGGAAATCAAGCAGCGCATTGCCCAGCGCAACCTGGGTCGGCCTGTCGGTCCTGATGAACTGGAGAAAGTAAAGCTCCAGCCGCCCAAGCCGCTGGAAGCGCCCAAGCCGCCGAAGGTTCCTGCGCCCAAGGAGCCGCTGAAAGCAGCAGAGCCAGCGAAGGCGGAGAAAGCCAAAGTGCCGGAGGTTCCCCCGGCTCCACTTCCGTCTACAAAAAAGGCATCAGCGCCTGTGGGCGCAAAAGCAGGTGGTGCAAATGCGCCGACGCCGCCTGTAGCTAAGGAGCAGAGCAAAGCGGCTTCGGCCAGGAAAAAACCGACAGGGCCTGGAGCATACGGCTGGCTTAGACCTGAATCGAAAATTGAACAGAAACAAACGGCACTCGTTGAGAGTGTAGTTAAAGCAAACGCAGAGCTTATGACCACATTGCAAGAAGCACGAAAACTCGTCCGTGAAATGGAGGACGATGCCTTGAGTTTCGCCGGACCCGCCGAAGCGCCTGGAGCACCCCCGATGGATGGCGCAGATGCGGTTGAGCCGCTTGACCCAATGGAGCCTCCCATCAGTGACACGGCCATCGGTGCGGATACCGAAGGCGACACCGCCCTTGGCCTCCTGCGCCAGATGACCGACTTGCTGACGCAGCTTGTCACCGCCCTCGCGCCCGAAGCGGGCATGGGCGGCGAAGGCATGCCGGGTGAAGGCATGCCGGGCGAGATGGGCGAAATGCCGCCCGGCGCGGAAGGTCTGCCCGGCGACATCGAAGGTGCCGAGGGTGGCGCTGAAGGCGGGGGCGAGATGCCTGGCGAGCCGCCGATTGATGTCGAGAACCCTGACTCCGAATTTGGCGCGGAAGGCGGCGAAGGCGAAGCGTCCAAAGAAAAAGCCGAAGGCGGAGAAGAGGGCGAGGAACACGAGAAGAAGGAGAAGGAAGTCGAAGAGAATCGTTCTCCGCGCAATCGTCGTCCGGTCGCCTAATCAACCGCAATTCCATTCCTTGAGTAGCTATGTATCCCGGTGAATATACCCAACCGCTGGTGCGGAAGCACTTTGTTCAATGCCCGGTGATTTCAGGCTACGTGACGGCTCGTCTCCAGGCAGAAGACTCGTTCCCTCCGACCATCTCTGGCGCGGGAACAGTGGCCACGTCAATGTTCGTCACGTTCGAGAATGTCGGCGGCACGGCGTTCAGCGTCATCCTGAATGAGACGAGTGACCGCAGCATCTTCGGCGCACGCACACCCATCAGCGGCTACATCAATCCAGGCTACGGCCCGATGAAGGCGCTCACCCTGGTCCCTGGCGGCTCGTCGCAGGGCGCGTTCAGCAGCTTGTTGCCTTACCTGGAAGTCAAGTGTACGGGCAGCGGCCCTGGCAGTCTGCGGATGCAGCTTGAATCGCAGAGGCAGTGGCGGGAGCTTGGTTTCGACCGCGTGGACGATGCCACCTTCTACCCGACGGTGCTGTGGCAGGCCAAGGAGTATCCCGGACCCGTCTCGTCACCGTAGTCAGACCGGCAGTTTATTTGCGTCCAGCACCCGGCGAAGGCCCGTGCTGGACGTTTCTTTTTCAGCGCCGACTGTCTGCTCGGAGGACTGGACCTGGCGGACATTCAAGTCGCGGCCAGGGGCATTCTGTTCTGGCACGAGTTGGAGATTGGGCAGGGCTGCCACGGTGTTGCTCAGGTTCTGGGTGACTTCGCCGCGCACCAGTTCAGCGATGAGTCCGATGGTGCCTGCTTTGATGGTGTAGTTCGTCTCGCTGACCAGCCACAGGCCCGAGCAGGTGGATGTGCGCTTCGAGGAAGGCGCAACCACCAGGTTGATGAAATCACCCGCACGCAAGTCGATGATTTTGTCGATGTGCATGTTGATGCGCTGAGTCTCAAGGCGGGCACGCTCGTACTTGTTCTGACCGATGGAGACGGCTTCCGCAGGACCGTTGGCCCCGATGTGGTACGGAATGTTCAGTGCCATTCCAGGGATTTTATCCAAGCGGAAGATGCCGTCCGCCAGGCGCAGGGCCTTGGTTGGGTCTGACTCAGCTTCCCTGGCCTGGCCGGAGTAAGGGTCGTAGGCAATCAAGACGGTGCCGGATGCGCCTGCGTCAATAAGCATCTGGCCCACATCTGCCTGGCCCATGCTGACGCCGGAGCTTTCGTAGTAGCGAAATTCAACGTAGTCGCTCTGGTAGTCCGGGCTGTGAAAATGGAGGACGCCATCGCGGACGAAGAAGAGGTAGTTGCCGTGGCCGCTGGTGCTCGTGGCGCGGGGCAGCAGGCGCTCGCGGATGAAGCTGGTGTCGTCGATGAAATTCTGGATTATCGTATACGTGCCCTGAGTCGCCTCGATGACGGCGCTCAAGCCGTTCTCGTCGGCAATCGTGGCGACCATGTTGGCGACGGTGCCTTTCCTGGCCACGGTCTTGTTGGCCCGGCCTGCGGTGAACAGGTCGTCCGCTGTCAGCATCTCAACCATGTGCCCTGCCTGGTCGCCGATGTTGACCGGCATGTTGTCGTGCTTGATGAGCAGCGTGGTGCGCCAGGGTTTCCAGACGATTTTCTGCGGCTCGCCGTAGCCGACGCGAAAGCGAATTTTCGGCGTGCCGTCTGCCTTGGCCGCGCTCAGAATCTTTTCCACGTAGTCAAGGGTGGCGGTTGTATACCGAATTGTGTAGCGCCCGAGGCCGTCGAGGACATTATCGGTCAAAACCGCCTGGTTGAACACCAGCATCTGATTGATGACCTGGTTCTGCGTCTCGTTCGGCAGGAGCACTTCTGTCTCAAAGTGCGCGAAGCCGGTCAGGGCGCGGGTCAGTTGGGCGGGCATAATCAGCCTTCGTCGACAGCAGTGAACCGGCGTTCCAGGGCGTCCCGGACTTCATCTGTCACCGCGATGTCGAAAAGGCAGATGGAGGCTCCGTCGGTTTCGCCCAGGGCGTCCATCAGGCGGTCCACCCGTTCAATGGAGTCCAGGATTAAACGGCTTTCCTCGGCATTGAAAGAAACGCCTCTCTTGTCCGAGGCGTCGGAGTAAATGACGGTTTTTGAATCAGGAAGCACGTCGGCAGTCCGGGCCAGCGCTTCGGTTTTCAGTTCGTCGAGCAGTTGTTGAACAGCAGTCGGTTTCATGTCCATGATAGTTACAGCGTGAAATTTACTGAGCGTAAGGAATGGCTCTACGACCCGGAAGTGTTTTCACTTTCGGATACTACTACGGCGCTGAGCATCCATGCCGAGTACGTGCGCAGGCACAGCCCGACTCGTCCCATGCCCACTTTCATGGAAGTCGACCGGCGTTCTGCCCAGATTGATGCGCTCTGGCACGTGCCACTCAACGACAGAACAGTTTTTTCACGCGTCTTCGAGATGCCGGTGATTATTCGCCAGGAGCGCCCCGACTGGAGGCTCACCCGCGTCGGCATCGTGCCGCAGCAGAAGTACAAGGTCTGGATGGCCAACCTGGTGCTTCAGGAGTTCGACTGGTTCCCGATGCGCGGCGACATGATGTTCCACGGGGGCTACCGGCATCAGATTGTCAATGTGGTCCTGGAGCCGGAGGCTTTCTGGCAGCAGACCAACGTCTGGCTCGGCCTCCAGTGCGAAACCGTCATTCCCGCTGACGGCGACACGCGGCCCATCACCAACATGGCGTCGCCCGTGCCCCGCGAAACCATTCAGACCTTTCCGCTGCCCGAGGTCTGATTTGTATACATGATTGACCTCTATGCGCATGTCGACAGCACGCTCCGCAGCACCATGCAGGAGCGCTTCGATGACCGGGAACTGAAGCGCAAGACGGGCGTGGCGCTGATGGCCTGGCTGCGTGACGTGGCGAAAAAACGTCCGGTGCCCGACCTGGAACAGCGCCTGGCGCGGATGGAGGCAGCGGTGGAGCAGATGGTCGAAAACATGAAGTTGGAGTTCGCCAAGGGCAAGGTCGTAATTACGGTGAACGGTTCGGATGAAGATACGCTGAAGGCGTTCCGACTCGGAACCTCATGGTTTGAACCGAACCCGGATTTGGTGGAGACGCTGCTGACCGGGTTGTTTGATGAGTAGTTAAAGCACATGAAAGACCTCAAGAACATTGTCGAGTCTGTGGCTGCAAGCGCTGGGCGCAAGAACGACGTGCAGGAAGCCGTGAACCAGATTCTTGGCGAAGACATCAAAGCGGGTCAGACCGTGGCGGTGGTGGACGACCCGATTTATGGCTATTCCGGTGCCAAGGGCAAAGTGAAGGGTGAGTCCCGCACTGGTTCCGGTTTCGTGGACGTGGAGCTTGAGAACGGCACAACGATGCCGATGCAGTCGAGTTTGCTCGTTCCAGTCGTGTAATCGTCGGGTCGGCCATAGTTAGGGTGTTATGGCCGCGAACAACATTCACGACGATACGCTGTCTGCAAGGGCAGGCTCGCTCGGTGGCACATCCATGCGCTACCACGAGCTTGCGCTCCAACTCTGGCTCAACAGGCTGTTCATTGTCCGCGAGGGCTATCCGGTGCCGGTGGTCTTCACGAGTCCGATGGATGCCTTCTCCCACTTCACCACTCTCTGGGCTGACAACAACAATCCCTTCAAGTATCTGCTCGACTTGAAGGATGCCAAGGGCACTCCGCTCTACGAGCCGCATCCCAGCCCTGTCCGCTATCCCATCATCAGCGTCCACCGCAAAGGGTGGCGCTACCGGGCGTACCAGAACTTCTCCATCCATCGCTTCCGCCACATCAACTGGCCCACGGTCAGCGACACCGGCCAGCCGGTCAACGGCAAGCCGAACGTCGGCACCGGGCTGCGCAAGATTGACCTGGCCAACGTCACCACCAGTCGTATGCCGATGGCTTGGGACTACCGGTTCCAGCTAGACCATTTCTGTTTACGGCCTGACACCCAGTCTTTTTTCATGGAGCAGTTGATGCAGGAATTCTGGCGCACAGGCGGCACGCCCCAGACCTGGATTAAGGTGCCCTACCCCGGCTGGGGCGAGAAGCTGGTGCGGCTTTATATCGACGGTGACGTGGAACCGATGACGCCGGAAGAACCCGAGGATGGAAAGAACGTCGAGTTTCGCACGAGCCTGACCCTGGTCCTGGAGGGCTTCGATGTCGACCTGCGTTACAAGATTTTCCCGGCCTTCTGGACGCTGGTGTTTGGCGCGGGCAGTTCCGTGGAGCCGAACCGTCTCGATGAGGCGTTTTCGCTCATCACCACGGAGGACGAACGCATTCAAAATGCGAATCCCACTTTGGACTCCAGGCCGAATGTGCCGCCTGATGATGGAGGCTCGCTGGAGTTGGAGAATGAGCAGCGCAGTCAGTACGATGTGCTCAACCTGACCCCGGAGAGTTTTTCCGACATGGTGGCGTTCGGACAATTCACGGTGTCGAAGTAGTTAGTGCGTGAATCGAATCCTGTAAACGAACTGCGAATCGCGGACACCGAAACACGGATTTGTAGTTAATCAAGACGACAACGATTATGGCTACCCGAACAAAGACTTTCCCTGGCGTTTATACGCAGATTGTCGACCAGAGCTTCATCACTCCGACCCGGAGCCGCTTCCAACTCGGCATCCTGGGTGTGGCGGCGAAGGGGCCGTTCAATGTGCCCACGGCGATTGCGACGCTCGGGCAATTTGTCCAGACCTTCGGCAAACCGATACCGGACAGCGCCACCCGCCAGATGACATTTTTCCTGTCTGACGCGGTGGCGATGGTGGCCGACATGACGGACGCCATCACCGTGGTCCGGGTGGGCAACACCTACGCCGACCTGCCGGTGTCGACAGACGTGTCTGGCCATGCGGGCACCTACGTCATTGCCACCGGCACGGACAATGCGAACTTCGTCCAGGCGCTGCTCACCGAAGGCCAGGAGGTCTATCTCTCCATCAGCGAGGGCGGCAAGTTCAGCACGGTCAACGTCCAGGTGCTGTCGGTGGACAGCATCACCGGCATGAACATCAATCTGGTGTCCGCTGGCACCCCGACGCCGGATGCTCTGGCTGCCAATTACCTCGATGCGACCGTCCAGTACAGCACTTTCAGCGGCGCGGCGTGGCAGGCGGAAGGTTTGCTTTATGCCTACAGCTACGGTTCGCTGACCAGCGACATGGATGACCCTTTGACGGCGGTTGGCAACGTGACGGGCATCAAGAATGATTTCCAGTTCCAGGTTGCTGGCGACCCGTCTGGGATTGCGGTCGGCAACCTCTACAAGATTGCCCATGCCAGCCCCACGGATGGACCGACGACGCATGAAGTGCGCGTCAGCCGCGTCGTGCCGAACATCCTGGCCCTGGGTGCCACGGTGTACCTGGAGACGGCAGACATCACCCGCGTCGGCTACCAGGCGCTGCCTTTGCAGGATTCGTATACGACTGGCGTGCTCTATCAGGCCAACACCGCCACGTCGGTCAAGATTCCGTTCATGTGGCTGCGGGCCAAGACGGCAGGCGACTGGGCCAACGGCACCAGCAGCAAGACGGGTCTGTACGTCCGGGTGCGCCCTGGCAGCGACCCTGGCACCAAGAAGCTGGAGGTCTTTTGGGATTCAGCGCTCGTGGAAACGCTCGACAACATCAGCGACACCGCTGATGCCACTGACGCCAACAGCTACGAAACCGTCATCGGCAATTCGCAGTACATCGAATTCGCCTTCCGCTACTCGGCGGGTGGTGGCCAGGTCTACCATGCGGCCAACACGGCGGCTCCGTGGGACAGCACCTACTACGACCCACAGCTTAACCCGCTGACTCCGCCCATCTCGATGCCCTTTGGCTCCATCAATGCGGGCATTGTTTCCAACACTGACCGGGGTGGCCAGTTCGTCGGCGGCTTCAACGGCGAGAATGCCCAGCCTGCGGACATCATCGGCACCTACGACCCGACGGCGGACGCGGGCACCGGCATCAAGGCGTTCGAGGACACGGACAACGTGCAAATCAATGTCCTGGCCTGCCCGATGGACAGCATTCCCATCGAAGTCATGCAGGAACTGCGCCGCGTGGCCAAGAAGGTCAATGCTCTGGCCATCGTTGACGTGCCTCGCTACATCAGCGCCCGGCAGGCCATCGACTGGCACAACGGCCAAGGACAGTATACGGGTCGCGGTCGCATCGACGACCCGAACATTGCCGTATACTGGAACTGGTTCCAGATTACGGACCCCTTCACCGGCCTGGTCAAGTGGGTGCCGCCGACTCTTGGCACCATCCGGTGCATGGCCTTCACCTTCGACCGCGACAAGCCGTGGTATGCGGCGGCGGGCGAGAATCGCGGCATCATCCCCGAGGCCCTGGCCGTCGAGTTCCCGCGTGTGCCGGAAGACGTGCGCCAGGCGATGTACGGCAACGGCAACTCGGTGAATCCGATTCTGCGCCTGCGTGGCCGGTTCCTGCTCTACGGAGAGCGCACGCTGCAACGCGCCGAAAGCAAGCTCACCGCCGTTCACTCGGTCATCCTGGTCAACTGGGTGGTCACGGGCCTGGCCGAGATTGGTCGCCGCTTCGTCTTCGACCCGAACGACCTGGAGTTGCTGGTGCAAATCCGCCTGGCCTTCAGCGAATACCTCGACAAGATTCGCAACGAGCGGGGCATCGAAGAGTACGAACTGGTCGTTGATGACCGGAACAACAGCGCGGACACGCGCAACCGGCGCGAAGTCATCGTGGACCTGGCCATCGTGCCGACCGATGTCGCCGAGCGCATCTACATCAACGCGACGGTGCGCGAGTCGGGTGCGCAGCTTAACTCCATCCAGTAACCCAAATCACGACACACGCTTATGGCTAGGATGAACTTCAAAAACACGTTCGGCGCAGCAGCCGACGCTGGCGGCATTGACCTCCAGCGTGTTGACCTGTGGAAAGTGACCTTGATGCTGCCACAGGCGCTCAACATCAGTTGGCAGGATAACGTCGAGTTTGCTCTGGAGAAGTTCCCCTTCCCGGAGCACAGCCGCGACATGGTTGCTGTGAAGTACATGCAGCAGACCAATCACGTCATCGGCGGCGACACGGCGACGGCTCCCATCGAAATCCCGGTGCGCTATGCCTTCTCGCAGCGGACAGCGGAGGCGCTGACCAAGTGGGACTACCTGGTGGCCAATCCGCAGACCGGTGGTGTCGGCCTGACCTCAGCCTGCAAATGCAAGGGCTACATGCGTTGGATGGTCCCGAACATGCAGAAGCAGATTCAGGACATCCGCCGCAACGCCATCCCTGGCGAGAACACAATGGACGAGGGCCTGACCTTCGTTCTGGAAGGCTGCATCATCAAGGGACTCAAGTATACGGATGGTGACATGACCACCAGCGGAGTCGTGAACATGATGTTCAGCCTGCAACTCGACCGGTACTACCCGGTGGACGTGAATGCGATGGTGATTATTCCGTCTCGATGAGCGCCGCGCACACCAAAGACCTGATACTGACATTGGCTGAGGGCTGTCCTTGTGAATCTGAAATTCCGCTGGATGTCGCCCCTGAAACAGCCTTCGATGTCGGCGTGTCTTTGATTTGCCCGGCCTGTGGCAGCACCTATGCGCAGCAGCGCCAGGTGGAGGACGCGGTGGTGGCGGACTGCCCCCGGTGTGGCTGTGAGTTTTGCCCGCCGATGGAGTCGATGGCCAAGCGCATCGTGAATTGGGTCCAGGAGAGCAAGCGGCACTGCCAGCACCTGCTGGACATTCCAACAGCGCCGCACGCGTCGCACGCGCCGCGCAAGCGCCGCTCGGGCAGTATCGGAGCCAGCCGTGAACTGGCGCACAAATTGTTGAAGCAGTGAACGCCATCGTTGCACAGATAATCGGTGAGGCCGCGCTGTCACCGACAGAGCGCCAGCAACTGGATGCGCATAACGCGCAAGGCAGGCCCGCCACCAAATCTTTTCGACCGCAGCCGCCACGGGGCGGAGCGGTGAAGCGCGTCATCGGCATGAAGCCGCAGCCGCAGATTCAGCGTCGTCAGGGACAGCCATGAGGCCAACAGGTCTAGTCACCATCAGCAGGATTACGCTC
>Ga0315283_10001478_pt1 | contig 18972 bp, 19 predicted proteins | sample YL17G09_0_MG_FD_204541 | JGI IMG/M metagenome (GOLD analysis project Ga0315283, IMG submission 204541) | Sediment microbial communities from Yellowstone Lake, YNP, Wyoming, USA - YL17G09_0 | ecosystem: Environmental > Aquatic > Freshwater > Lake > Sediment | place: USA: Wyoming | collected... | reverse complement strand
AAAAGGTAAACTTGAAAGTATTAATGAAGGCGAAACGTATACAATTGTAACACAGAACATTATTTATAAGGAAGTGCCTAAAAAGGCGATAAATTTATTAACTGATGCCGAAAAAGACGGGTTTACTCTAGAACATAGTGATGACAGACCAGTGCGTATTTTTGAAGATGATAAAAATGAAAGTAGTGATAGCGAAGAATTTGACCACTTAGAGGAAGAGTATAATGGTTCTCAAGATGCTTCAAATAACTCGATTGCCAAAGAAGCTCGGATACATTTTAAAAAATATAAATATAAGGACGTAGAAAAATCTATTGAAGAAAATTATTTTGAAGAAAATCATCGCTATTCGATTTCATTAGATATATTAGCAAGTTATTTACGAGGTCAAAAATTAATTTATATGGAATCCAAAGCCTTTTGTGAAAACCGATTAAATTGGCTTATGATGCCTTCTATATTTTTCTCTACAGCAGCAACAGTTTTAGCAAGTATATTGAAAGATTATTATTGGGGGCCTTATATGATTGCCGGATTAAATGGATTAATTGCGTTTTTGTTAACTATAGTGAATTATTTAAAATTAGATGCTGCGTCGGAGGCACATAATACATCGGCATATCAATACGATAAACTACAATCATCTGTAGAATTTTTATCGGGTAAGACATTATTATTTATGGATACATTTCAGAGTACAACTGAAACAGATGAAAAATTAAGTAATAAATCTATTAAAAAAAACATAGAAAGTGCATTAGTTGACAAATTATCAGATATAGAAAAAAAGATTGGCGAAATAAAGGATACCAACCAATTTTTAATACCAAAAGAAATAAGAATGTTATACCCAATAATCTACAATACAAATATATTTTTAATTATAAAAAAAATAGAGGATATGAAAAAACGTAGAATTAATAGCTTAAAAGAGGTAAAAAATCAAAAAAAATTTTACGAAGCGGTTTTAAAAGCCAAACATTCAAAGGGACATAAAAGCGCAGTAAAAAAACTACAAAAACGAATAATGGAACTTTATGAAAAAAAAAATATGTATGTAAAAGAAATCTTGATTTTAAAGTCAGCCTTTTCAATTATAGATGAAATGTTTACAAAAGAAATGGAAAATGCCGAAATTATAAAAAAATATTGGTTTTGTGATTTAATATTATGTGGCATGGGGTTACAAAATAATGTCAAAGACCCTAAAACATTGAATTTATTTATTAGAGACATAATGGACCCGCATGGAAGTACCGATTATAAAGAAATAAATGAATTTCGTGAATATAATAAAATCAAAAAATCAATAGATACGAGCAATAAAGAGTTTTTTAATAAAACAAATAAATTACTTAAACAAAATATCGAATTATCTTCAAATATATTCAAAAAAATAGAAAGAAACTATATAAAAGCGAATAGCAAAAATATCGCAGATAGTGAAAATAGTGCAAATAATACAAGTTTCTTCCCAAATTTGTTAAAAAAAACGCGTTCCTCGGCAAATGTTGTTAAATTGTTTGGTTTTGATAAAACGGATGAAATTAAATTATCGTTTGAAGAAGTATATGATATTGAAAATAATGATGCGACGCTAAAAAGGAAAAACTCTGATTCTTCAGAATCGCAAATGGATATTAATGTTTCCGATAACGATAATGATATGGTTTAATTGTTACAACATTTAAGTATTTAATTTTTATTTATTTTAAAAATATATAAAAATTTATTTTCCGACTTGCTAGATTCGAACTAGCGACCTATTGATATGCTAATTATTTAACAAATATTACCGTGCGATTCGTTCGTGCTGCCGTTATTGATTATATGTTATAATAATCAATCGCTTACACGTCCATATTGTGCTGCCGTCATTAATTATATGTTATAATCAATCGCTTACACATTTACGCTTTACAGTCAATCGCTCTACCACCTGAGCTAAAGTCGGATGCATGAAGTTACAAATATAAATTGATTTCTGTAACTTATATACTTACTAATCATCTGTTTAAGCTTTTACAAAATAAATACTATTTAAAAAACTATTTAAAATCTGAATAAGTGATTTAAATTATTTCTACTAGCATAAATCGGTTGATTATTATTTGTAAACGCCATTTGTTTTGATTTGATTTGTGCCACTCTCTTTTGCGCCAATCGTTTTTTTATCAAATCTTCTATTACCATTTTCTGATATTCTCCGCGTGTCATGGGTTTTCGAGGTTCTTCTACTGTAATATTTCCGTCCTTATAGCTCTTAAAATATTTATTATATATGTAACTATGTTTCACTTGTGGTTGTATTTGCTCTTGTTTAACTGGATTTTTAAGTATGGACTGAGGGTGATACATGACTGGCGGTTCATCATTAAATGTATTGGGCTTTGCATTCATATATTGTAATACACCGTTAGGGGCTACAACTAAATTCAATGTCGTCAAAATATCGTCGTAGGTGACCTTTTTTTTCTTTTTAACCTCAACCACATTATTTTCCCAATAGCCATTGTTTTCCTTTTTTACTTCCAAATAATTTACGCTATTACGGGTCTTGTCATTGCTGTTGACAGCATCGTTATTAATTTCTGTGAATGTGACTTCCATTATTATATAGCTAATATTTTTATAAAAAATATTTTACAAATTCAAAAAAAATAATAATATAAATTTATTATAAGTATGCTAGATACATTTATAAAAAATATAGGCGAAACAACAACTTTAATTCATAATAATAATCATAATGATATTAGTAAGATAAATTGGGATGCAGAATATGACGGAGATATAGCAAATATTTCACTAGATTTAAACACAAATGGTCGAAACGAACATGTTGATATCCAATTAGACAATGATGATTTAGCAGACATTTTAAATATTCCAACCGTTAATACTCCGATTGATAGAAGATTAAAATCAGATTTTAAACAAAAACGTATGGCATCCAACCATATGCCTTATATGATTGAAATTGAAGATATTAACCGATTACCTAGCCCAGAATTAATAGAAAATAATAAGCCGGCTTATACACATATTTCTAGTCCATTACAGAATGAAGAACTTTTAATACCGCTTACAATAAAAAAATCTAGTCGCTTATCTAAAAGGCACAAAAAACGTCGTAACAGTCATAATACTTATAAAGTTTATAGACATATCAAGAGTTCTAACCCTAAATCATCTAGACGAAGTAAACGATATTCGCGAAGAACCTTTTAGTTAATACTTGTTAATACTTGTTAATACTTGTTAATAATATTTGGTATTAAAACCTCTTTACCCAATTCACGTAATATCTTGGTATCATCTTCAGAGTAACTTCGTATACGTTTATTTACATTATATTTTTGTGCTAAATGTGTATTCATCATACATCGTTGATAATATTTTGATGCATATAATAAAATATTTGCATCATCATCGTAAATGTTTTCAATACAAATCCCATGAATTTTTTTAATGTTTTTTATAAAATAAAGCAAATTACCCATTTGGTCTTTTCCTTTTTCAAAATAAGTTGTAAACATATAATTGGTTCTTTTCATTTGTTTATTGTTTTCAAATTCATAAGTGTCATAAAAGAAATTACAATCGCTATCGTTCGCAATTTCTTTTATCTTGTTTTGTATCTCTGTTATATTGGTATGTTTAAGAATATTCAATGACGACTCAACATTATACCCCATTACATTAACAAAATATTAAGTAAAATTCCGATTTTTTAATTGATATACAGTTCATTTTTATATAATTAAAAGCGTGTAATATATAAAAATGTCATTTAGAAAATATGGAGGTACTACTTTTTCCGCAAAACATAATAATGTAAATAGTAATATCAATAATACAAGTAACTTATATGTAACTAATGGTGTAGGCCAAGCCAACTCATACATTGACTTCAATAGCGATATCAGTTGCAATATTGTAAACGCAAATCAAATAAATAGTTCGACCGTAGCTGGTGGAACAGGCTCATTTGATTATTTAAATACCGTAGCAGGGACTTTTGCATCTTTAGAATGTGATACTATTAAATTTAATCGGAGCACAGGGGATACTTTACATTTCACCGCAGCGACTGTTGATGGTTTAACCGGTGCTACAGGTTCTTTTCAATATTTAAATGTCGGGGCAGCGAATTGTAATGGTTTAACAGGTGTTACTGGGTACTTTGAATATTTTTCATGTCCTAATTTGGTATTAAATTCTGCGACATTTACCTCCACAATCTATGCTAAAGGTGGAATAACGGGTACTACAGGTTCTTTTGAGTATTTAAATGTCGAGTCAGGAATTATTAATAGTTTAACAGGCACTACAGGGTCTTTTGATTATTTAAATGTCGGTGCAGGAAATTTTAATGGTTTAACAGGCACTACAGGTTCTTTTGAGTATTTAAATGTCGAGTCAGGAATTATTAATAGTTTAACAGGCACTACAGGTTCTTTTGAGTATTTAAATGTCGAGTCAGGAATTATTAATAGTTTAACAGGTGCTACAGGGTCTTTTGATTATTTAAATGTCGAGTCAGGAAATTTTAATAGTTTAACAGGTACTACAGGTTCTTTTGAGTATTTAAATGTCGGTGCAGGAAATTTTAATGGTTTAACAGGTGCTACAGGTTCTTTTGATTATTTAAATGTCGGTGCAGGAAATTTTAATGGTTTAACAGGTGCTACAGGTTCTTTTGATTATTTAAATGTCGGTGCAGGAAATTTTAATGGTTTAACAGGTGCTACAGGTTCTTTTCAATATTTAAATGTCGGTGCAGGAAATTTTAATGGTTTAACAGGTGCTACAGGTTCTTTTCAATATTTAACGGGTGCGACCGGGTCTTTTAATTATTTAAATGGCGGAACAGGAATCATTGATTATTTAGTGTGTGATAATGTATTCGCCAATAGCGGACTTACAATAACACAAGACGTACCTGCTACGAATCCTCCATCGGTTAACAGTTCTGCAGTTCTAACCCTCTTATCGACGACGGATATAAGCACAGCCAACCAAATTAAGTTTCTTCTTAATGGTTGGACTGGTTCTAATAACTATTCAACTCAACAGGGTGATAATTGTATTGTTGCTTTAAATAATAATATCACACCACCAGTATTAAATCTAATTGCGCAGAGCGGCATATCTTGTGGTGTAAGAATAACAGATTCCGATGTGACTACGACTGGGGCAACTATAAATTTAACTACAAGTGATACTGCATCTGGAGAAATAAATTTAACTTCTGGATATTTAATAGCAATAAATGGAGGCACAACTAGTACATCAGGAGTATTTATAAATACCGCTGGCACAGCAGCTGCTAATGGAGTAACGGAAATAGCCGGACAATCCACATATTTAAATTCAACAACAACATATTTTAACACTTTAATCGGTAATACTACTATTCCTGGCACTACTACTGCTTTTTCTAGTTCAGTCACAGCTACATATTTCAATGCAACTTCTGATTATCGTATAAAAGAAAATGTGAAACCATTGGACAATACTTTCACCGTAGATAATTTAAATCCAGTTATGTATACATTAAAGGGTACAACTCACCCAGGATTGGGTGTAATTGCACACGAACTACAAGAAGAATATCCATTTATGGTAACAGGTAAAAAAGATGGTAAAGAAATTCAATCCGTTAATTATACATATTTGATTGGTATACTCATCAAAGAAATCAAAGATTTAAAAAAAACAGTCTCTAAAATGAAAACACAAATACGTGATTTACAAGATAAGTTTTAATAACAAGGCACAACTTAATTCCCCTTACCAACAAGACAAAAAAAATTGAATATAACTATATTCCAAATACTAAGACAATATAGTTATATTTATAGACAATCATGTCGTCCCTATTCCCCGTTTTGTCGCAAATTAACTCTCATGAGCGCGATAAAGATTTGAAATTCTTTGAAGAAGGACATAAATATGTGATTCTTACTGATTCAGATAGTAAATATACTTCTGTGACAACCTGGAATCATACACATTTTCCAAAGTTTGACGCGGATTCGGTGATAAAATATATGATGAAGGGTAAAAATTGGAAAGAAGGTCATAAATATTGGGGCTTAACCGCAGAAGAAATAAAAAATTTATGGACCAATAATGGTTCAACGGCGGGAACAGACATGCATTATCAAATTGAATGCTTCATGAATAACCCAAATCTTCAGATTAATTATACGCATAAAGACCTATACGAAAATTATATGATGAATAATAAAGAAACCCATTGCACAGCATCACTCGAATGGCAATATTTTATAGAATTTATAAAAGAAACACCGAATTTAAAACCATATAGAACAGAATGGACAATATATCACGAAGATATTAAATTGGCGGGCTCAATAGATATGATTTACGAAAATCCTGATGGAACTCTGAGTATTTACGATTGGAAGCGCTCAAAAGAAATAAAAAAAATCAATAACTGGAATAAATATGCCCTTACCAAAAGCATATGTCAAATGCCAGATGCGAACTTTTGGCACTATGCGCTTCAACTAAATACATATAAAGCAATTTTGGAAGCAAAATACGAAAAAAAAGTGACGGATTTGTATTTGGTTAGACTACATCCTGATGCGGAAGAAAAAACGTATGAACTAATAAAAGTACCAGACTTGTCTTCCGAAATGACTGAACTTTTCAATGATATCAACAAAAAGGAATAAAATGTAAACCAACAAGTAAATACTTAAAAATATATTATTATAAATATTATTATAAATATTATGGACATTTATACTATTATATCAATTCAATTTCGTAGATTTGTCTATGCCTTTTTTTTGTATAAGGCGACACTTTATATTTTATCACGTGATGAAACATATATATTATATGAACATTATGTGAATATAATTGATTTACTAACTGAATTTAATGACCAGTTATTATTAGATTACAGTACAAAGGATACAACTGATGATACAAAGGATACAAATGATATACCTATAGAAGTTATGAAACCATTAATAAAATATGAAGATAAATATCTAGATAAATTTAATAAGATGATAAATGCATATGAATTTACTGAAGATGAACAACAATTATATGATAAACTCGTAATAGAGTTTTTATCGACTGTTAAGGAAGAAGAGGAAGACGAAGAGGAAGATGAAGAGGAAGATGAAGCTGATGAAACTGATAATAATGCAAATAAGGAGTGGAAAAAATTTTTTTCTGAAGAAGAATCAATGGAAAAGGCAACAAATTATGTAATAAATGAAAGACTAGATAAGTTAATTAATAATATTATTGTTGAAACCACTCCACTAGGTAATGTAATTATGATGTATAATAACAAAAAGGAAGTATTTGAATACTATTGTGATAACACAGTCCCATATAGATTTTTAGAAACTGTGGCAAGAAAGTATGTACTTACCTATTTTTGTCGCCCATTATATATCGTTATGGAAGAAGAATTAAAAGAGTCTGAAAAAAAATTGGCAGAACAACAAAATAATGCAAAACGAAAGGCAGAAGAAGAATTAGCAAATAAAAGTACTATAGTACCTAAAAAAAGCGTATTTGCCAAATTTAAGAGCTATAATAAGGAGGCATTGTCAGGTCAAATAAACAAAGCTGCACCCCCCAAAAATAGTATTCCAAATAATACTAGTACAAATAATGATAAACCAATACTATTGAAAGAACGGGCGAATAGATATAATTTTCAAGGAAAAATCGCCAATTTTAGTTTATTGAAAAAGGTTGATAAGAAATTAGTAAATAAAAAGCTTGCTATGACGTTTTCTGATTTTAAAAAAACAATTTTGGTGTAACAACTATAAAATAAAATTCTGATTATAGTATAAGCATGAAACATAAAAATAAAACAAAAAAATGGAGAAAAAATAATAGAAAGCGACAGACTAAAAAAAAGTATGGCGGTGATGCAGTAAAAACAACAGAAGCTGCTAAAACTGACGATACCGCCCCCACGAAAGCAGAAGTGGAAGACAAAGAACGTACTGATGCTATAATGGCCAAGGTAAAAGACGACCACAAGATTAGTTTCCCCAGTTTAGTACCAGAAATGCCCAGAACCCCAGACACAGATTTAGGCGATTCTAATATTATAGAAAAAACAGGTCAGTTAGCAGAGGGTGTCACCGTAAATGCAATTGAAAACACAGGCGCACTATTAGGGGTCGATTTATCAAAACCAGAGGAAACGTCTGAAAAATTAGATGATATGACAGAAGCCCTTACTAGTCCAGAAAATGTGGAAAAAATGACGGAAATAGTTGGCGAGGCGGCAAAAGTCGGTGCTGTAGCGCTCGATGCGGCAGAGCCATTCACAGACCCATTGCTAAAAAAATCAGGAGAAGTTTTAGAGAAAAGCGGTAGTATAATTGGAAAAGCTGGTGTAAATATACTTTTAAATACGGCAGAAGAAATACCTGGTGTAGGTGTTGTGCTAGGTACAATCAGGTCAGTAGCTAAAATAGGTGAAGCTGGATTAGCAGTCGTTGATGCAACTAGTGAAGTTGTTACTACATCATCTGATAGCGTAAACGCTGCAACCCAGAACTTTGATGACTTAATGAAAGAAAAAGGCGATGTTTTAAAAAGAACAGATGATTCTGTAAAAGAATTTGAAGAGCCTTTAAAAAAACCCGTGCCGAGTACGGATAAAGTTCCGACTGGAGGAACTAGTAAAAGAAATACAAAAAAATACAAGGGTAAAACAAAACGTGTTCGGTTTGCATTATAGATTTTTATATTTTTCTATTTACAAATTTGTTTCTAGTGTGCTTTATTTTTCCATTCTTTAAAGCCATTACTTTTATAAACATTAAAGGAAGTCCCCAAATGTTCTGATGCTATTACGTATGCTTTCTTATTATAATCATTTAATTGATTTAGATACTCAAAAATTTCTTGTTGTTGATTATCAGAGAGAGTTAAAACTAACTCGGATATAGGTAGGTTTAAAGACTTAAAGTCGATAGTTTTCATTTCAGACATTTTATTATTCATACATTTTTTATTTGTATGAATAATCATTCAATTTTATTTATAAAATGTATTATGGATAAAGTCTAGTAGTCAATGTTTGCTATAAAATGAAAGATAAAAAATTGAAACAAAAGGTTTCCAATAAGATAAATGAACCATAATACAAATAGAGTTTATAACAAATGACACCATTATCGGAGCTTAACATGATAGATAATTTTGAGAGAAATGATTTGGAATTAGAGGAAAAAGAAGAAGAATTGAATGATGCAACAGTAACAATCAATATTTATCGTTATAAATTTACTGATAATTTTACTCAAGAATTATACAAGTTTTCAAAAATTCACCAATATGACCATAGAAAGGATTTTAAAGAAGCATGGAATATATGGACAGAATGTAACGATGATATCGTCTCTGTAGAAGTACTGAGACTTACTAATTTGGGATATCATGGGGATATTTTAGATAAAATGTTCAAGAGTGCTCGCTATTATTTTAGGAAGAAGAGCACTGAAAAAAAAGCACCCGTTGTGCGTTGCCAGTACGTGGGTGTTCACAAAGACTTGTTAGATTCTATGGACAGGCATATTGAAATGAATATTCGGAATACGGAATATAAACCATCGGAAGCATTTAATAATTACTGTGCTGTAAATAAAGATATATTGAGAGAAGAGGTAACACGGTTATTAAAAATGGGATTTAAAGATTCCATTGAAATAGGAAACAAAATTAAAAAAACATATAAAAATCGTTATTTCTTGTTTGTAAAATAAATAAGAAATAATAAATAAATAAAAAATAAATAAGTAAGAAATAAATAAATAAAGCAAATACAATAAGTAATTAAATGAATTCTGGTATCGATGTTCAATTAATACAAAATAGTTTAAAAAATAATGGTATTAATACAAAAAATCAACATAATACAAATAATAAGACGAAAATTCGAGCATACGATTTTTTTTCTATAAATGAAGTAAAACTATGTAATAAAATCAAAAAAATTCCTTATTTTGCAAGTTATTTCGAAATAGTCACAAATTATAGCTTAATAAAGGTAGGAGAAATGAGCGAAGTTGTCTTTGAGCAAATAGTCAATAAAGACACTAAAATAACTGATACTTATTTATTACTTGAATATAATACTGAAAATAAGGCAAAAATGCCCGATTTAAATATGTTTCTATTTAATTTACCATCACCAAAATTATTTGTATTTCATATTTTAGATTCATATTCGTATTTATTAGAGAGTTTTATACAGTTAAGTGATAAAAATGTGTGTTTTTTTGATTTATGTCCAGAAAACATAATTTTTAATGCCAATTATAAACCATTGTTACAAAACTTTCAATTAAGCTTGGTATGTGATACATTACATGAAGAGTATATTACAAATATTATACCCAAAATAAAGGATTTTACTCATAAACCATTAGAAATTCATTTATTGTTTTATTTGATTGCAAATGATGAGGTATCGATATCTTATTCTTTGATGGAAATAATTTGTACAAATTATATGAATAATATGAGCGTTTTGTCATTTTTCTCTCAAAAATATCGAGACTCTTATAAAAAGGCATGCGAGGATTTTTTAAAACAATATATTAATCGCACAAAAACAGATATAATACGGGATATATTAACGTATTACGATACATGGGATAATTATAGTTTAAGTGTTATATATTTACATATAGTTGGACATATTTCACAAGTATTCAATCTTAAAGATACTTTTATAAATAAAATGGCAATACATTTATCTAAAAATTTACATCCAAATCCTTCAAAGAGAGAAACTCTAAGAAACTCTAAACAAATCTTCGATATGCTATTTAATGAATATACTGATTGGTCGTTTATAAGTGATATTTCATGTATAAAGTTAAATAATTTATATGAAATCTTATAAATTATCGCGATACCATTATTGGCTAGTTTATTTAGTGTTTTCGTCTCTTGCGTGTTCCGCCGTTCTTACCTCCTTTCTTTCCCATTTTCTTTGATTTTTTACCCTTTTTTCTCGATTTTTTGGAAGAAGATGCAGACGCAGACGAAGCAGATGAGCTACCCATCTCACCCTTGCGTTTACTTGCGTCTTGTAAGGCTTGTTTAAAACTATAAGATTTGTCCTTGTTATGTCCTTCATGATAGATTTTTTTAACAAAGTCATTCCAGGCTGTCATGTTATATTATAAAGTGAGATAAAAAAGTATTATATTTCTAAATAGATGGTTTATTAAAATAAAAAATTGATTTTGGTTTTTAAACATTTAAATTTAGTATTAATAAATACACTAATCTTTAAATGACTCAGGCCTTTCAGTTTACGCGCTATTTATACGAGAAGGAGGAAGTGAAAATTTCTCTTATAACCTCTATTTTAAATAAAAAAGAAGATGATGCTCTATTTTGGGCATTTGAATTATTTTATTCAGGATTTACCAGTGAGTTAACCGAATTAATCTGGGATTTATATTATAATTTTTATGCTACTATGAATCCAGGATTTGAAAAGTATTTATCCGTCAAAATGAGGATTCAAACGACGACTGAATGTGATGATAACGATGCAAAATTGCTGGCTTCTTTAATAACTAATTTTATGATACGTCCTCACACAGTAGATGTATTTATTTTGAGACAAATGGTTAAACAATATGATTTTGATATAAACTCACAAGATATAAGTGAAATTGTCAATTTGTTAGAAGCAGATGATTTTGTAATGTTAGCATATTTGGTAATGAATACGGACGAAGAACACAAATTATGGGAAATACATTTGTCTATAGTAGCATATTTTAAAAAAATGGGACTCACGTTGAATTGCAAACATGAGGTAGATTCTTATAAAAAAATTACGTCTGTATTGGAAAATATAATTAATAAACAAACTGTGCTTTTGTCGCGAATCATACATTATTCTGTTCTTATGAAAAAAATTGTACTAGGAAAGAATTTATTCATTCAAATAGATTTAAGTGAAATTATTATGTATAAAACGGTTGAACCCATATTTGAACCTAGAGAAGGCGAATTACTGCCGACGTTACCTGCTTACAAAATTCTCCCCATGGCAAGCAAGTTACGTATTGATGAAAATAATTATCTTTCCCTCTTTCAATTGAAGAGAGAGAAACTGGATATTGTAGACGCTTATCGTTCTAACTGGGAATATCATGCTTCTTTCTCTCCTTTGTGGCAAGAAAGAATAAAATTATATAACGGTATTATAGAACATGACCGCAAAAAAGTTACATTTAGTGATGATAATGATTTGGAGAATTTTTACGAAAATTATGGGTTAGAACCAGACGAACAAAAAAAAGAAACACAGGAAAAAACAATACAAAAAGTTAAACAAGAGAGAACATGGCTTTCATTTTATAATGAACATAAGAATAAGGGAATTGTTGTATTGGAAGAAGATTATTTGAAAGATATGGATAAAATTTTAATTGGGTAAAATTTAATTATATTGATAATATGTATATAATAAATAATATTTTTTATTTATTTTACACAGAATAAAAAATAAAATTGAAACGATAATATTATTAAATATAAATAATATTATAATAAGAAAATGGTGAAGAACGCTACTGGAGGAAGTAAAACTAAAGGTCAGGCACGTAAGTCTACTAGTGTACCATCTTCGAATCGGTTACGCGTTTCGGAAGATGCCTGTGAATTATATGCACAAGTAACTGCACTGTTAGGAAATGGCATGTGTCATGTCATCTGTATTGATAGCAAATCGAGGCTGTGTCATATCCGTGGAAAATTTAGAGGTAGAGGTAAGAGAGATAATTTTATAGGTCGGGGTACATGGTTACTTGTTGGAATAAGAGATTGGGAATCAGGAGAAGGTAAGGAAGCAAAAGGCAAATTACAAAATTGCGATTTATTGGAAGTTTATAAAGACCTTGATAAAGATAGATTAAAAACATCAGTTCATGTGGATTGGTCGGTATTTATAGATAATGACAAAAAAAATTCAAACCTTGAAAAAGTAGAGGAATCATTTGAGTTTACAGATAAAGGTACTGAAGAATACGAATCGATTATAAATCAACAATCTGTAAAACAAGCAACCACGGTTGAGAATGAGGAAGAGGAAGAGGAAGAAATTAATGTAGATGATATCTAAAATGTTTTAAAAATATTCAAAAAATATGCGGTTTAAAAGATAAATTGTTCATTTATCTTTCAAAAAGATAGCAAAATATTTAAAGCTGAGCTGTAAATATATATATAATAAACCCCTTTTTTAATGCGACCTCCTGTAAATATGTATAAAATGTTATCTTTATAGACCAGTTCTAGTAAATAATTTAATCAATTAGGTTGCTGATAGGAGATAATTTATAAAATAAAACATCTTTAAACCTTTATTTAATGTTATTATTATACATTATTTGCAAATCACTTAAATATAGTAATATATATATATATATATACATATATATAAATACACACACCTTATAAAGCAGTAATGAGCAATATATTTAAAGTAAACTCTAGATTTTCTTCGTTAATGGAAGAAAAACAAGACAAATCGGAAATAAATAATCGCAAAGGTAATGACAATGTATACGGAGAAAGAATGAATAGCAAGTTTAAGACAACTGAAAACGATAGAAAAAGTAAGTTTGGTGGAGATAAAAAAAAACAACAAGCTATCATTTTAAACGACAACAATTTCCCTACTTTAACGGCAAATAATGACAAACCGACAAATAATACTAATGTTCGTCCAGAAAATATTAATTTTTTGGAAAAATTAACCGCAGTTATAATAGAAAAAGAAACAGATATAACCAATTTAGAAGAATATATTTTGCCTGGTTGGTTAGTTATGAAACGCGATAAAGATACTAATAAAATTATTAAAAAATATGGAAAAATGACCACTTTTGAAAAAACAAACTTGTCGAATTATGAAATAATCGAAAAACTAGTTGTTTTGCACGATAAACGTAGAGAAGACTATATAAATACATGGGGACAAAATGAATATGAAAAAATGTTTAGGTTTCCGAACTATGATTATGATTACTTTGAAAGATTAGACGAAGAAGAAGAAGAAGAATTAGAACAATTAAGAGAATACGAGTTACTGAAATATTATAGCGAAGAGGATTATTATGATGAATACAATTAATGTAACAATAAACATTAGTTAAAATATATTTTGTATTATATGATTATTTTATAATACAATATGGAGACCGAAATAGACAAATTAGACGATGATTGGATTAATACCTTTGACCAAAATGACAAGTTATACAAAGATTTTTATAAAGATGACTTATATTTTACACACTTACATCTTATTTATGTAAATAGAACAGATGAAATTGAAAAAATTAAACAGGAGACATTTTTAATGTCTTTACCCAATTATGTGACACGAGATGAGGTTCTTGGAATACTTAAAAAAAATTCCATAGATAATAATAGAAGATATTCATTATTAGCCATTTTAAAATACAATATTACCATTAATACTGAAGATATTGAATATTTTTTAAAAAGCAATGATTTAGAGACATATAGTAAACAGTTTTTAACCATTGTTAGAAACATAGATGCAATTCAATTTGAAAAAACGATAAGCATGTTTCACGACTTGAATGACTTATTATTTATTTTTTATGAAAAATCAACTGAAATCAAAAAACGTGACGATAATAATGCAACAAGAAAAATTATTTTAAACCCTAATAATCATAAAAAAACAATAAAAAAACAATATAAAGATTAACATCTATTTTATATAACATTTAAATGACAGCACTTATTGATACTCTCGATAGCACTACTCCATATAAAATTGGAGAAAAAGGACATATTGAATATGGATTGTCTGGACATATAAGAGAACAAATTTTACAGTTTAGTTTTCAACTTACTAGAACAGACGAATCTGGAATAACGAAACTTCAAGTTATACTACAAAATATGTTAAAAACTCTAAGATATAAAAATGAATCATCTCTTCATATCGAAGAAGCTAAACTTTATTTATCTATTTTATATCGTTTAATTGGTCATACGCGCGATATTATAGATGGGAAAGGTGAATGTACTTTGACGTATATGATGATTTATACATGGTACGAGTTTTATCAAGAGTTGTCACTGTTTGCTTTAACATGCCTAGTTGATTTGGGTGATAATGTTCATCAATACGGCTCGTGGAAAGATATTAAATATTTTTGCGAATATTGTCGTAAACATGGCGCATCAGAAGACCATCCGCTAATTCGTCATGCTATCATGCTTGCCAATAAGCAACTTAGAAAAGACTATGAAAATGAACAAAATAAGACAACTGAATGTTGCAAAATATCATTGGTTTCCAAGTGGATTCCCAGAGAATCTTCATCGTTTCAGTGGTTATTTCATCTTATGGCAGTTGATTTTTTCCCAGAATATTTGGAAACCGCAAAGACCGAATATTCTAAAAGAAATGCGGCCTTAAAATGTAAGACACAGTACCGTAAAATATTGTCTTGTCTAAATAAAAAGATAGATACGCTACAGATTAAACAATGTGATAAAGAGTGGAGTGATATTGACTTTAATAAAGTTACTTCTATTTCGCTTACAAAACAGAATAAAGCTTTCTTGAATATTAACCATCCTAAGAACCCTACTTATAAAACTAGTCTCGACAGGATTGGGTGTTCGCTCAATTTTAAAGCTCATATCGCTAAGGCAATAAGAGGCGAGATTATCATGAAAGGTAAACGTGTAGGACTTGATGACTTTACAAAGCAATCGATACAGCTAATCAAAGAACAAATGACGACTGAAACTAAATGTCAAATAGACTTGTTGAACACACAATGGAAAGATAGTTCTACCCAAACGGATAAATTGGGTAATTTTATCGCAATGGTCGATGTATCAGGTTCAATGGATGGAGCTCCTATGCATGCAGCTATAGCACTAGGTATTCGAGTAGCAGAAAAATCCAAGTTAGGAAAGAGAGTAATGGCATTCAGCGCAGTTCCATCATGGGTGAACTTGGAGCAACATGATGATTTTGTTTCCATGGTTGAAACTATTTGTAAACGTCCATCTGGACTAAATACAAACTTTTATGCGGCGTCAACGTTAATTCTTGATGCGATTATTGATAGTAAGCTGCCACCAGAAGAAGTTGAAGATATTGTATTGGCTATTTTTTCAGATATGCAAATTGACCAAGCCGATACTACATCAGATAAAGCAACCATGTATGCTACCATTAAAGAAAAATATGCTGCAGCAGGAATGCGCTTGTATGGAAAACCATTTAATCCACCGCATATTTTGTTGTGGAATTTGAGGTCAACTGATGGGTTTCCATGTCTATCCACACAACCAAACGTTTCTATGATGTCTGGATTTAGCCCCGTTCTATTAAATGTATTTTGCGAACAAGGTATTCGTGCATTTCATTCATGCACCCCATGGTCTATTTTGATAAAAACTTTAGCAAACGACCGCTATAAAATTATGGGGGATAAAATTATGTAAATGCATATTTTTTATTAAAAATATTATAAAAATATTATAAAAATATTATTTATAATGTCAGATAATTTATTACAAACTAAAATGGCAAAAAATACAATACCATTATATATATTTCAAACCTGGCACACAAAACAAAACCTTAATTTAAAAATGTTTAATGCAATAAATAATATAAAAACACAAAATCCAGAATTTAAACACTTTTTATTTGACGATAATGATTGTAGAAATTTTATAAAAACGCATTTTAGAAAAGAAGTATTATCTGCATATGACTCATTAATTCCTGGAGCTTATAAAGCTGATTTATGGCGGTATTGTGTATTATTTATTGTTGGAGGGATTTACATAGATATAAAATTTAAAATGACAAATCAATTTAAATTGATTTATTTAATTAAAAATGAACATTTTGTATTAGATGCATGTAAGACCGGAGTGTATAATGCCTTTATGATTTGTAAACCAGGAAACAAATTGTTATTAGAAGCAATAAATATGATAGTGCAAAATGTAAAAAACAAATTTTATGGTGACGGGTTTCTGGACCCAACTGGACCAAAGTTACTTGCAAAAGTTATATCTGTAAATGATAAGCGTGTAGACTTGACACATTTAGAATTGGAAAATAATAATAACAAAAGGGTAATCATGTTTAAAAATAGAATAATTTTGAATTGTTATGATGGACATATAAATGACCGCATTAACAGTTCAAAAACACCTCATTATAGTACCCTATGGCAAGAACGCCGCATTTATAAATAATAAACTGTAAATTATATTATATATTTAATAATATATATTTAATATAATGAGTAAGCAAAACTGTGAAAAATTACCCCCGTTTATATTGCGTGAACATTTTATCAACCAAATAATTCCGTTACATGTTTATCAAACATGGTATACTAAAAATTTACCACCACTAATGAATACATGCCGTGAAGAGTTAAAACGGCAGAATCCTGCTTTTACATTTCATTTATACGATGATAATGAGTGTGCAGAATTTATAAAAAAACATTTTACTATTCAAGTATTCAATGCATATAACTCGTTAATTCCTGGCGCATATAAAGCCGATTTGTGGCGATATTGTGTTTTATTTGTTAAGGGAGGTATATACCTTGATATAAAATTATGTACGGTTAATGGATTCAAATTAATTCAACTTACTACTAAAGAGCACTTTGTAAAAGATAGACCTACAAACTCAATATATAATGCATTTATCGTTTGTAAACCTCGAAATAAACTATTATTAAATTCTATAAATACTATAGTTCAAAATGTACGAAATAAATATTATGGAAATGGACCATTAGACCCTACAGGACCTGGTTTAATAGGTCAATTAGCAATGAGTGACCCCACAGTTAATATAGATTTAACACATTATAAAGACGGAGGATATATTGTATATAATAACAGTTTTATTATTTCTACCGCGTATTCAGAGTATGAAAGAGAAAGAACTGAACTTAACAATAAAATAAAAAGGCCAAGATATGATATTTTATGGAATAAAAGAAGAGTTTATAAATAAGCTAGTTAAACACAACCTCAGGACTTATCATTATTTTCGCAGAACTATTTTTTGTAGCTAGTATATGAAATGCTCTGTGTTCGCAATCTTCATATCTACCATCCAATGTTTCAAATTTAACATATTTCAAGTTTGAACCTGTTACAGCCATATGTGCTTGCATATTTTTTTCAGGTATAAGGTCTATTCTCACTCTTCCATCGTAGTATGTGTCTAAAAATTTATGGGTTCTATAAATAGAAAATCCATTGAATGATGAAATACAAGGGAGTAATTCACCTGGTTTTAATTTATTTAAAAGTCCCATAACATAATCCTGCATAATAGAATGAGTTTTTTCATTTTTATGAAAATGATTATAACTAAAACAAAATGGATATATAGATAGACCCCATATATCATAATATTTCGGACTGGTATTAAACGATAGTCCATCCCAGTCTGTTCTTTTTAAATACTTTTTAACAATTTCAGGATTACAGTTTTTACAATTTACGTCATCAAAATCCATCATAATAAAAAATGGGAATTTTTTACTATGTTTTTTTACATAATGTAAGCACAAATTACGAGCTTTTGCTATATTATGTGTTCTATAAGGAGTTACTGGTTTTTTATTTATATGAAAATGAAATTTCGGATTTTTTTTACTATATTCTATTATTTTTTGTAGCGTGTTATCTGAGGATTTATCATATACAACCATTATTCTATAGTCATCAAATATAGCACCCATTTTTTCAATATTATCAAATACTTTGTCCAAAAAAGGAGCACAATTTTTTATAGGACCACAAATACAACAGCTCATAATATAAAATATTATTTTTAAAATTGATTTTAAAAATAATTTGCTTAATATT
>Ga0315283_10001476_pt1 | contig 18985 bp, 23 predicted proteins | sample YL17G09_0_MG_FD_204541 | JGI IMG/M metagenome (GOLD analysis project Ga0315283, IMG submission 204541) | Sediment microbial communities from Yellowstone Lake, YNP, Wyoming, USA - YL17G09_0 | ecosystem: Environmental > Aquatic > Freshwater > Lake > Sediment | place: USA: Wyoming | collected... | reverse complement strand
AATAACCATTATGTCCTAATAGGAGTATTTTCATCTCATAGATTTTTAAACCAAATCGTGTCAATTATTCCCGCATCGTTGAATTTTTCATCTACTGCTATTTTAACGCCTGGCCATCCAGGATCATTATAATCATGGCCACAAATTAATTTTTTTGTTTTTGGCATCCATCTTTCTATGTCACTTTTGACTGAATCGTATAGATGATCGGCATCTATAAACACCATATCAATTGAGTCGTCAGCAAAACATTTGACGGCTTCTTCACTTGACATTTTTAAAAATCTAAAATTCTCAAAATGCCCAACATTTCTAATCATATTTATAAGCGTTTCATTAGTTGCGAATTTTTTGTCATAAAAATCTACTGAATATACTAATCCTTTACATCCGGATAATAACGAAAATGTACTTCTTCCTTCATAACTACCAATTTCTACAATAGAATCCATTTTTAATGCCATTGTGTGGAGCCATTCCAGTTCTATTACACTCATAAACCCAGTTATATTTGTATTATATTTCATATTATTTACATTTTTTTGTGTAAATTGGATGTGGATCAATTTCTGGTTTTAATCTTTTAACAACAGATATGTTTGTTGGGGGATGATGGGGGTGTGATGTGTCATTTTTCCATCCAGGCCAACTACTACTCCATTTTGATTTAAAATATATTTCATTTTCCAAAGTGTTAAACGGTAACCTATCAGGACATTCAGTAGTTGCTCTTTTTATGTCTTCTCCATCGTGATCTCCTTGGTGTATCCAATGACCATTTGCACTAATTATTGTTAATTTCACCCCAGCCTCTGATGCTTTTATCATATAGTCACAATCAAAATGTGCCCCGATACCAAATTCCTCATCAAACCACCCCATTTTTGGAATTGCCTTTTTATCAATTAAAAAAACAGCATGATTATTAATGAGTATATATTGAGAACCCGTTTGCTCTCGATGGCTTCGTAATTCCTCAAACCATCCGCTGGATATGAATCTAACATCTGAACTACTGAATATGGCATAACGATTTTCTGTTAACATCATTCCTAAATTCCATGCTTCGGATAAGCTTGATCTATATGCACTTTCACATATTCTAATTTTTCTATCTGATATTGTATTACAATATTCTCTTAAATTTTTAATTGTTTCGTCGCTGGAGGCGGCATCAACCAAACAAAAATCAACTTCTTTAGGCGTAAATTTATCGGCTGTTTCAATTGATGTTTTAAGTACATCAAATCTGTTTCTAAATGACCATATTAAGGTGTATTTTTCTATCATAATTCTTTTTATTTAATTTATTGCATTTATTTTTAAATTATGCGCCAATTCAATCGTAATATAGGCTGTCCAAATGGCTCTGGTCTAACATATCTATGTAAATTCAAATTATTGTGATTTATATTCATTTGATCTACGAATGATACTAATCCAGTGGTGGTCATATGTACTTCTTTAGATTTTTCAACTAAATAAAGGGTATCTAGTATACTTATATCTTCTAACTCGACCAAATGAATTATTTTAAGATTTGGAGTGATATATTTTTTATTAATTACATAATTTCTTATCGGATCGTCGTGTAAAAAAATATATTCTTCGTTATCTTTTAATCCGAGTATATCGTAATATATTTCTTTTTCTTTATCCATATTTCTTTCAAAATAAAAATTGTCCCACATTAAATTTAGTGGTACGCCGACCTGTTCATAAAAAAATTTTTGAAACTGAATGGAGGGATTTCTTTGAAGAGCAGCATTCCAATGATGCCATCCCACATATAAAACATCTTTATATGAATTTGGATTATCTGTATTAATTTGTACATTATTTATGCTACTATATAATCTTTTAATATTATCTAACTGTAATTTGGAACGATGTGGTATCGCGAATAAGATTACATTATCATATTTTTTGGCCAATTCTTTAACTAATCCGTAGCATATGACATAATCTCCGAATCCGTAATGAGTACATAAATATAAATCATTCATATTGTTTAAATTTATTTGTTTATTTCTTTATTCTTCATTAAAAATATTTTTATTTGGATTAACTTTACAATCTGTTAATTTTTCTGTTACATTTACATATAACAACCTGTTTTTTTCATATGCTGCAATGTTTCCTTCATAGTTTGTTGGAGTGTGATATTGATGAATCACAGACAGATGATCGACGAGTGATATCTTTAACCCTAAAACCTTAACTCTATGTAAAAAATCGTTATCTTCATATGCGAGACCCGTAGCATACCTTTCATCGAATCCATTCATTTTTCGCATATTTTCTCTCGATATCCCTGAACAAAAATGAAACCAAGTTCGTCTATATTTTGAATGATTGTACCAAGTTCCGTGTAATGTATGAAATAAATTAGGGAAATTGGGACTATCTACTAATGAAGGTATTTGTAATGTTGAATCCTGATAGGCGGCATATGCCGAAATAGATATGTAATTTGTTTCATTAACATTTTCGGCCATATACGATAATATATCGTGAACATGAAGACATTCGGCGTTTTGTAAAATAATAATTTCACCTTTAGTTACTCGTATTCCTTCATTATATGGAACACAGGAATTGGGACTATACCATTTATTTTCGGGTTCAATTCGAACAACTTTTAAAAATGGAAATTCATTAACCATATCTTCAACACGTTGATCGGCAGAACTGCCATCATCGACTACAATAAACTCGAAATCTTTAAATTTTGACTTTGCAACTGATTTAAGAGTTTGATAAAAAACTTTCTTTCTATTAAAGTATGTTGCGACTACTGATATTCTATGATTCATTTTTTAATAAATTTCCAATTATATTATTTGGTAGGTTTATTAACCCACCATTTGTTGTTTCTAAAAATTTTTCCCATATCTGCGCTCCTGCATACCAATGAACTCCTATTGTGTTTTTTGTGAATTTCGGGGTATTTGTATTTAGTAGTTCCGCATAGTAAGTGGCATCATGTGGATAAACAACATCCATATCCATATTAATCGCTGGGCCCATCCTATTAATTGATTCTGGAGTATTAAAATATTTACAAAAAATTCTGGCACCTATTGCTTGATAATCTCCTGGATGAAATTCTCTTTTTGCGATTTCTATAAGTTCTTTATAAAATTTATTATTTATTGATGACATAAGAAATCCTATGGAATGTCCGTAATTATGATCACAATAAAATGTTACTACGTCTTTATTCTCTTTAGTGTTAAAATAAAGAGAGTTCATCGATTTGATATAAAAAATATCCATATCTGACCATACGCCTCCCAAGGTACTTAATAAATGTAATCTTATGAAATCTGCTTTATGAACCTCTGACATTGTATTGGAAAACCCAAATTCTTCGAAATCAATGGGGGTTTTGGTTATGGGTAAACTCATTGCTTCATCGATAAAATCTTTACACCCAATTATATATTTTTGCTCGGTAGAAAACCAGGTTCGATTTATACTAGGATATTTAGGATACCAAAGTATAACTTCCCAATCAGGATTATACTTCATAAACGTTTTTATTGTCATAAACCGAAGATTGTGTAAAACACCTCCTCCCCAATATATGTGAAGAATTTTAGGTATGTTTAAATTCCATTCCATAATTTTACATTGTTTACATATGGATCATGTTCTTTCATTGTAATATCTCGAAGGATTATTTGGTTTTTTTTCCATAATTCCGCTTCATTGGGAATTGTGCCTGTTGGACCGTGATATTGATGAATTACTGAAACATCTTCAGTGATTATTACTTTTAATCCCAATCTTCTGATTCTTATAATAAATTCCGAATCATCACAAGCAACTCCTTTAGCGTATCTTTCATCAAATCCATTTAGTTTTGCCATATTTTGTCTGGTCATTGCAGAACAAAAATGCCATGCTTCAGGTCTATATCTTGAATGATTATACCATCCCAATGTTCTATCACCCATATATGGCCTTTGAGGTAAAGACATAAAAAAATCCATAACCGTATTATTCTCACAATGCCGTGCCAAAATTTCATTTGATTTAGAATCAAGCCCATAGGCTGATACGGTAATATAATTTGAATCGTTAGTATTTTTATTTAGATAACTGAGTACATCACCTACGTGTAAGCATTCGGGATTTTGTAGAACAATAATATCTCCCTTTGCTTCACGAAGTCCAAAATTAAATGGCATACAGCAATTGATGTACCATTTATCTTCGGGCTCTATTCGTATCACCCTTAAAAAAGAAAATTCATTGGCAAAGTCTTCTATGCGATGTTCAGGTAGGCTACCATCGTCGACAGCAATAAGTTCAATATCTTTATATTGAGATTTTGCTATCGATTTTAATGTTTCATAAAATAATTTTTTTCTATTATAATAACTCGTTACTATACTTATCATATTATTAAACCATAACAATCTATTAAATCTTCTATTTCTTTTAACTCTTTTTTTGTGGGGTTTAATTCTTGAATTCTTTCAACAATTCCCCGTAATCGATCTTCTATAAATGAAAGCTCCATATCTAGATCACGAGCCTCTTCTATAAGTTTTTTTCTTTCTTTATCTTCTTTTGTCATATTATTCCCAATTTAACTCGTTTATTAGTTTTTGTACTTTTTCATCAATGGTATCCATATGCTTTTGTGTTATCCATCTGGGCAATTGGAGTTGATTTCCATCCATATAAACCTTTTTTAAAAATATGAATGGAAGATATTCTGCGCCAAAAAACAATATTTTATCTAAGATATCATACATTTGTTGGGTATTTGCTTTTTTTTCGTCTAATTTTATTATCTTCATTGATTTTTAATTTATAGAAATATACTTATTTTTTAGTTAATAACAAAGTTTTATTATAAAAAATCACAATCAATTATATATTTATCATATATGAAAATCATTATATCTGAAAAACACTTTGATAAAATATTGGCTGAGACCAATATTATTAACGAACAAAACGAAGCAGTCAATAACGAAGTAACTAACGACGAAAGAACATTGATTGTCTTACAAAATCGTATCAATGATATTATTGATAAAAAAGAAAAAGAAATATTGGACCAAACAGGAATAAGTGTTCTTGTTGATAAAGAAGGAGTAAAACTCCAAATTGGGGAGAAATCATATCCGATGAAGCCGATGGTACAGGGAATATATGCAATAGTAATACCGCCAAGTAGTACCATATCAGTTGGAGGGCCAGCAATTGGAAATTTATTACCAGAAGTTGAAAAATTGGCGGAATATAAAACGCTAGTAGAAAGACATCCAGAAATAAAATCACAAATTGAATCTGCAACAGTTAAAGGTATTATTTTTACTGACGAGCAAAATCAAGGAACATTTAAATTTACGGTTACAAGAAAACCAATGGATATGGGAGATCTGAAATCTGCCGTTGATTTTGGAACTGAGTATCCTTTGGGCGAGTTTATGGAAAGAAATAAACTTATCTATAAGTTTAAAAACGGTACATTTGGAACTTTGGAAAGTGGACAACTTTCTATGAATTTATCTGGCGTCACACTCAAAATAAACCCACCTCGTGGCGTTGCTCCTGAGACACCAGTTCAAATTCAGTCTATGGCTATTGGGGATGTATTTAATTTTGATAGCGTGGATTTTAAAGATGAAAATACTGCACAACAACAATATGGGGCGTTTATTCAACAACTGAAAGGAAATATTCAAAAATATGGCGAGCCGTTTATTGCGCACATTAAAACTCAAAGACCAAGTATCTATGGATATTCAAGCATTGATGGAGATCCTGATCAGGCGATTACTGGTGGATATAAACCATGTGCTGGCAGCGGTAAAAGAAGAGATTATGATATGTGTTTGTCTCGTGAAAGAGCAAGAGTGATTGCCGACATATTGAACAAATCAATTCCTGAATTAGGCGGGGCAATTGGATTTAAAGGATTTGGTGAAACCACTAAATGGGGTCCAGGATGGACAAAAGAAAGCCCAACAATACCTGAGCAAACCGCAGCAAATAGAAGATATGTTTTGAGTCCGATTAAACCGTTTGTAGGAAAACAATAATTATTAATTTAAAACACAACAAATATAAACCGTATTTGTTTTCTTGCTGTAATAGGTAATTATTGCCACATTTTTTCCTGTTCTTATAAAAAACATATCTGACGGGTTATCCCAATCATAAAAACATTTTTTAACTATATCCTCATATTTTTGAACACCAATACATGGAACTCTATCGAAAATTGCTATATTAGGATCTTTTAATATATTGGCGTTGATTTTACTAATAAGGGTATCACTTAATAATTTGTCACAATTTTTTTCTATAAAACCGAGAATTTTTTCTTCTTCAGGAAAAGAATCAATATGAGAATAGTTGTTATACGTACTTAATGTAGAAAACACTAACTGATTTAGTTTTTCGTTATCAAATTCATTAAAATTAATTGACTGCAGTAACACATAAAGACAATTAATAAAAAACAATAAAACAATTAAAAACTTTTTCATATCAAATAATTTTGTTGGCAAATGTATGTATATTTTTTTATTTTAACAAATATATTCCTAATTATTTTATAAGTATTTATATATATCATGAAACTTTCTAGTGTATTTAAAATAATATTACGAGAACAATCTGAATTAAAAGAGTTATTTGGAATAAGCTTTGACGCTCGCGCTTGGAATTCTAGAATTTATAGCCAGATAAAATTAGCTAAGGGGTATGCTAAAAGAAATATGCCGATTCCAGATTTAACACTTTATGGAAAAGATTATCCGAAAGAATACCAATCATTTCCAGTTGATGTATTAAATTTATTTTTGAACCCAAAATATGGAGACGGGGCGGCATACGATGAAAAGAAAAGCGGATATGATGAAAATAAACAATATCATATATATCTCCATTTTGGCCCTGATGCTAATGAATCGGCAGTAAACCATGAATTACGACACGCTTACGAGGATTTCAGAAGAATGTCACGAGGAGCTGTACCAATGAGAAACACCAAAGAAGGAATAAATTTATTTGGGGGAGATTTTGAAGAATTTCTAACGAATGGCCGACAGTTCGAACCATTTTGGACACTAATGTATGGGTTATACGTAACATCAAAAATAGAAAGATCGGGATACGCAGAATCGGTATATGATAATGCCGGACCGATAATCGAAATGGTTGTACAAGTTATGAATGTTACTAACGCGAATATTTTGTCGAATTATTCTCCAGAAAAACTCTCCTATATATGGAACGCTATTAAAACTAAATATAAAGTTCCTATTATAGATAAGTTTCAGAATTATGAAGGTTTTATAAAATGGGCTCAAGATGAAATTCAATATAAAGGCCAAAAAACATTAAAAAAACTACGAAAAGTAAAATTTCATAGAGAACAGAATAAAAAAAAGGGGAGTAAATAACTCCCTTTTTTTAACCTTGTGATTTTATTTATTATTTTTTAGTATTTTGTTCCGCAATTAGGACAAAATTTAAATGTGTGCTTTTTTTGTTTGGCGCCACAACTTGTGCAAAAAACTTTTAAATCTCTTGTCTCAAGAGGTTTATAAGATAATGGAAATATTTTCCATACGGAACTCCAACTCCACCAACTATTAAATGATGTGTTATCATTCGTAAATGATTGATTGGAATTGGATCCTTTTTCAACTCTTCCAGTTTCGATATTTTTTACTGGCTCTTCCACGCTATTATTAAAACAATGAACCTCGCCAGTAGAAACGGGATTAAGAGATCCAAAACATTGTGCGGAAACCGAGCCTTGTCCTATAACATCGCCTGAAGTCATTCCATATGTCGGTATATTGTGTTTACCACTATGTGCCGTATGGGTGATTGTTGGGATATATGACGGATATGTTGGGCTATATGGCGGATATGTTGTTGTATATGACCAGCAATCATTCCAATAATAATTTAGGGTTTCAGAATAGAACTTGACATCAACCTTTCCATTGTCGGCTATCGCCTTCTGAACATTTGGATTATTTCCGTCAACTTCATAGATTTCAAATAAGAACTTCTTGGCTTCGTTCAAATATCTTTCTAGGAATACTCTTTCGCCTGGACGCAAAACGATTCCAGAACCCATGGAAACCCCATTCAGTTCGATTTTTGCTAGCACCTTATTTGTTGTTGGATTAAAAAGTTCGATTTGGAACTCATCACCGTTATTAAGATAAACGGTATCATTGTTGTACTGTTTTACTCGTTGTCTACCTTTGGTGACAAATGCTGTGGGTACAGTGGACCCATCATTAAATAATGTTTTCATTTCCTTATATTTTTTTGTATTTGAGCCTCTATTTGTTGGTATTAATTCCAACTCAAATGTCGTTTAACCGACACTAGAACCTCAATCACAAGGTTAAACATAAATATAACAAAGAATTAATATTTTGTAAATAGTAATTAAAGATTATTTGTATAAACTTCTATACTTTTGGCGATAACGTTTCCTTGATCATCGTTAGATAGAATAATTCCCAAATCTTCATCTACCCCAAAATATCCTAATGTGTCGTTTTGTGTAGAAGTAAGTAGTTTATCCCAATCAAGTTGAAGTTTAAACAAATCCATGTCGTCGATATGATTATCTAATCTGTCTGGCGGATAATAATCAATTTCAAGATCAATTGTTTTGGGTCCTTGAATATTGTACACAGATATTCCTTTTATGCCGTAACTTCTAAATTCAACATCAACATTGTATGTTACTGGAAATTGTATTTGTCCAATAGAAGCTATTTCACCACCTTTATATGTGACGCCATGATATAAAAAATCACAATTTACCATAATATGAAATCTATCACTATCTGGATATTTTTCACCGATAACTTTTTTTATCAGTTTATTGGCTTGGGTTTCAGTTAATATTAATTTTTTCATGTTAATATCCTTTTAATGTTCTAATCCTGCCAGATGTAAATAATTCGTCGCCAGATTCTTTATCATAGTATAATCCTTTCATATATCCATGTGATTTTCTGTCGCCCGTTAGGCTTTCTGGCGTCATTATAAAATAAAAATAATCACGTCCAGGATGTTTTTCAACATATCTAAACATATAATATGGTTTTCTTTTTTCAACATCCATTACTAATTGTGTTATTGAATGCGTATATTCCATTGGTTTAACCATATCCAATGTTTCCATATTCATTACACCAATAAAACTATTTTTTCTTTGTTGATACAATGTATATTTTTCGTCCAATGTTGAATATAGTATTTTAAATTCTATGCCAACAATACCCACTTTAAGTCCATATACTCCGCTAACTATTTTTAGCCTTTCTTTTAACATTACATCGTCTAGGAATTTATATAATCCACCAGGTGTATCCTGAATTAAATTTAACATTCCAAGAGGATCGCTAGGATTTTCACATCTAAATCTTTTTTTGTAATCGCTACCATCAAGTTTTGTCATAGCGATATATAATTTCTTTTCCGGAAATGGCAAAACATCAAAACATCTTGTGTTATTGATATATCTATTACTTTCAATATATCTCCTTTGCATTCCCACATCTTGTATTGCAAAGTCATATGGGTTTGGATTATCTCTAGTATTTTCTCTGAAATTTAATTTATCGATGGAAATGTCGGTTGTTTCTTTCGGTAGTAAATCAAAATATTTAATTAAATTTTGTTTTCCTGATAAAGCAGGATACACATCAAGAACTTCTCTCCATTCTAATCCTGTTCTTTCGCTCCTATTGTTTCTTAATGTAATAACATATGGATATTCAGTGGTACGATATCCTTGTTTAATTGGTTGCAAAACTGTAAGATAATACACATCATCTTCTTGCCTACTTTTATCCATTACAAAATAATATGATCTTCTATTGCGATAATCATAATACATATTATTTCCTTCACTGAGTCCGTGGGTTATACACCAATTATTATTTATGTGATGGCCTTCTCTTGCGGTTTCTTCATTATTTAATATATGTTGCAAATATCCCAAAGCAATGGATTCTGGCTTTGATTCTACTCTAATAACAAGAAGATTATTTTCGTTAACAACTTTATTTCTTGCGTTTTCCCACATTTTATATGCGCTTGCTTTTTGTAATTCTGGAGTATCGCCCTCAATTTTAATCTCTAATTCCACATCGGTTTGTTGTGTACTAACTCTATCCAAATAGAACTCCATTTGTTCCCATGTGTAATTTTGGATGTCTCTAACTTTTGAATGATCTGAAAGAATATTGCGCATTTCGGGAAATCTATTGGCTAGTGCAGCAATTTCAGGTAAATTTATATGTCTACGACCTGTTAATTGATTTATAGTTCCTGGCGCTTTATATTCAATGATTCCGTTTTTTCTTCTATTAAAGAACGTAATGGCATCATTCATGCTCTGTTCGGTTAATCCAGGATTTTCATCTTTCCATCTTAATTTAAGCTTTTGAATTTCATTTAATGGTTTTTCTTTTTTGGGTTTTGGTGTTTGCGTTTGCGTTGCGCCCGAATCGAGCTCAGATTGATCCGTTGGTTCTTCAGGTACTTCTGGCTCGCCACCGCCAGCAAATTCTCCATCATCAAACCCATGAACTCCAAAATCATCATCATTTTGCTGTTCGGCAATCAGATTTAAAAATATATCTTTAAGCTCCATTAAATTTTAAATTTATCTAATAATTTCATAATAATGTCCCATGAAATAAGAACGTTATGATCTCCAAGAATTCCATCTTTTCCTGCTTTAATTGCTCCATTTTTTGTTTTAATAATTTGGAATTCGTGACCGCCATATTTTATATTTTCATCAATTTGACTTTCATTTTCTACAATGTTGGTTTGTTCTGCCATAATTTTGTCAATCATTTTTTTGACTTGGGTCTCCGATAAGATGTATTTTTTCATATGCATAATGTCCTTTGTGATAAATATTGGAGAAATTTGAATTATTGTCGTTACTATGTTCATTATTTTATATATATTTATGAAAAACATAAAACTATGCTTTCATTAAAAGGTCTTGAGATTGTAAATTATCAGGATAAATTATATTATGTATATCGAAGATTTTCTAAAACTGGCATTAAAGAAGGATTTATAAATGAAATAAAAGATTTATGGCATTGTGATATGGTTCTCAAAAAGAGAAACGAAGACGATGAAACATTAATTTTTTTAGTCGAAATATCTGATGCTATTATTATTGAGGACCCTGTGGAAGTTGAGAAGAATTAACATCAACTTTTTTAGACGATTTGGGTGTTTTTTTGGATGAATTTGATAATTCATTTATTGTGTCAAAGTTTTTTATTACATCATTTAAAACTGCCGCAAATTCATAATTTTCTTTTTCTTCATTTTTTTTACAAAGAAAAGTAATAAAACTTTTTAGTTCTGTATCATTTAAATTGGCTTTTACTTTAGCACTGTTCTTTAAAAGATTTAAAACCGTGAATGAAACAGATAATTGTTTTTCTTTAGTTAAATTGAAGTAATCGTCTATTTTTATGGCTGATAGGATGTTATTTGTTATAGATTCCAGAAAGGAAATAAATGACGGATGGTTAACATTAATTTTCATATCTTTTCGTTTTTAATAAATAGTTTTTAAAATAATTTCATTACAAAGATAATAAAAAAAGGAGAAATACAATAGATTTCTCCCTTTTTTCCTATAAAAAAACAAAAAAGAAAGAAATTATTTGCCCCATTTTCCTCTAGTTACAATCTGAGCAATGATCCCATAAACAGAAAGATCAACAAATGAATCTTGAATTGATTCACCAACATGATCTTGCTTGTTTAATAAAACCAATTGCTTTAATCGTTGAATTTTGTCATTGGACCTGAACCAGATCCCAGTTAGTGATACTTTAACTTCGTCAGGAGTTTCAAGTTTAGAACCAACTGAAATGTTTTCTGGCCCATAATTGAGTTGTTTTTTGCAAAATAATTCGTACTGTTCATTCAGAATTTTTTTAAATTCTTTAGTGGTTTCGGGATATCTTTCCTCACATTCTTTAATGACTGGCGATTTTTCGGCCTTTGCGGGGGCATTTTGTTTTTCTTCCATGATATTATTTATTTAATTATTATTTTACTTTTTTCAAATATAAGTAAAAAAAAGAACATTACCAAATATTTATAAAAAAACTATTCAAATGGCAACAGAAAAATCAAAAACAAAAGAGGTTCATCCAGGAAAAACAGATCAGCCAAAATACAAACAACTTGTTCGTATGTTATCTTTTCGAATTGTTCCAATATATTATAAAAAAATTGAGGGCGTTGCTGACGACCAGAATACAACAGTATCCGCTCTAATTAGACGATACATAAAAGAAGGTATGGTAAAAGATCTCGAAATGAAAGGTAGTGATACCGATTTTAGAATCGAATAGTTATTTATCAAATCGTCTTCTCGCAGCATCAGTTATGAACACATATTGGGCGACACCTATAAACTCGTCCAATTTTTTTGCGTTAGAATAACTCATAGCAGACTTTAAATAATCTTTAAAATTTTCTGTCCATTGTTCCAATGTATATTCGACTTTTTGATACTTGGTAATTCCTTCGGCGGTTACTAACTTACTCTTTCCCCAATTTCTTTGTACCGCTTTAGTACTCATACCACGATATTTCTTTTTGATTGGAAATCCCCATCTCCAGAGGGCTTCTGCTGTCTTTAAGGGTATTTTTATACCATAAAGATAGTTAAACCCAGCAGATTCGATTGCTTTATTAAATGTGGAGCCCATCATAATATAGTCGGCGCCAAGAGCAAGGGCTTTGATAATGTCGGAATAATTTTTCATTCCACCATCGGCAACAATTTTAGTGTTGAGATTTAATTCTTTTTTTTGTTTTCGACATTCTTCAATTAGGGATCCCATTGGATAATTAATGGACACATTTGCTGCGGTTGTACATCCAGCGCCCGTGCCAATTGATATCCTAACATAATCCGCCCCAGCCAATCCGAGATTTGCAAATGTTTCAGGATTTGCGACATTTCCAATCATTAATTTTAACTTTGGCCAAGATGATTTAATCTCTTTTACTATTGGAATCAATTTATTCATATGACCATTGGCAATATCAATAAGAACATAGGAATACATATAAAACGGAATATGACTATAATCTATAAAGTCATTGCGTTGAATATTATTTTTCATATAATCTTTGATGTCGGTTTCTATTTCACATAATCCAAATGACTGGAAATATGGCTCGCGTATTGTGTAAAATGGATCAAGAAATTGACCTCGCGGTAAACAAGGAACGATTCCATTCTTAATATACTCCTGATAATTTTTTTTTGAAACAACAGTATCCATGGGAGACGACATCAATGGAAGAATTCCAAATCTATTTGATGAAAGATATGTGGAAGGGTTACATTCACTTCTACTATTAATGTTACTTTCTTCGGAAGGAACAATCACAATATCATTCAAATCAAATTTTAAATCATTCATATTAAAACTATTTTATAAAAAGATAAGGAAAATATTTGAAATAAAAAAATTATACAACAGAAAAGTATTTATAGGATATGGAAAAAAAATTATTAACTGAAGAAATTAGAAAGATTAAATCAATGATGGGATTGCTCACAGAAGGCCAGTCCCCACAATTTTTTTATAGATCTGAAACAATTACTAATCTCGATAGATTAAATATAATCTGTAATTCTAAGGGCAAACCGTATCCAATTTATAGAGAGTCAGGAAAACCCGAATATCTTGGAACATATGTAGGAACTGACGGTGAAAAATTAATTCCATTTATGAAAGGCGATGCAGGACAAAAGACATCTGGCGTCGGAGCAATTGTACAGATGAATGTATCAGAAATAGATGGTATTGATGAGTATGTTTTTTGTGCTACAGTTTTAAATTGGTTTGATGTGAGAGAATCCGAATCTCAAAAAATATTAATTGATTTTTTTGGCGATGGAATAAAAAAATATTTTAAACAAATCGAACAGTATCAGTCTAAATTCTTTACTAAAGAAACTGAAAATGTACGAGAAAAACAAAGAAATCAATTAAGAAATAGACAACCAGGTAAAGTTGCTCCTGGTGAAAACAAATACATGGATACAGGATGTAATACATTAAAACCACTTCTTGAAATTATTCGTAAAGATAAAGAAGTTCTAAACTATTTTTTATCACATAAACCAGAATATATGGAGCATAACTTTAGAATTAAGCCAGATGGATCGGGTACAACGGTTGTTGGATTTACATTATATGATACTAAATCTGGCGAAAAAATCGATTGTGACAGTGCCACAGAAATTCTTGGCGGCAAATCCGAAGAAGAAAAATAATTTTTTAGTTTTCTCATGTAAAAATCATAAAAATTTTAATAAAATAATTATTACACTTTAATAATTTATTTTTATTGGTTATTATTGTTCCAATATAAATTATGTATATGAAAAAGAATAAAATTTTTATCCAAATCGCGTCATATCGCGACCCCGAATTACTTCCAACAATAAAAGATTGTATTGAAAAAGCAAAATTTCCTAAAAATTTAGTGTTTTCGATTGCATGGCAACATTCGCCAGAAGACGAGTGGGACACATTATCCGCATACACTAAAGATAAACGGTTTAAAATTCTTGATATACCACATCTAGAATCTGAAGGTGTTTGTTGGGCCAGAAATAAATTGCAACAGCAATATGATAATGAAGAATATACACTTCAATTAGATTCTCATCACAGATTTGCTCAAGATTGGGATGAAGAATTAATTACTGTGTATAAACGATTACAAAAAGAGGGATATAAAAAACCTTTATTAACAGGATACATTCCTTCTTATGAGCCCTCGACTGATCCTGCTGGAAGAGTTATAGAGCCATGGGTAATGAATTTTGATAGATTTGGTCCAGAAGGTATTCTTCACACGATGCCAGCAACAATTGATGATTATAAACAACGAGATTTACCCATACGAGGAAGATTTTATTCTGCTCATTTTGGATTCGCAAGCGGACAATTTGTTAAAGAAGTTCCACATGATCCAAATCTTTATTTTCATGGAGAAGAACATTCTATCTCCGCCAGAGCATATACATGGGGATATGATTTGTTTCATTTAGTTAAATCTGTTATTTGGCATGAATATACTAGAAGAGATAAGAAAAAACAATGGGATGATGTTAAAACATGGTATGAAAAAAATAATAATGCGTTTATAAGAGTTAGACAATTATTTTATATGGAGCCAAGAACACAAGATTTTGGACAATATGATTTTGGACCAGTTAGAACATTAAAAGAATACGAAAGATATGCTGGAATATCTTTTGAAAAAAGAGCGGTTCAACAATATACATTAGATAAAAAATTACCTCCAAATCCTCCGGTGTCTGATGAAGAATATGAAAAATCATTTGTAAAATGGTTTAAGCATTGTATTGATATTGGGTATGATAGAGTACCTGAAAAAGATTATGATTTTTGGTGCGTTGCGTTTCATCGTGAAGATTCTAGTGATGGATCCGATTCAACATTATATAGAAGAGATGCAGATAAGAACGAAATTACTGGATTTTTTAGTGATCCTGACCATTACTGTAAAGTGTGGAGAGAATTCGAGACATCAATACCACCAAAATATTGGGTAGTGTGGCCGCATAGTGAATCTAAAGGTTGGTGCGAAAGAATGACAGGAAATTTATATTAAAATAACATGAAAAAACTCTCAATAAATATGTCGGAATATACTGCGGTGTCACAGCAAAATCATGATAAAGAAAGAATAATGTTACATCTTCCAGCGTATAGGGAGCCTGAACTAATACCAACAATAAAAAGCGCATTAGAAAATGCCACACATCCCGAAAGAATATATTTTGGGATTTGTAGACAATATAATCCAACGGATGGATTTGATAATCTGGATGAATTTAAAGACGATAAACGAATTAAGGTTCATGATATGCTTTATACAGAAGCAAAAGGATTACCATATGCTCGTGCAGTTATTAATGACACACTTTTAGAAGATGAAGAGTTTGTTTGTCAATTGGATTCACATCACAGATTTGATAAAAATTGGGATAATACTTTATTATCGTGGTATTATGAATTGAAAGATGACGGATATAATCCATTAATTTGTGGATATCTACCATATTATGATCCTTTCAATGATCCTGCAGGTAGAACTATGGAACCATGGTTATCAGAAGCCGCGTGTTTTTATCCGTTTGGAACAATTTTTATTAGACCATGTGGTATTCCTAATTGGCCACAATTAACAAAACCATTTCCAGCAAGATTTTTATCAGGACATTTCGCATTTGGCCCAAATAAATGGGCGCGAGAAGTACGACATGATCCTGACCTTTATTTTAGCGGTGAAGAAATTAATTTAACTGTTAGATCATTTACAAGTGGATATGACCTGTTCCATCCACATAGAAATATGATATGGCACGCAACTATGAGAACAGAAAGAGACGGTATTTTATTATGGGACGACCAATATAAAAGAGGCGACTATTCATTTGGCCCGACACAGGATAGAGCGCGTGCAAAAATAAGACAATTACTAAGAACAGAAGATAATGGATTTGATTTAACGGGATACGATCTTGGAACCGTTAGAACTTTACGCGATTACGAAAAATATGCGGGTATACATTTTAAGAAAAAATCATTTCAAAGATATACAGTTGATCATAAATTTCCTCCAAATCCTGTAATTGAGAATGAAGAAGAGTGGGAAAATTCATTTATGCATTCATTTTATCATTTGGTTAATCTAGAAAGATATCAATTACCTGGTAAAAATTATGATAGCATACTAGTTGCTTTTGATGATGAAAATGGAATTGGAATGCATAATGTATCAATAGATGATCACCGATTGAGAGATTTTATGGAAAAGGGTACTCCTATTCATTATGAAGAAATGTTCTTAACAGATAAAGATCCAAGTCGACTTGTTTTTTGGGCATATAATAATCAAAGTGGTTGGTCAGATAGATTTGAAATAAAAATATGACAATATTAATAACAGGAGTTGCTGGATTGATTGGGTCAAGATTGGCCGACTGGATAGCTGAAAATCATCCTGATGTACAAATCATCGGAATTGATAATCTAAGCGGCGGATTTAAAGAAAATATACACGATAATGTAATTTTCTATGAATTAGATTTGACATGCGATCCAATAGAAAAATGCTTTACAGAACATAATATCAATTATGTTTATCATTTTGCCGCCTATGCGGCACAAGGATTATCACCATTTCTAAGAACGTTCAATTACAAGAATAATGTATTATCAACCATTAACATAGTTAATAATTGTATAAAACACGATGTAAAACGATTGGTGTTTGCATCTTCAATGGCTGTATACGGAAATAATATTCCTCCGTTTGACGAAAATTATACTCCAAATCCAATTGATCCGTATGGCGTTGCAAAATTTGCATGTGAGATGGATATTAAGATTGCTGGCGAACAGCACGGATTAGATTGGTGTATTATTCGCCCTCACAATGTATATGGATTAAAACAAAACATATGGGACAAATATAGAAATGTTTTGGGGATATGGATGTATGAGCATATAAATAATAAGCCAATGACGATATATGGCGACGGTAATCAAAAAAGAGCATTTAGTTATATTGATGATTGCTTGGAGCCACTTTGGCTGGCGTCACAAGAAAAAAATTGTTCTAAAGAAATAATTAACTTGGGGTCATCAAAATATTATACAATTAATGAAGCAAATAATATATTAAGAAACGTAATAAGTAGCGGAGAGGTTGTATATCAGGAAAAAAGATATGAAGTAGATGAGGCACATTCAACTCATGAAAAATCTGCTCGTTTATTAAATTATTCGGATAAAACATCACTTTATGATGGTTTAAAGACAACATGGGAATGGGCGCAAAATCAACCTAATAGAAAAAGAAAAGAATGGAAAATTTTTGAAATAGATAAAGGATTATATAAATTTTGGGATCCAAATCAAAGTAATAAAAATAGTAAACCAAAGACAAGAATAAAAGTTCATAATCCATGTAATGAATACACTATCCACAATCGATTTTATAATGATTTTTGGGATGAATTTACTGAATATTTAAAAAAATTTTTTATTGTAGAAGAAAATAGATATTACGAAGAGGCACATAGTACGCGCTATCGAGTTGATTACAAATGTGGAACAGCCAAAAATTATGAATTAATGGAATGTGAATACGGTATAGAAAATCTAGATAATGGCGAATTTGTGGTTATGTCTGTGGCTGACAATATATCGGCAGGTATGATAAACGAAAAAGCAAATCCACGATTTAAAAAAGCATTAATCGCTCAATATATACCAAAAGATGTAAATCTTCATGTTGGTGAATATATTTACAAATATTCTCCCTGGACATATTTTATTGCCAAAAAGTATGATCTGGAGCCGTTCTATCAAAAGAGATTATTAAATCCCCCAACAGACAACAGATTATATTTCAAAGGAACATCTTTAGATGATAGAACAATACTCAATTATTTTGATAAAAATATTGTAACAGATTTTACGCCAATATCGGCAGACAGATATTTTGATGAGATTATAAAACATAAAATTGCAATATCTGTTGACGGTGTTGGAGAACTTTGTTATAGAGATATTGAATGTTTTGCCATTGGGGTTCCAATTATTAGATTCGAGTATATAACTCCATTGTACGATCCATTAATTCCTAATTATCATTATATTTCAATACCTCGACCACATGATATGAAATTATATAGAACAGGTAATGAAAATCATGTAAAATTGTTGATGCAAAGGTATTATGAGGTATTGAATGATGATAATTTTTTAAAATTTATTGCTCAAAATGCTAGAAAATACTATGAAAAAAATTGTACAATGGATAATATAATAAAAAATACATATAATTTATTAAATTTAAACGA
>Ga0315283_10001473_pt1 | contig 18995 bp, 12 predicted proteins | sample YL17G09_0_MG_FD_204541 | JGI IMG/M metagenome (GOLD analysis project Ga0315283, IMG submission 204541) | Sediment microbial communities from Yellowstone Lake, YNP, Wyoming, USA - YL17G09_0 | ecosystem: Environmental > Aquatic > Freshwater > Lake > Sediment | place: USA: Wyoming | collected... | reverse complement strand
CGACCTCTTCTTCGAATACGCGCTGAACAACAACGTGGTGATGGAGGACGACATCATCCGCGAGTCCTCCGAGGACATCACGCTGGGCGTGGGGATCCGAGTGCTGAACGGCAAGCAGACCGGCTACGCGTACACCTCGGACCTCTCGCTCGAGACCATGAAGCGCGCCGCCCTCACGGCTGCGGCCATCGCCTCGTCCGGGGTCAAGGTCCGCGCGGCGGCGATCAAGCCGGTCCAGCCGGGCCGGCAGGTGTACCTGATGACGAGCCCGTTCGCCGACGCCCCGCTCGGGGACCGGATCACGCTGGTCAAGGAAGCCTACGCGGCGGCCAAGGGGCACGACCCACGCATCAGTAAAGTGGTCGCGAACCTCGGCGACTCGCTGCAGTGCGTCACCATCGTCAACAGCGAGGGGCTGATGGTGTCCGATGCGCGGCCGCAGGTGCGGCTGGTCACGTCCGCGACCGCCGAGGAGAACGGCAAGCGGGTCTCCGGCCGCGGCAACGCGGGAGGCCGGGTCGGGATGACCTTCTACCGGACCGCGGGCACGACCCCGAAGGAGATCGGTGAGCGGGCCGCGAAGGAGGCGATCATCCTGCTCTCGGCCACGGACCCGGCGCCGGGCGAGATGCCGGTGGTGCTGGGCCGCTTCAACTCGGGCGTGATGGTCCACGAGGCCGTGGGACATCCGCTCGAGGCCGACGGCAACTGGCAGAAGACCTCGATCATGTGGGACAAGCTGGGCCAGATGGTGGCGGACCCGAGTGTGACGATCTACGACGACGCCACCATCCCCCACTACCGTGGCAGCCTCAACGTCGACGACGAGGGCACGCCCACCGGGAAGGTCATGCTGATCGAGAACGGCAGGCTCGTCAGCTACCTGCACGACCGGCTCTCCGCGAGGATCCTGAACACGGCGCCCAACGGCCACGGACGGCGCCAGCGTTTCAGCAACACGCCGATCCCGCGCATGAACAACACCGTGCTCGCGCCCGGGACCGCGAGCCCCGAGGACATCATCAAGTCCGTCAAGAAGGGCTTCTACGCCGAGAGCTACGGGGGCGGGATGGTCGAGAACACGGGCAAGTTCACCTTCTCCGTCAATCTCGGCTACGCCATCGAGGACGGCAAGCTCACGCAGCCGGTGAAGAACGCCACCTTGATCGGCACCAACGTCCAGATCCTCAAAGAGGTGGAGATGATCGGCAACGACCTGGCGTTCTTCCTGGGCACCTGCGGCAAGGATGGCCAGTCTGCGTCGGTCACCGCGGGCACTCCGACCTTCAAGATCCGGCAGATGACGGTGGGAGGCCGGTCATGAGCGCGAAGAGCAGCGATCGGATGGGGCTGGCCCAGAGCCTGGTGGCGTACGGCAGCAAGCAGGGCGCCTCCGAGGTCGAGGTGTCCATCCAGGAGGGACTGGAGTCCCGCGTCAGCGTCCTCGACCAGAATATCGACAAGCTCACCGAGTCCGTGTTCAAGGGCCTCAGCCTGCGCGTCTTCGTCGACGGCAAGGCCGCCAGCGCGTCTTCCTCGGACTTCACGCTCGAGACGCTCGAGCGGCTGGTGGACAACGCCGTCGCGCGCGCCCGGCTGGCCGGCCAGGACCCGTTCGGGGGGCTGCCCGAGGCGGAGCCGGTCCAGGCGAAGGCCGAGGATCTCAAGATCTTCGATCCCGCGCTGACCGAGGTGACGGTCGAGCAGCGCATCGCCATCGCCAAGGCGATCGAGGCGGTGGGCATCAAGGACTCGCGGATCAAGAAGTCGATGGGGGCGAACTGCAACTCGTTCAACTGGGATGTGGCGCTGGCGAACTCGAAGGGCTTCGCCGGCTCCTACCGTCGCAGCCTGATCAACTGCGGTGGCGGCTTCCAGGGCGGAGAGGGCACCAACCTGTTCGAGGACTACTGGGGCGATTCCTCGACCCAACTGGCCGACCTCAGGTCGCCGGAGTCCATCGGCAAGATCGCCCTGGAGCGCGTGACGCGGCTGCTCGGGGGCCGCATGGTCGAGACCCAGAACGTCCCGGTGGTGTTCGATCCACAGATGGGCGCCTGGCTGCTCGGCTTCCTGGCGCGGTGCCTGACCGGCATCAGCGTCGCGCGCCGGCAGTCGTTCCTCGCCGACAAGCTGGGCACCAAGGTCGGCAACGAGCAGGTCAACATCGTGGACGACGGCCTGCTGGTCGGCGGACGCGGGACGGTCCCGTTCGATGGCGAGGGCGTGCCCTGCCGCAAGATCGGGCTCATCGAGCAGGGCGTGCTGAAGAGCTATCTGCTCGACACCTACTGGGGCAAGAAGCTTCAGCAGCGCTCGACGGGGAACGCGGACGGCCCCAACAACCTCTACTGGGCCGCGGGCGCGCACAGCCCCGAGGACATCATCCGGTCGGTGGACAAGGGCCTCTACCTCACGCGCTACCTCGGGCTGGGGCAGGAGGCGACGACCGGGGACATCTCGGTGGGCGCCTTTGGCCTGTGGATCGAGAAGGGCGCGCTCGCCTTCCCGGTCTCCGAGATCACCATCTCCGCCAACCTCGGCACGCTGCTGCAGAACGTCGAGATGGTGGGGAACGACCTCGAGTTGCGCGACTCGGTCTCGGCGCCGACCATCAAGTTCGCCGAGATCACGGTGGGCGGGAAGTCGGGCTAGGACCTGCGACGCCGGCCTGCGGGCCGCATCGCACGACGGGGCCCCGCACGCGCGGGGCCCCGTGTCGTCACGCCTGCCGCAGCATCAGGACTCCCGCAACGCGGCCCTCACGGCCGCGACCACCTCACCCACCTGCGCTTCGCTCAGCAGGGGATGCAGGGGCAGCGTGACTTCCCGCGCCGCCACATCTTCGGTGACCGGCAGGGATTGGTGCTCGACCGCCACCCGGTAATAGCTGAAGCCGTGCGCGGGCGGATAATGGATGCTGGTCTGAATGCCCTTGCTCTTCATATGCTCCATGAACTTGATCCGGTCCTTCCCCGGCGGGAGCAGGATGGGCATCAGGTGGCCGGCAGACTGGCCCCGGTGTTTCACGAAGGGCAGCCCGAGCCCCGGCCCCTCGATGCTCAACTCCCGATGGTACAGCCCGGTCAGGGAACGGCGACGCTGGTTGTTGCGTTCGAGCTTCTCCAGCTGCACCAGGCCGATGGCCGAACGGATCTCATCCAGGCGATAGTTGAAACCGACCTCCGTCACGTCGTAACTCCAGGCATGGCCCTGGTGGCGATCCCAGGTCAGGCTGGTCATGGCATGCGAGCCCAGCAGGCGCGCCCGCCGCGCGAACTCGTCGTCGTCGGTGACCAGCATGCCCCCCTCGCCGGTCGCCAGGTTCTTGTTGGAAAAGAAGCTGAAGACCCCGGCCCTGCCCCAGGTCCCCAGTCCCCGGCCGTCGAGGGACGCGCCGGGAGCGTGGGCGGCGTCTTCGATCACCACCAGGCCGTGCTTTCCGGCGAGCGCCAGGATCGCGTCCATGTCACACGCGTAACCGCCGTAGTGCATGGGAACGATGGCGCGGGTGCGGGCGGTGATCCGCTCCGCGATGCTCTGCGGCGACACGGTGAGATCGGTCTCGCTGACGATGTCCGCGAAGACCGGCTTCGCACCCGCATACAGGATGGCCGCGACCGTGGCCACGAACGTCAGCGACGGGACGATCACCTCGTCCCCCGGCTGCAGTCCCGCGACCACGCAGGCCAGGTGGAGACCTGCCGTCGCATTGCTCACCGCCACCGCGTGACGGGCGCCGACCTGCCCGGCAAATGCCTCTTCGAACCGTCGCGTCACTTCGCCGGAGGTCAGCCAGCGGCTGCGCAGCACGGCCAGGACCGCATCCTCTTCCGCCTGGCCCAGGTCCAGATCGGCCAGTGCGATGTTCCAGGTCATTCGGGAGCTCCTTCCAGGAAGGCGTTGGTTCCGGCTCGGGTGTGGCTGGAAGAGACGTCTTTGCCGGCCGGCACCGCGCCGGGCTCCCGGCTACAGCTTCACCGTCTCCGGAACTCCCAGGAAGTCCCCTCGCATCCGCTCGAAGTCCGCCACCGCCTGCTCGTAATCCTCCGGGCGACCGAGGTCCTTCCAGTAGCCCTCGAAGCGATAGCCCGCCACATCCTCCCCCGCCTCCAGCAGGCGCAGCACCAGCGTGGGGAAATCGAAATACTCCCCGCCCGGGATGTACTTCAGCACGCGCGGCTCGAACATGTAGATGCCCATGCTCGCCTGGAACTCGTACTTCGGCTTTTCCACGTAGCCGACCACCGCCTCATCCTCGTTCAGCTGGACCACGCCCAGGTCGATGTTCACGAGCCGCTTGCTCAGGGCGATCGTGGCGACCGCACCCGAGCGATGGTGGAACGACATGAACTCCGCGAGGTCGAGCATGGTCAGCGTGTCGCCATTCACGACCAGGAACGGTTCGTCGAGTCCATCGATGAGCGCCAGCGGTCCGGCGGTGCCGAGCGGGTGCTCCTCGATGCTGTACGAGATGCGCAATCCATACTGCGAGCCATCCTCGAAGAACGCCCTGAGCAGCTGCCCGAGGTGGCCGATCGCCAGGATCACCTCGTCCACCCCGGCACGTTTCATCTGCCGCAGCATGACTTCCAGGATCGGCATGTCCCCGATCGGCATCAGCGGCTTCGGTATCACAGTCGTAAACGGGGCCAGACGTGTCCCCTTGCCACCCGCCAGAACGACCGCCCTCATAGTTCATGCCCTCCGTGGCCGCAACATCCGTGCTAGATCTGATAGATACCCGACTGGTACAGGTCAAGATGCCCGGCGATCCACTCGATCGTCTGGAGAAGTCCTTCGCGCAAGGACACGCGCGGCGTCCAATCCAGCATCTCTCTCGCGTACCGGTTGTCCGAAAGCAGCCGATGGACCTCGCTCTCTTCCGGCCGGAGACGGGCAGGCTCCACTTCCAGCGTGGGCGTCTTGCCCATCAGCGCGAAAATCTCCCGGGCCAGCTCCGCGATGCTCACCTCCTGGCCGGTCCCCAGGTTGAAGGTCTCTCCTGCCACACCTTCCGTCTCGGCGACCTTCACGAACCCCAGGACCGTGTCGCTCACGTACGTCAGGTCACGGCGCGCTTCCAGGTTGCCGATCCTCACCACATCGCTCGTCAACGCCTGCGTGATGATGGCCGGGATGACCGCCCGGGTGGACTGACGCGGTCCGTACGTGTTGAAAGGCCGCAGCGTGACCACCGGCAGACCGTACGAGCGGAAGAAACTCTCCGCGAGCTTGTCTGCCCCGATCTTGCTGGCGGAATAAGGAGACTGCCCCTGAAGTGGATGACCCTCTCCGATCGGGACCTGCAAGGCAGTCCCATACACTTCGCTGGACGAGGTATGCACGAGCCGCTCGACCCCGGTCGACCGGGCCGCCTGCAGGACATTCAAGGTCCCGATGATGTTCGATTCGACCACCTCGACCGGGTGCTGGTAGGAATACGGGATGGCGATCAGCGCTCCCAGGTGGAACACGTGGCTGACGCCTCGCATCGCCTGCTCCACCGCCACCAGGTCTCGCAGATCGCCGAAGACCGCCTCGACCTGCGAACCGACCGACATCGGCAACTGATGGAGCAGCCCCAGACTGCCGCGTGAGTTGTAGCGCACGAAGGCCCGCACGTGCGCCCCTTGCGCGACCAGGCTCTCGACCAGGTGGCTCCCGATGAAACCGCCGGCACCGGTGACCAGGACCCGGCGCCCCCGCCAGAACGTCTCCCTCATGTCTGTCCATTCGTGAGGCTGGCCGCGAGCGCATTGCGCACCTGCCGCAGGCGGGAGATCAGGGGACGGTTGTCCGGCCGGGCGAGGGCTTCCAGTTCCACCAGGTAGTCGATCACGGCTCGCGCGGGCACCTTTCCATTCGGATCCGCAAAGACCAGATCCCTGTCCGGGTGCGCCTGCGGCGCGACCAGGCAGGTCGAAACCATGCCCAGGATACCCGGGACGAGGACCAGGCGAACTCCCGGATGCTGGCAGCGGGCCACGAGCGCATCGCGCTGTTGAGGCAGGATATTGCCGATCGAAAACAGCACCGCTCCGATCTGCCGGCGTTCGACCAGCCGGGCAAGATCACGGGTCGTTCCCACCACCTTGCAGCCAGCGACGCTGCTGCCCAGTTTCTTCGGATCATCGTCCACCATCCCGACGATGCTGAACAGTTTCTGGTAGCCGTTCCGCCGGAGCACCTGCGCCGTGAACTGAGCCATCTCGCCCGCCCCGACGATCAGGACCCGTTCCCCCACGCGCGTCCCGGTGCCTCGCCACTGCAACCAGTGCGTCGCCAGACCGGTCAGAAGCCGCAGACGGTAGCGTGCGACCACGAACCCGGTGAAAGTCAGGATCCCGGTCATCACCCACAGGCCCAGAGGGAATTGCCAGTGGAGCACCAGGAACCGGTCCACCAGGATCAATGATGCCGTGGTGACCGCATTGGAGATGGCCAGGCCGAGCGCATCGGAAGGACGTGCATGCGACCAGGTAATACGATCCATTCCCAGAACTGCATTGCTGATGCCAAACAACAACCCGATCCCGACCGCCACCAACACTGCCGGTCCGAATCCAACATTGAGCGACCCTCCGGTGCGCCACAGCGCCGCGGAAACTCCAACCGCCGCGAAAGCGATCGGGACATCCAAGAGGAACCAGTTGAGGTGCCGCGAGACGAAACGGGAGAGCGGCCCCCACAGCAGCAGATCTTCGGGGATGGAGCGGTCACGCAGGCTGGGGATGAGTGCGATGGCCGTCATGAAGATGACATCCAGATCGCCGAGCAGGCTGTGGTCCCGTACGTAGATCTCATCCAGGCGGATCTTGCTGGGGACGATCGTGCTCAAGTAGTTCCGCATGACGGAATCGGCCTTGAGCATCCGCTCTTCATCCCGGAAGACGATGGAGGCCGGACTGGTGATCCCGGGCCGGATCGAGAGGATCTCCTGGCGGGCGGCATCCGGCCAGGTCGCGACCACCTCCGGGTCCTCGGGGCGCGGGCCCACCAGGCTCATTTCGCCCTTCAAGACGTTCCACAATTGCGGAAGCTCGTTGAGCTTGGTGTCTCTCAGCCAGTGGCCATCCGGCGTGACGCGCGGATCATCTGCTGCGGTGACCCGGGGCCCATCTTCGCCTTCCGGGCAATCCTGCATCGTGCGGAACTTCAAGATCAGGAACTTCTTCCCGAATCGACCCATCCGTGGGCCCCGGTAGAATACCGGCCCGGGGGAAGTCCGCTTGATGTGAAGGGCGACCGCCACCAGCACGGGGGACAGAAGGATGAGCCCTGCAAGCGAGGTCAGGACATCACCCATACGCTTGGCAACACCGCACAAGCGATTCCGTTCATCCCGTGGCGTCGCTATGGCTGGCTCCTCATCGGGGATCCGCGGACTCATCGCGCGATCCTCGCGTGTCCCCCAGCGGCAGGCGATTCGCATCGGCCGCACCTCCAGGCAGGCCCCCGAGGTACGGGCCGAGCAGTCCCGCAAGCGAATCGCCTCGCACTCGGCGAGCGCAACGGCCACAGGACCCCTGATTACCGGGTAAGAAGTGCCCGGGGGAACCTAGTCCCATGCGGCAAGGATTTCAAGCCCAACTCGCCAGTGAGACCGCCGCGGTGACCGTCCACGCCGTGACGAGACGAGACGGGGGCCCGCCTGCGCGGGGCCCCGTCCGCATCACAGCGGAACTCGCTACCGCTTCTCGATCGGCACATACGCCGACCTGGTCGGCCCCTGGTAGACCTGCCGCGGACGGTAGATGCGGCCGTCGGGGTTCTCGCGCACCTCGCGGAAGTTCGCGATCCAGCCTGGCATGCGCCCGATCGCGAAGATGACCGTGAACATGTCCACCGGGATGCCGATCGCGCGCATGATGATGCCGCTGTAGAAGTCCACGTTCGGGTAGAGCTTCCGCTCGAGGAAGTACGAGTCGTTCAGCGCCGCCGCCTCGAGCCGCTTGGCGATGTCGAGCAGCGGGTCCTTCACGCCCAGCGCCTGGAGCACCTCGTCGCTGTGACGCTTGATGATGCGCGCGCGCGGATCGTGGTTCTTGTACACCCGGTGCCCGAAGCCCATGAGCCGCTTGCCGCCCTCCTTGTGCTTGACCTGGTCGAGGAACTTCGTGCCGTCGTCGCCCTCGCGGCGAATCTCCTCGAGCATCTCGATCACGGCCTGGTTCGCCCCGCCGTGCAGCGGGCCCCACAGCGCGCAGACGCCGGCGGCGGCGCAGGCGAACAGGTTGGACTTGCTGGAGGCGACCATGCGCACGGTGGCGGTCGAGCAGTTCTGCTCGTGGTCGGCGTGCAGCAGGAAGATCAGGTCGAGCGCGCGCACCGCGACGGGATCCAGCGGGTAGTCCTCGTTGGGCCCCGAGAACATCATGTGCAGGAAGTTCTCGGTGTACTTGTAGCCGGACTTGGGGTAGATGGAAGGCAGGCCCATCGTCTTGCGGTACGAGAACGCGGCCAGCGTGCGCACCTGCGAGAGCAGCCGGGCAGCCTGCTGCTCGAAGCATTCCGCGTTGCACTCGCCGGTCAGCTCGGGGATGAAACAACCGGCAGCGTTGATCATCGAGGAAAGCACCGCCATCGGATGCCCGGTGTGCGGGAAGCCCTCGAAGAGGAACTTCATGTCCACGTGGATCATCTGGTAGCGCGTGAGCAGGCCGGAGACGCGCTGCAGCTCGGCCTCGGTCGGCAGCGTCCCGAAGATCAGCAGGTACGCCGCCTCGACGAAAGTCGAGGTCTCGGCCATCTCCTCGATCGGGATGCCGCGGTAGCGCAGGATGCCCTGCTCGCCGTCGATGAAGGTGATCCGGCTCTGGCAGCTCCCGGTGTTCGAGTAGGAATCGTCGTAGGTGATGTAGCCGGTCTTCGCGCGCAACTGCTGCACGTCGACGGCGAGTTCGCCCTCGGTGCCCTCGATCACCGGCAGTTCGATGGTCTTCCCGTCCAGCTCCAGCTTGGCAGTCCTCGCCATGGCGTCTCGCCCTCCGTCTGTCACGCCCGAACCGGGCCGTTGAAGTTGCCGATGATCTCCGTCGCGAACTCGGAACAACGCATCTCGCGCACGCCGGCGCGTCCCTCCTCGCGCATGAGCCGCGCGAGGTCGTAGGTCACGGTGCCGGCCTCGATCGCCCGCTCGAGCCCGGCCTCGACCAGCCGCGCGGCCTCGCCCCAGCCGAGGTAGTCCAGCATCATCACGCCGGAGAGGATGACCGAGCCGGGGTTGACCTTGTCCTGCCCGGCGTGCTTCGGGGCGGTGCCGTGGGTCGCCTCGAAGACCGCATGGCCGGTGTCGTAGTTGAGGTTCGCCCCCGGCGCGATGCCCAGGCCACCGACCTGGGCGGCGAGCGCATCCGAGATGTAGTCGCCGTTCAGGTTCGTGGTGGCAACCACGTCGTACTCGGCCGGGCGCGTCAGGATCTGCTGGAGGAAACTGTCGGCGATGGCGTCCTTGATGAGGAGCTTCCCGGCCGGCGGCTCCCCGCCGCACTCCTCCCAGGACACGGTCTGCGCGCCGAACTCGGCCTTCGCGACTTCATAGCCCCACTTGCGGAAGCCGCCCTCGGTGAACTTCATGATGTTGCCCTTGTGGACCAGCGTCAGGCTGCGCCGGCCGTGGGCAAGTGCCCAGCGCAGGGCGGCGCGCACCAGGCGCTTGGTGCCCTCCTCGCTCACGGGCTTGATGCCGATGCTCGACGACCCGGGGAAGCGGATCTTCTTCACGCCCATCTGCTCCGTCAGGAACTCGATGACCTTCGCGACCTCGGGCGTGCCGGCCTCCCACTCGATGCCCGCGTAGATGTCCTCGGTGTTCTCGCGGAAGATCACCATGTCCACGTTCTGCGGCTTGCGCACCGGCGAGGGCACGCCCCGGTACCAGCGCACCGGCCGCAGGCAGACGTAGAGGTCGAGCAGTTGCCGCAGCGCGACGTTGATGCTGCGGATGCCGCCACCGACCGGCGTGCTCAGCGGCCCCTTGATGCCGATCCGGTACTCGCGGAACGCGGTGAGCGTCTCCTCGGGCAGCCAGGTGCCGGGCCCGTAGACCTGGTTCGACTTCTCCCCCGCGTAGACCTCGAACCACTCGATCCGCCGCCTGCCGCCATAGGCCCGCTCGACGGCGGCATCGAAGACACGCACCGCGGCGCTCCAGAGTTCGGGGCCGGTGCCATCGCCCTCGATGAAGAGCAGCACGGGCCGGTCGGGGACACGCAACGCGCCGTCGGCCCCCAGGGTGATGCGCTCGCCATTGGCCGGGGGCTGGAGCTTCTCGAAGGTCGTCATGCGGGGTTCTGCCCTTTCTCAATCGTGCCGGAGCGCGTTCAGGGCCGAGCCGGCCTTGAACCATTCGATCTGCCGTGCGGTGAGGCTGTGCCGGGTCTCGAACTCGAGACGCCGGCCATCGGGCTTCACGATCGCGACCCGCACGGCTTGCCCGGGCGCCAGTGAGGCCAACCCGGTCACATTCACGCGGTCGTCGCGCTCGATCCGCTCCCAGTCGGCCGGGTCGGCGAAGACCAGCGGGAGGATGCCCTGCTTCTTGAGGTTGGTCTCGTGGATGCGCGCGAAGGAGCGCGCGATGACCACCCTCACGCCGAGGTGGCGCGGGGACATGGCCGCGTGTTCACGGCTGCTGCCCTCGCCGTAGTTCTCGTCGCCGATGACCACCGAGCCCAGCCCCTGCGCCTGGTAGCGGCGGGCGATCGCGGCGATGCCGAGGCCCGATTCCCCGGTGAGCACATCGGTCCCGTGGCCCCGCTCGCCCGCGAAGGCGTTGGTGGCGCCGAGGAACAGGTTGTCGCTGATCTTGTCGAGGTGGCCGCGGTAGCGCAGCCACGCCCCCGCCGGCGAGATGTGGTCGGTCGTGGTCTTGCCCTGCGTCTTGATCAGCACCGGCAGCCCCGCGAAGTCCTCTCCGTCCCAGCGCGGAAATGGAACGAGCAACTGGATGCGCTCGCTGTCGGGCGCCAGCTCGATCTCGATGTTCGCCCCGGCAGCGGCGGGCGCGACGTAGCCGCCGTCGCCCTCGACGAAGCCGCGCGCGGGGAGCTCATCGCCCTGTGGCGCGGAGAAGCGCAACGGCTTCCCGCCCGCGGTCTCGAGCGTGCCGTTCAGCGGGTCGAAGTCGAGGCGCCCGGCGAAGGCCAGCGCGGTGACGATCTCGGGACTGGCGAGGAACGACAAAGTCTCGGCCAGCCCGTCGTTGCGTCCGGGGAAGTTGCGGTTGAACGACGAGACGATCGAATCCGCGCGTCCGGGGACGGCGTCGGCGCGGCTCCACTGCCCGATGCAGGGGCCGCAGGCGTTGGCCAGCACGGTCGCGCCCATCCGGCGGAAGATCTCGAGCATGCCGTCGCGCTCGAGCGTGTCGTAGACCCGGGTCGAGCCGGGGGTGATGTAGAGCGGGATGCGCGCCTTGAGCCCGGCAGCCAGACCCTGACGGGCCACTGCCGCAGCACGGCTCATGTCCTCGTACGAGGAGTTGGTGCAGGACCCGATCAGCGCGGCGCGCAACTCGGCAGGAAAGCCGTGCTCCTTCACGTCCGCACCCATGCGCGACACCGGCCGTGCGAGGTCGGGCGTGTGCGGGCCGACGATCTGGGCCTCCAGCGTGGAGAGATCCACGTCCACGATCTGGTCGTAGAAGCGCTCCGGAGCTTCGAGCACCTCGGGGTCGGGCCCCAGCAGGGCACGGTTCGCGACCGCCAGTTCGGCGAGGTCCGCGCGCCCGGTCTGCCGCAGGTAGGACTCCATCTTCCGGTCGAAGGGAAAGACCGAGCCCGTGGCCCCCAGTTCGGCGCCCATGTTGGTGATGGTCGCCTTGCCGGTGCAGGAGATCGAGGCCGTGCCCTCGCCGAAGAACTCGAGCACCTGGTTGGTCCCGCCCTTGACCGTGAGCAGGCCGCAGAGCTGCAGGATGACGTCCTTGGGTGAGGCCCAGCCGGAAAGCCGCCCGCGCAGCCGCACGCCGATCAGCTTCGGGGCCAGCACCTCCCACGCCAGGCCGGCCATGACCTCGCCGGCGTCGGCGCCGCCCACGCCGACCGCGAGCATGCCCAGGCCGCCGCCGTTTGGCGTATGCGAGTCGGTTCCGATCATCAGTCCGCCCGGGAAGGCGTAGTTCTCGAGCACCACCTGGTGGATGATCCCCGCCCCCGGCGGCCAGAAGCCGATGCCGTACTTGCGCGCCGCCGACGAGAGGAACGCGTAGACCTCGCGGTTCTCGCCCAGCGCCTTCGCCAGGTCCTCGGCTGCGCCCGCGCGCGCCCGGATCAGGTGGTCGCAGTGGATGGTGCTGGGCACCGCGACGCGCTCGCGCCCCGACTGCATGAACTGCAGCAGCGCCATCTGCGCGGTGGCGTCCTGCATCGCCACCCGGTCGGGCCGCAGCGCCAGCATGGCGCGGCCCCGTGTCCAGTCCTGCGCGGCGAAGTCATGCGCGTGGGCCACCAGGATCTTGTCGGCGAAGGTCAGAGGGTGGCCGAAGCGTTCCCGGGCCGCTGCGCAGCGGCCGGGCAGGCTCGCGTAGAGCGCCCGTGCGATCTCGAGGGACATCGATTCTCCTTCTCCGAACGAAGTCTCAGGCGCCTTGGAGCACGTGCTTCAGTATCTGGAGCACCTCGTCCGCGTGCAGCAACGAACCCTGGAGCTCCATGCGGACGATGCCGTGCGCGTCCACGATCACGAGCCCGGACTGGATGGTCTGGTTGCCGTCGTCATACATGCCGAAGAGCTGGGAGATTTCGCGGGTGGGATCCGACAGCAGCGGGAAATCGATCCTGTCACGCGAGGCGAAGCTCTTGAGCGCGGAGACCCCATCCGGGCAGACACCGTAAGGCCGCACCCCCAGCGCCCGGATCGAATCTCCGGCCGCCCCGAGCGGGGCCAGCTTCATCCGGATCTCGTCGAACAGCAGGACGGACCAGTGCCCCTTGAGGTCGGCCAGCCGCACCGTTCCGCCGAGCGAGCTGTCGAGCCGGAAATCCGGCGCCTTGTCGCCCGGCCTGAGGTCCGCGTTCGAGGCCGGCACGGTCCCGGCGGGCGCGAGAGGGAGCTCCGCGGGGTCCGGCGGTGGCGGTGGCATCGGCTTCTTCTGCGGATCCTGCCCCCAGGCTGCGCCGACGAGCGTTACCAGCATCACCATAATCACGGTGAAGCGTCTCATGACGTCATCCTCCGAAAGCCGGGACAATACAATGAGGTGCCACTGGTCAGAATGCGGCGGTCACCACGCGGAATCCCTGCGCCCTGCGACGATTTAGAGCGTCACGAATCGCGGACGGAGCCGGCTCGCGGCGGGCGCCCGCACGGCATGGAGCCTCGTGGAGCGCTGAGCCTTCTCCTGTCGGTAGCAGCGACGCCGGCAGTGTACCTCAGTTCCCGGTCCCTTGGGCAGGGCTTTCTCCGGGCCTTCTCCGGTCAGGCCCGCCGTTGCGCGCCTGCCCAGTCGGTGCTCCCGGAGGACTTCCACCTCCAGGTCAGCGCCCCGGCCATGCGCGGCAACGCGCCGGGAACGGCCGCGGCGGGGCCCCCCGGGAGCCCCGCCGCCATCTTCCTCTTCCCGTCCCGCTACTTCAGCCCGCGCTTCTCCAGCAGGGGCTCGACCGCGGGCTCGCGGCCACGGAAACGCTTGTAGAGAGCCATGGGCTCCTCGCTGCCCCCCCGCTCCATGATGTTGGTGCGGAACGAGCGTGCGGTGGCTGCGTCGAAGAGGCCTTTCTCCTCGAACGCCTTGAAGGCGTCGGCCGAGAGCACCTCGGCCCAGATGTACGAGTAGTAGCCCGCCGAATAGCCACCCGAGAAGATGTGGCGGAAGTAGGGGCTGCGATAGCGGGGCACGATCTCTTTCGGCAGCCCGATCTTCGCCAGCGAGGCGTTCTCGAACGCCGTGACGTCCTGCTCCTTCGGCTCCGCCAGCGTGTGCCAGTTCATGTCCAGGTACGAAGCCGCCAGGTACTCGACGGTCACGAACCCCTGGTTGAATTTGCCGGCCTGCTTCAGTTTGTTCACCAGCTCGATGGGAATGACCTCGCCGGTCTGATAGTGCTTCGCATAGACCTTGAGCACCTCGGGCTCGGTCGCCCAGTTCTCCATGACCTGCGAGCACAGTTCGACGAAGTCGCGCGTCACGTTGCCCTGGCTGTTGTAGCGGACCTTCGAGAGCATGGCGTTCAGGCCATGCCCCAGCTCGTGGTAGAGAGTCTCCACCTCTTCTAGCGAGAGCAGCGCGGGCGCGTCGCCGACCGGGCGCGAGAAGTTGCCGCAGTTGATGACGACCGGGCGGACCGACTTGCCGTCGCGGACCCAGGTGCCGCGGAACTCGTTCGACCAGGCTCCGCCGCGCTTGCTGTCCCGCGGGTGGTAGTCCACGTAGTAGACCGCCAGGTGCGAGCCGTCCGCGTCCTTCACCTCGTAGGCCTTGACCTCGGAGTTGTAAACCGGGAGGTCCGGCAATGGCGTGAAGCTGACCCCGAAGAGCTTGTTGGAGACGTAGAAGGCGCCCTCGATCACCCGGCCCAGTTCGAAATACGGGCGCACCACCTGCTCGTCCAGGTCGAAGCGCGCCATGCGCACCTTCTCGGTGTAGTACCACCAGTCCCAGGGCTCGAGCGTGAAGTCCTTCCCGTCGGCCCGGATGGCCGCCTGCAGATCCGCGGCCTCCCGGCCCGCGACCGTCTTGGCGGGGCCCCACAGCTGGTCGAGCAGGCCGTAGACCCCGGCCGGCGTCTTGGCCATGTTCTGCTCGAGGACGAAGTCGGCGTAGGTCTTGTAGCCGAGCAACTGCGCCCGCTCGGCGCGCAGTGCGGCGATGCGGCTCAGCGGCGCCTTGTTGTCGAACTCGTCACCGTGGTCGCAGCGGCTGATGTAGGCCTGGAAGATCTGCCGGCGCAGCTCGCGGTTCGCGGCGTACTGCAGGAACGGCCAGATGCTCGGCGACTGCAGCGTGAAGACCCACTTGCCCTCGAGGCTGTCCCGTTTCGCGACCTCGGCCGCGCCCGCCACCACCCGCTCGGGGAGCCCCGCCAGATCGGCCGGCGCGTCGATGACCAGCCGGTACGAGTTCGTCTGCTTGAGGACGTCGTCGCCGAACTTGACCTCCAGGCCGGCGAGTTCACCGTTGATGACGCGGAAACGCTCCTTCTGCTCCTTGGTGAGCAGCGCCCCGCCACGCACGAAACCCTTCCAGGTCTTCTCGAGCAGCATGGCCTGATCGGGCGCGAGCTTGAGCTTCGCGCGCGAGTCCCAGACCGAATTGACGCGCTGGAAGAGCTCCGCGTTGAGCCGGATGTCGTCCTGGTGCGCGGCCAGCATGGGCGAGACCTCGCGGTCGATCGCCTGCATCTCGTCGCTGCTCTCGACCGAGGTGAGGTTGCCAAAGACCCCGTTCACCTGGTCCAGCAGCCCGCCCGAGGCCTCGAGGGCCTCGACGGTGTTCGCGAACGTGGGAGCCTTCGGGTTCTTCGCGATGGCTTCGACCTCCACGAGCTGCTGCGCGATGGCCACCTTGAAGGCGGGCAGGTAGTGCCCGGTCTTGATCTCATTGAAGGGCGGCACGCCGAAGGGCGTCTTCCATTCGGAGAGTAGCGGATTCGCCGGCGGCGGGCTCACAGCGGGCGACTGGGCATGGGCAGGCAGCGCGGCCAGGACGACGAGGGCAAGGGCGAGCCAGATGCGCATGGGTACGACCTCCTTGGGAAGATGTCTCCGGGGTGCCGGACGGCGACGACCAGGCTCCCGCTCAGCGCGCGGTCTCGCCACTCTCTTCCGTGACTTCCGCGGGTGAAACGGGCGAATCGGGTGAATCGGGCGAATCGGGCGAATCGGGCGAATCGAACGAATCGAGCGGCTCGAGCTCCCCGATCACCATGCCCCTGGAGTGTTTCTTCACCCGCCGCGCATCACGCTTCTCGGTCGCTCGGGCGAGGCGTGCCTGTTCCTTCTGCCGTTTGAGGAATGATGGTCGCTTGTTCCCTGCCATGTGGTACTCCCCTCCCGGGCTCGCCCGCCGACCGCAGGCGTCAGCCCTGGTCGATTCGTCAGACCTGTGGACGCCGCATCATCGCAGAGTCCGGGCCGATTCGCACGCAGGCCCGGCGCTCAGGGTGCGGGGGCCCGTCGGGGGACGGGCAGGCATGGAATGGAGGCTGGCCACCGACGCAGGCACGGGAACCCGCCCGGGCGTCCTGCCCGTCGGGAAGAGCGGCTGGGTGGGAAGCGAATCACTGCCCTCTACGAGCTGCCGCCACCCTCCTGCTTCTGCTTCGCCCGCTCCATCGCCGCGCGCAGCGCGAGCGCCATCGCGGTCAGTTCCGGCTCCGCCCCCGGTTGCGCCGGCGGCGGGAACACCTGCACCTGCGGGGTGCGGCCGCCACGCTCACTACCACGCCCGCCGCCGCGCTCGCCGCCACGCCCGCCACCGCGCTCGCCACTGCGCTCGCCGCCGCGCTCGCCGCCGCGCTCGCCGCCGCGCCCACTGCTGCGCTCGCCGCCGCGCTCGCCGCCGCGCCCACTGCTGCGCTCGCCACCGCGTCCGCTGCCACGTTCGCTGCTGCTGCGCTCGCCGCCGCGTCCGCCGCTACGCTCGGCCACCCGCTCGCGGGGCTGTTCCGCAGCCGGCGGCAACCAGTCCTCGGCGGCCCGCTTGATCGAGAGCGAGACGCGCTTCTTCTCCGGGTCCACGCTCAGCACCACCGCCTCGATGGTCTGGCCGACCGTGAGCACGTCCTTCACGTGCGTGAGGCGCTGGGGCGCGGCCTCGGAGACGTGCACCAGACCATCAATGCCGGGCTCCAGCGTGACGAACGCACCGAAGTCGGTGAGCCGCGCGACCAGGCCCATCACCCGCATCCCGGCACTGTAGCGCGACTCGATGTCGGTCCAGGGATCGGGCGCGGTCGCCTTGATGGAGAGCGCGATGCGCTGCCTGCCGTCTTTGCCGACATCCAGACGGAGCACCTTGACGTGCACCTTCTCGCCCTGGCGCAGCACCTGGCTGGGATGCCCGACCCGCTCGTGCCGGATCTCCGAGACGTGCACCAGCCCGTCCACGCCGCCGAGGTCCACGAACGCACCGAAGGCCTCGAGCCGTGCCACCGTGCCGTCCAGTTCGTCGCCGGGCTTGAGCGTGGCCACCAACTTCTTCGCCTGCTCCTCCTCGCCCCGGCGCAGCAACTGCCGGCGCGAGAGCACCACGCTGCCCTTCGCGTCGCCAACCGAGGTGACCAGGAACTCGAGCGTGCGCCCGATGAAGACCGATGGGTCGGCGCAGAAGCTGGAATCGATGTGCGAGAGCGGGCAGAAGGCGCGCTCCCCGCTCAGGTCAACCTCGAGCCCGCCGGTGTTGACACCCGTGACGCGTCCGCTCACCGGCACGCCCGCCGCGTGCGCCTCACGCATCTGCCGCAGCGCCTCGTGGGCGTCGGGGCGGATCGAGGGCGCAAGCATGACCTGGTCGCCGGCTTCCACCACGAACAGTTCGAGCACATCGCCCGGCTTGATGCCCGGGGTGCCGTCCTCGGCGCGGAAGTGCCGGGTCTCGGCCACGGCCTCGCTGCGTCCGCCGAAGTCGAGGAGCGTGTGCTCCTCGCCCACCGAGACGACCGTGCCCTTCACCTTCATGCCCACGGCGATCTCGGCCGCGGCACCCGCCGCTGCAGCGGCAGAGCGCTTGTTCTGCTCGAACTCCTCGAGCGCCCGGGCGAATTCTGCCGAGGCCGCGGCATCTTCTTCAGGAACGGTGGGCAGCGTGGGCTCGATCGGAGGCGTGTCGGGAGTCATGGGCGGGCTCGGCTTTGGGCTGGAGGATGGTTCCGCGGAAGGGAGCGGCGGGGACTCGGACGCCCCGTTCGGTATGTCTGGACCGGGGGATGCTACCTCATTCGGGCCCCTGCGCTCCAGCAGGCCCGGAATCAGCGGAAAATCCGCGAGAGCCCGTCGAGCCACGCCATCTCGGTTTCGCCGAGCCGCAGGCCCAGCACGCTGGCGTTCTCCCTCGCCTGGGCCACGTGGGTCGCCCCCGGGATGGCGAGGACGATCTCGCCGTGGGAGTCGACCAGCCAGCGCAGGGCGACCTGCGCCGGCGTTGCGCCGTGAGCCGTGGCGATCTCTTCGAGGGCCTCGACCAGCGGCCGGCTCCGCTCGAGCCCCCGGCGCCGGAAGCCTGCGAGCCACTTGCGCGGTCCGGGACGCGAGCGGACCAGGTCCGGATCGCGGTGGAACTTGCCCGTGAGCAGACCCTGGGCGAGCGGCGACCAGGCGATGATCGACACCCCCAACTCCCGCGCGGCATCGAGCACCCCGTTCGATTCGATACGGCGGTCGAGCAGGCTGTAGCGCACCTGGTTCGAGACCAGCGGCAGGCCCCGCGCCGCGAGCGCCGCGTGCGCCGCACGCAGCTTCGCCGCGGAGAAGTTGCTCACGCCCACCGTCCGGATCGCGCCCGCGGCGACCAGGTCGGCCATGGCCTCCATCTGCGCGGCGGTCGAAGCGAAGGAGTAGGGCTGGTGCACCTGGTGCAGATCGATCTCGAAGGGCGCCAGGTGCGCGCGGCGCGCAGAGACCGTCGCCTTCAGGTTCCCGGCGGTGCGGAACATGGGCCACCACTTGGTGGCCACCACCACGTCGCCGTTCCCGCGGCCCGCGGCCACCAGCGCCCTGGCCAGAGCGGCTTCCGAGCGGCCGCCGCCGTACATCTCGGCGGTGTCGAACCAGTTGATGCCGCCGCCGAGGCTGGCCGCGACGATCCGGTTCGCGGTCTCCTGCGGCAGGGCCGGCCAGAACGCGCCGGCGATCCCGTGGCCCTCGGAGAACTGCCAGCAACCCAGACCGATGGCGGTGATCCGGATCGTCGAGCGACCCAGGGGACGAAGGTCATCCATGATCGAACTGCTATGGAACGACCTCTCGTCAAGGCACGTGTTGTCCTTTCTGCACGTCTCGGGTTGTGCTTGCTGTTCGATGAGGAGCTGAAGACGACGGACGAGGCAGGGCGC
>Ga0315283_10001472_pt1 | contig 19007 bp, 13 predicted proteins | sample YL17G09_0_MG_FD_204541 | JGI IMG/M metagenome (GOLD analysis project Ga0315283, IMG submission 204541) | Sediment microbial communities from Yellowstone Lake, YNP, Wyoming, USA - YL17G09_0 | ecosystem: Environmental > Aquatic > Freshwater > Lake > Sediment | place: USA: Wyoming | collected... | reverse complement strand
ACTGGAATTGATATCGGATTGGAACTGGGATTGGCGCATGTTGAGGAGCGCGGGAATGGGAGTGGAGTGGAAATGGGGATGGAAATCGAAAGCGCGGGCAAGGACCTGGCCTGGGTGCTGGACGCCTATCCCGACATCCGGGCCAACAGGATGGTGCTCTGGCTCACGGGCCCCCGCGGCCCCAGGCGCCTGAGGTTCCGCCACCTTCCCTCGTTCTTCATCCACGCCACCGACAGGGACCTGGAGCGGGCGCGCCGGTACTTCGGGAACCGGAGGCTCTACGACTGCGAGATGGCCCGCGGGAAGCTCCGCCTCGATTCCGAGAAGGAATATCCCGTGCTGAAGATAACCCCGAGGACGCTCGGCACCCACCTGAGGGCAGCGAGGGCCGCGGACTTCTTCGGCGGCTACGGCCGCTTCCGGTTCTACAACCTCGACATTGACCCGGGCCAGCGCTTCCTGCTGGAGCAGGGGCTTTTCCCGCTGGCGCGCGTACGGAACCCGCGTGGCTCCGACATTCAAGCCGCGCAGGCCGGGCACGCCGCGCCCTGCGCAGTGAAGAAGATTGACGCGATGCCATCCGCGTGTGAAGAGGGCGGGGGGCAAGAACCGAGCATATGGGAGGTCCTCGACAACCGCATCTCGGTCCACTACCCGTCCCCGCCCCTGCGCGTCGCCGAACTGGCCGTGGAGGTGCGCCGGCGCGGGCCCCTTCCGTCCCTCGATGACCCCCTCGTTTCAGTCCGTCTCGGGAAGCGCCTCATCGACGGCAGCGGGGAGAGCGTGCTCCGGGAGCTCGTGCGGCTACTGCGCCGGAGCGACCCTGACGTTCTGGTCACCGAGAACGGGGATTCCTTCGTATTGCCCTACCTGTACGGCCTGGCCCGCAGGCTCGGCATCGAGGATTTCACATTGGGCCGCGAGGGCTCCGACAGCAGGCCGACCAGGAAGGAGAGCACGTGCTTCTCCTACGGCCGGGTGATTCACAAGAACGCCGCCTACTACCTGAGGGGCCGGCTCCACATAGACCGCAGCAACTCGTTCCTGTTCCAGGAGGGCGGCCTCGAAGGCGTCATCGACATGTCCCGCCTCTCCGGCATACCGATACAGAGGCAGGGCCGCACGTCGCCGGGCACCGCCATAAGCGCGATGGAGGTCAACCACGTGCTGCGCAGCGGCCGCCTCGTCCCGTGGAAGAAGAACCTGCCCGAGGACTTCAAGAGCCTCCGGAGCCTCCTGAGCTCCGACAGGGGCGGTTTCATCTACGAGCCCAACATCGGATTGCACGAGCAGGTCCTCGAGGTGGACTTCGCCTCGATGTACCCTCATATAATGGTCATCCACAACATCAGCCCCGAGACAGTCAACTGCCGCTGCTGCCGCGGTTCTGGCCGGAAGGTGCCCGAACTCGAGCATCACACCTGCCTGAAGCGCACGGGCCTCATCCCCATCGTTCTGGCGCCCCTCGTGAAGCGCAGGATGGAGTTCAAGCGCCTCAAGAAGCGCACGGGCGATGTCTGGGACCTGCGCTCGCGCTGCCTCAAGCCATTGCTGGTGACGTGCTTCGGCTACACCGGCTACAGGAACGCCCCGTTCGGCAGGATAGAGTGCCACGAGGCCATCAACGCCCACGGCCGTGACATTCTCATCGAAAGCTCGCGCATAGCGGAGAGGCACGGCTTCGAGGTCCTGCATGGCATCGTGGATTCGATGTGGCTGAAGGGCCCCCTCGGAAAAAGGCGAGAAATGATAGGGGAAATTGCGCTCAGGATGCGCATCCCTCTCTCCGAGGAGGGCATCTACAGGTGGCTCGTCTTCCTGCCGGACAAGATGACCGGAGCGGGAGCGCTGAACCGCTACTACGGCCTCTTCGAAAATGGCGAGTTCAAGCTGAGGGGCATCGCATTGCGGCGCCACGACACGCCGGAGCTCGTGCGCTCGCTCCAGAAGGACATGCTATCCGAACTCGCAAAGGCCTCGGGAGCAAAGGAATTCATGGACAGGATTCCGAAAGCGCTGGAGGCCCTGCGGCACCATTCGGCCCGCACCCTCGACGGTAAATGCGCATTGGAGGAGCTGGTGCTCAAAAGGCGCGTATCGCGCACTCTCGAGGAGTACGCCCAGCTCAACGAGACCCACGCGGCACTTCGCACGCTCAAGGACGCGGGCGTCACCGTCCCTCCGGGAGAATCCATCCGATTCGTGCTCGTCGAAACGGAGAGCGGAAAGCTCAAGGGGAAGCCGGAGCAGATGCTCGACGGAAATGAGCTATACGACAGGCGGGCCTACTACAGGCTGCTGGTCAGGGCCGCGTCAGAGCTGCTGGTGCCTTTCGGCTACGACGAGCCGCGCCTGGAGCGGATTCTGAATGGCACGGATTTCCGCCAGGAGGAGCTGGCATGAGGCGCGCGTTGCCCGATGAGAATATCCAATTGCAGCCGCCATAAGAATTATTAGTGAGGTTGGCCATTGATATCATCATGCCACTATCGAGCGTCGGGAAGATTGCAGTGTTTGCGATTGTGATAGTGGTGGTTAGCGCCGGCGTGTATGTGGCCATGCCCGCCATGAGCCCCTCCAAGACCAACAAGGATACGAACAAGAACCCGGGAACCAGCGGCAACAACTCCACGTGCCACACCGGCAACGGCGACAACCTCGCCACGGACGGCAGCAACAGGATGACGCTGAGCATCCCAATGGTCGGCGTGGTCGTTGCGGAGGTGGATGTGAAGGACCACTTTACGATGCCTTCCAACACTGCCCGCGTGGTCGTGAACATGAGCTGGGACAAAACTGGCTGGAACCTGAACCTCGCCATAGGCATGGGCGACTGTCCCGACAACGGCCAGGTCCAGGCCGAGCAGAAGAACGTCCAGAGCGGGCCCGTGGTGCTGGAGTTCCCGCAGACGTGCGGAGATGCCCTCAGCCCGGGACAGTGGTTCGTCCATGCCCACTCCAACGACGCTACAGCTCACCGCGGGGAGTCCGTCACTTTCAGCTACACCGTCACGGTCTATTTCAAATGAGCCGCCCAATAACGCTCAACCGGCAGGAGTGCCAACGGTAAGGAATGCGATTTCAGCGTCGAATGGCGCGCCTCTTCACTCGACGATAGCACGAAATGGTCTCCTGCACATCGCGGGGATTGAATGCGCGGTTGTCAAGGCTGGAGTCGGGGAATGAAATCGGGAGACTGGGAATCTATGCTTGAGGCCGCAAAATTAGATCAAATGATGTTTGTCGTACCATTTATGACAATATCATTAATAGCGGTGCTTCCCCTTTGCTCGGCCCGAGGAAAACGGAAATGGCCAAATCTGTCGAAGCCATCAACCGGCGGATAAGGGCGGGGAAGGCCGTGGTGCTCACCGCGGACGAGATGTCCCTGCTCGTGAAGGAGCTCGGGCCAAAGAAGGCCGCCGAGAAGGTGGACGTCGTGACCACAGGCACCTTCGGGGCCATGTGCTCCTCCGGCGTCTGGCTCAACTTCGGGCATTCAGACCCGCCAATCAAGATGCAGAAGGTGTGGCTCAACGACGTCGAGGCATATACTGGCGTCGCTGCCGTGGACGCCTACATCGGGGCCACCCAGATGTCCGAGAAGGTGGGAATGGCCTATGGCGGGGGCCATGTCATCGAGGACCTCGTGTGCGGCAGAAAGGTGAGGCTGCGAGCCGTCGCCTACGCCACGGACTGCTACCCGCGCAGGGAGGTCGAGACGGACATCGGCCTCGATGATGTGAATCAGGCCACGATGAGCAATCCCCGCAACGCCTACCAGAGATACAACGTTGCCACCAATTCATCCAGCAAGACATTGCACACATACATGGGAAAGCTCCTGCCCAGTTTCGGGAACGCAACATATTCCGGGGCGGGCGTGCTCTCGCCCATAATGAACGACCCAACATTCGAGACGCTCGGGATAGGCACGAGGATATTCCTCTGCGGCGGCACGGGCTACGTCGTCGGGAGCGGGACCCAGCATAACCCGGAGGGCGGATTTGCGACGCTGATGGTGCAGGGCGACCTGAAAGGCATGAAGAAGGAATACCTGCGGGGCGCCACATTCAATGGATACGGGAGCACGCTCTATGTCGGCATCGGGGTCCCGATACCAATTCTCAACGAGAAGGTGGCAAGGAGCACTGCCGTAACTGACGCAGATATAACGACGAAGGTGCTGGATTACAGCATCCCGCGCAGGGACCGGACGGCGCTGAGCATGGTCACCTACGAGGAGCTCAGGTCGGGAGCCATCGACATCGGCGGAAAGGAAGTGAGGACCGCTTCCCTCTCGAGCCAGCTCATGGCAAAACGCATCGCCGTGGAGCTCAAGGACCGAATCGGGAAAGGGTCGTTCATGTTGACGCAATGCGTCGAAAGGCTCTCTTCCAAGGGAGCATCAAGGCCCATGGTCGAGCAGAGGCCGCACCTTGCGCCTGAGAATAGAAGGACGGGCGCAAGTGATAACCAGGGTGCGACCATGGGCGAAACGGGAACCCATCTCACGAAGGAGAGGGAAAGCGCACACGCCGGAAAGGGCGCCATCATTGCGAGGGACGACGGAAGATGCACCCAGTGCGGCGCATGCGTCTCATTGTGCCCCACAGGGGCTCATGCATACGGCAAGGGGGAAAAGGTGACATTGACCAAAAAGAAATGCACCGGATGCGGGCTCTGCACGGACGGCTGTCCTGTGGGCGCTCTGGCGCTGACGAAGAGGCGGGCGTGAGATGAAGGGCCGATATCACATCGAAGAAGGGGAAACCATAGCGACGGTGCTGTGCGAGAAGGAATACCTCGACGTCGCCCTGAAAGAGATTCGAAAGCAGAGATGGGAGCTAATCGATTACATGCAGATGGACCCGATGTTCAAGATATCCTTCGAGCCCCACGAGTGCCGTGAAAGTGCTCCCGAGATTGTGAAGCTCATGGCCTCGGCCGCCTCGAAGATGGGAGTGGGGCCCATGGCCGCAGTGGCCGGTGCCATCGCGCATTTCGCGATAAGGGCGATGCAGGAGAAGGGCGCTTCGCATGCTGTCGTCGACAACGGCGGCGACATCGCTCTGCTTCTGGCCGAGCCCTTGACCGTCGGCATCTTCGCCGGAGAATCCACCATTAAGGATATAGGTTTCAGGTTCGAGCCGAGGAAGGGGATATTCGGCATCTGCACGTCCTCCGGAACGGTCGGGCCGTCAACAAGCCTCGGGAACGCGGACGCTGCAATGGTCATCGCAGGCGATGCAATCATCGCTGATGCGGCCGCGACAGCGCTCGGAAATGCGGTGAAGAAGGACACCAAGGCGAGCATAGACAACGCCTTGGGGGAAGTGGGCCACCGAGACCTCGAAGGCATGGTGGTTATTACCAGGAATCATATCGGGGTCTGGGGAAAGGTACCCCCGTTCATCAAAGTCGACAACGATTACGATCTGATAACGAAAGGCAACTAGGTGAGAACGATGGAGAAGAGAAAGGTGGCGGTGCTGGGTGCGACGGGCATAGTGGGCCAGATGTTCCTGAAGATGCTCGAGGACCATCCCATGTTCGATGTGGCATTGCTCTCAGCCTCGGCCGATTCCGCCGGGAAGAAATATTCAGATGCGGTGAACTGGGTGCTCGAAGGAGGCATACCGGAATACGCGGCGAACATGAATGTCGCGGATAGCGGGGCGCTCGGGAGCGGAAAGGGATTCGACATCGCTTTCAGCGCCCTGCCTTCCGAGGTCGCTGAGACCATCGAGAGGAAGCTGGCGCACGGCGGGAGAGGCGTCTTCTCGAACGCGGCGTCGCACAGGATGTACCCCGAGGTTCCGGTGCTGATACCCGAGCTCAATGCGGAGCACATGGCGCTCGTGGACAATCAGAAGAAAAAGACGGACGGTTTCATAGTATGCAATTCCAACTGCACGACATCCGGCATAGTGATGGCGCTAAAGCCCCTGCTCAAATTCGGAGTGAAGGCCGTGACGGTATATTCGTACCAGGCGCTCTCCGGAGCGGGCCACCCCGGCGTTCCTTCGCTGGATGCCCTTGGAAATGTCATTCCATTCATTAAGGATGAAGAGGAGAAGGTCATCAACGAGACCCGGAAGATGCTGGGGACCGTGAAGGGAAACTGGGTCGTGGACGCTCCCATCGATGTGATGGCCACGTGCGTCAGGGTGCCGGTGCGCAACGGCCACCTAGAGACAGCGGTCGTGGAGCTCGAGAAGGAGCCGTCCATGGAGGATGTGAAGAAGGCGCTGAAAGGCCTCAAGGGCATGGGCGGAGCACTGCCCACGGCGCCGGTCCATCCTCTGATAGTGCGCGAGGAAGGGAACCGCCCCCAGCCATCGCTCGATGTCATGGCGGGAACCCCCGAAAGGGCGAGGGGAATGGCAGTGAGCGTGGGTAGGCTCCACTTCTACGGCAAGCGGCTCAGGTTCGTATCGCTCGTGAACAACCTAGTGCGCGGGGCCGCCGGCGGCGCCATTCTGAATGCGGAGTATGCGATAACGGAGAAGTACATCTGAGGAGTTACCGGTTCGGACACAAGGGGTATTGAAATGAAGGTAATGAAGTTCGGAGGGGGCTGCCTCCGGGACGGAAAGGATTTCTTGAGGGCGGCTGAAATAATCAAGGGCGAGACGCTGACCCCAGCCGTGGTTGTGTCCGCAGTGCATGGCGCGACCGATGTCCTGCAGGATTGCCTGAAGATGGTGGGCTGCGATGAAATTCAGACGGGCATCGTCATCCGCAAGATACGCGAATCGCACGAGAAGATAGCGTGCGAGGTCATAAAGAACAAGGAGCTCCAGAACGGAACCATAAAGGCCATCGACGCCAAGGCCCAGAAGCTCGAGAGGCTGCTCTACGGGGTCTCGTACACCGAGGAAGTGACGGACCGCACCAAGGCGCTAATAATGAGCTTCGGCGAAAGGCTCTCGGCCATCATCATGGCTAGCGTGCTCGAGGACATCGGGGCGGAAGCGAAGGCGATGGAGGCGGACACGCTCGGCATTGTGACGGATGCGTCGTTCGAGAACGCCACGGCGGACATGCCCACCGTGAAAAGGAACCTGAAGAGGAACCTGCTCCCCATGCTTAGGAAGGGCGTGGTGCCCGTGATAACCGGATATTTCGGCTGCACGCCGGAAGGCAAAATTACGACGTTCGGCAGGAACGGCTCGGACTACAGCGCCGCCGTGGTGGCGAGCGCGCTTGGCGCGGACATGCTCGAGATATGGAAGGATGTCGAGGGCTTCATGACCGCGGACCCGAAACTGGTCCCGTCGGCGAAGCAGATAGACCGGCTCTCGTATTACGAGGCGGCGGAACTTTCCTACTTCGGCGCGAAGATACTGCATCCGAGGACGGTCGAGCCCTTGCTGGACACGGACATCCCCATTCACATCAGGAGCGTTGCGGAGCCTGAGGCCCAGGGCACGTTGGTGCACAGGTCGGGCGCTGAGAAAGTAGATATCATAAAGAGCGTCACATTCAACCGCGACATCGCCATCCTCAAGATACACGGCGCCGGCGTCGGGCACAAGCCGGGCATAATAGCGGAGTTGGGCAGCCGCCTTTCCGCATCCGGCATCAACATCTATTCTGTAATAACGTCGCAGACATGCATAAACCTCCTGCTCCACAAGAACGATGCCGCCCGCAGCCTCGAGGAATTGGGCAAGATGAGCGGCGGCATCATCGAGAGGGTAGATGTCCAGGACAACATGTCCCTCATAGCAGTCGTCGGAGAGGGCCTGCTGCGCACCAAGGGTCTTGCGGCCAAGGTGTTCACCGCCGTTGCGGCCGAGAAGGTCAATGTCGAGATGATATCGGCGGGGGCCTCAGAGGTCGCCTACTATTTCATAGTCGACAGGAAGGACCTTGAGAAAGCAGTCAACGCCGTGCACGCAGAATTCTTCGGAAACGAGAAAGTAGCGAACAGATAGCATGATGCTACTTTGGAGTGTGTAGAAAGGGAAGTTCGTATTGACTTTCTACGCAACGAGAAAGTAGCGAACAGATAGCATGATGCTACTTTGGAGTGTGTAGAAAGGGAAGTTTGTATTGACTTTCTACGCAACGAGAAAGTAGCGAACAGATAGCATGATGCTACTTTGGAGTGTGTAGAAAGGGAAGTTCGTATTGACTTTCTACGCAAGAAATAACTTTAATAGGTTTCCCGTATTCCCTACTTCGCGGGGGAAGCGTGATGGGGGGAGTTCTAGAAGGGATTCGGGTAGTGGATTTCACGAGGGTCATCGCCGGTTCCTATTGCACGATGTACCTTTCGGACATGGGCGCCGAGGTCATCAAGGTGGAAGCTCCCGGAATAGGGGACGTCATGCGCCACCAGACGCCCCAGAAGAACGGCGAGTGCGGCTTCTTCGTCATCTACAACCGCGGAAAGAAGAGCGTCACCCTCGACCTGAAGAAGGAGGAGGGGAAGCAGGTCATCCGCGACCTCGTGAAGATATCGGATGTTCTGGTGGAGAACTACAGCCCTGGCACCATGAAGGACCTCGGGCTTGATTACGACGCTATGAAGAAAATAAATCCGAAAATAATCTACGCTTCGATTTCGGGCTACGGCCAGTTCGGGCCCAAGGCAGATTTGCCCTCGTACGATGTGTGCATACAGGCCATGTGCGGCATGATGTCCATGAACGGCTACCGGGGCCAGGACCCCCTGAGAGTGGGCATGTCCGCCACGGATTTCATGGCAGGTACAGCCACCGCCGTTGGAATTCTGGGTGCCCTTTTGAAGGCCGGAAAGACCGGAAAGGGACAGTATATCGATGTCTCGCTCTTCGACTGCGGGCTCACGATGCTCGAGAACGCCATCCCCAAGTACACCATGACGGGAGAGGTGGCGACGGCGCTCGGGAGCAGGCACCCCTCGGCGGCGCCGCACAATGTGTACAAGGCCGCCGACGGTTTCATCGTGATTATCACCATCGACAACAAGGCCTACGGACGGCTCTGCAAGGCGATGGGTAAGCCGGAGCTCATAGAGGACCCGCGCTTCAAGGAGGTCACGGGCCGCCTCAAGAACGTGGACGAGCTTGATGGCATCGTGAACTCTTGGACGGGAAAGCTCCCGCTGACCAAGATAATCGAGGCGCTCAAGGCGGCGAACCTTGCCTACGGCGTTGCGCGCAACGTGAAGGATGTCTGCGAGGACGAGCACACCAAGGCCAGGGGAATGCTCGTCATGCTGAACCAGCCCAAGGCTGGGCCCATAGGAGTTCCCGGCTGCCCCCTGCATTTCTCGGAGACGCCAAATGACCCCCTGAGGCCGGCGCCATTGCTCGGGGAGCACAACGAGGAAGTGCTCACGAAGGTCCTCAAGTATCCCAAGGACAAGTTCAAGGATATGGAGAAGAAGGGAGTCTTCTGAGCCGAACGATAATGATGGCATAGGATCAGAGGTGTAAGAATGTACAAGATAGGCATCGATGTCGGCGGAACGTTCACGGACTTCATGCTATCGCTGGACGACGGCGTTGCGGAGACCGCAGAAGAGCGGAACCGAGCACAGGACGCTCTTCGAGGACCAAGACGAGCCGGGGAATCGTCGCATGGGGGGCGCGTCGAGACCTACAAGACCCTAACGACGCCCGAGGACCCGTCCATAGGGCTCTTCAACGGGCTCAAGGAGATGGCTGTCGCGCACAAGATGTCGTTCGACACTTTCCTCAAGAAGGTAAGCACCATCGTCCACGGGACCACCGTCACGACCAACGCCGTCCTTACCGGCAATGGCGCGAAGACGGGGATGCTCACCACCTATGGCCTGAGGGATGCGCTCGAGATGAGGCGCGGAATCCGGGAGGAGCAGTACAACAACCGATTCACGAACGTGAAGCCGCTCGTGGAGCGCTACCTGCGCCTGCCCGTGAGGGGCAGGCTGGACTATTCCGGCAAGGAAATGATAAAGCTGAACACGAAGGACATCGAGGCGGCGGCCAGGAAGTTCAAGCTCGAAGGGGTCCAGTCGCTGGCCATCTGCTTCATGAACTCGTTCGCCAACGCGGACCACGAAAGGCGCGCCGAGGCCATTCTCAAGAAGCACTTCCCCGATACATACATGACTGTTTCGAGCACGCTGCTGCCCGCCATCCGGTTCTACGACAGGATATCCACAACGGCGCTCAACTCGTACGTCGGGCCCATCCTCAGGAGCTACCTCAAGAGCCTCGTGAAGAGGCTGAAGGAGGCGGGCTACGGGGGCGTTCTGCTGATAATGCAGTCCAACGGCGGCGTGATATCCCCTGGAATAGCCATCGACAAGGCAGCCGTGACGCTGCTTTCCGGTCCCGCGGGCGGACCCGTGGCGGGAATGGTGTACACGGAAGTTCAGGGCTACACCGACTGCATCACTGTCGACATGGGAGGCACGAGCTTCGACGCGGCCCTCATCAAGGACCGGGCGCCCCTCCTGACAACCGAGGGAGAGGTTGACAGGATGAGGCTCGCGCTGCCCATGCTGGGCATCGTGACGATAGGCGCCGGCGGCGGAAGCATAGGCTGGATAGACGAAGGCGGCCTGCTCCGCATGGGGCCCAAGAGCGCCGGTGCCAGACCGGGCCCGGCGTGCTACGGCTTCGGCGGCGAGGTGCCGACGTGCACGGATGCGGACCTGATACTGGGCTACCTCGACAAGGACTACTTCGCCGGCGGAAGGATGCCATTGCACCTCGACAGGGCGGAGAAGGTGGTAAAGGCGCTCGGGGACAAGCTCGGGATGGACATGGTCTCCACAGCCGCCGGAATGTACAACATCATCAATGTCAACATGGCCGCCGGAGTGAGGGAAGTCTCCGTGAAGAGGGGACAGGACCCGCGCGAGTTCCCGCTCGTCGTGGCCGGAGGCGCAGGCCCCATCCACGCCTGCGAGATATCCAACGAGCTGGAGATACCTGTCATGCTCATCCCCAAGGAATCGTCCATATTCTGCGCCTCGGGAATGCTCATGTCCGACCTCAAGCACGATTTCGTGAGGACCTACGCCGTGGCGCTGGACGCCATGGACAAGAAGCGCTTTCGGAAGCTCTTCGACGAGATGGAGAAGGAGGCCTGCAGGCTCCTGAAGACGGAGAACATTCCGGAGGAGAAGGTGCAGCACAACTACTTTTTGGACCTGCGGTACGTGAAGCAGTACCACGAGGTGTCCGTCCCGATAACGAGGGAGGAGCTGGAGGAAGCGGACCCCGTGAGGCTGGGTGCAAAGTTCCATCCGGAGCACAACCGTCTCTATGGCTACAGCCTCGAGAAGGAAGGGACCAGGATAGAGCTCATCAACATGAGGCTCTCGTCGCTTGGCCTGACGGACAAACCCCGTCTGCCCGAGGAGAAGTACAACGGCCCGGACAGCTCCCACGCCCTCAAGAAGAAACGGAAGGTCTGGCTGCCGCGCGACAAAAGGTTCGAGCAGGTGCCCGTGTACAACGGTCACAAGCTCATCTTCGGGAACGCTTTCGAAGGCCCTGCCATCATCGAGCAGGTCAACACATCCACGTTCGTCAGCCCAGAATATTCCGTGATAACGGACAGGCTCGGGAGCTACACTGTGTATCTCAGGGGGCGCAAGGAGTACGCAAGGAGGGTGGTCCCATGAATGAGAAGGACTACGGCGTGAAGATAGACAAGATTTTGGCCTCCGTCCTCGAAAGGAGGCTCAAATCCATAACCGAGGAGATGAGCATCGCACTCACAAAGACGACGCGCTCGCCCATATTGTGCGAGGCCAAGGACTTCGTCACCGGCCTCTACGATGCGAGGGGAAAGATGCTGGAGCAGACGGAGAACCTGCCCATCCTGTCGTTCTCGCTGGGCCCTGTTTGCGAATACATCATCAAGTACTACGGGGACGACCTGCACCCGGGGGATGTCATATTCCACAACGACGTCTTCTCGATGGGGAACCAGAACAACGATGTCGCGGTCTACAAGCCCATATTCCACAAGGACAGGCTCGTGGCGTGGTCGGCCTGCAAGGGCCACCAGGCGGACATCGGCGGCGCTGTGGCGGGCGGCTACAATCCCAATGCGACCGAGGTCTGGCAGGAAACTCTCAGAATTCCCCCCATAAAGGTCCATGAGAGGGGAAAGCTCCGCAAGGACGTCTGGGACCTGATATTCGCCAACATCCGCTACGACACCGTCGCCGAGGACATGAAGGCCGAGATAGGCTCCTGCGTCGTCGGCGAGAGGGGCCTCCTGAGCCTCATCGAAAAGTACGGGCTAGAGGTCTTCAACTGCCACAAGGAGTACATCTTCGACGCGACGGAGAGGATGATGCGCGCCGAGATAAAGACCATACCGTCCGGCGTGTACAAGGGAGAATCCACGGTCTACTACGACGGCAAGCATCCGGGCTCGACATTCAAGATAAGGGTCAAAATAACAGTCAAGGACGACCAGATAACGTTCGACTACACCGGCACGGACCCGCAGACCAAGGGCTTCGTGAACGGGACATATACCTCGTCCGCGTCCGCGACCACATTGACATTCCTGCAAATGGTGAACCCGAACATTCCCCACAACGACGGCATGGTGCGGCCCCTCAACATCATCATTCCCTCGGGGACTATACTGAACGCCAAATATCCCGCGGCGACAACGTTTGGCAACCATCTCTGCCCGCCCAACGCCGATGCAATCATACGGGCGCTGGCCAAGGTCATTCCCGACAGGATAACCGCAGGCTGGAACTGCCTGCTGTGCGGCCTCACCAACGGCATCGACCCCAGGAAGAATAGCAGCTTCGTGGACATCTGCTTCTTCGGCTTCAAGGGAGGCTCCGGGGCCATGAAGGGCGTCGACGGCTACGACCACATAGGCATGATAGACGCCTCGGGCGGCGTTCTGGACCAGGACTACGAGATGTTCGAGCAGCAGACGCCGCACATCCTCTGGGAGCACGAGTACCTCGAGGATTCCGCAGGCGCGGGCCAGTGGAGGGGAGGCCTCGGCATCCGGACCCGGTACGAGCTGCGCGGGGAGAACGTAAAGGTCGTCACCTTCGGCGACGGCGATGTTGAGCCGGCGTTCGGCCTGTTCGGCGGAAAGGACGGTGCGCTCAACTTCATAGACCTCATATATCCCAAGGGCAAGAAATATCGCGCCACCACGAAGGACCTGGTGGAGGACATCCCGCCCGGAACCATCTGGTTCCAGCACGCCGGCGGCGGAGGAGGCTACGGGGACGCGTTCCTGAGGCCTGCCGAGAAGGTCGCCCGCGACGTGAGGAACGGGGTGGTCTCGGCGGCGACCGCAAGGAAGGATTACGGCGTCATGGTGGACCCGACGACCTTCGAAGTCGACAAGGCGGCCACGGTAAAGCTGAGGAAGGCCAGGAAGAAGTAGACCCCGCCCACCGGAGCCGGCATCGGACCGCCCCGTCTCCGGGGCACATCCCGATATAGGTACGGTGCCTTTCTGCGCCTGTAGCAAAGGTTAAAAGCCCCGGCCCCCCACTTTCGCAAAGTTGAAAGGGGGTGGGGGTTAGCTTTAAGACAGGATTTCCCCTCTAACCGACAATGGCCACGGTAATCATCCGGAACACCGCATTCGTCAACATGGTGGTGTCCACCCTGGAGGTCTACAAGAAGGAGGCCTACGGGGTGCTCATAGGCAAGCGCCAGGGCAAGGACTACGTCATCCGCCATGCCATGGCCTACCAGAGCGCAAAGCGCCACTACGACTGGGCGGTCATGGACCCGGCGCGCCGCAACAGGATGGACCTCCTCCTGAAATGCATGCTGCGCTACAGGTTCATCGGCGATTATCACTCCCATATAGACTGGCCGGAGCATCTCTCCGATGCGGACAAAAAAGAGATGCGCGAGGAGAGCATCCCGCTCTCGCTACTCATATTCGTTAAGGACGCGGTCCGCCGGGTCCGCTGGCGCTATCTCGAAAGCGACCGGAGCCTCACGGGCACCATCGCGGACAGATATTATGTGAAGGTCTATGCTTTCGAGTACGACCCCGCCACCAACAGGATCCGGAAGCTCCGCGTCCGGTGCCCCTACGTCCAGAAGCTCAACAAGAACGTCAAGATGCTTGACGAGCTCGGGAGCTTCGTGGGCCGCAGCGGCAGGAACGGCAAGGCCGTGAAGAAGCGCAGGTGACCTGCGACGGGGCAGGTTGGTGCAATCGGCAAGGGTCAGCAAGGGGGTGGGCGACTGGACGGCCTGCGCGATCGGTCAACGCATTACGGGCAGCGCAGCTCACTGCCACACTGCCCGCCGCCAATTGCCTGCTGCCCTCGTATTGCTGCCTCGTCGTAGATGACAAAATACTTATTGACGAACGCGTGTTCGCAACTGTAGGGGTGCGCGCATGGAAGTTATCCAGTCCAAGGTCGATACGCAGGGCCCGGAATTCAAGGAGAATGAGGGGTTCTACCTGAAGCTCATCGACGACCTGAAGTCGAAGCTCGACAAGATCCGCAAGGGCGGGGACCCTGACCTGATAGAGAAGTCGCGCGAGCGCGGCAAGATGCTCGTGCGCGAGCGCATCGAGGGCCTTCTCGACGCCGAGACCCCTTTCATGGAGCTCTCGACGCTTGCGGCGCTCGACATGTACAACAACGATGCTCCCAGCGCCGGCATCGTCACGGGCATCGGATATGTCCATGGCCGAGAGGTCATGGTCATCGCCAATGACGCGACCGTCAAGGGAGGCACATATTATCCGATGACGGTAAAGAAGCACCTCAGGGCGCAAGAGATCGCTCTCGAGAACCACCTGCCCTGCGTCTACCTCGTGGACAGCGGCGGCGCGTTCCTTCCGTTGCAGGACGAGGTGTTCCCGGACAGGGAGCATTTCGGCCGGATATTCTACAACCAGGCCCATATGTCCGCCGCCAGGATACCCCAGATATCGTTGGTCATGGGCTCCTGCACTGCGGGCGGAGCGTATGTGCCCGCCATGTCCGACGAGACGGTCATCGTCAAGGGCACGGGCACCATATTCCTGGGCGGCCCGCCCCTCGTGAAGGCGGCCACCGGCGAGAACGTCACGGCCGAAGAGCTGGGAGGAGCGGATGTCCACTGCCGGAAATCCGGCGTAACGGACCACATGGCCCCCGACGACAGGTCCGCGCTCAAGCTGGGCCGCGACATTGCGGGCAACCTGAACAGGCGCCCCAAGGAGCACATAGTGATGGCGACGCCCGAGGAGCCTGCATACGACCCGAGGGAAATATACGGCCTCATGCCAAGGGACCCGAGGAAGCAGTTCGATGTGCGCGAGATAATCGCAAGGCTCGTCGACGGGAGCAAGTTCCACGAGTTCAAGGCCCTCTACGGCACAACGCTGGTCACCGGCTTCGCGTACATCCATGGCTACCCGGTGGGAATACTGGCCAACAACGGCATCCTTTTCTCCGAGAGCGCCATCAAGGGCTCACACTTCATCGAGGTATGCTGCCAGCGCAAGATACCACTCGTGTTCCTGCAAAACATCACGGGCTTCATGGTCGGCAAGCAGTACGAGGCCGGGGGGATAGCCAAGGACGGGGCGAAGATGGTCATGGCCGTGGCCTGCGCCAGCGTTCCCAAGTTCACGGTGATAATCGGAGGCTCCTTCGGAGCCGGCAATTACGGCATGTGCGGCAGGGCCTACGGCCCGCGCCAGCTCTGGATGTGGCCCAATTCAAGGATATCGGTCATGGGAGGCGAGCAGGCCGCCAGCGTCCTGCTCACGGTAAAGATGGACCAGCTCTGGCGCAAGCAGAAGGAGCAGCCCGATGAGGAGGAGAAGGCCAAGCCCCCCATGTCGGAAGAGGATCAGAAGAAGTTCCGCGACGGGATAAAGCAAAAATACGATTCCGTTGGCAATCCCTACTACAGCACGTCGAGGGTCTGGGATGACGGCATCATCGACCCGCTCGACACCCGCACCGTGCTCGGCATCGGGATATCCGCGGCGCTGAACGCTCCCATCCCCGATACCAGGTTCGGTGTCTTCAGGATGTGAGGCATTTGGCCCCCACGACCATCGAGGTTGGCGCCTCCGCCGGCGTCGTAAGGATAGCGATGAACAGGCCGGATGTCCACAATGCATTCAACGAGGCACTCCTCAAGGAGCTGACCGAGGAAGTGAAAGATGCAGGTTCGGACCCGGATGTTCGGGTCATCGTTCTCACCGGCAACGGAAAATCGTTCTGCGCCGGGGCGGACCTCAACTGGATGAAGAGCGTGCTCAGCTACACCGTGGAGCAGAACAAGAAGGACGCGGGCCTCGTGGTGGACCTTCTGGACACCATCGACAACTGCCCCAAGCCCGTCGTCGGCCGTATCAACGGCGCTGCCATCGGTGGCGGCGTGGGCCTCGTGGCCGTATGCGATATTGCAGTTGCGTCCACGGATGCGCGCTTTGCCTTCGGGGAGGCCAAGCTGGGCATAATACCGGCCATGATATCGCCCTACGTTCTCAGGAAGGTAACGTCAGCCTCGGCCCGGGAGTTCTTCCTCACCGGGGAGAGGTTCGATGCGCAGGTGGCAAAGGAGATAGGCCTCATAAACAACTTCGTCCCGCCCGACAAACTGGATGAAGCGGTCAACGCCAAGGTCACTTTGCTCCTCACATCCGGCCCCAATGCAGTGGCGGAGGCGAAGAAGCTCCTCAGGACCGTTCCCACGGTCGAGGCGGACCGCATGAAGGACTACACCACGCAGCTGATAGCCGAGCTGCGCGCATCGCCCGAGGGTCAGGAAGGAATGAAGGCCTTCCTCGAGAAGAGGAAGCCTAAATGGGTGAAGTAATATAGCCGCGCTGGTCACCGTTGATATCGGAAAACATTGCATGTGATATGGAACTCCGCAATTTCCGAGGGCATAACTATATCATTCTCGGCCGATCATACTATTGGTGTGGAAATCGATGATTTGGTGGTCATTGCAGGCATCGTATTCACCATCGTTATCACGTTCATCGCATTCATACTCCTTTGGCGCAGCCCTCGCTCGTATACACGCGACCTGGCATTGCTGATAATGGGCCTATCGAACGGGGAATCGATAATATTCCTGATTGTCTGCACCGGAATCGGCGATACGGCCAGTATGGCATTGGTCCTCGTAGCGACCATTTCCGAATATTGGGTTGTGGCGTTCGTTTTCCAGATGGTGAAATCGTTCAGCAAATGGCGGCATATCGGAGCCAAAGGCATCCCCCAACTGATCGTCTATCTGCCGATAATTGCGCTCACAATCCTTCTCGGAGTGGCCTACGCAGCCATGCCGTCCAGCTTCAATATGGGGTCGGAAATGGGCCTTCATTCGGTTGACCCTGGGCTGCTGGCCCCGTTTTTATCCATTGTGGGTGGCATATATATCATTGCATCATTATCCATCACGCTCGCTGTTATAGTTGGAGAGGACAAGACAATCCGGCATGATGCATCAATGCTCCTTGTGGTCCTTGTAATATTGGCGGTCTATTACCCGATATTAGAATTGATGAAAGTCCATATATCTTCGCTCGCGGTAAGTCTGGTGATAGCCTCCCTTTTCGGGCTCATCCTAGCGGACGCCACGCTCAAGAAGCGCCCCATCATAGTACCCCAGAGGGAGGATAGCCCGAAAGAAGGGAAGGACGACAAAACCGAGTTCGGTCACTTGCTCTTTCGCGGAAATACATACATCTTCATGGGGAAACGCCAGGAAGAGGCGCATACCACGTTTGCTGACATGGTGTCGGGAGGTTCCTGTCAATTCCGGAATCAAGGGGCAAGATTTTCCGGAATCTACAGTTCCGAAGGGCTGTGGGTCACCAGACGGCCTCCGGCAAAGGCCCGCAAGGAGTACGGGCTGGTCAAGACGCCATTTATCTGGTTGACGGCAGCGGAAATAGACGGGGAGGTCTGCATCGCGCCCGAGAACTCCGGACGCTTGAGCAAGGCACTGACGGATTTCATGGCTGCCGCCAAGAACTTCATAATCCTGCTGGAGGGGATGGAATATATATCATCCAAGCTCGGCCCCAAAACCACCCTCACTTTGGTACAGTTCCTCAACGACAAGGTGATGACGGCCAGAGGAATCCTCATTATCGCCCTGGACCCGGCGGCGTTCGCACCGGCTGATATCGCGCTGCTGTCGAGCGAGGCGGCGAAAGTGTTCAGGGATGAAGAGGGCTGGGATGACGAAAAGACGGCAGCCGAGAGCGCTGTTTCAGGACGACGCCCCTCAAGCAACGGCCAGCGGGCGACCCAAAAAGGGTTATAGGCGGCCATTCCCGCGGGTGACCCGAGTTTCGGATTTTGAAAGAAAAAGTACATAAACACAGGCCCTAATTGAATCGCCAGGAGAGGGGGAGTTTGGGGCCCAATTCGTACCGGAGGGAAGATTCGCACAGGGCAGGCGAATGCCGGTTCACGTGTCTCAACGGCGAGAGGCCGTTCTTCCTGGCGCTCAACCGGGCGTTCCTGATGTCGGTGTCCGACAACGACACGGGTGCGGCGGTGCTCTACTCCAGGGCCATACTGGAGCTCCTCTACGGAACACACAAGGCGGCGGGGTGAAGGCAAACATCACGATGACAGGGGTCCCGGGCAGGGGGTAACAATATTTTGGAACCCGGGACCCCCAACTTATTGTTCTTCAATCGACCTATGAATAGAATGTCAAATGCGGGTTCATTGTCATCACTGCGCGAGAAAGGTGCGAAAAATAGAAGGGTGCACATTTGGAGTGGGTGGAAAGGGAAGCTCGCATATACTTTCCACACGATGAAAAAAAGACATGCACGCAACGAGCGAATCGCTACGCAATTTGTCGATTACGACTGAGACACCCGCACATAAAGGTATTTCGCACAGGGGTGTCGGGAGCGAGAGGGTAACGTCCCTCGAGCGAGGATGCCCGCAGGCATCCGAAGGAGCAAAAAGATTCAACCAAATGCATTGTGCTTTTTGCGACCGAGACACCTGCTCATAAATTGAAAGGTGCAGGTGTCGGGACTCGAACCCGAGTTATTAGCTTGGAAGGCTAAAG
>Ga0315283_10001467_pt1 | contig 19049 bp, 9 predicted proteins | sample YL17G09_0_MG_FD_204541 | JGI IMG/M metagenome (GOLD analysis project Ga0315283, IMG submission 204541) | Sediment microbial communities from Yellowstone Lake, YNP, Wyoming, USA - YL17G09_0 | ecosystem: Environmental > Aquatic > Freshwater > Lake > Sediment | place: USA: Wyoming | collected... | reverse complement strand
CGGCGGCGGGGCCCGTGCGCCGGCGGCGGCAGCCCCGCCAGCCGGGCGGTCCCCCCCCGCCCCCCCTCCGGGAGGGAGCACGACCGCCGCGTACCACGCCTCGTCGGCCGGCCACAGCAGGCGCACGCGCCTGCCCACCAGGGCGGCCGGGTGGACGGACGCCCCGATGTCCAGTTCGGACCAGAGCGAGGTGCCGGGCGGGGGCAGGGCCCACCCGGCGGCCGTGCCGGGCGGCGCGCCCGCGCCGGCCGCCCGCAGCGCGCGCTTCAGGCGGGGCAGGTCTGCCCGGCGCGCCGCGTCCGCGGAGGCGGAGGGCGCGGTGCCCGCGGACCCGTCCGTGGAGGGGCGGACCCGGCGGGCGGCGGCGGCGGCGGTCGCGCCCGCGGAGCCCGCGGGGCCCGCCGACCCGGCGCGCGGGCGGGCGCCGCCGGGCGGCAGCGGGGCGGCCCGCCCGTCGGTGGGCGAGGGCGTCCCCGCCCGCGTCCCGGCCTCCGACCCGCCGCCCCGCCCGCCGGGGGTGCCATTCCCGTTGGCGCTCACCCCGCCACCCGCGCCAGGGCGCACAAAGCCCAGGGCCGCCCGGACGCGCTCAAAGTGGGCCGCCTCCGACTCCCCGCGCCCCCGGGCCAGGGCGGCCCACTCCGGGCGGCACCGCCCGTGCGGACCCGCCAGGAAGCGCACCGCCCGCTCCGCCCGCTCCAGCACGTGGCGGCCGTGTCCGCACGCGGCGACGGTGACGGGGACGGACCGCCCGCGCGAGCCGGGGGGCGGGGCCCGCCGCTCCCGGGTGAACCCTGGCGGGAGGGCGCCGGGCGGGGCGGTGGCGGCCGCCGTGGTTTGCCCGCCCGCCGAGGGCGGGAGGGCGAAGGGCGTGCCCAGGCTGGGGCCGCCGCCGGCGGCCTGCGCCCGCCGCCCGCCCGCCGACCCGCCCGCCCGGGCCGATGCAGAGGAGCCGCCCGCGACCGAGCCGGACCCATTGACACCCCCTCCCCCCTTTCTGGCTTTCTTGGAGCCGCCGCCCGACTCGCCGGGCCCACCGCGGCCGCCCCCGCCCTCGCTCGCCGGGCGGCGCCCCTTTGGCCCGGCCGATTCATAAAACCCGGGCGACGCCGCCCGCTTGGCCGGCCGGGGCTGGGCCAGCGGGTCCGCAATCCAGGGCGGCAAGGGCGGCCAGTCGGTCGCCCAGGCGGGGCCAATACCGTCCAGAGGGACGGGCGGCGTGTAGTCGTCCAGGGAGGGGAGGGGGGTCGGGTGGTGGTGAATGGGAGTGGCAGCAGCAGCGGCAGCAGCGGGTTGGTGCGTGTCAGACGCGAGCGAGGCTGCCAGGGCGGGCGCCGTACTCTTGGACCGCATGCGGTGAGGCAGGGCAGGGGCGGCGGCCGGTGGGTGCGCGGCGGCGGCGCCGGCCTCGCCTTTGTCATCGGCCGCCGCCAGGCCGCGCGGTTCGGGGCCGGGCGCGGTGGGCGGGGCGACGAGGCCGGCCGCGGACGGGCCGGCCGCGTCGGCCGGGGCGCCACCGCCACCACCTGCAGGCGGAGGCACGGGCTCAGGGGCGGGCGTGCGCGCCCGGCCGTCGCCTCGGCCGTCATCCGCCGACCCGTCGCCCATCATGACCCGCCACGGCCACCGGCACGGGCCAGGCCGACGGTCCGTCCCATCCCCCCGCCCGTCGTCGCCGCCGCCGCCGCCGCCGCACCCTCCCACGGCCGCCCGCATCATGACGTCCTCCTCCTCAGATTCATCATCCTCCTCATCGTCGTCGTCGTCATAGGTCGGGCTCCGGGTGGTGGCGCCCCCGCCGCCGCCGCCGGCGCCGCCGGTGCTGGCGCCGGCGCCACCACCACCCCCTACCGCCCCGCCGCGTGTCCCACCATCCCCGTCGTCCTCGCTCACCGACCGGCCACGCGACCCGCCGCCGGACGAGCTGGGCCGCCCTCCACCCCCGCCATGCACCTCCTTGTACCGGTGCCGGTTATGGGGGGCGGCAATGCCGCGGGGCTTGCCGAAGTTGAGGGCGACGCGGACGCGCTCCCGGTGGTCGGCCGCGTCCTCGCCCGGGCGGGGCTGGAGGGCGACCCACTCGGGCCGGCAGCCCGCGTGCTTGCCCTCCAGGAATCGCAGGGCGGACGCCATGGCGGCGATGCGGGTGCGGCCGTGCAGGCACGTCGCGAAGAGGACGCGGGAGACGAAGGGCCGGCCGGAGGCGGAGGGGGGAACGTCCTCCCGCGTGAACCCGGACGGCAGGGGGCGGGCAAAGAGCGGGGCGGCCAGGGAGGCCGGCCGCGCGACGGGCGCCGCCGCGTGCGCCCCGCCCGCGCCCGGCGTGTGAACCTGGCCAAAGGGTGGGGGCAGGGTCCCGTCCGGGTTGACGGGCGTGAAGTTGGCGGACTCCCGGGCGGCCGCGCGCGCGGCCTTGTCAGAGGCCGCGGCCGCCCGGGCGGCGCCAGGCTTGTGCTTGTCCACCTTGGCAGCCGTGGCTGGCGACGGTTTGGGGGCCTTGCCCCTGTGGGCGGCGGCGGTGCCGTCCGCCCCCTCCTCCGCTTCGTCCACCGGTGGTGGGCGCCCGTACAGGGCCCCCCCTCCGGCCAGGGGCGGGTACTCGCCGCCGCCCCCGTCCGCCAGGGCCGCGCCCGAGCGGGCGGCCCGCCGGGCGGCCGGGGTGGACGCCGCGGGCGTGCCACCACCCGCAAGCAGGGCCATCCAGCTCGGGGCCGCCACCATCGCTGGCGGGGGTCGGGCCAGGGCACTGACCTCCTCCGCCGCCGCGGACGACGCGGCCAGGGCTAAGGTGACCGAGGAGCGGGGCGGGCCGAGGGCCGAGTGCGGATGTGTGGAGGGTGGCGAGTGGGGCGTCGCCGCTGCTGCTCCATTCGCTGGGCCCCGCATCCATGCCGCCGCCACCGGCGCAAATGTGGAGGACGGCGCGGCGGGGCCGCCTTCCTCGTCCATGGGCATGTCTGGGTGGGTGATGCGAGTTGGTGAAGAGCGTGCGCGGGGTGGGGGCGGACGGGAGAGGGGCGGGAAGCGCCGGCGCCGGCGCAAGACAAAAAGGCGCCCGAAAAAGGGACCTGCACGCGGATTCCCGTGCGATCTCCAGGTGTGTGTGGGGGGGGGCAAGGGGCTCGCCGATGCTGACGGTGGGGCGAGCGCGTGTGTCGATAACGGCCTACTCACCGGTCATGCACGCCAAAGGCGGAGAAAATAGAAAGAGTGGGAGGGGACGGCGGGCCGACCTCGACCTGCTCCGACCTCTCTTCACTCACACTCACGTGCGCCCAGCCAGCCCCGCCCGCCCCAAACAAAGGCAACACATTCCGAAATCCGAAAATTGATATCAACAACAGACTCACTGATCAACCCCAACCTCCGTCCCCTCCCCCCCTGATTCGCATTTTCGCATCATTGTTGTTAACCCCCCGGGGGCGGCACCCCACCCCCGCCCAGCAAGTGCAGCTTCCACATGACAGCCGCCAGCAGGACCGCCGACGTCGCGGACAGGCCGGTCAGGAAGATCAGCCACGGCTTCTCCGACCGCTCCACCGCCCGGCGCATCAGGTCCTCGGCCCGCACCTCCTTCAGCCGCCACGCGTCCTTAACCTCCTCCGCGATGGCTTCCAGGGGCAGGTCGATGGGGACAATGATGTCGTCCGCGTCCACCACGTCCGGGTTGTTGTGCTTGCGCCTTCGCTTTGAGGCCCGGCGGCGGCGGCGATCGGCGGCGTCTTCCTCATCGTCCGACGAGTCGCCCGACGCCTCGCTGCCCGGCTTGCGCCGGTCAGCCCACCAGCCGGCCACGCCCGACCCGACGCCGGCCGCCCAGGAGCTAGCCCCGTCGGCCACGCCGCCTGCCCAGGAGGAGACAGAGGCGGTCCAAGAGGTGGGCGGGAGGGAGGTGATGGTGCCCTCCCCGCCGTCCTTCAGCTCTCCCGCGCTGCTGACCGCCGGCAGGCTGAGTTGGGGGCGGGCCGCGGCGGCCAGGCCCAGGTCCTCATCCGCGTGGCCACCAAAGGCGGCCAGGGCGTCCGCGTTGGGGCGGGAGGCGGAGGTGGAGGGCCGGATGCCGGCGGCGAGGAGGTCGCCCTCCCCATCATCATCGCCCCCGGCTGGGGTGGTGGCCGCCGCCGCTGCGGCCGTGCCGGCTGGCCCGCCGCCCGTGGCTTCAGCCTCCGCCGCGGCGGCAGCAATGCCAGCCAAGGCGGCTTCCAAGGAGGCGTCCGCCTTGGGGCCGGCCTCGCCGACGGACAAGACGTGCGGCGGGGTGGTGGCGGCAGCGCCTGCGCCCGCTTCCTTCCCACCGGCAACCTTCCTCGCTGCTTTCCCTCCGCCTTTGTGCGACCCCGCGCCCGCCGCCGCCTCCACGCCAGCCGGCTTGGGGAAGGTGTACGGCATGTCCTGGTCGGGCCCCTCAGAAATGCGGAAGGCGACGGGCGGGAACAGCTCCTCTGCCGCGGCGGCCGCGGCGGCCGCCTGGGCGGGCGTCAAGAGGGGGCGCTCGTCGGCAGTAGCCTCGACCTCCTCGGCGCCACCCGGTGCGGGCGCGCCGCCCGGCAGCGGCATGCCGCCCGGTGGGTGACGGGCGGTGGTAGAGGAGCCACTAATAGACGGCGCGGACGACCCAGCGGGCGGCGGCGACCCACCATTGCCGCTCTCACCACCCTTCTCTTTGGCGGTGAGCCTCAGAGCTGCCGCCGCCCGGGCCGCGCGCGCAGCCTTCGTGGCTGCGCGCGCGGCCGCCGCCTTGGTGACGGCGACCGCGGCCGCCGCGGCGGACGCGGCCACGGCCGCCCGGGAGGACGCGTCCGCCGCGGACTTGATGTCCACGATCGCTTCCGCCTCGGCGGCCAGGGCGGCCGCCCCAGCCGAGCCCGTGAAAGGCGACCCTGCCCGGCTGGAGGAGCGGGAGCTAGGGGTCAGGGACGACAATGGCCGCCGCCGGCTGAAGCCGGCCAACGCTCCCTCAGCCTCCTCTTCCTCCCCGTCCAGGCTATCCCTGGCCCTGCTGCGGTAGGCCAGGGCCTCGCGGGCCCCCGAATCCTCGTCATCGTCCAGGAAGGGCTTGTACGCCAGCGCGAGCTTCAGCTCGCCATCCACCGTCCCGACCCAGCTGGCGACGCCGCCGCCGCGCGGCTTTAAGCCGGCGCCGCCGCCGCCGCCATCCGGCGATGCCAGGGGCAGCCACACCGTGAGGGCAGCCCCCCCCGACGCGGCGGCCGCGGAGCTGGAGGGCCCGACCAGGCGGGCCAGGGGGAAGGAGACCTGCCCCACGTCCGGGCGCCCGGTCAGGTGGGAGTCCCGGACCTCGATCAACAGCTCCTGGGTCGCCGGGTCTTCCACCAGCAGCTGGATCTCCTGGTTCCACACGGGCGCCCGGTGCGAGCCGGCGTGCGAGGTCGCGTCCTCCCGCCGCGACCGGACGGCCTGGTTGCCCAGAGTGAGGCGGCAGTACGGGTTGCTCTGCCAGGGGAAGCCCCAGACGGGCAGGTCCCGCCCCTCCACGAGCGTGACCGTCAGCTCCCCCACGAACGAGTCGGGCAGGGAGATGCCGCCCGCCGCGGACTGGGGGCCCAGCGGCAGGGCGGCGGCCAGCGCGTTCTCCAGGGCGTCCGCCTGCAGGACGGCCGTCGCGACCGCGCGCATGACCGCGTCCCGCCCGACCGCGGCCTCCGCCACCGCCGTCACCGCGGGCGGGATGTTGATCTCCAGGCGGCGGGGCAGGACCATGAGGCCGGGCAGGTCCACCGTGAACAGGCGGGTCAGGTAGGCCTGCAGGATCGGGATGCGCATGAGGCGGACCCGGTTGTACGGCAGGAGCTGGACCTTGATGGTGGGCTCGCCCACGAAGGCCAGGGAGAGCGTCCCAATGTAGGGCGGCATGGGCGCCAGCCGCACCTTCATCCACATGCGGCACTCCAGGTCCAGGTCGGACACCAGGACGGGCACCCGGATGCGCCACCGCCCACGGGGACCGACCTCGATGAGGAGGAGCATGCGCGCGCCTCCCGTGTACCGCACGTCGACCACGCCGTTCAAGTCGCTGTCCTTGCGCGAAGTCCGCCGCCGCATGGCGCTGAAGGTGGGCGCCTCATGGTCTAGCGTGAACTCCAGGATGCGCAGGCGCTGGACGAAGCGGGGGACGGAGCCCGCGGCGACCAGGCCGTCGAGGACGGGCTGCAGCAGGCCGGCCAGCCAGCGCTCCAGGCCCCTCTGGTAGACGCGCCAGGCCTTGCGCCAGCACATGTTGAGCCACTCCACGGCCTCCGCATTCTCCTGGTACAGGACCAGGGAGGTGGAGGTGGGCGAGGGCGGTGAGGCGGAGGCGGAAGAAGACGGCGGGCGGGCGGAGGAGGAGGAAGCAGCCGCTGCTGCGACCGCGGCTGCAGACGCCCCGCCCGGCATCGGCCCGCCCCCCGGCGCCGCATCGCCCGGCCGCCACCAGATGAACCGGCGCACAGCCCGCTGGAGGGGGGGCAGGTGGGCGAGCCAGCGCACGGCGACGTTGGCGGCGAGGGCGGCCGCCCCGCCAGCGGCCAGGAGGCGGCCGTCCCGGGCGACAGAGGGCAGGGCAGGCAGGGCGCCGCCCGCCGTGGGCGCCGCCCCGCCGCGCAGGCCGCGGGTGGTGGGCGTGCGCAAGGTGTAGGGGCTGCGCGTGCTGCCGGCCCAGGGGCGGGCGCCCAGGATGGCGTCCTCGACGGAGGCCGTGGAGGGGGCGTCGCGGCTGTGGAGGAGGGGGATGGGGATGGACTTAACTTATCGTCAGGGCGGGCGTCAACGGATGAGAGCGGCGCGGGCGGCGGCGGCGGCGGGCGGGCGGCGGCGGCGGGGCTCGGGTGAAGAAGTTAGGCCGCGCCCTCACGCCAGCCCGCCTCTCCCCTCGCTATTTCGGTTGCGGAACCACATGCACACCCGCCCTGCACATCAAAAACTCGTACCCGCTGGGCGACGCCCCACTGCCAGAGGAGGACCGGGGAGAAGGCGCAGGAGCGGCGGGCGATGCGGCCTCGGCGGGGCCGCGTTTGGCGAGGGTGGCGGTGGTGGCGGGCCGCCTGATCACGCCGGCTGGGCGCCGGAGCGATAGTGCATGTACCTGTGCGTGAACGCGAGATTGGTAGGGGTGGTGAGGGCAGGGGGCGGCTCGACAGAAAAGGGCGTCGAGGCGACGAGGCGCCGGCGGTGAACGGCCTCCATTGGGGTTCCGGAAGACCGACGCGGAGGGGCAAGGGCGCCCTGACTCCACCCATCCCTGCCCACATGGCTATCCAGGCGACTAAAATGCCTGCCCGCGCGGCCAATTTTATTCCGGCGCACACGTCCGCCCCACCGCGCCCCTCTTCTGCTGGTCGGCGCCAGCCAAGCGCGCACAGGTCATCTGCTCTTCATAAAACAAACGCACCCCTTCTCGCAGGCCGGGTCGCCCGGGCACCCGCACAGGGGCGCGCATGGGGGTGTACGCCGTGCCCTGGCGGGGGTGGTGGGCGGAATGTGTGTGTGTAAAAAAGACGCGAGAGGGTGGCGCGTGAAAGAAAGAATGGGGAAAGTGGACACCTCGACGACAACAAAACCTCTCGTCACTTTTTCAGTCCGCCCAACACCCCACCCACATCATCCACGATGACCGCCTCCACGCCCTCGGCCACCAGGGCCGCCACTACGGCGGGTATGTCGTTGACCGCCCCGTACGTTGCCAGGCGCAGGCGGGTCCCCCCGGGCGGGCGGGTGAGCGCCGCGACCGCGGCTGGACAGATGGATGGTGGTTGGGAGAGGGCCTCGCCAGCCAAAAGGGCCGCCGCGTCCACGACCACGCCCTGCAGGCCCAGGCGGGCGGCGGTCAGCCCCGTGCTGGGGCTGGCCTCTTCGGACAGTAAAAACACGGGCCAGTCGCCCTGGCCGTCCCTGAGCGCGCCCGCGAGGCGGACGTCGAACGAGGAGAACAGGACGGGGCGGGCGCCGGCCCGCCGGCCCCCCTCCTCCAGCCCCGCCAGGACGCCCGCCACCACCCGGGCCGTCTCCGCCCGCGCCGCCCGCCCGCCTGCCGCCCGGGCCGCAGGGTCATAGGCGGCCAGGGAGGCGCCCTTGACCTCCACATTGATGCCCAGGCCGGGGGGCAGGGCGGCCAGCGCCTCTGCCAGTGTGGGGAGCGCGTCGTCGGCCGCCACGGCCCAGGGCGCGGTGCCGCCCGGCGCGGCCCGCCGCCTCCTGCGCGCGACGACAGCCGCCGCCACCCCCGCCACGGGCCGCAGCAGGCGGTGGCCGTCGGTCGCCCACCCCTCGGAATCGGAGCTGGACAGGGCAGGCGGGGCCAGGGCGCCTGACGCGTTGCGGTTGAGGGCCTGGAACTGGGCGAGCGTCAGACCGGACACGGGCAGGGCGACGGGCCCGCGCGGCCCGGCGACTACGACCGCGTCGTCGTGCCACAGGACGGCCACGCCGTCGGCCGTCACCTGCGCATCCACCTCGACAAAGGACGCGCCCGCCGCGGCGGCTGCCAGCAGTGAGGCGACTGTGTTTTCGCGGTGGGGAGGAGGGGCGGCTATGTCGCCAGCCCGGGCGGGTTGTGGCAACGGGTTTTGGCCCAGGCCACGGTGGCCGCCGACGGCGACGGAGGTGGGCGGGGTGGCGGACAGGAGGTGGGCAACCCTGGGCAGGGTCAGGGTCAGGGTCGAGCGTCGAGCGTCGAGCGTCGACGACGTGGTCGCGCGGGCAGTTACGGAGGCCACACACGACCGCCTGGACGCGGGCGGGCGCCTGCTCGCTCCGGGAACAGCCGCTCGCCTGGCGGCTAAGCGCAATTGCGTGGCGAGGTGCAGGTGCATTGGGCGGGCAGGGGGGGGGGGGGGCGTCACCGCACCGCCGTGTTCCAAGGCGGGATCTTCAATGCGCCCCGAAGAATATGAAATGGATAGACGACACGCTGCGCTTTCCTTCATTCGTTCAACGAGTACGAGCGCTCTCCCACAACCCCGCCCACTTATCACCCGCCATGGGCGCCCCCCGCGGGTTTGCCGTGCCGGGCATTGCCCTGGCCGTATTTGCAGGGCTTTTGTCCCTGAAGCGGCGAGGTGAGTGAATGAGAAAAGGGGGGAAGCGCCCTGTCAGAACGCGGGCGCTCTCCACAACGGATGGGAGCAAAAAAGAGGGCGTGCCGCGTGAGGTGTCTTGCGGGGCGGAACCCCGCACATGCACGCCCATCAGCGGGGTTTTCGCCATCCCAGCTACACACACATATCAGTTTAGGGGGTGGCGAGGGCCCTATCGCGTGCGGCCCAATTCCCCGCCCGGGGGCAAGGATGTGGGGCTGACCCCCCTCTCAAAAACTCATCTCCCTGCCCTCCAGCCGCGCCCTGCCCCACCCGCGCCGCCCGGGCCGCCGCCGCCTCCGCCCTCCCCGCCGGGTCCGCTGTCTGCCCGGACACCGGCCTGTCTAACGACCAGGCGGCAGCCATTGCGGAGAACGCGGACGCGATCACGGCCCGCATTGATGCGAAAGCAAAGACGACGCGGGCCCAGGCGGGCGGGCGGGCAGGGTTGGCAGTGGCGACCGTCGCGGGCGTCGCCTGGGCGACGGGGTCGCCCCTGTACGCGGCTGTCGCCTTCTTCCTGTGCCTCCTTGCCTCCGCCACCTTTTTGGCGTCCGCCTCCCGCCAGGCGTCCGCCCGGCGGGCCGCCCACGCGACAGTCGCCAAAGCACGCGCCCAGGCTGCCCGCGCGTGCGTGGCGGAACCCTCCATCACGGCCGCGCCCGCCGCTTTTGAGGGGCGGTGGTTGAAGGACAACGCCAACTCGGACTCCATGACGGGCGCGCTGGACGCCGTCAACCTGCATGGCCTCGTCCGCCGGGCGGTCCACCTGATTAAGGGCCTGGAACTGAAGACCACGTCCCCGCCCGGCGTCTTCCAGTTTGGCGTCTTCTCCGTGCTGCCCTGGTTCAAGATCACGGAGCGGCACGTCCTGGGCGGGCCGCCCCTGCGCCACCGCCGGCGGGACCTGCGCCGGGGCGGGTCGACCGGGTCGGCCAGCCTGCTCCCACCGCGCGCCCCGGGTGGCCAGCCCCGCATCGCGGTCGACCTGGCCTGGGCGCACCCGCACCCTGGCGGCGGGCGGGACACGTACGAGCTGACGGGGCCGGCCAACCTGACTGTGTTTTCGGAAATGGAGGTGGTCGGGCCGGGCGGGTGCCCGACGCGTGTCGAGTACACCACTCGGTACCTTAAAAAATGAAAATGAGTTTTTGTTTGCGCTCTCTAGAAGGTAATGGAGAGAGAGAGGGTTAGAGTGTTTTTGTTGTTATTGTTGGAGGAGCATTGCCGCAGTTGTCCAGGTCATCCGATAAGGTGCAGGGTGATGTAAGCATGCGTGCGTGAGAGAGAGAATGCGCAGAGACGGAACAGGAGCGACAGGTCGACACTTTCACCATCACCACCTCGCCCGCGCCCCGCCCTCCCGCTCCACCTCGACCTCGACCTCCTTTCCACCTCCGCCCCGGCCACCCCGCCGGGGCGGAGGGGGTGCGCCGCCCTTCCCACCAGGCCGGCCCCGCTTCGCACCCGCCGCCGGTGCCGGCACGCCCGGCCTCCCCCGCGTGGCCCGCCCGCCCAGGTCTTCAAGGTCCGCGCCGCTGCGAACACCACCACCTCCACCCCGCCCACTGGGCCCAGGCGGCCCGCCGCCCTCACCCTCTCCACCCTCCTCATCGCTCTCCGACAGGTCGACCTCGTCGTCATCCAGATAGGCGACGTCGCCGCCGGCCTCCTCCTCGCCCTCCCACTCGAGCTCGCCGCCTTCTTCCTCCACCTCCTCATCCTCAGAGTCGCCCTCCAAAAACTCGACACCGCCCTCCACAGCCCCACCGCCAGCCGCCGCCTGTGCCTCCGCTTCCGCGGCGTCCAGGACCTTGTCGTACGCGGACGCCGGGAAGTTGTAGATATCACCATAGGTGCCGGCCTTGAGGCGGCGCAGGAGCTCGGACTCGATGGAGTTCTCCAGTTTGGCCGCGGTCGAGGCCTTGGCCTCCCGCCGGCGCTCGCGCGCCTCTGTCCGGGTGGCCACGGGCACGATGGTCGGCTGGGCGGACACCGCCAGCCGCCGCGCCCGGATGCGGTACTGCGTGATTTTGGTCAGGCGCTGCTTGTTCTTGTGGACCAGGAACTTGGGCCAGTGCGCCAGGTGTTCGTCCACCTGGGCCAGGGCCTGGCCGTACGATTTGGCCAGGCGCACGCGCTGCCAGAGCTTGGCGGGCGTGTGCGCGCGTTCCACGGTCTTCATGAACAGGTAGAGCCGGCCCTCCACCTCCCGGATGGTGGCGTACCGGGAGTTGGCCAGGGGGCAGGAGGACCGGTTGCAGAGGCCGGAGACGTTGTACTCGTTGCGGCAGAAATTCTGAACAAAAGGAAATGAAGGGCGGGGCCTAGGGGTTGAGAGAGGACTGTCGAAGAGGGCGGCAGCCTTCGCGCTACTGTGTGTTTTCTCTCTCACGCCCACGTGTCCCCTTATCCTTCCACTGCTTACCTGCGTCACCGTCTTGACCTTGTATGTGCAGTGGCCATGGTTGATGACCTGCCAGATGACCTGGAGAGGGTGGAGAGGAGGAGAGAAAAGGTGAGCGTCGAGCGGTTGCGGCGGCCAGCGTCGATGGAGGGAAAAGAAAAAAACGGCGGTGATGGGGGACCGCACGGAGCAAGACATGGCCCGGCAGCACATGTATGCAATCTAGCCAGGCGAGGTAGCTCCCTATCGGGGTAGGTGTCGCGTGGGCTGGGTGGCCAGCCAGCGCACCCCGCGCCCGACGGCTAGCGGCGGCGTCGGGAAGAGCGTCGGCGGCCAATGCGCTGCGCTGCTCGAGTGCAGCGCGTTTCGCCTAGCGCGGGGCACGCCGTCGACACGCCTACCTGCTTATCGGAACGAGTGCCTGGCCCTCTACGTACCTCGTCGTGCTGCATGACGGTGCCCGGGCGCCAAGTGTATGGTGCACGGCTGCAAAGAAAGAAGTGAGAGAAGCAGTGCCCGCTCACTCGGTGTTCAACCACTCTGCCCACCCCTCGACTCCCGTGGTGGCTGGCGTTTTTTTATCGCCATGCCTACCATGCTTACTTTGAAACTCGCCACCCCTTCCCCTCACGCAGCGCGTGACATCCTGCTGGCCGCAGCTGCGGCGGGCGTGGGCCTGGACATCACCACCGGCGCGGACGCTGTCTGCCTGTCCAGCTCGACGGGCGAGCCAATCGCCGAGCACAACACCGCCTGCCGCCATTTAGCCAGCCTGGCGGCGGATGGCGGGGCGGCGCTGCTGGGGATGAATGCAGAGGAACAGGCTCTGGTGAGTGTGTGCGACGGTTGTCGATGCAAGGGCCGCGGGCGGGCGCGGGTTTTGTAGACGCCACGCGAGCGGCCGCCGTCGATCGAACCCGCCCGCTCAACCTTTTTTATTTCACTCCCCGCATCCTCCTCCTTCAGGTCTCTGACTGGCTGGCCAAGCGCTACTCCTCCATGAACTACCTGACGGACGCGGCCATGACCTCCCTGAACGACCACCTCACCCCGCGAACCTTCCTGGCGGGCGCCGGGCCGGCCCCCTCGCTGGCGGACCTGGTGCTGGCCGCCCACCTGGGGGATGCCATCGCCAAGTTCCCGGCCGCCCAGGTCGGGTCCCACCCGGCCATTGCGCGGTGGTACGCTCATCTGGTGGCCACCGCGCCTAGGGGGACGGGTGGGGAGGGCTTGCTGCCGCCCGGGCGGTTGGAGGTGGGGCCGCTGGTGCTGCCTGTCCCCGCCCCGCCGGCGCCGGCCGCGCCCGCCGCGGACAAGAAGAAGGGCGGGGACGCCAAGGGCGGGCCTGCTGCTGGTGCTGCTCCTGTGGCTACTACAGCCGCTACTGCTGCTGGTACTGCTGCTGGTGTTGCTGCTGGCGCCGCCGCCCCCGCCGCCGGCGCCGCCCCTAAAAAAGCCAAGGCCAAGGCGGGCAGGGACGGAGTCGCAGCGCCCGCCGCTGCGCCCGCCCCGCCCGCCGCCGCTGCCGCTTCCCCAGAGGACGCCGCCATCGCGGGTCTGGACTTTCGGGTCGGCAAAATCGTGAAGGCCGAGCGCCACCCCGACCCGGAGGTGACGTCCCTTTACGTTGAGACGATCGACCTGGGCGAGGAGGGCGGCCCCCGCACGATCGTGTCCGGCCTCGCAAAATACCTGCCCTTGGAGGCCCTGGCCGACCGCCTCGTCGTCATCGTGGCCAACCTGAAGCCGGCCAAGATGAAGGATGTCATGTCGGCGGGCATGGTCCTGTGCGCGAGCGCGGGGGAGGTGTGCGAGCCCATCCACCCGCCGGCCGGGGTGCAGGTCGGGGAGCGGGTCGCCTTTGAGGGCCTGACCGTGGGGCCGCCGGAGCCGGTGCACAAGAAGATCGGCAAGCTGTTTGACGCGGCGGCCCCGCACCTGAAGGTCGGGGAGGATGGTGTGTGCCGGTTCAAGGGCGTGCCCTTTGGGACGAGTGCGGGCGCGTGCACGAGCGGGGTGGTCGGCGGCATGATTAAATGATGGGACAGAGAGAGATGACGGTTTTTCCATTCACACGGTGTCAAACTCCTTTTCTTCCCCCGCCTCACACGGCCGTCGGAGCCAGGCCGACCGCCCAAACACTGGCCGCCGCGTCAGCCACAACAGGGCTGCCATCTGTTGTCGCCGTCGCCTGGTTGTAGTGCGTCCGGCAGACGGCTGCGTATCGCTCAGCCCCGCCCACCACGACCTGCGGCCCTTCCAGGCTGCGTGCCTTCAGGGGGCTGCCCGGCGGGGTCGGCGTGGCCCCGCCCCCGGGGGCCAGGCGCACGGAAAAGTGGGCGGGCGCCCCGCAGTGGGCGCAGGCGGCGGCGAGCTTGGTTATGCTGTCAGCGTGCGGCAAGAGCGCGCCCACCCCACCGAAAGGGCGGCGCCGGAAGTCGCCGTCCAGGCCCGCCACGATGACGGTCTTGCCGCCAACATCCGCGGCGCCCGTCGTGAATGGCACCAGGTCGGGGAAGAACTGGGCTTCGTCGATGGCGAGCACGTCGGCGGCCGCCAAGGCCGCTAGCCCACCTGCCGCCGCAGTCGCGGCGGCAAGGGTTGGTCCCGACGCGCATGTCGCCCTGCTGGCGCCGGTGTGGGTGACGACCGCCCCGCCGCCGGGCGCGTAGCGCGTGTCTTTGGCGGACGCGAAGACGAGGACGGTGCGGCCGGCGGCCTTTTCGGAGGAGAAGTGGGGAATGGGCGTGTGATATAATGAGCAGGTCAAGGTCGAGAAAAAAAACGCTTTGCTCCCCCCCCCCCCCTCCCCCCCCAAAAACGCGCTCTCTCATTTCCTTACTTCGTGCGCAGCCACTCGTCTCAACAGCTCCGTCGATTTCCCGGCAAACATGGGGCCGGTAATGATCTCAATGCGACCGGCAGCCGCAGGGATGGGGGTGGCACCTCCAGGCGGCGGGGCGGCTAGGTGAAGTGGATAAAAAAAAAATGAAAAGATGCGGGGCGGGCGAGAGCGCGCTCCCGCCCGAAATTTAGGGGCCCGGGCTCTTCCCTCGCCGTCCCCAGGCAGCCCCGCCCCGCCAATTCCACGCACCTGCCGCACTGCCGTGTGCTGCACGTGCATCCACACTGGTCGCCCGGACTGACCCGACCCGCCTGGCCGGGCTGCCAGGGGCGGTTGAAGCCGTCGACGCCCTCCTCGCCCGTCGCATCGGTGCTGCCGCCGGTGCTGGGCTCTCGACCAGTGCCACGAGTGCCCGGCCAACGCGCAGGGTGGTGGTGGCCCGGCAGGGCCAGGCGGGCATGGGTTGCTAGGGAAAGAAAGACGCGTAGAGCGTGACGAACGCGCGCGCGCTGAGGGACCAAACTGTGAGTTTTTTTCTGTTCTCCTCATCAACATCATCACATAACACAACGTTCACACAAAGTCCAGGTGCACGGCCAGCACGTCCAGGGCCGTGATCTCCGCCCGGCCCCCGCCCACCTCGCACCCGGCCAGCGTGGCCAGGTCCGGCACCGTCCGCCCCCCATCCCCGTGCACGAATTCCTTCACGTACAGCCCCGCCTGGGCGCGCAGGGTGAGGGTGATGCGGTGGGAGGCGGCGGGGGTCTGCCCCGGCCCGCCATCATCGCCCTCCACGCCCGCCTCCGCCGTCAGCTCGTGCACCGCCCGGTGCCGCACCAGCATGGCCCGGCGAGCCTCCACGCGCGTGGGCGTTGTCTGGGCGAGGACCAGGCCGCCGCTTCCGGGGGGCACGGCGCCGTTGAGGCGGGCCAGGAGGGCCGGGGAGGCGGGTGCGGGCAGCGTGACGGCCGCCCGGTAGGATTTCTCTTTCGTGGACTCCCCCGCCTTGATCGCCGCCAGCGCGGCCCGGGTGACCAGGGTGAGGCGGTGGGCGCCCACGCCGGTACCGGCCGCGTTGATGGATGCCTCCACGTCGGCCAGGAGGCTGGGCGGGTGCGTGGTGCCGGGGTGGCGGAACTGATGGGAGGAGGCGGGCGGGCGCGCGGCGCCCTCGCGTCCCTCCCTGCCTCCCCCGCCCGCCTTGCTGCCGTCCCGCCCATCCCAGTCGATGCGGGCCCGCGCGTTCAGGACCTCCATAACGAAGGGTCGCCCCCGCCCCAGCATGCGGACGTCCATGTCCTCCCGCCCGGCCGTCACGAATTTGAGGGAGTCCGCACGGAGGGCGGGCAAGAGCCAGGCTTCCACGGCCTCCTGCACGCTCGTCCGGCCGAGGCGGTGCCCGCCCACGAAGAAGGGAGACTGTGAGATGTCGCGCAGGGCTTTCGTGTAGTAGCCGCCAATGAGGACGGGCGCGCGCCGGACGCGGAGGGTGAGGTGGGCGGGGGCGGAGGGCGGGGTGGGTGGCGAGGACAGGCCAGCGGCAGCGAGGGCGGCCGGGCCGACAGTCGCCAGGGCCGCTAGGAACGGCGCCGTCGCCGCCCGCCCGACCGCCGGGGCCGGCCCGCCCCCGCCCCGCCTCTTCTTGGACGCCCCCTCAGAGTTGGGGCCCTTCCAGCGGGGGCCCTTGCCGCGCTTGCCGCCCGCCGACACGGCGCCCGCGGCCGCGAGCGCATCTGCCTCCCCCGCGCTGGCCGGGTGCAAAAACTGGAGCGCCAGGGAAACGTCCACGCCCGGCTCGCCCTCGCCGCCCAGGCGGCGGCCCAGGGCAGCGCCCAGGGGGCCGACCAGGGCGAGGCGGAGGGCGTCCTTGACGTCGACCACGGCCCGCGGGCGGTAGTGGTGGCGGGGCGGGAGGTGAGGCGTGGCGGGGGGCGTGGTGGACAGGGCTGCCGCCGCTCCTCCCTCCAGGTCGCCGCAGTCGCCTTCCACGCCGCCGCTGTCCCACAAGCCCGCCGCTCGCAGGGCCTCCACCGCGCACACCTGCCGCACCGCCGCGGCCGCGGGGTAGAGGATCTGCAGGGCGGACGCCCCGCACGCGTGCCCCTCCGCCCGGAAGGCGGCGGCCAGGGTGGCCGGGTGGCCAGAGGCGGCCGCCCGCCACGTCCCCGCCCCGGAGTCCAGGGCGGCGGCGGCGTCCATGAGGGGAGGTGGCAAGGGCGGGGTCGGGGCGTCCAGGGACTGGAGGACGCCCACGCAGACTGAGCAGGGCGGGTCAAAGGCAGCAGGGGGTGGGGGAGTGACGGCTGGGCGTGCCGTTGCCTCGCCGCATGCGTCGCCGCAGGCGTCGTCGCCCGAGGGAGCGGGCGCCTCGCCGTGGGCCGGCCCTGGTCCTGTGCCCGCGAGCGGATTGCCATGATCGCCCTCGCTGGGCGCGGCCACACCCCCATCAGCAGGCCCGGCCGCCGCCCCTGCATCCTTTTTCAGCTCGGCTAGCAGCGCGGCCGCCCGCGGCGCGGTTTGCTCGTACGGCAGAGCCTCGCGCACGCCCGCGAAGCGCAGGCAGCACCTTGGGCAGGCACCGTACGACAGGAGCGCGATGGTGAGCGGGACGGCGTGCGACGCTCGGAGCACGGCCGCCAGGGAGGACGGCGGGGGCGTGGGCGGGAGGGGGACGGCCGCGGGGGCGGCGTACCCGGGCGGCGCGTAAGGTGGCGGCGTGGCGGCGGTTGGCGTCGGTGGCGACGCGCCGGATGGGGCTGCTTCTGTTTGATCAGGGGCGGATGTGGTGGTCGTCATGACGGTCGGCGCGGGGGGGGTATGTGGACGGCCCGCGACGCGGCCGGGTTTTTGACGAGGGGAGTGTGAAAAAGGTTGGTGGTCACACTCTCGCTTTTGGCAAACGGGCGAGCGGCGCTTTGCTCCTCCCGCACGCACCTAGCGTCGCGCCGGAGACCACACACCCGCGCACGCACACGTCCACTGCACCATGGCCCCTAAGCGCGAGCCGGGCGGTGAGTCGAAGGCGGCCTGCGCGTGAGAGGCCCTTTCGGTCTGGTGCTCGGCGCCCACCCCATTGCTTTCTCACGTTCCCTCTCATCTCTCCCACCCTCTGCAGCCCCCGCACCCAGCAAGCTGAAGATCAAACTCACCGGCAAGCGAGCAGCCTCGACCGGCGGCGGTTCGGCGGGCGGGTCCGAGGTATGAGAGAGTAGGACGCGCCTCTTTTGTTTTTCTTGCACTCTCGTCTCTCTGAACCTCATCATCATGCCTCCACCCTTCGTCTCTCCTCTCTCCGTCTCTCCTCAGTCCGCCCGCGGCACCTCCCCCTCCCCCTCCGGCCGCACCACCACCTCCACACGCCCCCGCCGCGCCGCCACCGCCTCCACTCGCGCCCCCGCGTCCACCTCCCCTGCCGCCATGTCCGAGGACGCCGACCTGGAGGAACGCATGAGCGACGGGTCGGGCGAGCTCACTATGGCCTGCGGCCGCCGGTCGGCGTCCCCGGCCACGGGCGGCGGCGGCGGCGGCGGCGGCGGCATGGCCGGCGCCAAGGACTTCACGTCCTTGCCTCTGAAACCCGACCACGCCGCCCGCCCGCTCTGGGTGTGCCCGGACGGCCGCATCATCCTGGAGACCTTCTCCCCAGCCTACCGGGCGGCCACCGATTTCCTGGTCGCCGTCGCCGAGCCCGTCTGCCGCCCCGCCACGCTCCACGAGTACATGCTCACCCCGCATTCGCTATACGCAGCGGTGAGTGTGGGCCTGGACGCGGGGACGGTGGCGGCCGTGCTGGACCGGCTGTGCAAGACCGCGCTCCCTCCCGCGGTCGGCGCGTTTATTGCCGCCTGCACCGGCAATTTCGGCAAAGTCAAGCTCGTCCTCAAGCAAGGCCGATTCTGGGTGGAGTCCCCACATCCGGCTATCCTGCGGGAGTTGCTGGACGATGCGGTGATTGCTGACGCTCGCGTGGTCCGGGAGGAGGACGGGAATGGAAACGGAAACGGTGGTGGTGGTGGCGGTGGCGGCGGCGGCGCGCAGCCAGCGGGCGGCTTCGCCTTGATCACGGACGCCCCCGCCGACGTCGCCGGCCCGGCCATCGCGGCGGACGTGGTGCAAGCCATGGACGAGGCGGCGGCAGCGGATGCGGCGGCGACCAAGGCGGACGGCGGGGACGCCCCGCCCCCTCCTCCCCGCCCGCCCGCCCTGCTGCCGGCGACCTCCCACCCCGCGCCGCCCCCGCCCCGCGACCTTGTCGCCTTCGAGATCGACCCGGCCAAGGTCGAGCACGTCAAGGCGCGCTGCCTCCCCGGCGGGCTGAACTACCCCATGCTGGAGGAGTACGACTTCCGGGCGGACACCGCCAACCCGGACCTAGAGGTCGCGCTCCGCCCGGGCGTCCAGCACCGGCCGTACCAGGACAAGGCGATGGACAAGATGTTTGGCAACGGGCGCGCCCGGTCCGGCGTCATCGTCCTGCCGTGCGGGGCGGGCAAGTCCCTGGTCGGCATCACGGCGGCCGCCCGGGTGCGCAAGTCGGTGCTGGTGCTGGTGACGAACAACGTGTCGGTCGACCAGTGGAAGCACCAGGTGAGGGGAGGGCTAGAGCAAAAAACATGGGGGAGATGGGGGATGGGGGATGTGGCCGCGGGGGGGGGGGGGGGGGGGGGGGGGGGGGGGGGGGGGGGGGGGGGGGGGGGGGGGGGGGGGGGGGGCGGGGGGCGGG
>Ga0315283_10001466_pt1 | contig 19052 bp, 12 predicted proteins | sample YL17G09_0_MG_FD_204541 | JGI IMG/M metagenome (GOLD analysis project Ga0315283, IMG submission 204541) | Sediment microbial communities from Yellowstone Lake, YNP, Wyoming, USA - YL17G09_0 | ecosystem: Environmental > Aquatic > Freshwater > Lake > Sediment | place: USA: Wyoming | collected... | reverse complement strand
ATGAACCTCTCCAAGACCATCGGCTTCATCGGGGCGGGCCAGATGGCCGAAGCGCTGGCCCGCGGGTTTGCGGCCCGCGGCATCGCGACCCCGGCCCAGATGTGGGCGACCGACCCGGTCGCCGCCCGGCGGGACGTCTTTGCCGACTTTGGGGCGACGGCTGTGGAGACGAATGTCGAGGTGTGAGGAGGGAGGTGACGAGGTGACGGCGAAAGGGCCGACGGGACGGCGGCGGCCAGCGCGGCAAATGCGTTTCATCCTCATCCGCTCTCTCTCCCGCCCTGCCGATCCCAAGGTCGCCCAAAACGCGGACGTCATCTTCATCGCGGTCAAGCCCCAGTACGTGGACACCGTCCTGCGGGAGGTGGGGCCGTACCTGAGCAAGGCTACGGTCGTCGTCTCCATCGCGGCGGGCGTCCCGCTCGCCGCCCTGGCGGCCGCAGCTGGCCCGGCCACCCGCCTCGTCCGGGTCATGCCCAACACGCCCTGCCTAGTCGGCGAGACCGCGGCCGCCATGTGCCTGGGCGGCGCCGCCGACGAGGGCGACGCCGAATTGGTGCGCGCCCTGTTTGCAGCGGTGGGCGTGGTGCACCGGGTGGACGAACGCCTGCTGAGCGCGGTGACAGGGCTGAGCGGGTCGGGGCCGGCCTACGGCTTCCTGGCCATCGAGGCCCTCGCCGACGGCGGCGTCCGGGCGGGCCTGCCCCGCGACATTGCGACCCAGCTGGCCGCCCAGACCCTGCTGGGCGCGGCCCGCATGGTCCTGGAGACGGGCAAGCACCCAGGGGCGTTGAAGGACATGGTGACCTCGCCCGCGGGCACGACCATCGCGGGCGTCGCGGCCCTGGAGAAGGGCGGCTTCCGGGCGGCGCTGATGGATGCGGTGGCGGCGGCGACGAAGCGGGCGGACGAGCTGAGCGCGGCGGCGTTGTAAAACCAAAAAATGGATTGTTGGAGAGAGGAGCGAGCCACTGGAGTTGATCACACGGCGCCCCGCGACCGGGCTGTCTCTGCTCGCGTCTCCACGCTGCGTCTCCACTGCGTGCGCGCGCGCTTGGCCCTTCCCACGTCGCGGACTGACCCCCTCAAATCGATAGACACACACCCGCCTACCATTCAGGTGAAACGAGACCGTGCACGCCGTGCACGGGGTGGCGGCCCGCACGCACACTTGTGAAGCAGCGGCGGGCGCCGTCAGTTTTTCTGTTTTTCGAAGACGGCGGGCATGCTTCCTCCTCCCCCTCCAGCGGAGCGCTCCATCCCCTCCACCGCCCCTCTCTGCCCGGAGAGAGTGCGCCCAAATGACCTTCTGGCCAGGCCAGCCGGGCGTGCCCCGGGCTGGCTCGCCCCCGAACGGCACCCGTTCAGGTGGCGCAACCGACGCGCCCCATGCCGCTTCACTTGTTGCCAACCCGACCTCCTCTCACGCCCCCCCCCCCCCCCCACACAGACCATGCCGCCCCACGCCTCCGCCCACCCCGAGGACGCCGCCCTCATCATCCTCAACGGTGACCACGTCCAGATCGTTGGCTCCGACGGGGTGGCCCGCGCCCTGGCCGGCTCCCTGCCGCCCGGCCTGGGCTGGCCGGGAGGCACGATTGCCCTGGCCCCAGCTGACGCGCTCGCGTTGGGGGGCGTCGCGGGTCCGGCCCTGCCTTACCCTCCACCCTCCTCCTCCTCCCCCCCTCATCACCCGGGCGCGGTCTTACGGGCGGACGGCGGGGTCGCCTTCGCCCTGTACCTGGCCATCGGCTTTGCCTCCACTCTCGCCTGCATCGCGACGCTGGTGGGCGCGTTTTACGTCGCGCGCGCGCTGGCCGCCCGCACCGCCGCGGACGCGGCCGCCGCCGCTGCGGCCGCGGCCCGAGACGAGGAGGAGGGCGGGCGGCCGCCCCCCAAGCCCACGGTCGTCGTCGTCCACCCGGGAGGGGCGGCGGTCGGGGTCGGGGTGGAGGAGTGCGTCAGCAGTGCCACTGGGGTGGCGGTGGATGGGGAGGAGGAGGCTGCGCCGCCCAAGCGCTCGCCTGGCAAGGGCGACCGCTTCTGCCCCGGCCTGCCGACCACCAAACCCGCCGCGGCCAGCCCGGCGTCGCTGGCCGTCGCGGCCCTGCCCTGCGACGACGGCGGCCTGCCTGGTGGCCCCCCCCCTCCCGCCGACCCTGCCCTCATCCCGGCCCGCCGCGCCCGCCCACACTCGCCCGCCGCGGCCGCGGTGGCGGCCGTCACGGCGGCCGTCTCCGCGGCGGCGTCGGCTGCGGCTGCGGCGGCGGGCGTGGGTGGTGGGGAGGGTGGCGGCGGCGGCCAAGCACCACCCAACCCACCGGCCGACCACGGCTTCCTGCGCCGCCTGCGCGGCCTAATGCTGGCCCGAGCGCCCTCGCCGCCGCCGCCAGCGGGCGAGCCCTGAAGAATGAAATGAAACCAGCACTGCTTTGCTAGAAAGAAGAGGAGAGAGGAGTGGGGTGTGGGCGTGCCTTGCACGTTCCCGTTAAGGAAGAAGAACACTGGTGTGATGATGCCTTGATCCTTTGATCCAGACTCTGTTCTTGTCCTCTCCGTCCGTTTTTTGCACACCCACGCGCCCATAAAGCACACACACACACACGCACACGCCCCACATAAAGAATTGACATCCTCATTCATCTCTCATCACCTCCAAAAAGAATAAGTGCCGGGGATCAAAGCCAAAAAAAAGAATGCCCACCACCCGCTCGCTCTCCATCCTCTCTCCATTGACTCCTCATCATTTCTTGCCACCGGACGCCCCGCCCGACCCCCGCCGCACGCCCGCCAGCGGGTTCTTGCGGATCCGGACGGAGACGGGCGTCACCTCCACCAGCTCATCCTCCTCGATGTACTCGAGCGAGTCGTCCAGGCCCATCTCCAGGGGCGGGGTCAGGGGCGCCTTGTTGTCCGCGCCCGCCGACCGGATGTTGGTCGCTGCCTTGCGCTTGCACACGTTGACCTTGAGGTCGCCCGACCGCTGGTGGATGCCGACGACCTGGCCCTCGTACACGGCCTCACCGGGACCCACGCACAGGCGCCCACGCTGCTGCGCAGATTCCACCGCGTACGCGGTGACGTCGCCCGCCTCGTGCGCGATCAGCGACCCCAGGTCGCGCGTGCAGATGTCGCCCGCCCACGGCCCGTACTCCTTGAAGATAGTGTTCAGGATCGCCGTCCCCTTGGTCGCGGTCAGCATGGCATTGCGCAGGCCCAGCAGGCCCCGGGTCGGGATCTTGTACGTGACCCGCGAGCCGGACCCGTCCGGGTTGGACACCATGTCGGCCATCATGCCCTTGCGAGAACCCAACAGGTCAACGACAGGCCCGACGTGCTCCTCCGGCACTTCGACGATCGCCTCCTCGAACGGCTCCAGCAGCTTGCCATTGTCGCGCCCGCCCTCGCGGCGGGTGATGACCCGGGGCGGGCCGACCTGGAACTCATAACCCTCCCGCCGCATCTGTTCAATGAGGATGGAGATGTGGAGGGCGCCCCGGCCGGACACAACGAACTGGTCGGCGCTCTCGCCCGGTTCCACCCGCAGGGCCAGGTTGCGCTCCAGCTCGCGCTCCAGGCGGTCCTTAATGTTGCGGGAGGTGACGAACTTGCCCTCCTTGCCCGCAAAGGGCGAGGTGTTGACGGAGAAGGTCATGCGGACGGTCGGCTCCTCCACCGCGATGGTGGGCAAGGGGTCGATGGCGTCCGTCGCGCACACGGTCTCACCGATGGACACGTCGCCCAGGCCCGTGAATGCTGCGATATCGCCCGCCCGCACGGTTTCCACGGCGGCCCGCGCAAAGTTGTCGTAAACAAAGCATTCCGCGATTTTCCCCGTGCGAGGGTCGTTGCCAGGCGTGCAGATGGCGACGGTGGACCCACGGGTCAGCGTGCCCGCGGTGACCCGGCCGATGGCGATGCGGCCCTTGTGCTCGTCATAGTCCAGGTTGGTGACCAGGACCTGGAGGGGCGCGCCCGGGCGGACGGCGGGCGGGGCGACCGTGGCGATGATGGACTCAAAGAGCGGGGTCAGGTCGGCGGCCAGCTTGTCCGGGGCCGGGCCCGCCACGCCCGCCGCGCCGGACGCGAAGACGACGGGGAAGTCGCACTGGGTGTCCGTCGCGCCCAGCTCGCAAAAAAGGTCAAAGGTGGCGTCCACCACCCAGTCCGGGCGGGAGGCCGGGCGGTCGACCTTGTTGACGACGACGACGACCGTCTTGTTGAGGGCCAGGGCCTTGCGCAGCACGAACCGGGTCTGGGGCATGGGGCCCTCGACGGCGTCGACGAGGAGGAGCACGCCGTCGCACATGTTGAGGACGCGCTCGACCTCGCCCCCGAAGTCGGCGTGCCCGGGCGTGTCGATGATGTTGATCTTGGTCTCACCCCACGTGACCGCCGTGTTTTTGGACAGGATGGTGATGCCCCGCTCCCGCTCCAGGGCGCCAGAGTCCATGACCCGCTCCTCCACGACCTGGCCCACCCGGAACACGTTGGCCTGGCGCAGCATCGCGTCAACCAGGGTGGTCTTGCCGTGGTCAACGTGCGCGATGATGGCGATGTTCCGGATCGGGAGGTTGGTGGCCGCGCCGCCGCCCGGGGTGGCCGCCGCGGGGGGGTCTGCGATGATGAGGGGAGGGAGGGAGGGAGGGAAGTGTGTGTGAGAGAGAGAGGGTTGGTCCGTCTTGGGCGCGCGCGGGCAAGAGAGAGAGATAGCAGAGAGTAGAGAGCGGGGCGCACGGGACCAGGGGGGGGTGATGATGAGAGGGTTGAGAGAGAAGAGCGGGCCCGCGACAGCCACGCGCTGGGGCCTCAGGCGGGCGCGAACGAAAACTGATTGGGGCCCCACCCTCCCGCCTCCACACACTCACCAGCCACTGCCGCCGCCTGGGTGACGGTGGTGCGGGCCAGGCGGGCCAGGGCCGCAAAGCGCGGGGTGTGTAAGCCTGTGCACATGAGGGGTGGGAGGGCGGCGTTAGAGAGAGAGAGAGAGAGAGAGAGAGCAAGACGCGTCGGCCCACCCGACGCAAATTCCGAGAAAAAAATCGGAACTCTTCCCACTTGCACGCCGCCATGGGAGCGTGCGAGGGCCCGATCCGCCACTCTATCCCCTTTTCGAGCATCCAGGCTACGTCACATTGCAACGACCCGGCGTGTGGGGCGTCCACCCTCACTGAACCTCCATCCCGATAACGTGTTTTAACTCACCGGCGGCAGCAGCGCCCGCCCGCGCCGCCGAAACGGCGGCCGGCCGGGGAATTACCGCGCCCGCCCGGCCGGCGGTGGCGCTGGACGCCCGGGCCGTCGCTCCGCCAGCACGAGACATCGTCATGGACATGACGCGGTGTAGGTAGGATAGGGTGCGGCGAATGGTTGAGGGGTGATGCGGGGTGGGGGAGTGTCTCGGACGTAGAGGTGCAAGAAAACCGAGTGAGGTGGTGGGGCGAAGAGAGCACGTTTAGCGAGCAACATTGCACTTCTCTCTCTCTCGCAGCGCCGTGTGTGTGCGTGTGTGTGTGCGTAAGCAGGTACCGCCTCACACCGCAGCACATCCCTCCCCTTCATTCAAAATGGCCCTCGACGGGATGATCAGTCGGTCGCCCAAGGTGGGTGCGAGGAGAGAGGTGGGAGGCACGCCCCCCCGCTTCTTCAACCTTTCCGCTCTCTCCCCTTGCGGGAGGCCGCCGGCAGCCCCCGTCCGCGCCCTCCGCCGACCTCACCCCAACGCCCATCCCCTCCACTCAATCACCATCAGAACCTCGCCGCCTGGGGCACCGCTGGCGTGGCAGCCTACTTTCTGTGGGTCCGCCCCGAACAGGAGAGGGAGAGGGCAGCGCGGGCGGCTCGGGCGGCAAAGGAAGTAGCAAGCCTGGGTGACGGAGTGGACCGGGTCCGACCCGTGCCAGACCCCCAAATTGGAGGGACGCGGACGACGGGGGGGTGAGAGTGAGTTGAGAATGGGGGGCTGTTCTACCTAGAGAGAGAGGGGTTTTGCAACCTCTTGCCCGGGGCGTCTCATTTCACATCATTTTGTCCAGGGCACGTCGGCAGGCCAGGCAAACACTCTCTATCGCTTTCGGCGTGTTTACGCGCTCTTTCCCCGCGCCTCCACACAGGCCCGCCACTCACCGCCCTCCTCCACTCGCCCCATGGCCAGCGCCTAAATCCCCCTCCCGCCTGGCGTGGCGTGTGTGTTGACTGAGAGGCACGTGTAGGGGCCCGATTTCAAAGCGCCGTGCTTCGCTTGCATTCGCTCGCTCGCCCGCGCTCGTGCTGTGCCCGCTTTCCTCCCACCAACCCTCTCTGGTTGGGGAACGCGCGTGCGTTTCCAAGTCGCCACCCTCTCAATCCCAACCAACAAACCATGGGCGGCCGCGGCGGCCATGTTCCCATCGATCGGGAGGACGGCTACGGCTTTGCCGACTACATGGCCGCCAAGATCGCCAAGCTAGGCGACCAGATGGGCGCGCACGCCGAGCACCTCCGGGCAGCCGCAGCAGCCGCAACCGTTGACGCGCCATCCACCTCCACCTCCTCCTCCCTGTTCGCCGGCATCACCATCCACGTCAACGGCCACACGTACCCGCCCCACGCGGCCCTGCGTGACCTGATGGCCGTTCACGGCGGCGGCTTTGAGAATTATTATTCCCGGGCGGCCGTCACCCACATTGTTTGCGCCAACCTGCCCGACGGCAAGGTGCGGGCCGCGCTGGCGGCGGGCAGGCAGCAGGGCGGCGGCCCGCCCATCGTGCGCCCGGAGTGGGTGAGCGCATGCGTGCGGGAAGGGCGGTTGTTGCCGGTCGGCCCTTTTTTGTTGGTCAGGCCGGGGCCCGGACCGGGGCAGCGCGCGCTGGTGCCGCAGCCGCCTGGGCCGCCTTTGGACCGGCCAGCAGCGGGTCCAGGGCCAACCGCTATCGCTTCTGGTGGCTCGTGCTGGGATGGTGGTGGTGGTGGTGGTGGTGGTGGCGGTGGTGCCGCCACCGTTGCACCACCGCCAACCACGTCCCCTGCCCACGCCCGGGCAGCCGTCGCCGCGGCCACCGCCCGTGCTGGCTGCGCGGCGACCAAGGGCCCGCCCCGCTCCTCCGCGGCCGACCCGACGGGCTTCATCTCCTCCTTCCACGCCGCCTCACGCCTCCACTTCATCGGGGCGTGGCGTGCCCGGGCGGAAGCGGTGATTGCCGCCGCCACGACCGCCGCCACGGCCGAGGCCTCCACCAACAGCTCTCCAGGCGGCGGCGCCGCCGCACCCGCGCGCTTCCACCCCGCCCCGGGCGCGCCCCGCACCGTCATCCACCTGGACATGGACGCCTTCTTCGCCGCCGTAGCCGTGGCCGGCAACCCGGCCTACGCGGGCGCTCCCCTCGCCGTCTGCCACTCCAACGCGACGGCCGGATCGGGCGAGGTGGCGTGCGCATCGTATGAGGCCCGCGCGTTTGGTGTGCGCGCGGGCCAGTTCATCGCGACCGCCAAAGCCGCCTGCCCGGGCTTGGTGGTCGTGCCCTACGATTTCCCGGCCTATGAGGCCGCCTCGGTCGCCCTGTACACCGCCCTCTTGTCGGAGGCGACGTCCGTCCAGCCCCTTTCCGTGGATGAGGCGTTCATCGACGCGTCGGGCCACCCAGACCCGGCTGGGTGGGCTGAACGGCTGCGGGCGCGGGTGCAGCGTGCGACGGGCGGCTGCTCAGCCAGCGCGGGCGTGGGGCCGTCCCTTCTGCTGGCGCGTCTGGCGACCAAGACCGCCAAGCCAGCGGGCCAGGCCGTCGTCAGCGCGGCCGACGCGGACGCGCTCCTGTTGGGCCTGCCCATCGACGCGCTGCCGGGCGTCGGCTGGGCGGCGGCCGCCCGCCTCAGCGCGGCCGGCATCACCACCGTTGCGGCCGCCCGGGCCGCGGGGAAGGCAGCCCTCGTCGCCGCCTTGGGCGGCCCCGGCTTGGGCGCCGCAGCCTGGGAGGCTGCCCACGGCCGGGACGACCGGCCGGTCGTGCCGGGGCTGGCAAGGCGGCGCACGATCGGCGCGGAATGCAATTGGGGCGTCCGGCCGGGCGATGGCAAGGACGCGGAAATACTGGTGGAGCAGCTCGCGGCCTCCCTCGCGGCTCGCCTGGCCGAAGCGGGCGCCAAGGCGGCCGCCTTGACGCTGAAGCTCAAGGTCAGGCGCCCAGGCGCGGGCGAGCCAATGAAGCACCTGGGCCACGGGATCTGTGACAATGCGGCTCGTTCCGGCGCGCTGGGCGGTGGGCCGACCCGGGAGGCGGGGTTGTTGGCCGCGGCCGGCGTGCGCCTACTGCGCCAGGCCGCGCCTGGTGGTGGTGGGGGCGGTGGTGCCATCCCGCCGCCGGCCTGGGCCCGGGAGTTGCGGGGCGTCGGCCTGGTCGCGTCGCGCCTGGTGATGGATGGCGAGGAGGCCGCGCCGTCGTCCCGCCAGGCGGCCCTGCCCGGCCTGCTCGCGGCGGCCACCGTGGCGGTCGGTAGGGCTCGCCTCTCCCCACCCGCCAAGCGGGCCCGGGTGGAGCAGCAGCAGCAGCCGGTGCAGGCCACGCCACCATGCGAGGGGTGGGTGTTTGAGAGCGCGTCGGATGATGATGATGACGATGACGGTGGTGGTGAGGGAGGCGCGCGCGCGGCCACGACCCCCAGCCCGCAGCAGCCCGCACCTCCTGCTGGCGACGTCCCGCCCGAGTCTCTGTCCCAGATCGATGCGGCCGTCTTCCAGGCCCTGCCCCCGGCCCTGCAGGCGGAGCTGGTGGCGACCCTGCCCCGGTCCCGACGGGCGCTGCAGCAGCAGCAGCACCCAAAGCTGCGCCCGCTGCGCCCGCTGCAACAGCGGCTGGTGGGCGGTCGCCCGCCCCGACCGCGACCTGCGAGTGCCGGCGGCGGCGGCGGCGGCGGCGGCGGCGGTGGCGGCGGCGGCGGCGGGGAGCCTTCCCTGCCCCCCCTGTCCCAGCTGGACCGGGCGGCCCTGGACGCGCTGCCCCTGATGCTCAAGCGCGAGATCGAGGCGGCGTATGGGCTGCGCCCGCTCCCTGCACAGCGGCCATCGCCGCCCAACCACGCCACCCGCCAGCCCAGGCTGACGGGGGTGGGCGGCTTTTTGTCGCCCTCGCCTCGGCGGCGGGCTGGCGCGGCTGGCGCGCTGCTGCCACCCCCACCACCTTCACCCCTCCCCCCACCCCCTCCTCCTCCTCCGGCCGTGCGGGGGGGCGAGGTCGCGGCCGCGGTCGCCCAGGCAGCCGCTGCCTTGAGCGCGGCCTCCATGGACCCTGCTGCCGACCCGTCCTCCGTCTCGTCCGCCGCGGCCGACGCGTTCGCCGCCGCCGCGGCGTGGGCGGTCAAGCGGGCCCGCCTGGATGGTCGGGGCGACCTGGAGGGCGTGGCAGCAGTGGGCCGGGTGCTGGCGCGGGTGGCGGGTGGTGGGGGCGAGGTTGGAAATGCGGCGGCGGTCACATTGCGCGACCTGAAACGCAGGGCGGCCCGAAGGTTGGGCGGGGCGTGGGTGAGGATTTAGGTTGTATGAGGTGGAGCGCTCCCATCCGGCTCGGGGCAAAGGAGGTACGTGCGCAGATGTAGAGATGAGAGATGAGAAAGACAGCCTGACAGCCGACAGACGTGCATTTTGGAGAGCGTTCGCAAATTGAACTCTCTTCTCCAAAAAAAAAATGGCTGCCACCATCAGCCTGCCGCCGCCCTCCGCCCGCCCGCATCGCCCACCCGGCCTGCTGGTGGCCGTGGATGCGGTCGGCCTGGCCGCGGGTGGGGCGGCCGCTGCCGAAGGCGCCCAGCTGGTGGCGACCCGGCTGCTACGGGGCGCCGTGCTGCGAGCCGCGGCTAATGGGAGCACTGCAGCTGCTGCTGGCGCTCTGATGGCCACGCCCTCACAAGCCGCCCAACCCCTCACCGCCAACTGGGGGTGGGCCCTGGTTGGGGGTGGCGGGGGCGTGGTCGCCAAAGCGGCCGCAGGTGCGTGAATTGGGGAGAGAGAGAGACTTTACTTTTGCCGCGGCCTTTTGAAAAAAATGGCCCGCCCGCGGGAGCCGATTGGGGGCCGCCGACAGCTCGCCCGCGGAGGGGCTGTCGCCCCGCCCTCGCCCGCCCGCACCCGCTCAGATGCTAGAATGGGGAGTATTCCAACCAGATCGGGGCACACACTCTCACATCACCCCCTCCCACCTCTCTCTCGAACCATTGCAGGCACCAAGCGCAAGCGCGCCCCGGGAGACGGCGGGCGCACGCGCGCGTCGGTCTCCTCCTTTTCCGCCCTGGCCGTCGCCGTCAGCGGGGCTGCCTCGTCGGCCGACCTGGTCGGATCGCAGGCAGGACTGGCTCTTAGCACAGCCGAGGGCGCTGGGCGGCTGGCGAGCGGCCTAGCGGATGCAGTCACGACTTTTGCGGGCGGCTCTGGTGGCCGGCCCCCGCCGCTGGCGCCCGACGAAAACGATGCGGGCGCGGGCAATGGGGTGGGCGGCGGGCAGCCGGCCCACGGCATCGCGCCCACGCGTCCGGGTGATGTGATCGTGCTGGTCGGTCCCTTGAGCAGCGGGGCTGCTGGCGACCCGGCTGACGCCCGGGCCTCTGCCGCCACCGCCCTCGCCCGGGCGGGCTTCCCAGCTGTCGCCGGCGGTGCCCGCCTGGTCTGGATCGACACCTCTGACGCCAGCGCCCCGCCCTCCACCTCCGACCGCCTGACATCCCTGCTGTCCTCTTGCGGCGGCGGTTGCGTCATGCCCATCTCCCTGCTGGCCTCCCCACCCGACACGCTTTCCATGGACGGCGCCCTGGGCGCCGTGTTTGGGTGCGGAGGGTCCGTCCTTAGCGTCGGGGCGGCCGCGCTCGGAGGGGGGTGTCATGCGCACGGCAGCAGTGCTGGCCTGTGGGGCGCCCCGGCGGCGGGGTCCACCGCTCCCCTGGCGTCCACTCTGACGGCCGCATTGCGGGACCTCATCGCGGTGGCGGCGACCACTGCTGCTGCCGCCGCTGCTGCCGCCGCTGCTGCCGCCGCTGAGGCCGCCGGGGAGGCCGCGGGCGGCCGCGCCGCCCCTCACCTCAACGGCCACACCCCGACCTCCTCCGCGCCCGTCACCTCTGCCGCCATCTACCCGCCGATCAAAGCGGGGACGGGCAGCATGGCGGGCGGCGGCACATCCTCGGGCGCGATCGCGGGCCTGTCCGCCAAGCGCCGGCGGCGGGGCCCAGTCACGGGCGGGTCCGCCCCCGACCGGGCGGCGGCCGCCGCTGCCGCCGCCCGGGCGGCCCGCCGGGCGGCGGGCATGGGCGCCGCGCCCCTAGACCGGCGGCGGGCCATTATTGCCCGGGCCGCGTCGGGAGCGCTGACGACGAGTGGTGGGAATGGAGGGGGCAGCCTGGGCGCGCCGCCCCCACCCCATGGTGAGGCCGGGTCTGCCGGCACCGCCCCAGCGGGGGGCTCGCCTCCACCCACTGCTGCCGCCGCTGCGCCGTCCGGAGGCTGCAGGAACCACCCAGCCGCTGCGCGCCCGCCCTCGGACGACCCGGCCGTCGCGGCAGCGACCCTGGCTTCCGCGGCGGCCGCCCGGGACGCGGCCCTCGCGGCCTGGACCGCTCCCGGCGCCGCCACGCTCTCCCTGGACGCGGTCGCCGAGGAAGCCCGCCGCATTGTGGTCTCCGCCCGAGATGCGTTAGTCAAATGCACGGCCCGGTCATTGCGGGCGGGCGCGGTCAGCGTGGCGGGCGCGGCCGCGGCGGAGGGCCCGGGCGAGGAAGGCGGGGGCCCGCTCGACTCGCTGCCCGCCACGGCGGCCGACGTCGCGGCCGCCCTCCTCGCCTGTGTCTGCCGGTCCTCCTCTGACGTTCGCCGCGCGCACGGGACGAGCGACGACGCGACGGCGGGCCGCCGGGCGGACGCGGCCCTGGCCCTGCTGCTCCGCCTGGAAGTGGCGGCCCGTGCGCCGCCCACCCTCCCTGTCCCGCCCACCGCCCGGGGCGCCCCCGCCCCGCGCCCTCTCCCCTGCCGCGCCCGGGCGGCGGCCCCCCGGGATGCGGGCGCCCTCTTCCACCTGCTCATGCCGGACCTATACTTCTTCCCAGGCGACGACGACCGCGCCTTCTTCGCCCGGGTCCTGCGCCCGCGCTTCCGGCGGGCCCTGCCGGACGCGGTCGCCGCGCTGGCGGACGCGTGCGGCGAGGATGAGGCCCTGGCCTGTGCGCCCGGCGGCGGGGTCGGCGAGACGGGCGAGGTCGAGCCGGGCGCCGAAGGCGGCGGCGGCAGCGACGCGGCGCCGTCGGGCGCTGCTCCCGCGCCTGCACCCGCGCCCGCGGCCTCCCCGGGCGGCCCGGCCTCTTCTGCCTCCGGGCAGTCTGGCACCAGCGGGCGCCGGTCCAGCCGGGCGGCCGGGAACGCGGCCGCCGTCGCAGTCGGGGCCGGCCTGGAGGCGGCCGCGGCTGCTGCTGCTGCTGCCCAGCGCGGCGGCAACGCGGCCGTCGCCCCTCGCCCGCCCGCCCGGGGCACTGCCGCCGGCGCCCGGCGCCTGTCCCTGGGCCGCCTGCTCAGGCGCCAGGACCAGGCGGGTGGTGGCGGTGGTGCCGCGCCCGCCCCCGCTGCAGGCCAGGGCCGCCACCGCTTGGCCGGGCCCACACGGCCCGGCCAAGCCGGTGGTGGTGGGGGCGACCGGGGCGCCGTCCCGGACACCCCACCCGACTCGCACGGGCCTGTGGGCGTGCTGCCGGCCGGGTCTGACGGTGTCTCTCCCCCTCAAAAGCTGACCCCGCAGTCCCGCCGCAAGCCGACGCCGACCAAGGAGGGTGGCGGGGCTGGCGCCCACAAGGACGAGGAGGTGGACGACGATGACGGTCGGTGCGTGGGTGGGGATGGGCCCTCGCCCACGGCGGTCGTGCCGGGCACCATGGGCCGCCCTGGCGCGGGAGTGGCTGCTGCTGCCCCCACGGCGGGCGCTGCCCCCCCTCCCAAACTCCGCCCGCGCGCGCTCCTCTTTGACGGGGCGGGCCCTGGTGGCCGGGCGGAAGCCGCCGAGGCTGCCCAGGCCGCCGCGTGCCCCGAGCCCTCCGCCTCCCAGGCCACCAGCGATCTGGTCACCCGGGGCGCGGGTGGTGGTGGTGATGGCGGCCGCCGCCGGACTGAGGACGGCGGCTACTGTGAGCCCGGGGATGATGAGGCGGAGGGCGGGCTGGCGGGCGGCGCCAACCACAACTGGCTCACCTCCCAGCGGCCGGCGGGGGCGCCCCTGCCCCCTGTTGTTGCGCGCGCCGCCGCTGTGGCTGCTGGCCTGAACCGGGCCCCAAGCGCCACTGTGGTGACTGCGCGGGCGAATGGTGGCGGCCTGGACGCGCTGGACGCCCTGCTGGCGGACGGGGGTGGGGTGGACGCGGCGGCCGCGCCGCCACTCCCACGCCGGCCGACCACCGTTGCTGCTCCCACCTTGGCCCGGCGGGCGAGCGCGCCCGTGGAGCTGCCGGCCTTAGCGGCTGCTGCTGCTCCCGCCGCACCGCCCCGCAAGGCCCGCATCGCACCCGCGGCCCGGCCCGTGGCGGTGGCGACGCGCCCCCGCGCCCCCGCGCTGGCGCCCCCCATCGTCTGCTGCATGGAGGAAGAGTTTGTCGTCATCTCGGACGCCGCGCCCGCTGTTGCTGCTGCCCGCCCGGCAGCACCGACCGCGCCGTCTCAGCCCGCCTCCGACGCGCCCAGCAGCCGCATGGCTGCCGCGTCGCCGGCTTCCCGGGCGACGCCGACTTCGCTGGCCACGGGCGGCACCGCGCCGGGCGGGACCGCCGCCCGAGCGGCCCTGGTCGAGCCGTCGCCCGCGTCCACGGCGGGTGGGGTACCCGCCCGCCCGCGCCCGCCCACCGTTGCGGTCCCGGCCCCGCACAAGGCCCGGGCGGCGGTGGCGGCGTCGGCGCAGCAGCAGCAGCCAAAGCCGCCCGTCGCGCGCAGCCTCCTGCTCGGGGCGGGTGGCCGGCCGGACCCGCCACCGGCTGGCCGGCCGGCCGGGGCTCCGTCTCCAGCGCCTGCAGCTCGTGTGGCTGCCTCGCCCCGCCCGCCCCGCCCGCCTAGTGTTGCTACTACTGGAGGGCGGGGCGCGTCGGCCTCGCCCGCGGCCGGCACGGCCCGGCCGCCCTCAGGCCGCCCGCCCCTCCCGCCGTCGGCTCAAAAGGTCGCCCGCGCCGCCGGTCCCCCCGCCTGCAGCCCGTCTGGGGCGACGCCGCCGCCGCCACGCCCTGCCCCGATCGTCGCCGCCTCCACGCCCGCCACCGCGGGCCGCCCCGGGTCGGCCAGCGGCCTGGTCGCCTTCGCCGGCCCCATCCCCCAACCCTTCCCTTCCCTCAAAGCGGTCGTCCTGGTGGTCGTGGCGGGCGGGCCGGGCGGGCGGCGCCCGACTGTGCGCCACTTCCGCATTGTCGGCCCGCCGCGGGCGCCGTCCGCTGGTGGTGGTGGTGGCGGTGTGGGCGGCACGCCGGGCGTCGCCGGCCTGCCCACGCCCTCCCCGGGCGCGATCGCGCTCACTTACAGGGCCCGGGATGTCACGCCCAACCTAGGGGACGCGGACCTGCTGGATTTCGAGGCCCCGGAAGCCAAGGTGGCTGTCACCCTGGATGCAGCCCTGTTTGTTGGCGGGCGTGGGGCGGTCGGGGTGGCCGCCCTGGCGGGCGAGCGGCTGGGCGCCTGGTGCTACCGGGAATGAGATGAATGATGAGAGAGAACCTGTCGTCCTTTCGTTTTTTGGAGAGAGAGGAGTGAAAATAAATGAGAGCGGGTCAACGGAATACACGGAAAGTGTGCGACAGGTAATGAGAGGGAGGAGTGAGAGAAAGAGAGAGAGAGAGAGATTGTGGGCACTCGCGCAATAGAGCGAAGCGTGCGGGCGGGCGCCTCGTGGGTGGTCGTGATCTGCCCCTTCCGCCTTTTTCATTTCACGCCGCGCAAGTTCTTTACATGAGAATCCCAACAGCAGCCACCCGAACGGCGCAGGCCCACACACTCTCGCGGGGCGCGGGAAGAGGAGGACACAGAAAAAGGGCAGTCCCCTCTCGATCCAAACACCCCGCTCACTCATCTCTCTCTCTCACATCAGTCTCAAACTCCACCCCCACTCTCTCTCTCTCATGCTGTCTAAAATGCGCAGGGACGGGGATGGGGGGGGGGGCACACACACGCGCAAGGGGCAGTGCTGTGCCGGGGGGTGTCGTCGAAATCGTCGCCATCGCCCGCCCCCCTTCATGTGTCCTTTCGCACCGCTCTCAAAAAAAATCTTCACGCCCCGACAGGCGCCATGCCGGGCACGATGCGCATCCGGGCCTTCTGCTTTTCCGACGGCAGCTTCACATTCTTGGCCAGGCCCAGGGCGCGCAGGACGGACACGACGCCCCAGGTCATGTCGACCTGCCACCACTCCAGGCCATGGCGCGCCGAAAACTCGAACGCGTGGTGGTTGTTGTGCCACCCCTCCCCAAACGCCAGCAGGCCCACCCACCAGTTGTTGCGGGACAGGTCGCCCGCGTCGTAGGTCTGCTTACCCCAGACGTGGCAGACCGAGTTGACGAACCAGGTGACGTGGTAGACCCAGCAGACGCGGAGGGCGCCGCCCCAGACGACGGCGGGCAGGCCGCCCAGGGCAAAGATGAGCGCAAACTGGGCGGCCACGTGCCAGGGGTAGGTCCGGGTGATCCAGGTGTAGAAGGGCTGGGTGTCCATGTCGCCCGTGTTGCCGCGGGCGCCGACGCGGACCATGGTGGCGTCGTGGTCGAGCAGCCAGCCCGCGTGCGACCACCAAAACCCTTCGTAGGGCGAGTGCGGGTCGAGCGGGGTGTCGCAGTGCAGGTGGTGGAAGCGGTGGGAGGACACCCACTCGATGGGGTCGCCCTGGACAGCCAGGACGCCGCAGTAGGCGAGCGCGTACTCCAGCCATTTCGGGGTGGCGAAGGCCCGGTGGGAGAGCTGGCGGTGGAAGGAGAGCGTGATGCCGAGGCAGCCTGGGAAAGGACATGGAAAAAAAAATGGGGATCAGGTGAGACGTTTTTGTTCGTGTGCGGCGGCGTCTTGCTCTCTCGTCCTCTTCCTCTCCTCTCTCCTCTCTCACCCGCTTACCGGTCACAAAGTAGGTCGCAAAGAACAGGCCGACCATCTTCCAGGAAAAGGTCAGCGGCGCTAGGAGGGCCAGGCCGTGCATGGCAAGCATGAAAGCGACGTAGGTCTTGTCCGTGCTCGCCCACGCCCGCCCCAGCCAGGCCCGGGTTTTGGCGACCGTGAAGACGTCCGACCACGGGACGCGCTTGGCGCCGGGGAGGGTGGCCTGGGCAGCGCGGGATGGCTTCGGGATGGGCTGTTTTGGGTATGTACACGTGCACGGAAGAGGGAGAATCGTGAGTGGTTGAAAAAAAGAGGAAGGCAGCAGCAGGGGGCCGACGCGCTCGGGCGGCCGGTCGCGGCCGGGCGACGGCGCGGCCCTCCCCCAAAGCCGCAATGGCAGGCTTTGGGCACCATCCTCCGCCCGCCCGACCCCGGCAACGGCTTGAGAGGTCATGGCTGCCGCTGGGTCCGGGGTTGCAGCGGGGGCAGAGCCGCCGCGCCCGCCGTGCGCGGAGGCGAGTCAGGGAGGCGCGCCACCACGCACTGCTCGCGGCGGCGCTGATAAAAAAAAACCGACGGCCCCCCCTCCGCGCCGTCTCACACTCACCCGCTTCACGTCCAGGGGCTCGCCCGTCGCCCACAGGCTGTCATACTGTTCCGAATACGACAGGCCGGCCGAGCCGACGGAGGCGGGCGCGTCCCCGCCGACGGGCGTGGCGGAGCCTTCGCTGAAGACCAGGGAGGTGGCCTCGGCCGGCGGGGCGATGGCAGTCGGCGGCGCTGGGCGGCCGCTACGGGGCCGGGCGACCGCGACGGGCGCCACGCTCCCGCGGCGGCCGACAGGGGCACGGCTAGTCATGCCTGGGCGGGTCAGCGTGCCCGGGAGGAGGGCGGGCATGGTGGTGTGGAGAGGGGTTGGGCGGGGGGAAAGGAGTGCTGCGTTGTGTCAAACGCGTTCTGCACCTCTCGACAACGTTCATATTCCTGCCTGTGCTTTCTCTGCCGGCTGAAAACGCTTCCACATACACCGCCGGGGGAGCACCCACCTTCCCTCTCTCTCTTACCCCCGCAAAACAGACACACACACACACACACACACACACACACACACACACACACACACACACACACACACACACAGGCAAAAAAACGCAGCAGCGAGGCACGACCAAACAACCCCACCCCCTCTCTCTATTTTCCATCCATCCATCCTTCTCTCTTTTCAAATCTCGGCCACGTCCTCGAAGTCAAAGTACTCATCCTGGTTCTCCTCGTCCGCAAAGGCGTCGGCCTCGTTGACGCGAACTGTGTGTGAGTAAGAGGCGAGTGGTGCGCGTGTGTGTATGTTGAGAGCCAGAAAATTGAGGGGAGCGCGAAACCTTGAGACCTTCACCTCCACCCCCACCCCCCACATCCCTTTCTCTTTTCTCTCCATTGTCAACTCACTCGACTCGGGCAGTTCGCCGTACGCCTTCAGGGACCGGGCCTCGTCGGCCTGGTACTTCAGGATGACGTCCGCTTTCGCGTCCTGGAACTCGCGCAGGCCGACCAGGACGACGTCGCCCGCGTTGACCCACACTTTTTTACGCATCTTGCCCCGGATGTGGCACAGCCGCTTGATGCCGTCGATGCACTGGGCTTCGAGGCGGCCGTTGCCCAGCATGCGCAGGACTTGGGCGTATTCTGTGGAGGAGGGGCAAGAGAGAGAGATGGGCGTTGTCAGTGCGTGTGTGCCTGGAGAGGGTGGTTGAAGGCCCCGCCCGACGGCCGCCCGAATCGGCCGCCCCGTCTCCTCCTCCTTTACCTTGGCCGTCCTCCTTAAAAATGAGCTCCCGCTTCTCGTCGGACTCGGTCTTGCCTGAGAGAGGGGTGAACGTGTCGGGTTGCGTGAGCGAGGAGGGCTATGGGCGGGCGGGCGGGCGGGCGTCGAGAGAGAAAAAAAGGCCGGCCGTCACAGCGCGCCGCCGCTCTCGATTTGGTTGGAGGGGAGAGATGGGGACAGCCGCGGCGGCCTGGCACTCGCACCTCCACCCCAGCGGGGCTGCACGTGACCCTCAGCACCCCCCTCACCAACTCACCCCGACGCCGGTTCTTGCCGCCCTTGCCCTTGTTCTTAGGCATGGCGCGAAGAAGAGGAGAGAGCTGAGTTGTTTCCTTTTTGCGTGTGGGTGTGGTGACGCGCACTCTGTCTTCACTCTACGAAGTGCTGGCGCGAGCGTTGAGGGACGCTAGGGCAGCAGCAGAGCGGGGTGCGAGGGGTGTGCGTTTGTGCAGGTGCGGAGTCTACATCAACGCAGAAAGAGTTTGTGGCGACGGCAGGCGGCCTCTCAACCCTCCACCCTCCACCTCTCCCTGCACCCCCGCGGCCCAAGCGAGCACCCTCCACCTCTCTCCCTGCACCCCCGCGGCCCAAGCGAGACGGGCACAGCGCCTCCCTTCAGGCGCGCCGTGCTATCGCCCATCCATATCCTAATCTCCATCCCCTCCCTCGTTCACTGCCCCTTCTTCACCGCCCGCGGCAGCGGCGGCGCGGTCGGGGCCCCTCCTGCGAGGGCCGCCTCCTTGGCGGCCGCCCGGGCCGCCGTCGCAGCAGAGGCCGACCGGTCCAGGGGCGGGGTGGCGATGCCGGACCCGCCCGGGCGGGCGGTGGGGCGGGCGGTGGCGCCAGCCCCCTCGCCTGCTGCGAGCTTGCACACCAGGGCGTGGGTGCGGAGCAGGATGAGCCAGAACGAGAACGCGCAAAAGGCGATCCAGGCATTGCGCTCCGCCCGCCACCGTTTGGCGAGGGCGGCAGTCAGGGCGGACGCCCCCGCACCCGCGAAGGTGGGGGCGGCCGCCCGGGCCGCCGCCGCCGCCCGGGCGGCGGACAGGAGGGCCGCCCCCGAGGCGGCGACCATGGCGTGGGAAAGGCGCACGGCGGACCCCAGGACGGGGAGGCCCAGGGTGGTGGAGGTCAGCCGGAGGACGCCGGCTTGGAAGGACCTGTCGGGCGGGGGTT
>Ga0315283_10001464_pt1 | contig 19077 bp, 20 predicted proteins | sample YL17G09_0_MG_FD_204541 | JGI IMG/M metagenome (GOLD analysis project Ga0315283, IMG submission 204541) | Sediment microbial communities from Yellowstone Lake, YNP, Wyoming, USA - YL17G09_0 | ecosystem: Environmental > Aquatic > Freshwater > Lake > Sediment | place: USA: Wyoming | collected... | reverse complement strand
AGGCTGCGGCAGGCCTGCCGGACGCAAGCGTGATGCAGATCTGGCACGACCGCCTGGCGCCGTCCCACCGCAGCGTTGCGATCCTTGGCGGGATCTGCCTGCGCTTTGCACATTTAAACGCAGCGGAACTGCTGCGACTGGCTGAACGCCTGCGACTGTCCAATCAGGACGGTAAACGCCTAGCCTTCTTCGCCCAAGGAGCCGAGCTGCTTAAGATGTCAGCATTTAAGCAGACCGCAGACCTCCTCGACGTGGTTGACCGGTGTGACCACGCTGGAGGCGCAGATGCATGGACTCAGGTCTATGCGCCGATATGGAGCGCTGATGCTGGACTAAAAGCTGTGACTTTAGCTGTCGACCAAGCCGAGCAAAAGCATGGCCACCTGCGACGGGCTAAGCTGCCGCTGTCGGGGCGCGACTTGAGTAAAGGCCTCGGCATGGCGACCGGACCTGAAATGGGTCACATGCTAGAGGCGCTGAAACGAAGCTACCGCAATGGTGAGTGGCGGAGCGCGGAGGAGGGGTTGGAGGCGGCGAGGGCCCTTCTGGGGAAAGGGGTCTAGGTCCATTATGTGGCCTAGATCCTGATACCATCACGTCTTTTTTAGTTACTGCCTTAATAGTGAACTCGACAAGCGATGGTCTCACCGCTCCACTCACGGTGGTGGTACATCACCAAGCACATCAAATCCTAGTGATCGTGCAGCACGCCCAAGCTCCTGATCATGGGTTAGTATGACTGGAAGGACTCTTTCACGTTCCGCCCATAGGATCGCTGTCGACAGGTGAATGGCGTCAAGAGTTCCCAAAGTGGTTGGAAATGCCTGCTGCGCCCGATTTAGGACCGCACGGGAAAGGCCCACCCGCTCGCAGGATTTTAGGATCTTTGCCAATCCAATCAATCGACGTTCTACTTCCTGATCGTTCAAGCGCGAAGATACCCGCATACGATCAATGGTCCGCCTGCACTCAACTTCTAGCAAATCGCTTACAACGGCTCGCTTGATGTCAGATAGGCGCGTCACCTTATTAGGTTCGCCCAAAAGTAATCTGAGCGCCACGGATGAATCGATGAAAGCTATCATTAAAGGCGTTCCTTGCGTTCCTTCAAGAGCACGGCAACGCTGTCGGTTGGTCCATCAGATACCGGAGGAAACTGCAGGCTGCCAAGAAGCGCGCTGTCTTCAGTAGCTGGCGTTATCACGAGGGTATCAGGAATGTCGTCCGAGTAAGGCACTAACCTTGCAACCGGGGTTGTGCGGTCCAACACAACAATATCCTTGCCACGCTTTACCATAGCCAGATATTTGCCTAGATGTAGTTTCAGCTTGGAAACATTAGCCGAGGGAGATTTGGATTTCATGATCACCTCATGACCAAGAGATGGTCGCTAGGTGATCATAATCGAGTCGCCATCGCTATGCAACCAACCAGAATAAGACACCTCCAGTTACCAGGTATTCACCACTTTTGGGCGTGGCACTTGGACGCAACTCTCAAGGCACGATGCATCATCCACCAATAAATCAGCAAGTGAAGCCACCACCACCCGCACCGGCCCCGGAACCATGGCGCATCTTCCTCGCTTTTCTCCGTATGGGCCTGACGTCTTTCGGCGGCCCAGTGGCCCATTTGGGCTTTTTTCGCGACGAGTTTGTCCGCCGCCGGTCCTGGCTGAGCGAGCATGATTATGCCGATGTGGTCGCCCTTGCGCAGTTCCTGCCTGGGCCCGCCAGCAGCCAAGTGGGAGTCGTCATCGGCCTCTACCGCGGCGGCGGTCTCGGAGCACTAGCAGCATGGCTTGGATTTACCTTGCCGTCGGCTATGGCCTTGGTTCTATTTGGTTTAGGCATGACGCAGATGGGAGTGCCACTCAGTCAAGGCTGGTTACACGGTTTGAAGCTCGTCGCGGTGGCGGTCGTCGCCCAGGCCATCTGGGGGATGGGTAAGAGTTTGTGCCGCAGCGCGGCCACAGCACTGATTGCTGCCGGAGCAGCGGTGGCAGTCTTTTTGCTGCCGACAGCGACTGGGCAAATCACCACGATCATTGCTGGAGCGTGCTTTGGTTATTGGCTATGTCGCAGCGAGCCAACTGTATCTCGTGAAGTCGCCAAGGCGCCGCTCAGCCGCCGGGCGGGAGTCCTGTTGCTAGTTGTCTACGGCTTACTCCTCTTCGGTTTACCGGTGCTTGCTGCTGGTCCAAGTAGCGGCCTGTGGCTATTTGAGCGCTTTTACCGTACCGGCGCGCTGGTTTTTGGCGGTGGTCATGTGGTCCTACCGGTGTTGCAGTCCCAGGTGTTGGCGTCAGGCATCCTCTCAGAAGACCTGTTTCTAGCTGGCTATGGCGTAGCACAAGCCGTTCCGGGACCGTTGTTTAGTTTCGCAGCTTACATCGGCGCGGTTGCTAAGACAGATATGGCTGGGTGGGCGGGCGCGGCGACTTGTTTAGTCGCGATTTTTCTACCAGGGATGCTGCTGATCTGTGGGGTCCTGCCGTTTTGGCAACAGCTGCGTCGCGCGCAGGCGATGCAGGCAGCCCTGAAGGGCATCAATGCCAGCGTCGTCGGCATCCTGACGGCTGCCTTTTGTGGGCCCATTTGGGGGAGCGCGGTGCATGGCATAGCGGATTTCGCCTTTGCCCTAGTCGCATTGGTGCTGCTGCTGTCTGGGCGTGTGCCAACTTGGAGTGTGGTACTGTGCGGGGCGCTGGTGAGATGACTAGTCAACTGAAGCACATGCCAAACCGCTCCCGACCGCTGATTCAGGGCGCCGCATCATCATCAAAGTTGACGGTGAAGCCGTCGCCATCCTCGTCCATCTTGTAGGTTCTTGGCCGATAGACTTCGGTGCTTCTGATGACTTCGTCATGGCTCGTCGAGAGGCGAGGAGCCCCCGTTACGGCCGGAGGCGGCATATACAGAGCGTCGCCGTCGTCCTCGTCGTCATCGACGACGCCACGACCTTGGTCGCCGCGGTTGTGGTTGAAGCCGCGGTAGTAGCTGTCGAGAAAGCGCCTGGCCCGGTCCGGTGCATCGCTGCTGACCTCAGTGGCGGGTTCTGGCAGGGTGTCAGCAAAGTGCAGGGTGATGGCGTTGCCGCCGGCACTGGCGATTTGTACCGAGTGCGCTTGCACGCTTTGCAGGATAAAGCCAAACTCGTTTGGTACTGAGTCGCCGACCGACAGGGTGTAGGTCTTGTTGCTAAGATTGCTGCGGAGCACGGCGATGCCCGTGACCTTGCCAGCAGTGCTAGGTTCACCGGCAATGACGCCAACAACCGACCAGCGGCCCTCGATTTTAATCTCGCTCTGGTCCACCGCCTGGGCTGGCTCGCCACATAAGAAGACCTGAACCAGCAGCAAGGTCGCCAAGGATTTGATCGTAGGAAAACACATAAATGAACCCTCTACTCATTCGAGTCAGTGCCCATACCCTATCGGGTGGTGCAAAGGGTTCATGAGGACAAAACCAAGTCCGGAGCTTGGTTATTTAGCGAATCAAGACTAGATCAGTTTAAAATCCAGCAATCTGTCGCAGCGGCCTCTTGTCCTCAAAGTGGGCCTCCATCGCGCCAAACGGGGTGTCGAAATCGGCCGTTGCCGTCAGCACCGCGTAGGTCTCGCTGGATTTGGTCAGGAGATCATGAAGCACCTTGAGCACACTGTTGCCGTCGACGCTTAGGGGTAGTTTGACCACAACCTGGCCGCCACTTGGTACCGTCACGTGCTGCATCATGGTGCCGCTGGCAATCTGAGAATCAGAGGCGGTGAGTTTATAGCGCAATTTGGCAAAGCTGATATCAAAGTTGTTGGGATTATCGACGCGCAACGACACCAAGAACTCGATCGACGTCATATTCGCCTTGGTCACGGTCAGATCGACCAGGTGAACCTTAGGCTGCTGCACCCCGAGACCGACCAGCTCCTGCAAATAGGTGCAGCCGCCCAGGAAGGCGGCCAAGCAAACCATGACAGCAAACGTTCTAATGTTACGAGTGTTCATGCACGAGATAATAACTCTAGTAGCCGCTCTTGGCCAATCTCCTTTAGGAATCCAGGCAAGCGCGGACCTTGATCGCGGCCGATGAGGCTCTGATAGACGACGGTGAAGAATTCCTTGGGATCGACCTCAGCGGCATGCACGACGCGGTCGTAGATCGCCTGGTTCAGCTCCTTGGGATCGATGCTGTCGAGATCGCTCGCCTTGACCAGGTCGACTAGGTAGCCCAGTGCCTTCGCTTGGGCCGCAGTGACCTCGACCAGCACGGGCTCAGCGTGGAGCGCATAACGGAAGTCATCGGGCGCGTAGTGTTCGAGCCAAGCCGAGGCCCGCCGCGCCCGCGACAGAAAGGAGGCGCGGTCACTCGGTGTCTTGACGTCGGCCAGGTAGTAGCGCTCGAGGGTGCGCTCGGCATCACCGCCACAGATTTGCAGGCGGTTGGTCAACACGCGAAACGGCGGCCGGTAAGGACGCACCGCGGGGACCTCGGACTCGGGCAAGGAGAGTTCGTAGATGCGCCGATTCAGCAGCCACTTCTGGTTGCTCGCGTCGCCGGGAGCATAGGCCTGCTCTTCGCAGCGGTCGAACTCATCGTGGAGCTTGATCACATCCTCGTCAAAGGCGATGGAAAAGTCGGAGTTCGGCTTTTGCCTGGCGAAGATCCAGCGAATCATTTCCGGACTGTAAATCTCGAGCACCGTCGCCAGATCGATGGCATTGCCAGAGGACGATGACATCTTGCCGGGGCCGCCTTTGATCGAGACAAAATCATACTGGACGTAGATCGGCGGCGGCCAGTTGTAGACCTCAGCGGCGATGACCTTGCCGGTGGCATAGGAGCCGCCGTCGCTGGAGTGATCCTTGCCGCCTGGTTCGAAGTCCACCTGTTCAAACGCCCAACGCATCGGCCAGTCGGTGCGCCAGTTGAGCTTGAGATTCTTGGTGTGGCGAATATCGGTCGTCGCCTGATGGTCACAGCTGCGGCAGTGGTAGAAGTAGGCCCACTCGCCCTCGTAGCGCTCAACGTGCATCTCATCGCGGTCGCACTTTTCGCAGTAGATCGCTGTCGGCAGCCAGTTGACCGCGAGTGGCTCGGTGCGGGCCGCGTCGAGGATGGCGCGGATCTTGTCCTTTTGCTCCAGGGCTTGGCGGATGCCGGACGCGTACATGCCAGCGCTGTAACGATCATGCTGGTAGAGAAACTCCGGCTTGATCCCCATCTGCGGCAGATTTTTCTCGAAGGCCGCGATGTTGTGGGCCGCGTAGCTGGCGTCGGTACCAAAAGGATCAGGGACGCGACTGATGGGGCGACGTAGGTGGGTCGTCAGCATCTCCTGCTGCGGCAGGTTGGCTGGGACCTTGCGAAAGGTGTCAAAGTCGTCCCAGCTATAGATAAACCGGACCTCTTTACCAAGGCGGCGCAGCGACCTGGCAATGAGATCGACGGTGATCACCTCGCGAAAGTTACCGATATGGACCACTCCGCTGGGGGTGATGCCGCTGGCGACGGTGTACTTGGGCTTGTCACCGCGTTGTTTGATAACGCGCTGCGCTGCTTGATCGGCCCAATGAGGCGAGGGAGCTTGCATGGGGTAGTCTCACTGACGAAGATGAGGGCAGTCGCTGCCCGTGACTATAAGGACGGCATGATGAAGGACAAGGGATCGTCTCAGCAAGGGAAAAATCAGGCTTTGCCTAGTCTTGGGCTAGCCGGTTTGGCCTCCTTTGGCGTGCCGCCACCGCCCGCGGGCAGCGGTGGCGTGAGGCCAGAAGTGACCGCCAGGAGCTTCGCCAGACAAGCTGGCGGCAGCCAAGCCAGCGGGGATTTGGCGCGAGCCGCGGCAAGGCGCTGGGCGACGACGGCCTCGACCTTGCCGTAGGGTTTGACCTTGGCCGCAGGAGGACTGCCGACCACGACGATTTGGATCATGACCGGGATCAAGGCGCTGTAGGCGTAGTTGATCAAAGTCTCGAGCTTTTCAACGGTGTGCGGGTCCCAAAACGAGCCGGCGCGGCCGATGCAGATAAGATCGGGCGCCGGCTTGTCGGCGGCCGGGATCAGTTCACCCGCAAGCGAGCCCTGCAGGTGCACCACATGAACCTTCAGCCCAAAGCGCCAAGAAGCCGCCAGGGCCAGCGCCCACATCGACGGATACACGCTGGACGGCGACCCCGAGGCGGACGCGCCAGTCGCTGGAGCAGACGCTGGTGCTTCGATCCAGCCGAGGCCACGCTTGCTCGAGGACTTGGCGATCAGATGCACGACCTCCAAGGCCTGTGACAGACCAGCCGACGGCCGGACCTCTTGTGGTAGACAGGCACCTAGCTCGGCTCCGGATAAGCTGGCGAGCAGCTGGGCTAGACGCCGGGTTTCGCGCAGGCGTTCGCCTAGCTTGCAGGAATAGGTGGTGTTGCCGTCAGGACTAAAGCGCAGCCCACGTCCGGCGCAGCAGGGGAAATGCGCGCCGCGTGGTTCGAGGCGACCATCGACCAAGGCCAATCCTGGAATCGAGCCCCCCAGGCGCGGGTGAGCCAGGCTGGCCAGGAGGCACTCCTGAACCGGTGCTTTGCCTTTAGAGCCCGTCACGGTTGGCGCCGCCGCACATCATCGCGACGCCAGTCATCGCCCTTTAGTTCGTGAAACGTCGCCATCTCACGCAAGCGCGAAAAAATCCGCGTGCCGATGCGTTGCTCGAGCGAGGTAAACTGATCGCTGGCAAACGCCGACGCTCCACTCTTGGGGCTTGCTTGCAGGTCTTGCTGCGGGACAAAGGCGCGGCTGTTCATTTGATAATTGGTCGAGGCGATGATCGCCTTGTTTTGATTATAACGGCCGCAAACCAGCTGATCGAGGATGGTCAAATCAAAGTCGTTGTTACGGCCTTTGCCGAGCTCGTCGATAAACAACACATCGACATGGATGAGCGGCGCTAGCTGCGCAGAATCGGCCTTGCCCTGCGAGAAGCCGGCCTTTAATTCTCCGAGCAGCTGAAAGAAGTCAGTGAAGCGCACGCTGAGACCGCGCTCGGCCAGATCCTTGGCGAGGGCGGCCAACAGGTAGGTCTTGCCGACGCCAACCGGCCCTTCGATGATCAGACCTTTGCCGGTCTGAGGGCGAAACTGCATCTTCCAGCGCTCAAGGTCTGCCACTAGCTGGCGACCGTTGCCGGTGAAGTTGGCGAAGCGCGACAAGCTAGCGTCGGCGTAACGCCCCGGGATGCGAGCGGCGTTGATCAAATTGGCGACAATCGTCGGCTGCGGTGTCAGGCAAGGCTTGGAATCGTTGCCGTCCATCATCCGAGCCCGGCCCAAGCAGGCTGGGCATTGGGTGATGCAACTGCAGACCGTTGCCGCGGCCAAGGCCCCACTCCGCGACACTTGATAGCCCTTACCGCCGCAGCAGGGTAGCTTCTGCCGCAGGCTGCAACTGGGCGCAGCCTGCGGCCTGGCACCAACATCTGCTTCGCGCCAGTTGCGGCTGAGGACAATTCTTTTTGTGGGCTCGCTTTTGGCTGCAGGCATAGGGCTCGCGGCAGACTCCGATCAGACTAGGACTTCCTTCGGCTTGGTAGCTCAGTGATAGCGCATATGTCTGCAAACGACCAGCCACGATGGCTGAGCTAGACCTTTCGGGGACTTGCATACCAGCCCAGATGTTATAGAATTCTATATCATTGTAAGGAAGCTTTACAATTATAATTACGCGTGTTATATATCAACACGACTGCGTTGACCAGTCAGCGGCCTAACATCCTACCTGCTGTGGAGTGTCCATGCTGAAACTGTCTCTGTTCCTTGGATTTTTCGGCCTATCCGCCCTGTCCGCCCTGTCTTCGGCTGCCATGGGCGCTGATGACCAGCCTTGGCAGCACGAACGAAAGATCTTGGGCGTTAAGCATTTAGAGCCGATAGAGGCGGTCGCCGGCACGCCGGTGTACGATCTCGGCGCGGCGGTTGCGCGGATGGAGAAGGTGGACCCCGGCACCGACTTCGGCATCGGCTATTGTACGGCCTTTCATATCGGCCCTCATCTGTTTATGACCAACCAGCACTGTGTGCTGCCGTGCGATCAAATGAATATCCGCCTTGGCTACGAAAAGGCCCTCAGCGAAGGGCAGCAGCAGATCTACCGCTGCACCAGCGTGGTCTACAGCAACCAAGCCCTGGACTATGCCTTGATTGCCGCAGATCCGGCTCTGCAAGGAGACGCCGCCAAGGAAATCGCCTTTCCGACCCTGACCGTCTATGCCGGCCCCATTCACGACGGCGACGCCGTGTATGCCATCAGTCACGCCTCGGGTGGCTATAAAGAAATCGACCGTAGCAGCGCCTGCACGCTGGGTTCGGTCACCGTCTTCCATACCGATACCGGGCGCGATACCATCAAACATAGGTGTGATACGCTGACTGGCTCCAGCGGTGCGCCGCTGCTCGACCGCGATCATGGTTATGTCGTGGCCTTGCACTGGGCCGGGATCCCCGACCAGTATAACATGGCCATCCCGATGTCCTTGATCATCGCGGACATGCAGGCAAACCTGACACCTGCGGTGCTTGGTCAAATCGCCGTGGCACCTTAAGCTGAGCCTCTCTGGTGTCATTCTTTTCTGCCACCTCGGCGTACTTGATGTAGCCTTGAGGGACTATACTTGCAGGCAACCAGGGAGTGCGCCTAACGATGCTCGTCGTGTCCGCCCATATTAGCATCCCGGATACGGAGTTCACGCTGAGCTTTGCGCGTAGCTCTGGCCCCGGTGGGCAAAACGTCAACAAGGTTAACAGCAAGGTGGTGTTTTACTGGGATGTCGCCCATTCACCGAGTATCCCCGATGGCCTGCGCCAGCGTTTTGTCGACGCTTACCGCACGCGCATCAACGACGCCGGAGTGCTGCTGCTGCAAAGCGATCTGCACCGCGATCAGAAGCGGAACATCCAAGACTGCCAGGATAAGCTGCTGGAGATGCTAAAAGCCGTGTTGACGCCACCAAAGACTCGGCGCAAAACCAAACCGACTAGGGGCTCCAAGGAGCGGCGCTTGACCGGCAAGAAAGAGCAAAAAGAAAAGAAGGCAAATCGACAAAAACCGAGCTACTAAACAGGCCACACCCAAGCGCACGGCGCGCTCAACCTGTTAGGAGTGACGATCATGACTATCTTCAGAGCTTTCAAGTCCAGGCAAATTCAGTGGCTTACAAGAAGTGCCCGACCCCTTTTGGTGGCCCTGGCGCTGGCCGCACCAGGTACTCTGATGGCTAGTGACAGCGGTATTCCGGCCTTGATCGGTCATTTTTCGGCCGAATCATCGATTGGGGACCGTGGTCGTCTGTACATCTGGCACTATGATGCCTCCCTGGCGATGCATGAGACGCCCTACTTTGGCGTCGCTCCGACGCTGAACATCGCGGTTCAGTCGCCCGGTTCTACCGACATCCAGCACCTTAATTTTTTGACTGGCGAAATCGTCGACGTCTTGAGCCCTAAACCGAGTGGCGATGCCACCACACATGTTCTCCCTAGTGATCCGGCATATGCCGATATGCTAAAATCGATGCGTAGCGACCTTCAACAAATGATCCATCTGGATCAGCGCAACGCTCCGCTGACTGAGGCGGTCGACTATTTGACAAAGAAGATCGCCGATCACTCATTGGCGGAGACACCGTGATCCCTGAGGAGCTAAAGGCCTACAGCGCTGGATTGAAACGCGCGTTGAGGCCACTGCTAATCAAGTCCGGGTGTTCGTCTCAGACAGTGGACCAGGGGTCCCAGCTGAACTGCGCGCCAAGATCATGCAACCATTTTTTAGCACCAAAGCCGTGGGCAAGGGATCAGGTCTCGGCCTTCGTATTTCCAGCGGGATTGTTCAGCAGCACGGCGGTCGCCTTGAACTCGATGAGAAGGCGGCCCATACGACCTTTGTGCTGACCGTTCCGCGTCTGGAAGCATAACCGCAACGTCGCCAAGCAGTTTTTATAAAACAAATTTTTGTTATGGATAAGAACCAAACAAAAAATCACTGAGCTACGTCCCTCCACATATTCTGACAAGCTTTTGTATAACCCCCGAATATCACAAGGCGGTACGCCATAATGTCGTGACTGGCCGACCAGTCAGTTATGACTGTACTTCTTAACCGTCTGTTATTAAAGTCTTTATATCGTCCTGCGCAAAATATTCGCAGTGGACCCTTCGCTTGTTAGAATGAACTCACAAAAGACCTGAATATAAAGCCCGCATGGATGCGGGGACGAAGCAGGGCGGCCGCTGATCCAGCAGCGGCCGATGTCAAACCGTTAAGTCGAAGGGGTGACTATGACCAAGTATGCGTCGAAGAGTTGGGTATTAGGACTTTTAAGCCTCCCCTGCCTGATGCTCACCGGGACTGCCCACGCTTTTGTCGCACCGGCCACTCCAGTCCAAGGCTTCACCTCGAACAACGGTGTAACTATTGGTATTCGCACCCTGCGCCCAGACCTCATCCAATCCTCTGCGGCATCGTTTCACAGTTTAGCTGACGGCGGTGAAGCGCAGGTTAAGAGCGACCGCCACTCCGGCGCGCCTCGCCTGATCAGCGGGACCCTACTCTACGCCGCCGCCGCAGATCTTGCCGAAGGCGAGGCAGCCTTTGTCGCCTTGGCACAGCAATACGTCGCCAGCCACGAAGCCGAACTCGGCATCAGCTTTGCCGATCTGCGGCTGAATAAGAACGCCACGATGATCGCGGCTGACGCGCAGTTTATCAGCTTCAAAGTGCAGCGCGGCGGCATTGAGATCCAAGACGCAAGCATCGACTTTCGCTTCAAAGGCGGCATGCTCGTGCAGATCGCCAACCGCTCCTACGGCGAAGCCGTGATTGAGGCGGTTGGATCTGCCGTGGACACGCAGGCCGTTGCCCAGGTGGCGCTTGCCAGCAGCTCGATCGCTAAGGCTCGCGATGTCTACCGCGTGACCCAAGTGACCGGCGGCTACCAACTAGTCCGCGTCGCCGAGTACAACAGCCTGACCGCCGACCAAAAGCTGTTTAAGGTGCAAGTCGAGGTCCAAAGCGGCAAGGTCTTCGAGGTGCGCCCCACCGAGTTTAACTTTGACGGCAATGCCAGTGGTGACGTCTACCCACGGACCTACTACCAGCAGGAGTCGCAGGTTCTGCCTTACAGCGACCTGTCGATCACCGCCGGCACCGCCAAGATCGTCACTAATGCCAAGGGTGAATTCAGCGGCGTGCCAAGCGGCACCTCGCCAAGCACCGCGTCCTTTGTCGGTCCCTATGTAAAGGTCGTACCGGCCAATGGCACACCGGTTGCTTTAAAGCCAGCCCAGGGCCTGGCACAATGGAATCTGAATTTTCACAAAAGCTCGCGCGAGACCGTCAACGCCGACCGCGCCATGGCGCAATCGATGACCTTTTACCACCTGAATCTTGAGATTCAGCATGCCAGGAAGTTCATCAGCAACCGCTGGTTCGACCAACGCCTCACCGCCAACGTCAACCTCAGCCAAACCTGCAACGCTTACTGGAACGGCTCGTCGGTCAACCTGTTCTCGGCTGGCGGCGGATGCGCCAACACCGCGCTCATCGCCGACGTCTTCTACCATGAGTGGGGCCATGGACTGCACGCCAACACCAGTGGCATCGACGACGGCGCCTACTCGGAAGGATTCTCTGACGTCTGCGCCCTGCTCCTCACCCATGGCAACCAAGTTGGACCAGGCTTTAGAACACCCTCGGGCGGCCCAGTCAGGGACCTTGAGACCCTCAAGGTCTATCCAGACGATGCCGACCTGGAGATCCACGCACAGGGTTTGATCATTGCCGGCGCCTTCTGGGACCTATTTAAGTCGCTGAAGACCACCTACGGTGAGAATAAAGCAGCCGACATCCTGTCAAACTTCACCTTGAAAATGATCTCGACGACGCACCACTACACCGACACCTACGACGCCATCGTCCTGATCGATAGCGCCAAGGGTAAACTGACTGAGACGTCGCCAAACTTCTGCGCGATCAACGCCGCGTTTGCTCGCCACGGACTCGCCGAGGTGGATACCGCGCGCTGCGAGGGTGCGGTAGACAAGACCTAACTGAGTAAAACCCAGTCATGATGGGGAGGCTGCCGCCGCAGCCTCCTTTTTTTTTAAACACCAGGCGCTTATTTACCGGCCAGCAACAAACTCAGCCTTTTCTCAATGTCCGTCGCCACCCGCTTCCAGCTTGGCCGCGCCAGCACTCGGTCAGACCAACTCTGAAGATTCGGATAGTCCCGCAGAGACACCTGGGTGTACTTCTGCCAAGCGATAAAAGGAGCTAGGCCGATATCGGCCAGGGTAAGCTGCGCTCCGGCGAGGTAGGCGCGACCAGCAATCGCGCGGTCGAAGCGTTCTAGCATAGGGAGGAGCAGGGCTCTGGCGTCATCGACCGCCTTATGATCGCAGGGTATCCCGAACTTCGGTGCCCAATGCAGGTTCCAGGCGAGAGCCAGGAGGTGGCGGCCGAGGTGGTTTTGTGCAAACTCGTGCACGGCGTCTACCTGTGCCCGGTCTTCGAGATTGACCGGGTACAGGTCATAGCGCTCAAAACGCGCCGCCAAATAGCGCAGGATGGCATTCGATTCACCAATCTTAAAGCCATTTAGGTCGATCGCTGGGACCTTGCCAAAGGGATTGACCGCGCTCAGCTCGTGGCGCGCCTTGTCATCGCGTAGGTTGAGGCCATGATAGGTAAACGGGATGCTCACTTCCTCGAGCATAAAGTGGACTTTAGCGGCAAATGGCGAGACCGGAGTGGCATAGAATTTAAGCATCGGGTGCCTCCTTAAAGTTATAGCTATCGGGACATTAGCTCCCAAGGGGACGGGTGCAAAGCGTTACTTCGGGGGGCACCTTGAGCCCGCATGACCCCAGCGGGGTGTGGACGGTGGTTGTCAAACGTGCCAGGCCTTGGGTATAACAGCCGTCCAACCCGTGTTTGGAGGCCTCCATGACCCAAGAGCAGACTCGCTCACGCTGCCCCAGCTGGGCCGATGCCCTCGTCCAGCGCATTACCGAACTCGAAGTGCAACTCGGCAATTTAAATCCCGATGGTCCGTGGCAAGTCAGCAACGTCGCCGAGGTCTACAAAAGACTCGACAGCGAAGATACGGCCTTCACCGCCGATGCGGTCGATGCGCTGTTTGCCCGGGTGTGCCGCGGCTTGAGCGAAGAAGGATTTGCCGCCGAAGAGATCGCCGCAGTCATCAACACCCGCATACCAAGCGGCCGCGTACCCTACTGCGACGCCAACGAGGTGAATGAGGCGCTGAGCTAATCCCTAGGCGACGGCACCGCTACGCGGTGTAGCCCAGCACCGCCGCCGTGAACATCTTGATCCCTGCGGGCAAGGCGGCATCATTAAAGTCAAAGGCCGGATGGTGCAGCCCCGGGTAGCCCTCCTTACGGCCGTCACCGACGCCCAAAAAGAAGAAGGCACCAGGGACTCGTTGCAGGTAAAAGGCGAAGTCTTCCCCTCCCATCGTCGGTGCCGCCAGGCGCTTCACTTGACGCTCGCCAAGCATCGCGGTCGCCACCTCTTGCAGATAATCCGTCGCCTTGGCGTCGTTGACCGTCGGCGGATATCCGCGGTCAAACCTCAGCTCGGCCGAGGCGCCATGCGCTGCCGCGATCCCCTGCACCAGCTGCTGCATCGCTGCCGTTGCCCGTTCCTTCGCCGCCGGGGTGAAGGTACGCAAGGTGCCGGTCAACGTCACGGTCGATGGCAGGACATTGTCCGCCGTGCCACCGTGGAACTTGGTCACCGATAAGGCAATTGGTTCGGTGGGAGACATCACCCGAGACGAGATACTCTGCAGTCCGTCGACGATGCGGGCCGCCGTGAGGATTTGGTCGGTGCCTAGATGGGGCATCGCCGCATGGCAACCGGTGCCAGACACGGTCAGGTGAAAGGTCGTCGTCGCCGCCAGCAGCGGGCCAGACTTCAGACTGACCTCACCGCATGGGCTTTCAGGCCAGCCGTGGAGGCCAAAGATCAAGTCGACCGCTGGTTGCTCTAAGGCGCCGTCCTCGCACATCTCCTCGGCGCCGGCCCCGCCTTCCTCGGCGGGCTGAAAGATGAACTTCACCTGGCCGCGCACATGCCCGCGCAGGCGCGACAACACCAGGGCGCTGCCGAGCAGGTTCGCCATATGGCCGTCGTGACCACAAGCATGCATAACGCCCTGTTTACACGAGGCATAGGCCTTACCCGTCGCCTCCTGCACCGGCAGCGCGTCCATGTCCGCACGCAGGGCAATGGTCGGACCGGGCAAGGCGCCCTGTAGCAAGGCGACGATGCCGTGCCTGCCGACTCCTGGGGTGACGACCAGACCGTCGATGCGGCGCAGCTGCGCCTCAACCGCCGCGGCGGTCGCCTGCTCCTGCCACGTCAGGTCAGGGCTGCGGTGGCGCTCACGACGAAAGGCCACGACCTCGTCGAGGACCCGAGCGGTTTCTGTCTCTATCAAGCCTCGCAGCTCCGAGCTTAGCGAAAAAGCCACGCCACCTCCTCCACCTTCAGCGTCACCCGTGGTTCAGTACACCTAAAAGTAATAACCCACCTTTAGGTCGACGATCCCATAGATTCGTAGCGCTTCGATATCGTGAGTGACGACCCGGTTGACGGCGCCGTCATCCCGGGAAAAATCCTTCTTCACCACTTTGGCAAACTGGATCCCCGCCACGGTCCAGTCGATAAATACGCCGCTGCCCCACACCCAAGTCAGGTTGCCCGCCACTCCAGCCGTAAAACCGATGGCATGAAACGAATCCGTCAGCTTCTCCTGTTGCACAGCGATACTGTCGTCGCTGCCACGAGGCGCGATGTGGCCATTCCAGGTTGCGAGTCCGGCCGTTGCTTCGACCGCGAAGATGCGGAATTTTTGGAAGTAGTAGCGCGCCAAGGCGCCGGCACCGCGTGACTGCATGGTCATATCATAGGACCGGCCGCCGATCTTGTTGCCATAGAGGTTGAAGCTGCCGCCACCGGCATAGAGCCCGCACAGCAGGTCCGGACGAACCAGGGTGCCTAGCTCCAGGCTAACGGCCTGCCAGGGCTTGACGCGGCCAACGCCGAGGGACACGGCGTTGCTATGTTTGGCACGAAGGTCATAGGGAGACTGCGCGGCGAGTTCGGCACTGAGCCTTTCGTTGGCGAGCGAGCTTGGATCGCTGTCCGCCCCGTCACCGTCTAACTCATCGAGGTCCGCTGCTTCGCTAGCGTGTGGCACCGGACTGAACGAATCTTGGGGCGAGGCTTGAGCCACGCTGGTAGCCCACGTCACCAGGGTGACGAGGAAGTAGGTCCCGACTGCTCGCTGACTGACAAAAGAGCGCATGCGCTCAAGGGTATTAAAAAAACCATCCGGATTCAATGCTTCTGGTGCGGCAGCGGTCAAACGATCTTTTTTCCTGGTTCTGACAGCAGTGCCACCAGCGCTTGATACGAATCTTTGTGCATGTTTTTAAGCAGCTTGTCGCGAATGAAGCCCAAGGCTTCAAAATGGGTCCGGCTCACCTGGTAAGGGCGGTTGGTGGTCAAGGCATCGAACACGTCGGCAAAGGAGACGATCTTCACCTCTTCGAGCAGCTCATGATCGGTCAGATTGTGTGGATAGCCGCTACCATCGAGGCGCTCATGGTGGTGCAGAATGATCTGGCGCGGCGCAACCGACAGCAAGGAGTCGGCAACGAGGACGTCGCCGTGCACCGGGTGCAGCTTCATCTCCTCCCATTCCATCGGCGTAAAGGCACCGCGTTTATTCAGGACATCGAGGTTTATCTTGCTTTTACCAACATCGTGCAGCAGCGCACCGGTGGCGATCTCAGTGAGATGTAGACCGTCGCGCTGCGTCATCTGCATACTCATCGCTAGCGCGTAAGCGCAGACCCGAGCACTGTGGTAATAGGTGTAATAGTCGTGGTGCGCCAGATTGCCCAGCGCGGTGATACAGGTTGGATCTTCGTTGACGCACGCGACCATGGCCTTGGCGATATCGCGCACTTTCCCGATCACAGTCGGGGTCAGCGGATGATGATAAAGGATGCGAGTCAGTTCTGCTGCGGCATCAGTCAAATCAAGCAACCGTTTGGCTGGCGGCTGACTCTCGTCGATCACAACCTTGTGATGAATGAGCTGGTAGGTTTCCGCTTTCGGCAAATCTGCAGTAAAGTGGTAGAGGCTTATATGACCACCAGCCAGCAACCGACCAAGTTCGTCCTTTAACCAGTGGTAGGGTGCTGGCGCATAGAGACTCAGCTCGTCACCGATTTCCAGGTACAGATCAAAATCCGTTTCACTGTTGTCGATAATCCGGTCCACGGCAAAGGCCCGCATGGACGACTTGCTAGGATGCAACTGTTGCTGATCTGCAGGCTGAGCCAAAGTCCAAGTATCCTCGCCCAAAGGTTACTCTTTAGAGTAGCGGTAGGCATGGCGCTAAGTCTAGTCCTGCTGGCGGACCCGGCCCAAGCCTTCGAGCTTGGGCTTGGCTACGGCGCCGTTGAGCAGGGCGACGACCGGCTGGAACCGGCAGTCGTTCTGCACGCTGCCATTGACAGCTATGTCCTCAATATCTACTACTACGGTCGCGAGTTCGGGCCGGTGCGCCAGGACAATGTGATCGTCGGCGCGGCGTATCGGTGGTCGATCTTTGGCAGCAGCGGACTCAGCGCCAACCTCGGCGTCTCCCTCATCGAAGAACACATCCGCATCAAATACAGCGATACCACCTACGCCCAAAAAAACAACGTCGAGGACAATTTCAACGTCGGCGTCAATTTTGGTGTCGCCTGGGCCTTTGTGCCGAAGTTTCTCTCTCCCTTTTGGGGGCAAGTGGCCTGGGATTCGCATATCTATGCCGCTGGCGTGGAAGGCGGCATCCTGCTCTCGTCGGGCCGCAAGCAGGCCATCACCCTAGCCGTTGGGGTGGAGCTGAAATGAAACGACTCCGTCCAAGACCGCGCACAGCCACAGCGCTCCAACAGGGACTCCTTGCCAGCGTCTTGAGCCTCCTTCTCGCCGTCCCGGTAGCAGCCGCAGGGTCCATCACCCTGCATCTAGGCCCGCCGGGGGTCGGTTCGGGTGGCGCCAACCCGGTCTCCATCCCACCCACCAATATCCTGGAGTACGAGCTGGAGTACATCACCAACAACGACTTCGAGACCTGCCTTGGTATCTCCCCGGGGATCTTCTTTGGCAAACGCACGCGCGTCAGCTCAGGCGGTGCCTATGTCGGCCTAGGTGGCGGCGCCGTCATCGATACCAATGGTGCCGGCCCCGGCATCTACTCCAGCCTCGGCTTCAACAGCAGCGGCAAAGTCATCCAATTCAACGCCGAAGTCAAACAGGCGATCGGCATCGACTTTACGCACCACATCTTAATCAGCCCCTACGCCGTCCGCATCGGCGCTACGTTCATCCTCTAATCGGAGTCCGTCCATGATTCGTTCGCAGCGGCGACCGCAGTGCGTGACAACGCTAGCCGTCATGGCCATTTGCTACCCCCTGCTGACGGGCTTTGTCTTGCTTAAAAACATCGAGGCCAAACTCCCGGTGTCGCCGCAAAACCCGACCTTGACCTTTACTTGGGATGGTAAATTTCCGAAGATTACCGCCAAGGAGAAGTTCAAGGACGGGCTATACCAGGCCCTTGATGATGCCGCCTTTATGCAGCAGATCATCAAGGAGTCGATGGCCATATGGAACAATGTCCCAGCCTCCTACGTGCGACTGGCTGTCCTCCAAGGCAACGGCGTGATGGACGAACACGACAAGCAAAACAGCATCGTCGTTGAAAAAAGCAACAACATCACCACCGCCGCCTACGCCTTTCCGCAAACCGATCCGGACGATCCGACGATCATCAGCGACTGCGACATCAACATCTCCGACAGCAGCGTCGCCGCCAGCGACCTTGCCTTTACCTTGGCCCACGAGCTCGGCCACTGCCTCGGCCTTGGCCATGCGCACACCAACTACAACGCGATCATGGGCTACTCCCGTTCGGCGCGCGGCCTTTCGCTAGGCGACGATGACAAGGCCGGAGTCATCTACTTGTACTCCGATCCAGCCGTCTGGAATGGCAAGAGCAAGGAGATCGTCTGCGGCACCATCAGCGGCGATATGAAAGCTTCGGCCGGTGTGTGGGGCCTGTTCGGCCTACTGCTCCTGCCGGTGCTAACGACGCTGCGGCCCAGGGCAGCGCCGGCAAAGGCGCCGCGCCCAAAACCCCGTCGTCGCGGCAGCCCGAGCTAGTTGCGGCTGCAGCCCGATCTTGACTGCGAGCCAATTCAAAGCGCTCAAATCGCGGTAGTTGGCGATCAAAAAAGACCAAGCGGCCTCGCCTTCCAGCAGCGTTTGTCCGTCCAAGACCCGCAGCCGGTCAGCGGGCAGGGTTTGCGTACCGGCGGGTAAAAGCTGAGCGCCTTCGGCGGCAAGCTGGAAGTCTTGCCATGACGCAAAGCGCAAGGCAGTTGCCGCGCGCCGCTGGGCATGCGCTGCTAGCGTTTGGCAGAGTGGACAAGCGGCGTCGAAGAGGACGATGGGCTGGGTTGGAGGAGAGGGAGGAGTTTTAAGATCGCTGTGCATGGCTTGGGTCTCTTGGTGCTCGGTCTATTTTTGCCGCTAGTCGTCACCGACCAAGTGCCAACAAATCAGTCTTTAAAAATTCCCGCCATGGCACCGCCTCAATGCTATCCGCTAGCTGCCGTCGCATATCAAACGGGCCGATCACTAGCGCCCTTGCTTGCGGATCATCCGTGCGAAATGCGCGCAGTCCGTTCAGATCACCGGGGTCTAAGCGCGCCGTTGATTTTATCTCTATGGCAGCGACCACTTGATCACCTCGACTCAGCAATAAATCGACTTCCTGCCCCGTATTGGTGCGCCAAAAGCTTAGAGCTAGATCGATGTGGTCATAGTCAAGCCGGGCCTTAATTTGCAATGTCAAAAATTGCTCAAATCGCCCGCCACGAACAGCCGCAGCTAGCGGCGAGTGGAGCGTATGTGCGAGAGCATTAGTGACGTCAGGATCAAACAGAAAGAATTTGG
>Ga0315283_10001462_pt1 | contig 19079 bp, 21 predicted proteins | sample YL17G09_0_MG_FD_204541 | JGI IMG/M metagenome (GOLD analysis project Ga0315283, IMG submission 204541) | Sediment microbial communities from Yellowstone Lake, YNP, Wyoming, USA - YL17G09_0 | ecosystem: Environmental > Aquatic > Freshwater > Lake > Sediment | place: USA: Wyoming | collected... | reverse complement strand
AACCTGATTGCCGTATGGCTCGACCTGGAATATGCCTCTCGTAATGATGCTCGCTCAACAGAATCCGCAATTCGGGTTGGCGCCAAGATCTTGCCCTTCCTCATCGCGGGTTAGGACCTCATCTGCTCCGGCTTCGGGTCGATACTCGCCCATGATAACTCCTTCAATGCATCGCTGTTCAACGGCGAAGAAATGGAAGACTTCCTGGTCCTCCAGCGTGACTTTGAAGCAGATGGCGGCCTGACACCGTTGCCAGAACCTCGCGCCATCGATCTGCGCACCCGCGCCGTGGACGCAATCTCGGCGGTTTTCGAGGAGCTAGGCCTCTCCAAACCAACGACCGACATGAAGCAGAGCGTTATCGTGGCATCGGGATCTGACGAAACCAGAAGCTATACGCCACGCGATGTGGCGGGCATCAGCGAATCCATCAAGGAGCGCGGCGTGTCGGTCATTGACGTGATCAAGGCATTGGCCAAACGTGGGTTTAAAGAGGAGGCAGAAAATCTCCTATCCGTGGTGAAGCTGCGCGTATCTGGTGATTATCTGCAAACCTCGGCCATGGTTCGCGACGGCCGGGTGGTCAGTGCCGTCAACGACCCCAATGACTACCAGGGGCCGGGAAGCGGCTACCGTGTTTCCGAGGAGCGCCGCCTCGAGCTGAACTCAATTTGCGACGTGCTTGACCAGAAGGAAGTGCTGCGTTCGGAGGCCCTGCACGAGCAGGATGAATCACGGCGCATCCAGTACCGTGTCGTAGGCGAGGCAACGCAAGGGACAGATGCCAAGGAAGTCGTCATCGGCATCAGCCCTGCCTTCGGATTCAACCTGTTTCAGACCACGGCCGGGCATAGCCTCTCAGCGGTTCTGAAGAACATGGTCGACGCCATTGCGGCGCGCGGACTGAAACCGCGCATCGTGCGCTTCATGCATACCGGCGATACCTCGTTCCTCGGCCTCTCGCCAGCAAAGCTTGCAGGTTCCGGCGTCGGCATCGGCATTCAGGCCAAGGGAACTGCGGTCATTCACAGCAGGGACCGCCTGCCGCACAATAACCTCGAACTCTTTTCCAATGCACCAATCACCAAACTTGAGCACTACAAGGGTCTTGGCGCCAATGCGGCAGCCTATGCGCTGGATGAGATGGCTCAGCCCGTCGTAATGTCAACCCGTGGCGAAGCCATGGGTGCTCGCTGTCACGCTCGGGTGGCGCTCATCTACGCCATTGAAACCGGCCTTACAAAAGAAGGTGCAGTACCCCAGAATATTGAGGTGCTCTTCATGGGGGAAAAATCATGACCGGGAAACTCACGATCGCTGACTATCCCCTGGCTGAAACCCGCAGTTCCGGCATTCGCGGGCGGCGCGGCAAATCACTGGACGAGATAACACTCGCTGCAGTTCTTTCTGGGGATGTGACCATGGAGGATCTTCGCATTACCCCGAAAGCGCTTGCAGACCAGGCCGAGATTTCCCGCAGTGCCATGAGGCCAACTCTGGCCCTGAACTTCGAGCGCGCTGCCGAGCTTGTGGATGTGCCGCAGGACTTCATCATGAGCGTCTATGAACTGCTGCGCCCGGGCCGCGCCAACGACAAGCAGAAGTTGCTGGATGTGGCCCGAGCCTTTCGCAAAACCTACAAGGCCGTATGCATGGCAAGCTTCATCGAAGAAGCCACCGAAGTCTATGAACGGCGGGGCCTGTTCTTGAGGGGATTTTAAAGAAGTTGGAACCTTCCCACTTAAGTTGCGTTATTCCGGCGAAAGTCGGCACCTCCCCAAGGAAGAAAACTGCAACCAGATTCCAGCTTTCGCCGCAATGACGAGCATTGACAAGGCGGATTGGTAAATCAACATGGCGTGGAAAACTGATTATCGATCCATCTACTACCAAGCGGCTCCGGAGCCCAAAGACTTGGTCCTGCTGACCCCGGGAGACAGCACTACTCATCATTCACATCCAGAATGTCTATCTCCAACGGCCAGACCCCTGCACCCTGTCGGGGGCTGAGCAGGAAAAATATGATGCCTGGACGCCATTCCGCGAGCGCATGCACAAACGGGTTATTCCGCGAACGGCCGAGCTCTTGAAGTTGGCGCGGGCGGGCGACGTGAAATGCCTATTTGCGCGCATTGCCCCCCACACGACGGGCAGTCGTGACCGGTCGCTGTCGCAGAAAATGCCGAGGTGGAACAACCTCTTGTTCCCTAAGAACGAAATGCCTTCACAGGTAGTGGCAATGCTTGCTCCCATCGGCGACGAGATCGTGGTGACAAAAGCCACCGATTCCGCCCTGACCGGCACCAACCTTCGCCTTATCCTGCACAATCTCGGTATTGAGAATGTAGTCTGTGCTGGGATCTTCACTGACCAGTGCGTCTCCTCCATAGTGCGCAACCTTGCGGATGAAAGCTTCAATGTGGTGGTGGTCGAGGATTGCTGTGCTGCAGGTTCCGACGAACTGCACAACAAGGAACTTGAGATCATCAACATGATTTACTGCCTCATCATGTCGAGTTTTGAGTTAACTCAAATGATGAGCTCGGCAAGATAGCATAATTGGACTTTAGTACACGGTGGTCTACCCTGCCACACCTTCACCGATTAGGAGGACCGACCGTCTTGAAGGGAAATGCAATATCAACTAGGGAGGGGTCAATGGCTCAATCAGCAGTGAAGGGCGCTGCCTTTGACGTTTCTTCCAATAAAGACATCCACAAACTCCATTCCAAAGCTATCGGACTGATTGGTGTTCTGTTTCTTACGGTGACAGGCGCTGCAGCCGAATCGGCCATGCTTGGAAACGTGCCCTTTGCCGCCGGCTTTGGAATCGGCACCCATACGCCTGCGGCCTTCCTGCTGGCGACCATTGTTCTCACCATCTTCTCGGTCGGCTATGCTGCCATGGCAGGCAAAGTTCCATCCGTCGGTGGTTTCTATTCCTTCATTTCGCAAGGCCTGGGTCGTGAGGTCGGCATGTCCGCTGGATTTTCATCGCTGGTCTGCTATAGCATATTTGAAGCCTCGCTCTATGGGCTCTTTGCATTCTTCGGAAACCAATGGCTAAAAACCATCTGGGAATTGACGTGGGCTGGGTCTGGCTGGTGCTTGCGGCCCTGATCGGTGCCGGGGGTCTCAGCTACTTTGACGTCAAGGTGTCGGTTGCGGTGCTGGGCGTGGCACTTGTGCTGGGAGTTATCATTCTCGCGATTTTCGGATTTGGTGTTGCAACAGTCTCAAGCGGCACAAACTTCTCGCTCGAGTCACTGAATGTTCTAAACGTGACCATGCCCGTCGCTGAACAAAAAGTGGGAGAGGTATCCATTGCGGCCGGTGTTGCCGCAGTCGGCATCTTCGTGGCCTTTTGGTCGTGGGTCGGATTCGAGATGGCACCAAACTATGCCGAGGAATCGATTGATGCCAAGCGTATTATTCCTCAGTCGCTTTATCTCTCTGCAATTGGACTTGGTGTTTTCTATACACTCATCAGCTGGTGTGCCGTGTCGGCCTTCCCGACCGAGGCCGATATGCTGGCAAAGGCCGTAGGAGACTCCGGCAACTTCTTCCTTGGACCTATTGAGCAATTCGTGGGCGGTTGGGCGAAAGAATTGATGAGCATTCTTATTCTCACAAGTTCCTTCGCCTGCGGAATGGCCTTCCACAACACTGCGGCCCGCTATATGTATTCGCTTGGCCGTGAAGGGGTTATTCCTTCAGCGCTTGGCAAGACCCATCCGCAATACAAGAGCCCATACGTTGCTTTAATTGCGCAATCGGTTCTGGCTGCCCTTTGGATCATACTCTATGCCGTGTTCAACGGTTTCGACGATCCAAATGCGCAGGCTTATCTCGGCGTGTACACGCTGCTTGCTGTTCTAGGCACCGGTCTGCTGTTGGTCCTGCAGGCGATTGTTTCGCTGGCGATCATCAATTACTTCCGCAACAACAGTGGCGGCAATGTTTTCACAACTATCATTGCTCCACCGGTTTCCTTCCTCGTGCAGGTGTGGCTAGTATACCTGCTGGTATCAAACCTCGCAAGTTTTGCCGGAACGAGCAGCTTTGCCAACGCCATTTCAGCCATTGGTGCAGTCGTCATCATTATTGACCTCATCTGGGGCGTCGTGTTGAAGTCAGCCTATCCAAAGGCTTATGCCAACATTGGTCACATGGTAAATGATGGCTGATTAATTCCTTTTCATTGACAGCATGTGGGGATAACGGCTTTTCTGTTATCCCCGTTTCTTTTCTGTGAGGAAGTCATCATGTCCCATTCTGTAAAAGGCCGTTCCGTTCTGGTGACAGGTGGAAGCAAGGGCATTGGTAAGGGAATCGCCCGGGTGTTTGCCCATGCCGGCGCTAGGGTCTTGATCCTGTCGCGCAAGCTCTATGATGCAAAAGCGACTGCCGATGAAATTGGTCATGGTGCCTTTGGCATTGCGGGTGATGTGACGTCTTTGGACAGCATGGAGGCTGCCGTCGCGGAGGCGGCCCACAAGAATGGCGGCCTCGACGTAATTTGTGCCAACGCAGGAATTTTCCCTGCCGCCCGGCTTGAGGATATGACAGGCGCGCAATGGGACGAGACGATTGTTACCAACCTCAAGGGCACCTTTCATGTGATAAAAGCGGCCATTCCTTATCTCAAGAGGTCCGACCAGGGACGCATCGTCATCACGTCTTCCATTACGGGACCCATCACCGGTTTTCCAGGATGGGCGCACTATGGCGCATCGAAAGCAGGCCAACTTGGTTTCATGCGAACGGCGAGCCTGGAACTTGCAAAATATGGCATCACGGTAAATGCCGTTATGCCAGGAAACATCATGACCGAAGGGCTTCTGGGCAATGGCGAGGAGTACATCAAGTCAATGGAGGCCTGTGTTCCCTTGAAGCGGTTGGGAACACCCGACGACATTGGCCATGCGGCACTTTATTTTGCGTCAAAGGAAGCGTCTTACGTCACCGGCCAAACCCTTATCGTGGACGGCGGCCAGACACTGCCAGAAAGCCTCGATGCCTTGGTGCAGGCGTAGGGGTCCTTGCTGCGGGAGATCTACGCAAACCTGGTCAAGTAATCCTCGCACAGCCCAACCGTTCCTTCCGTATACGGAAGGCCCATGGATTTGGCGAGGTCGGTTTCCGCGTGCGAACCGATCCAGGCGACCAGCAACAGCCGCCGCAGCATTATGAAGGTAGGTATTTCCCCTTCGTCAAGTCGCGATAAGGGCAGCACTTTGCGATAACCTGCCTTCCACGCTTCGACTAGGTGAGGCACCTGCGGCTCGTGCTCATAGAAGGAAACAGGTGTGGCAGCGTCATACATGTACCAGCCGAAGCCGCAGTCGTCGAAATCGATGACCTTCACGGAGCCACCATCAATCAGCAGGTTGGCAAGGCGCAGGTCGCAGTGAATGAGGCCGAAGCGCTCGGCATCCTTGCCATAGGAAGTTAGTCTCTTAGCGATCACGCCGACAGTGCGCGAAAACAGCTTTTCTTTTGCAGTATCAACCCCCATGCCGTCGCGCCAACCGCCCCAGTGGGGCTTGGCTTCACCAAGGCTGGTATCAAAATCCCAGGTCAAGCGCGTGAAGAAAACTGGCCGCCGCCAGGTTCTCGTATGACCATGCATGCGAGCGGTGACTTCTCCGAGAATCTCGAACGGTTGGGTCAAATCTTGCCCGATGCCTGGCTCAACACCGCTCTCCCAATCCGACAACACAACATAACGGCCAGACACCTCCTGAATGATTTCACTGTTGATGCCCTTAACGGGGCGAGGTGTTACGACAACGCCAGAGCTCCGCAAATCCATGAGCCAGGCAAGTTCGGACGCAATGGCAGCCTTAGTATGATAGCCTTCACGATGCACCCGGAGGGCCCATTTGCGTCCATCCCCCGCTTCCAGTTTATATGTGGCATTCTCGGAAAGGTTGATCATGTTCACCGAGACACCGGAGGGCAGGGTGTATTTCTGCAAGGCTCTTTCTGCTACTAGTTGCAGGGCTTCAAGCATTCATGAGTTCCCGCGCCCGCGGCATCGCTGCATCAAAGCGCTCCATGATTTCCCGGCACAGTTCCTGTGTGAGGATGATGCCCGGCTTCCACTGCAGCACACGTTTGTCGAGAGATGAGAAAATAGCCCACACGCCACGCTCATAGAGGGCGCGCGACACCGTGACCGCCCCTTCCGGGTGGTTGAACTCGAGCCCGAGAATAACTCCCTTCTGGCGCACTCCTATAAAGATATCGCCATGCTTTGCCATCATTTCAACCATGGCCGTGTGCATGAATGCCGTTACGGCCCGAACATTGCTGGCCACCTCCGGACGCAACAGCATTTCAATAACCTTGTGGGCCACTACGCAGCCAAACTCGGCTCCACCCGTTGTGCTGATATGGGCAGCACCATCTTCATCCAGCCAATCGCCTGCCCTGTCGGTTACCAGGCACGCGCTGATGGGATAGAGTCCGCCCGACAGGCCCTTTGCCGTCACCATGATATCCGGCTGGACGCCATAGGCCTGCCAGCCCCACATGTAACCGGTGCGCATCAATCCTGTCTGCACCTCATCGGCGATGCATATCGTGCCATGTTTCTTTGCCAGTTGTGCGCACGCGCCGAGATAGCCGGGCTTTGGCATGGGAAAGCCATAGGCGGCAAGGATGGTCTCCATGATGAGGCCTGCTACATCATTGCCCTTCAGGGCATTTTCCATGGCGTCGATATCATTGAAGGGAACCTGGATGAAAGTATCGGACTGGTCGCTCAAGAGTATTTTGGTAAAGCGTTCGTCCCCGGTGGCGGCCGACAGGCCAGAATGGCCATGGTAACCCTTGATGATCGACACGATCTTGCGGCGTTTGGTGGCATAGCGGGCGCTTTTCGGGGCGACATCAACAGCTTCGGTACCACCGGCTGCAAACACCGCGAAAGTCATTCCGGGTGAAATGATAGAGAGGGATTCTGCCAGCGCCGTGCGCGCCACGGAAGGGAACCAGTGATTGCCCATGTCAAAATGGTCGAGAGCCCTTTTGAGCGTGTCCACCAGTTCAGGGTGGCGGTGGCCAAAATTATAGGTGCCGCCATTAAGGTGCAAGTCAATCAGGCGGCGTCCGTCCATGTCATAGAGGAGATAGCCCTCGCGCTTGTCGATGACAAGATCGATACCAGCTGTTTGCCAGAATTTGGTCTTGTCTGGGCTCGAGTAGCGAATGGATTTTTCGATGACGTCCTGTTTTGATTGGAATTGGGATCCACCGTAGTCAAACATTTCTATCCCCTCGTCCAAATAGGCTATTGCCTCCGTAGAATGTTCCATATTTCATCGAAATGCGAAACCAGATAATCCGGATTGCATTCGGCCACAGGCTTCTGCGTGTAGCCAAAGGTAACAGCGATGACCGGAACCTTTGCCGCACGGGCGGTGAGGATGTCAGTTTCGCTGTCGCCGATCATGACGGAGTTTTCAGGCGCCACCTTCAGGCGCTTAAGTGTTTCTAGGTATGGGGCAGGATCGGGCTTGGCGACATTGATGGTGTCCGGCCCAACGACCGCACCAAAATACTTGGCAAGATCCAGTTCTTTGAGAAGGCGTAGCGACAGGCCTTCAATTTTATTGGTGCATATGCCCATGGCGATGCCTTCAGCTTCGCAGGTTTTGAGCAATGGCAGTACGCCGGGAAATATCTCGCTGTCTACTGCTATGTTCTTCTCATAATAGCGCAGGAATTCGGCATGGTAATAATTCAACGATCTCTCATCGAGCATAGCGCCTGTGGCGAGGGTGCCGCGTGCCAGCAGGGCCCTGGCGCCATGCCCCACGAAGGAGCGTACTTCATCCATCGTGATAGGCCGGCGGTCGAGCAGTGCCAGGACATGGTTGGTGGAGGCCATGAGGTCGGGTGCGGTATCCACTAGCGTGCCGTCTAGATCAAAGATAACGGCCCGTTTTGCCATGTACTTTTTGCCCATCTCTCATGTTTGAGTAGTCGATTGCCTTGTGCTATCACGCCGCCAGCCCATATTGGAGAGACCCATGAATATCAGAACGACCATAGCCTTGACCGACATACTGAAAGACAAGTCGCTGCTCAAGGATAAATGCTACATTGATGGCAAATGGGTGGGTTCTGCCTCCACTATTAATGTTACCAACCCGGTCAATGACAGTCTTATCGGCACTGTTCCCAAGCTGGGCACTGCTGAAACCAGGCAGGCAATAGAGGCCGCCCAGCGTGCCCAGAAGGACTGGGCCCGCAAAACCGCCAAGGAACGTTCTGCAATTTTGCGGAAGTGGTTCACCCTAATGATGGAAAACCAGGAAGATCTCGCGCAAATCATGACCGCTGAGCAAGGCAAGCCACTAGTAGAGTCGCGAGGCGAAGTGGGCTATGGCGCGTCCTTCATTGAATTCTTCGCCGAAGAGGCACGCCGCATCTACGGAGAAACCATCCCCTCACCCTTTGTCAACGGCCGCATGGTTGTGATCAAGCAGCCTGTAGGAGTGGTGGCAGCCATCACCCCCTGGAACTTTCCCAACGCCATGATCACCCGCAAGGCGGGTCCAGCACTGGCTGCCGGTTGTGCCTTCGTGTGCAAGCCTGCTGCTGAAACGCCTCTGTCTGCACTCGCCATTGCCGAATTGGCCCACCGCGCAGGAATTCCTGCTGGTGTGTTCTCGGTGTTGACGGGTTCTTCCCGTGAGATTGGCGCCGAGATGACGTCCAATCCCATCGTTCGCGCGCTCACCTTTACTGGCTCGACCGAGATCGGCAGCCTGCTGATGGCGCAATGCGCGCCAACCATCAAAAAGCTTGGCCTTGAACTTGGCGGCAACGCTCCCTTTATAGTATTTGATGACGCCGACCTTGATGCTGCCGTGGCTGGCGCCATGGTTTCCAAATACCGCAATGCTGGCCAAACCTGCGTATGCGCCAACCGTTTGCTGGTGCAGGAAGGCGTCTACGATGAGTTCGCAGAGAGGTTGGCAGTTGCCGTGAAAAACCTAAAAGTAGGTGATGGCGTCGAGGCTGGTGTCACCACAGGTCCGCTGATCAACAAGGCAGCTGTTGCCAAGGTGGAAGAGCATATTTCCGATGCCGTCTCCAAGGGGGCGAAGGTCATTGTCGGTGGCAAGGGGCTCGGCGGCAATTTCTTTGAACCCACCTTACTTCTCAATGTGTCATCCGATATGGCGTTTGCCTGCGAAGAGACCTTTGGCCCCGTGGCGCCGCTCTTCAAGTTCAAGACCGAGGACGAAGCCATTGCCATGGCCAACAACACAGAGTTTGGCCTTGCCTGCTATTTCTACACCCGCGATATCGGCCGCGTCTGGCGGGTGGGCGAAGCGCTCGAATACGGCATGGTGGGCATCAACGAAGGAATCATATCGACAGCTGAAGCCCCTTTTGGCGGCATGAAGCAGTCAGGTATTGGCCGCGAAGGTTCGCACCATGGCGTAGAAGAATATCTCGAAATGAAATACATGCTCATGGGAGGGCTCGGTAAGTGACACCAGATCAAATGAAAAAAGCTGCGGCACTTGAGGCCATGAAATTCGTGAAGCCAGGCGCGAATATTGGTCTGGGAACAGGTTCGACAGCAAAGTATTTTGTGGAAGCCCTCGCCGCGAAGGTCAAGGAAGGGCTTGATGTGCGAGGCGTTCCAACGTCCAAGGCGACGGCAGATCTTGCACGAAGCCTGGGTATTCCGCTCACCAATCTGGATGAAAAGCCCTATCTCGAACTTACCGTCGATGGCACCGACGAATTCGACTCTGAGTTTCGCCTAATCAAGGGCGGTGGCGGGTCGTTGTTGCTGGAGAAAATTGTGGCCTCATCATCAAAGTGGATGGTTGTGATCGCCGATGAGTCAAAGAAGGTGAAGAAGCTGGGAAAGTTTCCGCTGCCGGTAGAGGTCATTCCCTTCGGCGCAAGGGCGACCGCCTGGAAAATGGAACGGGCCTTCAAGTTCCTCAAGCTGGAGGCGAAGATGAGCATCAGGATGAACGGCACGGTACCATTTACCACAGATGCCCAGAACTTAATCATTGATTGCAGCATCGGAGAAATTCCCGAGCCTGAACGGCTCGATACTTTGCTCAACAGCATTCCAGGCGTGGTAGATACTGGCCTGTTCTGCGGCATATGCGGCATAGTGCTCATGGGCACGCCAAGTGGTGTCAAGGAGTTCAAGCGCGGATGAGCAACTTCGACTTCGACCTTTTCGTCATCGGGGCGGGGTCGGGTGGGGTGCGGGCTGGCCGTGTTGCCGCCAAGCACGGCGCCAGGGTGGCTGTCGCTGAGGAATATCGTGTTGGCGGCACCTGTGTCATCAGGGGTTGTGTGCCGAAGAAGCTGTTTGTATACGCCTCGCGCTTTGCCGAGGAATTTGAGGATGCCATCGGCTTTGGCTGGACCAGTGAAAAGGTATCCTTCGACTGGTCCGCGCTGCTTGAAAACAAGGACCGGGAGATAGACCGGCTCAACAAATCCTATATCCGCAGTCTTGAAGGAGCAGGGGCGGATCTCTTCATGGAGCGTGCCGTGGTGCAGGATCCTCATACATTGCGCCTTGCATCAGGCAAATTCGTCACAGCTAAATACATCTTGGTTGCCACTGGCGCTGCACCTTTCGTGCCAAGGCATCTGCCGGGCTACGAACTGGCGATCACCTCCAATGAAATGTTTGAGCTGGAGAAACTGCCCCGCCGCATCTGCATCGTGGGCGGCGGCTACATTGCCGTTGAATTCGCCGGCATCATGCAAGGTTTGGGCGTTGAAACGATCTTGATCTACCGCGGGCCGCAAATCCTGCGCGGCTTTGACCAGGATCTGGGCGATCACCTGTCGGCGGAAATGCAGAAGAAGGGCATCGAAATCCGTACCAACGCCGACGTCACAAGAATTGAAAGAAGCGGCGAAGGCGTTCGTATTAGCCTGGAGGACGGAGCAGTTTTTGGCGCCGGCCAGATCATGTTCGCCACCGGCCGTATTCCCAATGTGGCAGGCCTCGGCCTTGAAAATGCCGGCGTTCATATAACGCCACACTATGCCGTGGCGGTCGATGGTTATTCCCGCAGCACTGTTGAAAGCATCTACGCCGTGGGTGATGTGACCAATCGCGTGAACCTGACGCCGGTGGCCATTCGCGAAGGCCAAGCCTTTGCCGATAACGTCTTCGGCGGCAAGGATATCAAGGTTGACCATAAGCTCATCCCCACGGCTGTATTCTCCCAGCCCGAGATTGGCACCATAGGACTAACGGAAGAACAGGCCCGCAAAGACTTTGCCAAGGTTGATATTTACAAGACTTCGTTCCGGCCCATGAAGCACACACTGTCCGGTCGTGAAGAGCGCATGTTGATGAAGCTCGTGGTGGATGAAGAGTCAGACCGTGTACTCGGCTGCCACATCTGCGGAGAAGGAGCAGGCGAAATGGCCCAACTCCTCGGGATTTCAGTAAGGCTAGGCGCCAAGAAATCCGACTTTGACGCCACCATGGCGGTTCATCCGACGGCGTCTGAGGAGCTTGTGACACTACGCGACAAGTGGGTGGTCAAGGGGTAAGTAAACAAGTAGTTTTTTACCCCGCTCCAATCCGGTTCCACGCATCCAGCCCCGCAATCTTGTAGGCTTCGGCCAGGCTGGGATAATTGAAGGTGTTGTTGACAAAGAAATCGACCGTGCCCTCGAGGTTGATGACGGCCTGCCCGATATGGATGAGTTCGGTTTGCACCTTCGCCCACAATATGGGCGCCAAGCAGCCGTCGCGTATCAAGCGCAAAGATGAGCATTAGGAGCCTCGAATTGACCCCCATGCTATGGCTACGTGACGTTTTGCGGATGCGCGCCGCGCCGCATTTGTAAGGTACATCGCTTTTACCCACCTGTTTGTCTGACTGACCGACCATTGAAATTTCGGGAACTGCATAGATGCCGTAGGGAACGGTTTCGGGTGGTGGCTGCAGCGTAATACCGAAGGTATGGCAGGCAGCAACCCGGCCCTGTTCCTTGGAGGTGTAGGCAAGGTTGAGAAATCCTATGACGTCACCTGCAGCATAGACATGAGGGGCGCTGATCTGGAAGGTGACGGTAACCACTTTGATGCGGCCGCGGTCGACGATTTCAATGCCAACACTATCAAGGCCAAGGCTGCCCACATTGCCAGTGCGGCCTGTTGCGTAAAGCGGAAAATCGGATTTCACCACGCGGCCAGAAGCTAGGTGCACCTCAACGCCGGTTGGCTTTGCCACGATACCCTTCACCGCACTGCCAAGGCGCACGGTCATGCCGCGGTCACGCTTCCAGTGGATGAAGTCATCCACCAGTTCACGGTCAACGAAGTCCAGAATGGTTTCTCGCGGTTCGATGAGGGTGACAGGAACATCAAGGGCCATAAAATCGTTGCATATTCCAGGCCGATAGGCACCGCTACCGTTCACTGCGAGGGGGAGCGGGGCGTGGTCCTCATGTAAAGAATTTCGTCGATGTCGAAAATCCGCTGCTGGTCGAAGAGAACAGTGTCAGGGCAGTGCGGACGCGTGGCCACCGAGATAAGGGCCTTGCTGAATTCAACCTCAGTCATTTCACCAGTCTCGGTGGTGAGTATGGCGCCAGGGACTTCCAGCCACTTGGCCGTCGCATGCATGGTCTTGACGGAACTGTACGTGGGCTGGTGCTGCAGGACCTCTACTTCAAGGTCCAGCGTTATGTGCAGACGGGAAGTCAGGTCGTGGGCCGAGGTATCCTGCTTTACCTAGTAGCACCGCCCAGCATTCTGCCCTTGTTGACAACCTGCACTGACTTGCCAAGTTTTGCCGATTGCACCTCAGCCCACCGCCCTGATGGCCTGCTGCCGATCACCAGCATGTCGTAGTGGTTCATATTTCATTCCAATATCTCAAAGCTGGCATTGACGGTCTTGCCGTCATTGATAGGCAGGATGTCTTGCGGGCAGCTGGACATGGCAACGATACAGTCCAGTTCGGCCCGGAAAATCACATAATCGCCAGGCTTTGCCATCGACACTCCCCACTCCAGGGTGCCGTCCTGCCGCCAGGGGATGTTCATGAAAGTATTCAATGACGCTGGCGTGTAGGGAAGATAGATGCCGAGCTCGGCCAGCCCTGCATGCAGGTTGTCCTTGCAGTTGTCATGGTAATGGGTGCAGCCGAGGAGGCCGTAACGCTCATTGTCGCATGGGGCGATCAGCGTATCGTGGCGGCCGGGTGAGGTATCGGCCTCAAGTGTCAGGATAGGGCGGCGGCGGTTAGTTATCATTTTATCGCCCACCACCGGATAGAGCCGTTCCCAGAAGGCTCGGCACTGTTCCATGCCCATGTATTCCAATGTGGAGCTGGCTACAAAGGCCCAAGTATCCACCACCTGTTTGCCATGCGGGTTGCTGATCTTCACGGCCTGGCCCCTGTTAAGGCGGGCTGCTTTGCCTCGCCGTGCCGGTATTGTGTGAATGGTGCCCATCCGCCTATCTTCTCCCCAAGGCCATCAGCTATCAAAGGCCAGGCAATGAACCGCAAGCAGGATAAACTTGCAATCAACAGGGCCAATGTCATTGCTTTTTATGACCCTATGTTCAACGGCCGCAAGCCGGAATAGGCCATATCGAAATACGTAGGCGACGTTTATATCCGGCTCAATGCCGAGGTGGCAGACTGCAAGGAGGCCTTCATTGCCTATTTCACGCACATGGCTGCCGAATATCCGGGCAAACGGGCGGAATTCAAGCGCGCATTAGTGGAGGGTAACCTCGTGGGGCTGTATTGCCAGCAAGTTTGGCCGGGACTACCAGGCTACGCAGGAATCGATATTTTTCACCCAAATGACAAGGGCAAGATCGTCGGGCCCTGGGACGTGCTATAAATCGTGCCGTAGCGGATACCCCATGAAAGCAGCACGTTTTGACCTTCATCACGGAACTTTATTATTGACCCCTGGACTGCTACAAGCCGCCCAGCCGAATTTTCGAAGATTGAATCAATGACATGAATGATGCGACTGCAAAGCCAGCCCAGGACTATCGAGAAACGGTTTTTCTGCCGAAAACCGAGTTTGCCATGAAGGCGGGCCTGCCCGAGCGGGAGCCCATGCTGCTCAAGCATTGGGCCGACATGGGCCTCTATGAAAAACTCCGTGCACAGAGCAAGGGCAGGCCGAAATACGTTCTCCATGACGGTCCTCCCTACGCCAACGGCAACCTTCATATTGGCCACGCCCTCAATAAGATCCTCAAGGATATCGTGACCCGCTCGCACCAGATGGACGGGTTTGACTCAAATTACGTGCCAGGCTGGGATTGCCATGGACTTCCCATCGAATGGAAGATTGAAGAAGAATACCGCGCCGCCGGCAAGAACAAGGACGCCATCCCGATCAATGAATTCCGTGCCGAATGCCGCAGCTTTGCCGCCAAGTGGGTAGGCATCCAGCGCGGCGAATTCCAGCGATTGGGCGTTACCGGTGACTGGCAGAACCCTTATCTCACCATGAACTTCGAGGCGGAGTCGATCATTGCTGCGGAGCTCCTCAAATTTGCCGAATCCGGCCAACTCTACCGCGGCTCCAAGCCCGTCATGTGGAGCGTGGTTGAGAAAACGGCCCTGGCCGAGGCCGAGGTCGAGTATGCCGATATCGAAGTCGATACGATCTACGTGAAGTTTCCCGTGCTCGACGACAATGCGAGTGTCTTGATCTGGACAACCACTCCGTGGACCATTCCGGGCAACCGCGCCATCAGCTTCTCGTCAAAAATCTCCTATGGCCGTTATGAAGTCACCACAGCACCCGAAGGCAACTGGGCAGTGGTCGGCGAGAAATTCATCATCGCCGACAAGCGCGCCGATGAGGTCTTGAAGGCAGGCAGGGTGGAAGATTACTTACGCCTTGCTGATGTCAATCCCGAGGGATTGGTGTGCGCGCATCCGCTCAAGGCAAAGGGCTACGATTTTCCCGTGCCATTGCTTGACGGTGACCATGTCACGGATGACGCTGGTACCGGCTTCGTCCACACTGCACCCGGCCATGGCGCCGATGACTACAACATCTGGATGGAAAAGAACGGTGGTCCCATTCCCTCTACCGTCAACGCCGATGGCTTCTACACCAAGGATGCGCCAGGTTTTGAGGGAGGCCGGATCATAGACCAGTACGGCAAGTGGGGCAACGCCAACAAGCTGATCATGGATGCCCTGAAGGAAGGGGGCATGCTGCTGTCGGTCAAACGCAAAACCATCAGCTATCCGCATTCCTGGCGCTCCAAGAAGCCCATTGTTTTCCGCAACACGCCGCAGTGGTTCATTTCCATGTCGAGCCACGGGCTTCGCGACAAGGCCCTGAAGGCTATTGGAGAGACCAGGTTCTTTCCCACCGTAGGCCAGAATCGCTTGCGCGGCATGATTGCCGACAGGCCGGACTGGGTAATCTCACGGCAGCGCGCCTGGGGCGTACCGATCGCCGTTTTTGTGAATAAGGAAACCGGGAAAATACTCAACGATTCCAAGGTGAACCAACGGATTTCGGACTCATTTTCCAAGGAAGGAGCCGATGCCTGGTTTGCCGATGGGGCCGCCACGCGGTTCCTCGGCGATGACTACAATTCCCAGGACTGGGAGCAGGTGCGCGACATTCTCGACGTGTGGTTCGACAGCGGCTGCACCCATGCCTTCTGCCTGGAACAACGCCCGGACCTGAAGTGGCCGGCCGACCTCTATCTCGAAGGCTCGGACCAACACCGCGGCTGGTTCCACTCTTCGCTGCTCGAATCCTGTGGCACCCGCGGTCGCGCACCCTATGATGCGGTTCTGACCCATGGCTTCGTGGTGGGCGAAGACGGCCGCAAGATGTCGAAGTCCCTGGGCAATATCGTAACCCCCCAGGACGTGATCAAGCATTCCGGCGCCGACATCCTGCGCCTGTGGGTGGCCTCCTCCGACTATGCGGAAGACTTGCGGCTCGGTAAGGAAATCCTCAAGACCAACGTGGAAGCCTACCGCAAACTGCGCAATACCATGCGCTATATCCTCGGAGCCCTTGATGGTCTCAAGGATTGGGAAAATGTCCATCCCAGCGAGATGCCCGACCTCGAACGCTACATCCTTCACCGCCTGCACGAGGTGGGCGCGGAGGTTCAAGCCGCCTACAAGGTATTCGACTACAAGAAGATTTTCGCGCTCCTCACCAACTTCATGACGCAGGACCTATCGGCCTTCTACTTCGATATTCGCAAAGATGCGCTCTATTGCGATCCCTGGTCGAGCAACAAGCGCAAGTCCTGCCGCACGGTCATGGACCAGCTGTTCCATTGCCTCACTACCTGGTGGGCTCCGATCCTCGCTTTCTCCATGGAAGAGGTCTGGCTCACCCGCTTTGCCGGCGTAGGAAGTTCGGTTCACATGATGCAGTTTGCCAAGCCACCCACAGAATGGCACCAGCCGGAAATCGCCCGCAAATGGGACATGATCCGGAATGTGCGGGGCGCTGTGACCGGCGCGCTCGAACTCGAGCGTGCCCAAAAGCGCATCGGCTCCTCCCTCGAGGCGGCACCTGTGGTATTTGTCGAAATGGATGAGGGCGACGTTGCAACACTGCGCGCCTGCGACTTTGCAGAGGTTTGCATAACTTCAGGGATCACTATCATGGCGGAGGCAGGGCCAGCAGAAGCCTTCCGGCTCGACGAGATGAAAAATGTTGCCGTGGTGCCTGCCAGGGCGGAGGGCCCGAAGTGCGCCCGTTCCTGGAAGATTTCCAAGGACATCGGTTCGGACAAGGAGTTCCCCGACATAACGCCGCGCGACGCTGAAGCGGTGCGTGAATGGCAAAAGCGGTTTGGGAAAACCCTGGGATGAGGCTCACCCTCTGGGGCCCCCTGGCACCCTTGGGGCTCGCCCTTGCGGCCCTGGTTTTCGGCGCGGATCAAACCCACAAGTGGTGGATGCTGCAGGTCTTTGATATAAAATCCCGGCAACCCGTTGCTCTTACACCCTTTCTTGACATGATACTGGTGTGGAACCCGGGGGTATCCTACGGTCTCCTGGACACCCATGCCCAGGGCCTGCTGATTGGCATGAGCCTCGCGATCAGCATTGTCCTGTGGATATGGCTGTGCCGCTCGACGAGGCCCATGGCTGCCGCGGCCCTGGGCCTCGTCGTCGGGGGCGCGCTTGGCAATGCTCTTGACCGCTGGGTTTATGGGGCGGTGGCCGATTTCTTCCACCTGCATTGGGGAAACTTGAGTTGGTACGTGTTCAATGTGGCAGATATGGCAATTGTTGCAGGCGTGGCGCTTTTGCTCTATGAATCCATGGTTGAGCGGAAGCTGGAGTGACGTCTTGGAATTGCCTGATTTGGCTCGCAAACCGCCACCAGCATTCACTGAACAAGGGAATTTGCGGCATGAAGTTGGTTTATTCGGCCTTAATCCTCGGGTTGCTCCTGGGCGGCTGCTCGTCCTCGGGCGTACTCGGATCCTTAGGCATGGGCTCGTCTTCGCCACAGCCTGCCGCCAATAATATCCAGGTTAACAACGCCCTCGCCATGCCGCCGGACCTGCAATTGCGCCCGCCCGGAACCATTCCTGAACCTGCCCGCCCGTCAAATGGGGCAGGTTCGCTTTCAGATTCCGGTGATGTCAGTTCTCCCGAGGCTCCATCCGTAGCGAAGGCCGCGGCACCTGCAGCGAAGGCTCCGGCACCCGATGTCTATGCCCAGTATGGCATTTCAAAAGTAAAGCCTGACGGTACGGCAAAAACGGAACAGGAACTGCAGGGCGAGCTCAAAGCGGCCGTCCTTAAGAAAAAGCAGGAAACCAACCCGAACTACGGCACCATCAAGAATATAGGCAATATTTTCAGCGACGGCTAAGCCAGCAAGATTACGAAAATCTCATTGGACGTGAATGGCAATCCGGTGCATTCCTGACGACCTACGATTGCTTATCTTTGGAAAGCCCCCTCATGCGCGTCGCAAAAATTGTCACCTTGCACATACTGGTCATGTTCCTGTCGGTGCTTCCCGCCAGTGCCATGAAATTGGATGTAACTGACTTCAAGCTTGCCAACGGCATGGAAGTTGTGGTCATTCCTGATCATCGTGCGCCCGTAGTGACCCACATGCTTTGGTACCGGGTTGGTTCGGCTGACGAGGCTTCGGGAAAATCTGGCCTAGCCCATTTCCTTGAGCACCTCATGTTCAAGGGCACGACCAACCACAAGCCTGGCGAGTTCAGCCACCTCGTTGACATCAACGGCGGTGAGGAAAACGCCTTTACCACGAGCGATTATACAGCCTATTACCAACGCATCGCTAGTGACCGTCTTGGCCTGATGATGGAATTGGAGGCGGACCGCATGCAGAACCTCGTTCTCACCGACGAGAATGTGCTGCCGGAACTGCAGGTAGTGCGTGAAGAGCGCCGCACACGGACGGAAAATGATCCCTCGGCGCTCCTAGAAGAACAGATTGATGCAGCCCTGTATACCGCCCATCCCTATGGCAAGCCAGTTATTGGATGGATGTCGGAAGTGGCAAAGCTCACACGCGATGATGCTATTGCCTTCTACAAGGCTCACTACACGCCCGCCAATGCCATCCTAGTTGTTGCGGGCGACGCAACGCCAGATCAGGTCAGGGCACTCGCGGAAAAATACTATGGCCCGCTGAAGAACACATTCATGCCGGCTCCGAGAGTCCGCACCGAGGAACCCGAGCCTATTGCAGCGCGCCGCGTGATCATGACCGATGCGCGGGCTTCATCACCCGTATTCCAGCGCAGCTATCTTGGTCCATCCTATGCAATAGCCCAGGGCCGTGAGGCTTTTGCGCTCGACCTGTTAGCCGATATACTGGGCAGTGGGACCCAGAGCAAATTTTACAAGAGCCTTGTGGTAGAACAGAAAATTGCCTCAAGCGCAGGCGCGTGGTTCAACGCCGACAATCTCGATAGCGGTACCCTGGGGGTCTACGGCGTACCCAACACGGGTGTTGACCTTGGCAAGGTCGAAGCCGCAATAGATGTCATCCTGGCGGATGTCGTAGCTCACGGCGTGACACAAACCGAACTC
>Ga0315283_10001461_pt1 | contig 19079 bp, 15 predicted proteins | sample YL17G09_0_MG_FD_204541 | JGI IMG/M metagenome (GOLD analysis project Ga0315283, IMG submission 204541) | Sediment microbial communities from Yellowstone Lake, YNP, Wyoming, USA - YL17G09_0 | ecosystem: Environmental > Aquatic > Freshwater > Lake > Sediment | place: USA: Wyoming | collected... | reverse complement strand
AGGTCGTCCCGGCTCTTGCCGGTGATGCGCACCTGCTTGTCCTGGATCGCGGCCTGCACCTTCAGCTTCGAGTCCTTGATCTGCCGCTGGATCTTCTTGCCCAGCTCGCTATCGATCCCCTGCCGCAGCGTCGCCACCTGCTTCGCCGTCTGGCCGGTAATGACCGGCTCGTCCACCTTCAGGCACGCCACGTCGATGCCGCGCTTGGAGAGCTTCAGCTTGAGAATCTCAATCATTTGTTTTAGTTGAAAATCGGCCGGCGCGCTAAGCGTAACAACCGCTTCTTTCAACTCAAACTTGGCATTCGTTCCCTTGAAATCGAAGCGCTGGCCGACCTCGCGGCTGGCCTGGTCGACGGCGTTGGTCAGCTCGTGGGAGTCGAATTCGGAGACGATGTCGAAGGACGGCATGCCGGTAGGCTACAGCCCCTTGCGCAGTCCCCACAAGGTGGCCCCGTTTATCCCCAGGCACAGCGCGAGGGCCAGGCTGTATGCGGCGATCGCGCCCAGTCGATCGAGTGTCAATGCGGCCATCAGGAAGAACGACCCGAACGCGTACATCCCGATCAGGAATCCGCGCTGCAACCGCAGGGCGCTGTCGATGCCGAGCTGGTGGTGAGCGAACGCCGTGAGCAGGGTGACGACGATCGGGAAGGGGGTGAAGAGACCGCTCAGCTGCGGGCCGAGCCAGCCGGCGATCCCGGTCTGCAGCAGCACGAATGCTGCGGAGATGCCAAGGCGTAGCGGCATGTCCCACGCAGGCGCGATGAACTGGCGGGACTTCGCTGCCGTCGAACCCATCGTCGCCAGGCAGAACGCCGCGCCCCCATACACGCCGGCCAGACCGATCCACGGTGACGGGTTTGCGTGCCGCAGTATCAGGGCTGCCAGCGCGTAAGCCCCTGCCGCTGCAAGGACCGCCACGCTCCAGCCGAACCGTGCGGTCCGCTGATAGGCAAAGCAGAATGCGCAGGATCCCCACATCCCGAGCAACGTCGTGCCGGCAGCTTGCGCCGCAAACGCAGTGCCCTGCTCGATGCAGATGAATATGGAGATCGGACCCGCCAGCATCGGCAACCCAGTCAGCCATCCAGACACGCCGGGCCCCCAGCGCCTGCCGGCGGCGCTGGTGAGATACATGATCGCGGGCGTCAGGACGATCTTGGCGAGAAGCAGGCTCATGGGCCGTTGGTTGCCGGCTCCTGCACGGCTGTTGTCCGCGGCCTCACATCGAGCACGGCATCGGGGTTGCGCGCGGCGACGAAGCGTTGATGAGCCGCCGGCAGCGACCAGAATTCACCTTCGAGTTCGCCCCTGGCATTGACCCTGGCGTGATAGAGATGGCCGACGGCGCCGTCGAACCTGGACAGCCGCAATTCATCACCGTGGACTTCGCCCGCCAGGGAGCTGTGTTCACCGTCTTTCATCTTGAAAGTGCCGGTCACCCGCTCGAACTTCTGCTGCAGGTCCGCCACGCCGGGCGTCGTCCGCCCCCGGTCGTCAGTGAGCGTGACGGCCCAACGACCCGCAACATCCACGTTGTCGGTGAGCGGTTCCGCGTAGAACCGCCAGGTCTGCCCGAGCGTGGCCTTGAATGGCAGCGACTGCCTGGCGCCACCCAGCCCGGCGAGCGCGATCTCGCCGCGCAGCTCGCCACCTGATATGGCCGCGGACAGCTGATTCCCGGGGCCCGGCATCACGGCCGAGAGCCGGCCCGGCTCGGTCTTCATGATGGTCACCGGCACGCGTTCCTCGCCGTTGACGAGGTAAAGCACCAAGCCCTGCTCTTCCTTGGCGACATCGAGCCCGAAAGGCAGTTCGCCACCCGACACCTCGAGCGTCGCGCGATAGCTGCCCGGTTGCAGGTCGCGGCTGGGTTTCGTGCAGGCACCGAGCGCAAGAAAAGCGGCCACGCTGGCGAGCACCACGGCAAGGTACGCGGATCGGGCGCGAAGCTCGGTCATCCGGGGCGGGTCCTGTGGCAGCGGGCGCCTAGACCTTGAGCGCGGTGCGCACTTTGTCCACGAGATCTTCGCCGCCGTGCTCCCGCATGTGCTCGATGACGATCGGCCCGAACTTCCTCGCGGTGTCGAGATCGATGCCGAGTTCCGTGAACGAAGCGGCGAGCCCCGCCCAGCGGCCGGGGCTGCTGCGTCCGCCGAGGAGCGAGCCCAGCCCGCCCGCGAGCGAGCTGAGCGTGCTCGGCGGCGGCGCGTTCATGAGCAGCTTGTCGGCGCCCGGCACGTCCGCGATGAACTCCTCGAAGTCGGCCCGGTCCAGGTTCTGCTGGCCGGCGCGCAGCAGCGCAATCAGCCCGCCCTTGGCCTGGGTTCTGGTGACGCCGAGGTCCTTCGAGAGTTTCTTGATCAGGTTATCCATCGCGCACCACTCATGCCGAACGAGCACGGATTCTACGTCATGGGCACCCACACGAGCGCCATGTCCTCGACCGCGATGTCCGTCTTCCTCGGCTTCACCGCGGCCGTCTCGATCCGGATCGTCGCGGGATCGAACTCGGATTCGAGGCGGCTGATCTCGGCTTCGAGTTCGGCATTGAGTGCCGCCTGCTGCTCGCGCAGCGCCGCAGCGTCTGCCTCGGCATTCGCGACGTCCGTCCGCTCCTTGCTCACGCGCCCGACACTGCGCGCGGCGGAAGACGCCTGTCGCATGGCGCTCGAGCGGCGGCCGCCGAACAAAGCACCCAGCAGGCTGCCGCCGACTGACAGCGCCGTGGACATGGTCTGGCTGCTCGCCTGCGACTTCTCGCGCTCGATTTTCTGTTCCGCGCGGCGCTGCCTGTCGTCGAGGGCGTCGAGCTTCGCCGCGTATTTCCTGCGCAACGCATCGACGGCTGCGTCACGCTTTTCGCGCAAGGCGTGCGCGAGGTGCGCGCGGAACTCGCTCTCCGTGCCGCCGGGCGCGGCGGCCATCTTGAGGTCGGGGCAACGGAACGTGTGCAGTGCTGCGCAACGGTAGACCTGGTCTTCGAGCGCCGCGGACCAGGCGCGATGATTACGCGGTGACAATGCGGATGCCGGTGCTGCGGCGAAACGCGCGTCCACTACCGGACCCTCCGCAAAACGCGGACCGGGCGCCGGGACGACCTCCGCCTGGGCCCAATCCGGGCCATCGGCGCCGAAAGGCGCGAGGTAATACCACGACTCCCACGCGTCCATGCCGGCCTTCGCATCCACGAAGTGCGCGCGTGCCTTTGCGCCCAGACGCGGTTGATACGTCACGTCCTTGCTTGCCGGAGGAGCGGCAATGAAACGCTCGGTGACGCCCGCCTGCAGCACGGGGCGTGCCGCTGCCGTTGCGGCAGCGGATTTGCCCGCGCTCGGTGCGGATGCAGCGGTGGTTGCAGTGGCGGCTGCCGCCGCGCGCGCAGGCGTGATCCGCTTGATTTCGTTCAGCGTCAGCGGCCCGCGCAGGTAGGAAAGCGCCCAACGAGTGCGCAGCAGTACCGGCGCGTCGTCGTGCACGTTGCGCATCAGGAACGTGCGCTGGGTGAGGCTCGACATCAGTGCCTCGAGCCCGGCCTTGTCCATGCCGCCGGCGGCCTCGGTGCCGAGCAGGCCTTCGATCACGCGCGCCTTGTCGCGTTCGGTCTGCAGGCGCCCGATGAACCACGTGCCGGCGTTGCCGAGGCCCTTGTAGTCGAGATCCACCGGGTTCTGCGTCGCGAGCACGACGCCGAGGCCGAAGGCCCGCGCTTGCTTCATGAGCGTGAGCAGCGGCAGCTTCGACGGCGGCATCGCGCTCGGCGGGAAGTAGCCGAACACCTCGTCCATGTAAAAGAGCGCGCGCAGGCTGCTGGTGCCGGACTGGCGGCGCATCCACGCGACGAGCTCGCTGGCGATCAGCGTGACGACGAACATGCGCTCGGCGTCGTTCAGGTGCGCGATCGAGATGATGGCGATGCGCGGCTGGCCGGCATCCGTGTAGAGCAGCTTCTGGATGTCGAGCGCGTCGCCCTCCAGCCACGCCTCGAAGCCGGGTGCGGCGAGCAGCCCGTTGATGCGCAACGCGAGCTCCATGCGCTCCTTCGCGGGGTAGAAGCTCTCGAGGTCGAAGACGCCGATCTTCTCGAACGGCGGTTTCTGCACGGTCTGGATGACCGCTGCGAGGTCCGGACTCTCGCCCTTGCGCCACGCCGCGTCGAGGGTGGCCGACAGCAGGATGTACTCACGGCTCTTGATCGGGTCGGCATCGATGCCGAGCAGGCCGAGCAGGCCCGCGACGGCAGATCCGATCCGTTCTTTCAGCGCGGTGGCGTCGCTCGCAACTGCCGGATCCGGTGCCGCGAATGAGCGCAGGATCGACAGCGGACGGCCCGCTTGCGAACCGGGTGTGTAGATCGCGACTTCGGCCGCCTCGCGCAGCCGCGTGATGCGGGCGCCGTCTTCGTTCCAGTCCGCAAGCCCCTTGCGCCAGGTCTCGGCCGTCGCGGCGGCGAACTCGTCCACCGACTGGCCCTTGCGCGAGGCTTCCCCGGCGTCCACCCAGGGCTTGAAGTCCTCGGGGCGCAGCTGCGGAAACGTGAGCATCAGGTTGCCGATGTCGCCCTTCGGGTCGATGGCGATCGCCGGGATGCCGTCCAGCGCCGCTTCCTCGAGCAGCGACAGGCACAGGCCCGTCTTGCCGCTGCCGGTCATGCCGATGCAGACCGCGTGGGTGGTCAGGTCGCGCGAGTCGTAGAGCAGGTCGTCGCCGAGCTGTTGCGATTTCGGGTCGAATTCGCGGCCGAGATAGAAGACGCCGAGGCGTTCGTACGTTGGGAGGGTCATGGCGGGCGACGATGGGGTGGCGGCTGATGGGTGAATAGTGACGAGCGACCCGCGGATAGGGAAGGGGGCGGTGGGGGCGTGCTGCCGGCCCGCACCCCGGCCACGGGTCAGCCCGCGCACTGGAGAAGCCGTGAAATCGACCTCGCTCCCGCTCGCCGTTTGTCTGCTCGCGCTCACCGCCTGTTCGGCCACCATGAACAAGGACGAGTGCCGCACCGTGGACTGGCGCACTGTGTAACCGTTTTGTCACCTCCGGGCGACTGACGGCGTAACCTCAACTCCCTAGGATGGCGGAACGAATACCGCCAAACCGGGATTGTCATGTCCATCGCGCTCGACCAGGTGACCAAGCGGTACCAAGCCGTGCCGGTCGTCAACGACGTCTCCCTGAAGGTGGAACAGGGCGAGTTTCTCGTCCTGCTGGGCCCGAGCGGCAGCGGCAAGAGCACGCTCCTGCGCGCGATCGCCGGGCTCACCGAGATCGACCACGGCCGCGTTTTCCTGCACGGCCGCGACGTCACGCACGTATCGGCCCGCGACCGCCACGTCGGATTCGTGTTCCAGCACTACGCGCTGTTCCGCCACATGTCCATCGGCGACAACATCGAGTTCGCGCTGCGCGTGCGCAAGGTGAAGGCCGCGGAACGTCGCGCCCGTCGCAAGGAACTGCTGAAGCTGGTGGCGCTCGAGGGCATGGACGACCGCCTGCCGACCCAGCTCTCCGGTGGCCAGCAACAGCGCATCGCCGTGGCTCGTGCGCTCGCCCACCGGCCGCAGGTGCTGCTGATGGACGAGCCGTTCGGCGCGCTCGACGCGAAGATCCGCGAAGAGCTGCGCCGCACGATTCGCCAGATCCAGCGCGAGCTCGGCATGACGACCATCCTCGTCACCCATGACCAGGAAGAGGCCTTTGCGCTGGCGGATCGCATCGGCGTGATGCACCAGGGCCGGCTCCTCGAGTGCGGTCGACCGGACGATCTGTATACGCGGCCGCAGACGCGCTTCGTCTCGACTTTCCTCGGCGCGGCCAATCTGCTGCTCGGCTACCGCATGCCGAATGGCGTGCGTTTCAGTTCGCAAGTGACGACCGGTGAAGCCGTTCCGCGCGAGGTGGTCGCGGTCCTGCGCCCCGAGGAAGTCGAACTCAGTTCGGGCCAGGCGCAGGTCCGGTCGAATTTCGTCGGCCATGGCGAGGTGGAGGAGGTGCTCTTCTCGGGCGCCGTCGAGCGCCTGCGGGTGCGCATGTCCGGGGACGGCCCGGTGCCCGCGGCGCCCGGCCGCGAAGGCCAGCCCGAGGCCGGCTCACTGCTCGAGGTTTCGCGTACGTTGCCGGAGCAGCGCGATTTTCCGGTAGCCGCCGGACAGCGCGTGGCGGTCGGCGCGCGCCGCGTGCACGTGCTGCCGACGCCGATCTCGAGCTTTACCGCGGTGGCCGACACGGAATCCGCTGCAAGAGTGCTTCACGACTCGCCGCTGCTCTCTGCGCTTGGCGCCCGCATGCAGACGCGCGTCGCCACCCGGATTGGCCGGGGCGAGCTCGCGCCGCCGGGCATGCCGGCCGTGGCCACGGGTCCGGGCAGCGCCCAGGCCGCCGAATGGCAGCTGCGACACGGCGCCGCACAGCTGCTCTGCGTGCCGTCGACCGCACCGCTACCGTCGCACGTCATCATTCACGCCCTCGATGCCGGGGCACGCCGTGCCGCGGTCCCGGTCGCCGCGAGCCTGCTGCGCCACATCGCTGCCGAAGCCGTGTATCTCGGTATCCACCCGGCGGTCTCTCCGGAGAACGATCGTGCAGCCTACATGCGCGACCTGCTCGACACTCGCTCGGCGGCTCTCGCCGAGCACGGACTCGACATGCGCACGGAGTTGCGGTTCGGCGACGTGGCCGAAGAGTTGCAACGTGAGCTGGCCGCGCACGGCAACTCGATGCTCATCCTCGGCACGCCGGATTCCGACCACATCGACTGGGCCTGGCTCGGTGGACTCCTGGAGGGCCAACCCGAACGCCCCGTGCTGATCGTGAACGCCGCCCGCGCCGACCGGGCGCCGGAGCACTAGGCGCATGGCGCCCGGCTGGTTCCGCAATCCGAGCATCCTGCCGGGCTTCGGCCTGACGCTCGGGTTCACGGTCTTTTTCCTGAGCGGGATCGTGTTGTTGCCGCTGGCTGCGCTGGTGTTCAAGACGGCGTCGCTGACCTGGGAGCAGTTCTTCGCGATCCTGACGGATCCGCGGGCCGTTGCCTCGTACCGATTGAGCTTTGGCGCCGCGCTGCTCGCCGCGGCGATCAATGCCGTGTTCGGCTTCATCGTCGCGTGGGCGCTGGTCCGCTACGAATTCCCGGGCCGCCGCCTCGTGGATGCGCTGATCGACCTGCCGTTCGCGCTGCCGACCGCGGTTTCCGGCATCGCGCTCGCCACCGTGTTTGCGCCGACCGGCTGGCTCGGACTGAAACTGGCTGCGACCGGCGTCCAGGTGGCCTACACGTGGCTCGGCGTGGTCGTCGCGTTGATCCTCATCGGCCTGCCGTTCGTCGTGCGCTCGGTCCAGCCCGCGCTCGTCGAGGCCCAGCGCGACCTCGAGGAGGCGGCCGAGACGCTGGGCGCCGGCCCGTTCCATATTTTCCGGCGCATCATCCTGCCGGCCGTATTTCCGGCGCTGCTCACCGGATTCACGATGGCCCTCGCGCGCGGCATCGGCGAGTACGGCTCAGTAGTGTTCATCTCCGGGAACCTGCCGTTCAAGACCGAGATCACGCCGCTGCTGATCGTCATCAAGCTCGAGCAGTTCGACTACAACGGCGCTGCAGCCCTCGGCTTCATCATGCTGGTGATGTCGTTCGTCATGCTGTTTGCCATCAATCTCGTCCAGGCGTGGGGACGCCGCGGACAAGTGACGGCGGGGCGCTGACATGGCTGGCATGTCAGCGCGGGTCGAAGCTCGTCGGAACGTATCCCTGGGAACCCGCGCCGGGCGAGGCCTGCTGATATTCATCGCCATCGCATTCCTGGCGCTGTTGCTGATCGCTCCGCTGGGAGCTGTGCTGGCGCAGGCGTTCGACAAGGGCTACGAGACCTACCTGCAGAGCTTCACGGACCGCGACACGCTGGCGGCAGTCCGCCTGACGCTGCTCACCGCGGCGATCGTCGTGCCGGCGAACACGATCTTCGGCATCTGCGCCGCGTGGGCGATCGCCAAGTTCGAGTTCCGCGGCAAGAGCCTGCTCATCACGCTGATCGACCTGCCGTTCGCCGTCTCGCCGGTCATCGCGGGCCTGGTGCTGATCATGCTGTTCGGCGTGCGCGGCTGGTTCGGGGAGTGGCTGCAGGACCGCGACATGGCCATCGTCTTCGCCGTTCCGGGCATCGTGCTGGCGACGATCTTCGTCACCTTCCCGTACGTCGCGCGCGAGCTGATCCCACTGATGCAGCAGCAGGGCAGCGAGGAGGAGGAAGCGGCCATTACACTCGGGGCCGGGGCCTGGGTCACGTTCCTGCGCGTGACGTTGCCCAAGATCCGCTGGGGCCTGCTCTACGGCGTCATTCTCTGCAACGCACGGGCCATGGGCGAGTTCGGCGCGGTCTCCGTCGTCTCCGGGCACATCCGCGGCATGACGACGACGATGCCTCTGCAGGTCGAGATCCTCTATAACGAATACAATTTCGTCGCTGCTTTCGCGGTGGCGTCGCTGCTGGCGCTGCTCGCGATCGTGACGCTGGTGATCAAGACGCTGGTCGAATGGCGGGCGGACAGACGCACGGGTTAAGCGCATGACGACGACCCTCAAGGAATGGCTCAACGGCCTGCGGCGGCTCGCCGCCGGGCCGCAATCGCTCGAGCGCTCGCTGGCGCTCACGGTCGGCGGACTGCTGCTCACTGCCATTGTCGCGTTGGCGTTCAGCGCCGTCGGGTTGCTGCGCAAGCAGGCGGAGCAGCAGGCGCTCGCGCGCGTGCAGCTGGCCGGCATCGGCGCCCGAGAGGCCGTGCGGCGGGTCGGCGAGGACACGCTCACCGCGGCGCGCATCCTTGCGGGACGACAGCCCCTGCCGCGGTTGATCCGCGAGGGCAGCCGCGAGCAGCTCGAATTGTTCCTGCGCCGCTCGTGCGATGTCGCCGCCATGAGCGCGTGCGCCGTCATGGTGGGCCCGGCGACGGTCCTCGCCGCCACGAGCCCCGAACTCGGGTGGGCCGCATTGCTGGAGCAGACCGCGGAGCAGGGCGAGCATTTTGCACTGGCGCCCGCCACGGTTCCGGACGGCCTGCAGGGCGCCACTGCGCTGATCCCGAACCTCGTGGATACGCGCGTGGTCGTGGTGAGGTTTTTCGACGCGAAGCTCGCCCAGAGGTTGAGCGAGGAAGCGGGCCTCGACATTCGCCTGGTGCGGTTCTCGCAGTGGCTCGACAACGTCGAGCCGAGCCTGAAGGAGCTGCACTCGACGGCGCTCTCGAGCGGCGCCACGGTCGCCGAGCGCATCGGCTCGCTGGATGTCTTTGCGTCGAGCACGCTCGTCGCGGCGTCTACCGGCGAGGGCGTCGCGCTCATCGAGGCGCGACTGCCTGCGTCGGGCATCGATGACAAGGTGGGCAGCTTCGTCCGGCGACTGGCGTGGACCGCCTTCCTGCTGAGCGCGATTGCCGTGGCCGCCGCCCTGTTGCTCGCGCGACGCATCGTGCGGCCGTTGCAGGCACTGGCGGATTCGGCGGTGCGTCTCGGCCGCGGTGACTTCTCCGCCTCCATCCCTGTGTCCGGGGGACCGGAGACCGCCGCCCTCGCCCGGACCATGGAGGACATGCGGCGCAGCCTTGTCGAGCTGACGGCCACGCTGCGCCGCCGCGAGGCAGAGGCGCAGGCGATGCTGCGCGGCGTGGTCGAGGGAGTGTTCGCCGTCGACGCCGGTCGCAACATCCGCTACCTGAATCCGCAGGCCGCGCAAATGTCGGGCGTGGACGCCGGCGAGGCGCTGGGCAAGTTCTGCGGCGACGTGCTGAAGCCGTGCAGCAACAAGGACGGCCAGCGCCCGTGCGAGGGCTCCTGCCCGATCCTCGCCGCCCGTGAGCGCGGGCAGGCGCAGGCGACGGAGTTCCTGCCCAGATCTGACGGCTCGAAGCGCACCGTCATCATCACCAGTGCACGCATGGTGGACGGGCTGCAGGTGCAGGTCATGCGCGACGAGACCGATCTGGAGTCGGCGCGTCGCGCGCGCGACTCGATACTCGCCAACATCTCTCATGAGTTTCGCACGCCGCTCGCGGCGCAGCTCGCGTCGATCGAGCTGCTGACGGACAACCTGGGCAGCATGCCCAGGGAGCAGCTCGATGAACTGCTGGGCTCGTTGCAACGGGGAACGCTGCGCCTCACGCGCCTGATCGACAACCTGCTCGAGAGCGTGCGCATCGAATCCGGGCAGCTCAGCATCCGCTCGCAGCCCCTGGCCTTGCAGGACGTGGTGCGCGATGCGGGGGAACTCGTGGCTGGATTGCTCGCGCAGCGCCATCAGGCACTCGAGGTCGCGATTCCTGACGACCTTCCAGAGATCCTGGGCGACGCGCCGCGCCTCACGCAGGTCTTCGTGAACCTGCTCGCGAATGCCAACAAGTTTGGTCCCGAGGGACGACCGATTCAGATCACCGGGGAACGGCTGGGAACAGACGTGCGCGTGTCCGTCGAGGACGAAGGCCCGGGCGTAGCCGATCCGGAGCGCGGCTCGATCTTCGAGCGCTTCTACCGTGCCGCGGACCAGGAACCGGAACCTCGCGGCCTGGGCCTCGGCCTGTGGATCGTCAAGTCCATCGTCGATCGCCACGGTGGCCAGGTGGCGGCTGAGCGCACAGCCAATGGGCGCACGCGATTCGTCGTCAGCCTGCCCGTCGCCGGATCCGGGACGTGAAGATCCTCGTAGTCGATGACGACCCGGATCTGCTGGCCCTGGTCGGCTTTGCTCTGACGCAGGCGGGTTACGCCGTGGTCAGGGCGCCGGATGTGCGCTCGGCGCTGCAGCAGTTCGCCGCCGAAGTGCCGGATCTCGCAATCCTCGACATCAACTTGCCGGACGGCAGCGGCTTCGGCATCTGCGAGGCCATCCGCGTGCATTCGCGCATTCCGGTCATGATGCTCACGGCGCGCGGCGAAGAAGAGGACCTCGTCAAGGCGCTCGAACTCGGTGCCGATGATTACCTGACGAAGCCCTTCAGCCCGCGGACCCTGCTGGCTCGCGTCAAAGCGTTGCTGCGGCGCTCGGGACTCGAAGCCGGTGGGGCGATGAGCGTCGGGCAGTTGAGCCTCGATCTCGAAGCGCATTCACTGCGTGTCGGTCAAGCCGACCCGATGAAGCTGACCAAGCTCGAGACACGCCTGCTGCAGATCCTGCTGGCGAATGCCGGACATGTCGTCAGCACGGAGCGGCTGCTGACGCACGTGTGGGGACACCGCGGCAGCGGCGACCGGCAATTGCTCAAGCAGCTCGTGCACCGCCTGCGCCAGAAGATCGAGGCGGATCCGGCCGCGCCGTGCTACCTGCAGACGGAGTCGGGTGCCGGATACCGGCTCGAAGCGGACAGGGACTAGCGGAACGCGTCGGCCAGGGCCGGCCATGGCGAGCAGCATGTCGCCGCCGCCGACGTCCCGCCCGACGAGATCGATCAACTCGCGGAGCTCACGGACTGCCTCAAGCCTGCGCGCCACATACTGCACCGCGTCTTGATGCCGCGCCGATGACGGGTGTATACGGCGAGAAAGCGATAGTTCAGATGACCGCGAAGGCGTCTGATGCGGATGGGAAAATAGGGCGGATGGCAAGTGCCTCCGCCAGTCGCGGAGTCGTGGCGGCGCGCGTCCACACAAACCGGGAGACACCACGATGACGATGCGGCCTGATCCGACCTTCCACGCATCGCCGAAGCTTGCGATGGAAGCTCCGGCGGAGAACTTCGCCTACACCTTGCTGCTCAGCCCGGACTTTACAAAGCCCGACGCGCTCGCAGTGGTCGACGTGAAGCCCGGCTCGCCCACCTATAGCCAAGTCGTCCACACGGTGACGATGCCCTACAAGGGCGATGAGTTTCACCATTTCGGCTGGAACGCCTGCTCGTCGTCCCTGTCGCCGCTCACTGGCCACACGTTCCTCGAGCGGCGCTACCTGATCATCCCGGGCATCCGTTCGTCGCGCATCTACGTGGTGGATACGAAGCCACATCCGACGCAGGCGAAGATCCACAAGATCATCGAACCGGAGGAGCTGTTCAGGAAGACTGGCTATTCGCGACCCCATACGATCCACTGCGGGCCGGAAGGCATCTACGTCAGCACGCTCGGCGGCGGCGGCAAGGACGGCACCGACGGGCCGCCTGGCATCTTCATCATGGACTGCGAAACGTTTGACATCCTCGGCCGCTGGGAAATCGACCGCGGATGCCAGAACCTGCACTATGACTTCTGGTGGAACCTGCCGCGCGACTACATGGTGACGAGCGAGTGGGGGCTGCCGCCACAGTTCGAGAACGGAATCGTGCCGGAGGACTTGCTGTCGAACAAGTATGGCCATCGAATCCACTTCTGGGATCTGCGGGCCCGGCGCAACGTGCAGACGATCGATCTCGGCGCGAACCACCAGATGCCGCTGGAGATAAGGCCAGCGCACGACCCGGTTCGCGAGTACGGATTTGTCGGCGTCGTGGTCGATACCACGAATCTCGAGGGTTCGATCTGGACCTGGTGGCGGGAAGGCGGCAAGTTCCACATCGAGAAGACGGCGACGATCCCGCCCGAGCCGGCGCCCAAGGATCAGTTGCCGCCCATCCTGCAGGGATTCGGTGCGGTGCCGCCACTCGTGAGCGACATCGACCTCTCCCTGGACGACAAGTTCCTGTATGTCGCCTGCTGGGGCACCGGTGAGATGCGTCAGTACGACGTCACGGACCCGAGGAAGCCGAAGCTTGCGGGCTCGGTCCACATCGGCGGCATTGCCCGCCGCACGGCCCACCCGAGCGGCAGGGTCTTTGCGGGAGGTCCGCAGATGGTCGAGATCAGCCGTGACGGCAAGCGGGTCTATTGGACGAACTCGCTGTACTCGACGTGGGACGCCCAGTTCTATCCCGGCGGCGTGCCGGGCGCCGAGGTCATGGCCATTGCGAGCCCCGGCGGCGGCCTGGAGCTGGCAAAGGACTACTGGGTGAGCTTTCCGGACGGATACCGGGCGCATCAGATTCGGCTCGAAGGCGGAGACTGCTCGACAGATTCGTTCTGCTATCCGTCGGTTTGAACTTGGACGGAGCGGATTGGACTCCTGCCGGACTCTGGCTGGCTGTCGTCGCGAGCGGCCTCTATCACGGGGTCAATCCGGGAATGGGATGGCCGCTCGCCGTTTCAGCCGGACTGATGGAGAGGAGTTCGCGCGCCCTGGTCGGCGCGCTTTGGCCGCTGACGGTGGGCCATCTCCTGGCGATGCTCGTGATGATCCTGCCCTTCGCGCTGCTGGTCGCCGTAGTCCAATGGCAGCGGCAGATCCAGATCGGTGCCAGCCTCCTGGTCATCGGATTCGGTATCGTCCGGCTCTTCAACCGGCGCCATCCGCGGGCGCTGGCGCGGATACGACCGACGCAATTGGGGCTCTGGTCTTTCGCCGTCGCGATCGCTCATGGCGCTGGACTGATGCTCGTGCCGATCTACCTCGGGATGTGCCGCGTCGCCGACGTCGACCGGGGCCACGAGGCCGCCGGTGCCCTCATCAACGCCAATGTCGGCATGGCCGTCCTGGTCTCCGTGGTCCACTCGGTCGCAATGGTCGCCGCCGGCGGGCTCTCCGCGTGGCTGGTCTACCGCTACCTGGGGCTCAAGTTCGTGTCGAGAAGCTGGTTCAACCTGGATGCGACCTGGGCCGTCAGCCTCGTCCTGGTGGGGGCTCTCTCACTCGCGTTCATCCTTGCCGGGCAGAACTGAGCGGAATTGCGGCGAACTTCACAGGGGACATGCACTGCTCAGTCGCGCAGCTCGCCCGCTGATCCCCGGCTGCGACGGCGCAGACCGCGGCTGGCGCGCCCGTTTGAGTCGAACTGGGACTATCGCCAGACGGGCCGCGTTCGGCCACCAGCGGACTTCGACGACATCGGATTGACGTCGCGATAGCTGCCATTCGAACGAGTCGACGCTCTGAGGTCCCGTCAGCGGAGCACGCCGCGCACGGCCATGAACCATGAGTACCAGCTGAAGAAAACCAGCAGCCCCGCGATAACTGCGCTCGTGATCGCCATCTGCCGACCCATGACGGCGCCGCCGTCCGTGAGGACGTAGGTGTAAAGGAGGCTAACGAGAAATGCAGTTAGCGACACGACGAAGACGGGCAACGCCAGCTTTCTGCGTAACAGCAACAGGATCGAAGCCAGAAACGCCCCAAAGACGCCGACGGCCCAGACGACCGTCATCCAACTCGGCATCTCTTGATAATGGGCGATCTGATCCGGCGTCATGCCCGCACTGGCCTGGTACTCGGCGCCCTGCGCCATGCTCATCACGAAGTCGAACACTCCGATGGAGTTGAACAGCACGGCGAACACGCCGGTCAGCCAAATGTGCCAGGGCGTTTTCACTAGCGCGTCTGTCATCGTAATCTCCGAAGATCGATCATTCGTGCGGCAGGTTATCACGGGCAGCACCGGGCAAACTCGTGATCAAATGGCTGGTCAGAGTGGGCTCCTTGGTCCGCCGCTTGCACCGAAAGTCGAACGGCAGCGTGTCCACCACCAGCTAACCATCAAGTCTAGCTATGAATATCAGGTATCGCGCCGACCACGACCAGAAGTCATCGGGCAAGCCCTCCCCTGAGCCCAATTCCGGTGTTTGATACCGGCCGCGCAGGGTCGACTCCAAACGATAGTCCCGCACTCGCCCAGGAAGATCCCCTCAGCGATACCCGCGCGCCTGCAGCTGGAACAGCTGCGCGTAATGCCCGTTGAGAGCCATCAGATCAACGTGACTGCCGCGCTCCAGGATCCGGCCGCCCTGGATCACGAGGATCTGGTCCGCCATCCGCACGGTCGAGAAGCGGTGCGAGATCAGGATCACCATGCGCTCTTTCGCCAGCTCGCGGAACTGCTCGAACACCTGCGCTTCGGCGCGCGCGTCCATCGCCGCGGTGGGCTCGTCCAGCACGAGGATGTCCGCGCCCTCGCGCATGAACGCTCGTGACAACGCGATCTTCTGCCACTGACCGCCGGAGAGTTCGCGACCGTCCTTGAACCACTTGCCGAGCTGCGTCTGGTAGCCGGCCGGCAGCTCCGCGACAAACGGCGCTGCCATGCCGAGGCTCGCCGCCTCGTGCCAGCGCAGCTCGTCCTCGAAATGCGTCACGTCGCCGGCACCGATGTTCTCGCCGACCTTGAGCTGGTAACGGGCGAAGTCCTGGAAGATCACGCCGACGCGGCGACGCAGCGCGGCCGGGCTCCATTGCGCAAGATCGAGACCATCGAGCGTGATGCGCCCCGAGGACGGCACGTACAGCCGCGTCAGCAACTTGATCAACGTCGTCTTGCCGGAGCCGTTCTCGCCGACGAGCGCGAGACTCTCGCCCGGCCGCAGCTGAAAGCTCACGTCGCTGACCGCGGGTTCGGTGGCGTCAGGGTAGGTGAAGCTCACGTTCTCGAAGCGCACGCCGTCGGCCGGTTGCGGCCCGGCGGTCGCCACTCCCGTGGTCGTGTCGACCGGCGTGTCGAGATAGTCGTAGAGCGTCGACAGGTACAGATTGTCTTCGTACATGCCGCCGATCGCCGACAGGATCGCGGACACCGCCGACTGCCCCTGCCGGAACAGCAGCACGTACATCGTCATCTGGCCGAGGCTGATCTGGCCGCGCACGGTGCTCACCGCGATCCACGCGTAGGCCGCGTAGAACGCGCCGGTGCTGATCAGGCTGAGGAAGAAGCCCCAGGTGTCGCGGCGGATCGTGAGGACGCGATCTTCCTTGAAGACCTTGCGAAAGATGGCGCGATAGCGCTCGAGCAGCAGCGGGCCGAGGTCGAAGAGCTTTACTTCCTTGGCGTGGTCTTCGCGCGCGAGCACCGTCTCGAGGTACATCTGCATGCGTGTCTCGGGCGAGCGCCAGCGGAACAGCCGGAACGCGTCACCTGAGAATTTTGCCTCGACGATGAACGACGGCAGGCCGGCGAGCATCAGCACCGCGACGGCCCACGGTGAAAACTGCGCGAGCAATGTGCCGAAGCTGACGAGCGCGATGCCGTTCTGCACCAGGCCGAAACTGCGCATCACGAGCGAGAGCGGGCGGCTGGAGGCCTCCCGGCGCGCGCGCGTGAGCTTGTCGTAGAACTCGGAGTCCTCGAAATGACGCAGATCAAGCGTCAGCGCCTTCTCCAGGATCATCTCGTTGACCCGCTGGCCGAGTTGCGCGCGCAGGAGGGATTGGCACGTGGAGAGGCCGCGCTGGGTCGCCGCAGTGAGGGCGACCAGGACGCCTTCGAGTACGACATAGCCGAGCACCGCAGTGAGGTCGGCGACCCCGCCGGCGTGTTGCGCGGCGATCGCGGCCACCACCGCGTCGACGATCAGTGCGCCCACGTACGCGATGCCGGCAGGCAGGATGCCCGCGACGAGCGTCAGCAGCGCGAGGGAAATCGTGAGGCGATGGCTGGTGGCCCAGACGAGATCGAGCGCCTGCCGCGTGTACTGGAAGACTTCAGGCAGGGCCCGCAGCGTGGCCATGCCGTCGGACGGAGGGGGGGATGCGCCGGGCCGGGGGCCCGTGGCCTGGGGATTCAATCGGCGGCCGGCAACCATCCCGTCAGCTTGCCACAGCCCTCACCGGGCGGTGATCTTGTCGAACGTGCCGCCGTCGGCGAAATGCGTAGCCTGCGCCTTGGTCCAGCCGCCGAAGTCCGCGATCGTCACGAGGTTCACCATCGGGAACACGTTCGCGTACTTCGCTGCCACGGCTGCGTCCCGCGGCCGGTAGTAATGGCGGGCGGCGATTTCCTGGCCTTCCGTGGAATACAGGTACTCGAGGTACGCGCGCGCCACGTCCGTAGTGCCGCGTCGCAGGGCCACCTTGTCCACGACCGCGACCGGCGGCTCGGCGAGGATGCTGAGCGACGGCACGACGATCTGGAACTTGTCGGGACCGAGATCCTTCACCGCAAGGAAGGCCTCGTTCTCCCAGGAGATCAGGACATCACCGATGCCGCGTTGTGCGAAGGTCGTCGACGATCCGCGGGCGCCCGTGTCGAGAACGGGCACATTCCCGTACAACTTGCCGACGAACTCCGCCGCTGATGCGGGAGTGCCACCCGGTTGATGCAGGGCCCAGGCCCAGGCGGCCAGGTAATTCCAGCGCGCGCCGCCCGAGGTCTTCGGGTTCGGGGTGATCACCGACACGCCCGGCTTCGCCAGGTCGCCCCAGTCCTGGATGCCCTTGGGATTGCCCTTGCGCACCAGGAAAACGATGGTCGAGGTGTACGGCGAGCTGTTGTCCGGCAGGCGGCTCTGCCAGTTGGCGGGCAGCAGCTTGCCCTGCGTCGCCAGGGCGTCGATGTCGTACGCCAGCGCAAGCGTCACCACGTCAGCGGGCAGCCCGTCGATCACGGTGCGAGCCTGCTTGCCCGAGCCACCGTGCGATTGGTGAACGTCCACCGTCTGTCCGGTCGTCGCCTGCCAATGCTGCGCGAAAGCCTTGTTGTAGTCGTCGTAGAACTCACGGGTCGGGTCGTAAGACACGTTGAGGATGTCCACGCCCGACTTGCCCGGCGAGCCGCCGCAACCGGCGAGCAACGAAGCGCAGACCATGATCGGTAGCAGAAAGTGTCGCCGTGTCATCGTGAACCCGGACCGTGGTCGACTGTGTCGTTGTGGATTCTGCGGCCTGGGAGTGACGCTGTCAGTCGCATTGCGGTGACAAAGCGGTTACCGCAGCGGCAGCTCGAGCCCCGCCGTCAGCTCGTCCACGTCCGCCTGCGTCGAGGCGTTCGCGGTGCGCTCGATCAGGCGGCGCGTCAGGTGCGGTGCAAACAGCTGGATGAAATCGAGCTGGTACTTGCGCAGCAGGCCCCCGCGGCGGAAGCCGATCCACGTCGTATGCGCCGGAAACAGGTCCGACGTGTCGATGTGCACCAGGTCCGCGTCGTCCTTCGCCTCGACCGCCATGCTGGCGACGATGCCGATGCCGAGGCCGAGGCGCACGTACGTCTTGATCACGTCGGCGTCGCGGGCCGTCAGCACCACGTTCGGCACGAGTCCTTCCTTCGCGAAAATCTCGTGCAGGGACGACGGCCCCGAGAAGCTGAAGACGTAGGTAATGATCGGATGCGCGGCGAGCTGCTTCAGCGTCGGCTTCTTCACCCTGGCGAGCGGGTGATTGCGCGGCACCACCACGTGCCGGTGCCAGCGGTAGCAGGGCAGCAGCGTGAACCCCTCGAACAACGACTGCGAACCCGTGGCGATCGCGAAATCGATGCGATCGAGCGCCGCCATTTCGCCGATCTGCTCCGAGGTGCCCTGGTGCAGGTGCAGCCGCACCTCCGGGTATTTCTCGCGAAATGCCTTTATCACCTCGGGCAGGACGTAGCGGGCCTGGGTGTGCGTGGTGGCGATCGAGAGCGAGCCACGCTCCTCGTCCTTCAGGTCGTCCGAGAGGCGCTTGATGTTCTGCACTTCGCGCAGGATGCGCACGGCCCGGTCGATCACCTGCTGGCCGGCAGGCGTGACGCGCGTGAGGTTCCTGCCGTCGCGCACGAAGATCTGGAAGCCGAGCTCGTCCTCGAGCAGCTTGATCTGCTTGCTCACCCCCGGCTGGGAGGTGTGCAGCTTCTCGGCCGCCGCCGTGATGTTGAGGCCCGTCTGGGCGACCGCGGCGAGGTAGCGGAGCTGGTGGAGCTTCATGCCGTGATTCTATTCGAACGCGAACGATTTGCGGTTTGAACGTTGGGTGACAGGGGTGAAATGTCAGCGGTTCCGCCCTGAAGGAGCCGCCGACATGACCCTTGCCACGATCCTGAGTCGCACTTCGCAGGGCATGGACGCACCACTGGTGCGGGTCGAAGTCGACGTCGGCAGCGGCCTGCCGTCGTTCTCGATCGTCGGATTGCTGGAGACAGCGGTCAAAGAAAGCAAGGACCGGGTGCGTGCCGCGCTGGCCAACTGCGGGTACGAGTTTCCGGCCGGCCGGATCATCGTGAACCTGGCGCCCGCCGATCTGCCGAAGGAAGGAGGTCGCTTCGACCTGGCGATCGCCATCGGCATTCTGGTCGCCGCCGAGTGCCTGCCGCCGGGGCCGTTCGACCGGACCGAACTGTACG
>Ga0315283_10001460_pt1 | contig 19085 bp, 18 predicted proteins | sample YL17G09_0_MG_FD_204541 | JGI IMG/M metagenome (GOLD analysis project Ga0315283, IMG submission 204541) | Sediment microbial communities from Yellowstone Lake, YNP, Wyoming, USA - YL17G09_0 | ecosystem: Environmental > Aquatic > Freshwater > Lake > Sediment | place: USA: Wyoming | collected... | reverse complement strand
CCACCATGGATGACAACCTTGCCCTTGCCGTACTGACCTTGTGGGGTGCTGTAGTGAACGGTGTCACCCGGTCTGACGTTATTGAATAGGTCGCTCATGTTACTTCTCCATCCTCTTCACCGCATTCGTAGCCTTAAGTTTGGTGTTGTGATATGTATATTCCTTAGATTTAGAATGATACCCTCTCCACCTACCGGGAGAAGAATCTCTTTGAACATGACCTATTTTATTACCACTATCGTCTTTTACAATCATTCTTGTTCCCATACGGAACATACCTTCTTTGATCTGGCGATACTTTTCCTGTGCGGAAACTTCTTCTCGCTTCGGTAGAATCTTGTCGAGTGCCGCCTGCTGACCCTTGGATAGATTCTTGTGCGGTAGCGGACCACCAAACACGCCGGTATCTCCGTCGTCTTCTGGACTCCAACCGCTCTTAGGAACAGTCTTGTCTGCTGCCTTGTGCGACTTGTTCATGCCCTTGACATAGCCGCCGAAGTCGCCTGCCTTGAGCGCAGCCTGTGCCTGTGCGAAACGCTTCGTTGCAACAGATGCAAGAGTAGACTTGCTGACTTCGTTGATTTCATCGGTTCCCTCAGTCAAGCTGCCTTCGTTGTTGCCTGCCCAATGTCTTGCGATATTATGCTTCTTGCGAAGTTCGATTGGACCACGAACACTGGATTGTGCCATACCATCTTTCAGGACTACATCCCAATTATGAGTAGCCATATCCTTTGCGGCTGACTTACCCCACTTAGCAGCAACTTTCTTTTCAACGTTTGCGGCTTTCTTTTCGTGCGGCTTTGGGTCGCGTCCTTTTCTCTCGCCTTCGTGAGAATAGTAATCTGCCAAGCCGATATGAGTTAGGTGGTCGCGCCAGTGACGAGCCAGTGCCATCGTACTCTTTCTATCTGCCTTGTCTGCTTCATTGACGACTTCTTCCTTGACAACCTTCATGTCGAAAACGTGAGGGAAGTATTCAGTGTGGTATGCGTTCTTGCCCTTGCCCACCTTGACCGCAACGCGACCAGAAGAGGAAGAGTTGCCACGCTGCGCACCAGACTGCCAACCGGTGACTTCGTGATGCTCACCATCTTCGTCCTTGAACTTGTGTCCAACCGATAGCTGCTTGCCATCCTTGTCCACTAGCTTGTAGCCGGGACCGTAAGGATTCTTGCCTGCTTCATTGACCGCATCTTCCTTAGTAAGCCTATTGATGGCGCGACCCATGCCCTTTGCACCAGTAACACTCTGACGCATAGCCTTTTTGCCTAGATGATCTTCTAGTTCGTCTTGGCTCAACGTTGCGCCGGGAGCAACAACAGCCGCCGCGCCAGCGAGCGCACCGATATTTGCTGCTGTCTCACCATGGCGATTGGCTGCTTTCTTTAGATAAGAGCCAAGCGTGGACTTCTTGAGTTCATCAATCTGTTCAGCTTGTTCCTTAGCCAGCAAGCGACCGGCAGTAGCAATGCCCTTGATGCGATTCTTCGCACCGCGCTTGAACTGCTGTGCAAGTTCGGTGTTGGTCTTCATGCTCTTCTCAGCCTTCGCACGGATAACAGGGTCTTTCTCCTTGCCGTCCATGTTGTATTCGGAGTGACGGTTGACCGTCTTGAGGTCACGATAGGCATCGTTTTCGAAGTCGATTCCAATCTTCGTGTCTGCGCGAAGAACACCACCCGCCTTCGCGAGATATGCTGCCATCGTTGCTTTCTTCAATTCGTTTAGTGCCTTGCTCATTTGCCTTGCTCCATTGCTTTCTTTAGTCCTAGCCGTGCTAGATGCCTTGCTCTTGAATAACCGGGGTCGTTCTTACCGACAACGATACCTAGGTTCTTTTTTGGTTCGTCTGGTGTGAAAGGAAGTTTTTCCTTCGCCATCGACTTGCGCAGCCACGATCTTTCTAGGTCGCGTGCCTGTACGTGTTTGCCTGCCGCTCTGAGAGCATCAAGCTTCTTCTTTGGGTGTGGTGTGGTCATGCCGTGATCATGCTCGACAGGCAGAACAGCCGAATCCCAAGAGCGAATACGGTTGCGGTTTGCAGCCGATTCGGTAGCAAGAGATTGGCTACCTAGACCGCGAGCAAGCTCCTTCGCCTTTCTACGGACTACGGCAGCAACTTTCTTGCCTAGGGTCATGCGAGTAGAGTTGATGAATTCTTTTGCATTCTTCTCGGTAGGAAGAACTGCCGAAGCAATCTTTCCATTGCGCTTGACAACCCATCCACCACGGCGCATCGTATAGGATGCATCCTTAAATGGAACTTCTTCCACCAAATCCTCATGCAGTTCGAAACTCTCGTTCAGGTCTGGATGTTTGCGAGATAGCTTAATAGTCTCGTAGTCGATTCTTGGCTTCTTGTCGTATCCCATGCTGTACGCATCATAGCGCATAATCTTCTTATGGGTACCACTCTTGGAAATGTAGTGGTGGCGAGTATCGTATCCGTCAAATGCCGTACCAACACCATCAGAATGAGTGTGGGTGTAACCCTTAGCCAATAGCTTCTTGTGCGCAGCTATGATTACAGGCTTGTTTCTCTTGCGATTGTCTCTGATCTTCGAATCGAATTCGTCACGGATTGCACCCTCAACGACAGTCGATTCATCCGTTGCTTGAACCTTCTTGATGTGCTTGAGCATCTTCGCTGCCTCTGATGCGCTAGGATTGCCGAAGGAACGCTGTCCGTCCATTTCCCAACCCTTGTGGAGTTCAACGAAATGATCGTCGCTCTTTCCACCGTAGTAAGATACACCGGGATGGGCTTTGATTCTTTCTTCGGCTTTCGATTCTGAAACGGTTACTTTTCCATAATTCTTGTCTTTCAGTTTCTTTTGTGAAAGCGCAAGACCTTTGACTCTGTTGATTGCTCGTAGTCTATTCTTCCACCTATTACCCTTATCAAGAATGTTTTTCAAGTCGTTCTTGGATTTTGCATCATATGATTGCAAAGTTCTCTTTTCTAGTTCGGTTAGATTTTCAACTTCCTCTGAGTAGCGACGGAAGCCGCTTCCCGGCATGGAGAAGTTTCCACCTAGCTCACCACCGAATGCGACACGGTTGGAGTGCGCACGGCGACGGTCGCGCTGCTTCTCGGCTGCTGCCTTGATGACAGCAAGACGGTCTAGATTGCTACGCTCTGGATGTGGTTCAGTCGTAGGCGTGACGGTCGTAGCGGATGACTTCTTCTGTGAACCAGACTGCTTGACAGACAGGTTGCTTCCAAAGCCGTGCTTCTGCACGAAACTTTGAAACTCTGGATTGTTCGCGTGAACTCTAGCCAAGCGATCCTGCAAAGACTTAGAGCCTTTGGTAAATGCGTTAATCCATGCTTTCTGGCTCATTGGAGTACCTTCTTATTCTTGTCGTGTACATAGTGCGAGACCAGACCACCGGCATATGAGCCGCTGCCGTATGCCCCGGTCTGAGAGAAGTCAACCCCACCCACGCGAGAGTTGTATGCGGCAGGCGGCATATTCTTGATGCCACGCTTGCGCAACGTCTTCATCGTGAGTTTAGGCTTGACATTCACAACACCTTCTCCCGGTGTTGCTGCTTTGTATGAAGCAACGGTCTCGTCCGTTCCCCACTCTAATACTTCGGCAACAGTATGTATCTGATTCTCTTGGAGATAACCCAAGTAGGTTTCGATCTGCTTCTGGAAATTAGTCAGTTCGATCTGAGAGGCTTCGACTAAGTTCAATGAGTTTGAGAACTTGAAGGTGTTCGGAAGCGAAAGATTTTCTGTGTCGAGCCACTTGCGAATGCGAGTCTGCTCATTCAGCGGACGGTCGCGTGTCTCGTTGCGCTCGCGTGAGACCTTGTTGGTCACAGAGACAACGGTGTGAGAGAACTCGTAGCCTTCCAGAATGCTCTTGACTAGCGTGATCTTGTCGAGGTCTGCGTTGCCGTTGATCAGCAAGTCTTCGCGACGTTCGATCAGGTGCTTCGCAGCACCGTTGAGAATCTGATCCATCTGGACTTCGACTAGATCGTATCGCTTGAGGATGTTATTGATCACGTAGTCCTTACCGGAGCCGGGACCACCCAAAATGAACATTGCCTTGGATTCGTTCATACCTTTCTTCACCTTATCATGGATATGCGCACCGAGCTTCTTGTCGGTGTAATGCGAAATGAATTCGTCGCGCTTGCCACCCTTGACCAATCCGCGAAGCTTAGAGGCTGACATGCCTTCCGAGCCTTCTGCGTCAGGGTCACGATGACCGGCAGACTTGACTTCAATCTTCTTGAAGTTGTATTCCTTGCCGTTGTAGGCATGGAGTAGCTTGTGGAATTCCCCAACGCGGTCGTCGCCAACCACCATGGTCGCGTGAGTATGCCCTTTAGATTCAAGGTGCTTGAGCGCATGAATAGCGTTCTTTACGTCGGGGTGGGACACAACGTTCGCGGTGGGGAATAGCTTTTTCATGGCGGAAACCTTGTCGCCATGGGATAGAGGGTTCTTCTTCGGGTCTTGGGAGTGCGAAGGGAAGATGTAGTGTGCGCCGCCCTTTTCTTTGGCGTGCGCCTGCACCGCTGAGACTAGCTTGCCGTGACCGGCTTCTGTCGGCGGATTGAAACGACCAAATGTGAAGGTTGCGTGTGACATGTGGATATTTAGGCTTTCTTGGCTTGCTTAATGCCACCGGCATTCAGGTTCGCAGCGGAGAATCCGCTCGCTCCACGATCCACCAACTTCGTTGGCTTACTGCCGACGATGGCAACGTGTCCTTCTGGACCTGTCGCTTTGTCCCCGATGTGGTGGTCAAACTCGTCGCTCTTGGAGAGTGCTTTGACGAGGACTTGCTTGGCATTCTGCAAGTGCTTATGTACTTGCAGAGTATTGCCGAAAGCTTCCTTGTGGGATGCGACATGAGCCAGATTAGACTGCTTCTCACCTTCGATGCGAGCCTTGGAAGGTGCAGTCTTGACAAGAGCTTTCTTAGCTTCGTGCTTCGTGTCGATATGCTTTGAGAGTCCACCGACAGTCGGAGTAGTTCCAGTGCGAACAGTGTGGTTGATGTAGGTCTTGACAAGTTCGCGGACAGGGTGATCAAGATGGTCGTAAGACTGACCAGAAGCCGTGTCTTTTGCCTTCTTGATATGGGAGAAGAACTTGACGCGATCCTTTGGCTTATAGTCCGCAGCATTAGCCTTAGTGTGAGTTCCGATAATGTGGGCATCGTCGTGACTCTTGAAGTCGGAGGTGTCTGGTGCGAAATGAGCCTTGAGGGAGTGGAGGTCTTCACCCTTGTACTCCGTGTGGACGGCTACGCCAATCTTAGCCTTACCCACCTTCGCGCCGGTTGGCGAGTCCTTCTTGACCGAATACTTGATGGTGTTCGGCTTGAAGGAATGGTGAGTCTCAGACGATTTCACATCGTCGTGGGTGTACATTACGTCGCCCTGAAAGACCCTGCCGTGGGGTGTGACCTTTGGCAGATGGTCTAGGGCTGACTTGAGCTTGGAAGCCAGACCGGGAGCATGACCGTGGTTCCGGTCAATGTCGTCGTGGGTGTAATTGATCTTGGGGGTCTTGTTGAACGCGCTCTTGGAGGCGACAAAGAACTTTTTAGTCTCCGGATGGTGTCCGAAGATCAGGGACGGCGCACCGTCGTATTTGGTCGTTAGCTTGACCGGGGTGTTGTGACCGAGCAACTTGTGGTGAACACCTACAAGTGTGCGAACAGCATGATGAACACCGGCTGAACCGGCATTGATTACATGGTCTTCGGCGTGTTCAAGGTGGCTAAGGCGAGCCGTATCCTCTACATTTTCTATGATGAACTGGCTAAATTTGAGCATCTCTTCCGCACTGTGGGAGGGTTGACGCTCTATTTAGTCATTTTTACTCGTCAATCATCCGGTCCAGAGTGTCGATGACTTCGTATTGCTGCTCAAATCCGAGGTCATATAGCTTGGAACAGTCCATGGCAAAGTTCTTGACCTGAACCTTTTGGTGGAATTCCTTCGGGCTGATGTTCTTGATGTTGCCCTTGAAGTCTAATTCCTCACTGGCGTAGTGAATCAGTTCCGCGAAGACCTGTGCGGGTTCCGTGCCAATGTTGTAAATCTCGTTGAGGTTGCCCTTCTCTATGACCAGACGGAGGGCTGTGGCACAATCCTCTACGTCCATGTAGGTCCGGATGAACTGTCCGTTGTCATAGAGTTCGATATCCCGGTCGGCTTTCATTTCGTTGATCAGGTATTGGAGCGCGTTCTTTTGCTTGGACGCACCCTTGTCTCCCGGTCCAATGATGTTACAGAGGCGCAGGATACGGTACTTCAACCCGAAGGTGTTGGCGAAGGATTCTAACAGTTGTTCGGCTGCGTACTTCGTGATGGAGTAGAATCCTTTCGGATCACACGGTTCCAGTTCATCCACGTAACCCATTCTTCCCACCCCGGCAGCGTTGCCATAGACAAACCATGAGGACACGAAATTGAACACGCCTTCGGGGTTGTTGTTCTTCCATGACTCTAAGGTTTCAGTCAACACCACCAGATTAGTCTTTACGTCCAGAGTCGGATCGGTGAAGACGTTGTAGTTGTGCGTAGTGCTGATCATGTACAACATGTCCGTTTTCTTGTACGGATTAGGTCTGCGGGAGTATCGCGGCGGAAGCCAGATATCGTCCAAGCTCCGGTACTTGTTGTAAAAGGCAGAACCGACAAAGCCGGTTCCACCGTAGAGAGTCAGGTCCATATTACGGCACCGATAGTTGCGCAAGGTAGTTCTTCAATACGTCTTCGAAGTAGTTGAAAATTTCAGGTGTGTAGTGTGGCGCAGCACCGACAAAGAACACGCGGTCGAGTGCCTGATTCGCAAACGGATAACGCTTGTAGTCGTCTAGGTGCTTGTAGCCGGGGTGCAGCAGGATGTTGCCTGCGAAGTAGTTGCGCGTCTGAATCTTGTGGGATTCGAAGTGAGCCTGTAGCCGCGTCTTAGTCGCTGCGTCTTCGCAGAGAATCGGCACACCAAACCACGACACTTCGGCTTCGTCTAGGTTGCCGATAGTGATTGCTCCCGGCACCCAATTGTCAATCAGTGCGCTAATCGCATCATAGGACTGGCGACGGCGCAGATGAATCTCGTCAAACTTATCTAGTTGGACGGAGCCGATTGCGCCTTGGAAGTCGAGTGGCTTGAGGTTGTATCCCATTTGCGCGAACACATACTTGTGATCAACGATTCCGTTATAGTCCGGAGCAAGCCAGTTGTCAAACCGCTTTCCGCATGAACCGCAAGGCTTGAGATTAGCGGCTCCAACACAAACGCAGTCGCGTCCCCACCATGAGAACTGTCTGGCATAGTTGATAATCTCCTCGTTGTCAGAACACACCATGCCACCTTCACCGGTCGTCATGTGGTGTGCCGGATAGAAAGACGTAGACCATGCGGCGTAGTATTTCGTGATCCAGTCATGATTCCACTTCGTTCCAAGCGAGTCGCAGTTGTCGCCAATGAGGACGACACCCGTACCATCACACATGCGCTTGAGTTCGTCCATGTTCGGCGGATTGCCGAGTACAGGAGAGACAAAGATGGCGACGGTGTTCTTCTTGATCTTGCCTTCGACCGCATCCAAATCGAAGTTCAGTGTGTCGAGTTCAATGTCGGCAAAGACGGCTTTCATGCCGTTCTGGACGATGGGTGCGATGGTCGTCGGGAAGCCAACAGGCGACACGATGATTTCTGAGTTCTCGTCCCAACCGTAGAACTTCTTGAGCGCAGCGATCATGACCAGATTCGCAGAGGAACCTGAATTGACCATGTGCGCGAATCGAACGCCAAACTTGCGTGCGAACTTCCACTGGAACTTCGCGACCTCTTCACCAGTGACTAACCACTTGCCAGTCAGGAATGCTTTCAGCGCAGCCTCAATCTCATGGTGATCCATGTACGGACCAGAGTAGTAAACCGGAGTCTTTCCCGGTTCGAATTCTGCGCCTGCGTTGTATGCCCACGGCGGCATTTCCTTCGCGAGTTCGTGAATGTAGAAGTGTCGTTGTTCGGGGGTGAGTTTCATGGTGTGTCCAGTAGTTCTAATAGGTACTGACCATACGCAGACTTCTCACATAGAAGTCCAGTTGATCTTAGTGCGTCACGGTCGATCCAACCTTTATTATACGCTACTTCGTGCGGATTGCCAACCATAAAACCCTGATGTTTTTGTATCATCTGAATTAGGTTTGAGGCTTCCAACAGCGCGTCAGGTGTGCCGGTATCGAACCAGATGGCTCCACGCGGAAGTCTAATCGCAGTTACAGAACCGTCTTTATGATATGTGTTGATCAAATCTGTAATCTCTAATTCTCCGCGAGCCGATGGCTTCGCCATTCTCGCACGTTGGAAAACAGAGGAATTGAAAAAGTAAAGACCAGTTATAGCTAAGTCGCTTTTTGGTACCGCAGGTTTCTCTTCCATATCAATGACTTGCCCGTGGTCGTCTAATTGTACTACACCGAATCTTTCGGGGTCTTTCACTTTTGCGGCTATAATGGTGGTGTAGGCATCATCCACCGCCTTCTCCAACAATTCGCTCATTCCCGCACCGTAGAAGATGTTGTCACCTAGGATTAGAGCGAAGCGATTGTATTCGGCTGTGTCTAAGTCGAATGAGTCTGCGACTACGTTGAATGCGTCGGCAATGCCGCGCGGCTGAGTCTGGATGGCGAAGCTCACGTTGATGCCCATGCGTTCTTCGGCATCCCATAGAAGACTCTGGAATACAGAAACTTCTTCCGGTGTTGTGATGACCACGAAATCTCTAATCCCTGCGAGCATTAAAGTCGTCAGAGGATAGTAGATCAGAGGCTTATCGTAGATCGGCAGGACTTGCTTTGTGGTAGCAAACGTTGCCGGATAGAGGCGGGATGACTTTCCACCCGCGAGAATTATTCCGAGCGTTCTAGGCATGATTTCACCCAATCCATATTTTCGATATACCAATGTACCGTTTCTCTAAGACCACGCGGGAAGTAAACGTATGGCTTCCAACCCGTATGAAGATAGAGCTTATCACTATCTATGTCGTAGCGGAAGTCGTGTCCCTTGCGGTCTTCGACAAACTGAATCTGTTCGAAGGAACCGCCGATTGCTCCAATGACAGAGCAAGCGATTTCGATGTTCGTCTTCTGCGTGCCGCCACCGATACAGTAGGTTTCCCCGACTCGTCCGCGCTCTGCAATCTGTAGGAGCGCATCGCAATGGTCTTCCACATGGAGCCAATCGCGAATGTTCATTCCGCTGCCATAGACAGGAACCTTCTCCCCGGCGAGCATCTTACGAATGACCGTGGGAATGAACTTCTCCGGATGCTGATAGGGTCCGTAGTTGTTGGAGCAATTGGTGATGATCGTGCGAAGCTTGTGCGTTGCAGCATAGGCACGAACGAAATGGTCAGCCGCAGCCTTGGAAGCCGCATACGGGGAGCGCGGTGCGTAGGGAGTCTTCTCGGTGAACGGAGGGTCTTTTGGTCCGAGCGAACCAAAGACTTCATCCGTCGAAACATGTATGAACTTGATTTCCGGATTTACCATTCGTACCTGTTCCAATAGGTTGACAGTTCCCATCACGTTAGTTGACAAAAACGGGGAAGAGTTGTGAATGGAGTTGTCTACGTGAGACTCAGCCGCAAAGTGAAAGATCGTGTGTGGCTTGTGTGTTTGAAGCATCGTGCGGATGCCAACGTCATAGCAGATATCCATCTGGACATGCTTGTAGTTCTTGTTTCGCGCAGCAAGGTCGATTAGCGTAAGCGGATTGCCTGCGTAGGTCAGGCAGTCGATGTTGATTACTTGTTCATCGTTCTGAGTCAGGAACCTTCGAATGAAGTTGCTGCCGATGAAACCCATGCCACCTGTTACTAATATAGTCATAATGAAATCCTACTTTGCTACGACATGCTTTGCAGACAATGGTGAGGAGGATGATGCAAACCTAGCCAATTCTTGCACCACGCGGTCCTTATTCTTGTTTGTTCCTTTGAAATAGTTCAAGAGGGTTTCATTCATGGGGTTGGCTACGGCATCCTTGATCAAACCTTTCAACTGAACTTCCCTACTCTTTACAGACTTGATCTTCATAATATCTTTCTTGTCTGCGTTGAATTTTTCCATTCCCGGTGTATAAATCTTCTCTAGCTTTGCTGCAAGCTTGGGGTCGGCTTTCTCGATGACCTTTATCATGGATTTGCCGCCGACGCTACCACCAAAAGCCGCACCCAACTTGATAGCCACTTTGTATTGACCACTACCTCTTCCATAGTCAGCACTGAACCTGAATAGAAGTTTGGATGTAGTTTCTCCAATACTGACTTCAACGTAGTTCATAGAATCTTTGGGGTCTTTTGCTTCTTTAACACGGGTGTAGTGGTATCCCGCTATTCTTTCTGAGTCCGCTTTCTTACTGAAATTGACCTTCTCAACCTTGATGTTATCTACACCTTTCTTCAACGATAGGGGTATTAGATCACCAGAGAAGATCAAATTGGAGATTAGTTTGTTCAAATCTATGAAGTTTGCAACCCCCTTTTTATCAGCAACAGCCTTTGTGATTTGCTTATCGGCTTCTATGGAAGCAAAGTAGATATCAGCAGGATTCCACTTGTTGATGTTCTTGAATGGTTTGTCTTCCTTATTCTCATTAGTTCTCAACTCGGTGTTGGAGCGGTGGTATAGGGTCTCGATCTTTTTCATGATGTGCTTATCACCATGAACGTAGAACAAGTCCTGCCACTTGACCTTTTTGATTTTTGTATATGTCTGCCGAATAGTGCTTACTTGTTCGATCACCCCAAGAGCAATAACACACGATGAACGATACCAGATTTTATTGCTTCGCAAAAACCTCTCAATTGCGTCGTATGAGATTTTCACGTTCAACTGTTCTTTGTATGTTTCCTCAAACAGCAAGCCGATGGGTTTAGTACCCTTCGGCTTGTAGTTCTCAAGTAGGCTGTCAAAGGTTGGGTGTTCCTTGGTGTCGAATGCTTTCTTAGATTCTTCGACACCAAGGTAATCCGCTACTGCACAGAATAACGCCTGTGTTGACTCCTGTACATCTGTGTTGTTACCCATTAGACCTTAATCCCGCCGAATTTGTTGACCTTGGGCTGTGAGTGCTGACCGTTATCGACCAACTGGACTTGCTGCGTTGTGCTTAGATCGTACAGACGCATCTTCGATCTGTCAATACCCACAGTGAATCTCTTATTTAGCGTAGGATCGTTGTAGCGGTTCTTCAACTGCTTGACCATGATCTGATTCTGAGCGTCCAGTTCCTCGGTCGCAATCAGGGCGAACATGAGGTCAGCCGTAGCAGGCAAACCGAAGGATTCTGAGGTATCTTCCAGACCGGGATCGGAGGACGAGAATCCGGAGCGGGTTGTCTGAGTCGCGGACATAATCGGCACATCGAATTCCACCGCCAGACCGCGCAGTTCTTCTGCGATAGCCTTGATGTAGGTGTACGAGTTGATGTTGCTTCCCGGTTTGATACGGGCTGACGCACAGATGTTCAGGTAGTCGATGAAGATGATATCAGGTTTGAACTTGCGCTTGAGCTTGAGTTCCTGTAGGAGTGCGCGGAAGTGCGACGGGTTAGCCGAAGCGGTTGGGTATTCCTTGATGATCAGTCTACCTTTCACCTTCTGCTTCAAGGTTTCCATGCGCTTGAGGTACATGTCTTCCGACAGCACCTTGAGGTCATCCATGGAAAGGTCTAGCAGGTTCGCGTCGATGCGTTCTGCAATGCGCTCTTCTGCCATTTCCATCGTGATGTAGAGGACGTTGAATTGCTGCGTCATTGCGGCTGCGGCAAAGTGACACATAGCAAGGGACTTACCCACGCCGGTACCGGCGAGGATGATGTTCAGAGTCTTACGACACAGACCACCACTGGTGATCTTGTTGAAGTAACTCAGGTCGAAGGGGATTCTCTTTTCGATCCGATGATAGAAATGATATCTATCAGTAGACATATCAAGATAGTCATGACCAACGTTGGGATCAAAACTAACCCCAAGAGCATTAGACAACAGAGTAGGAATAGCACCTTTACCATGGGTAGTGTCCGTGCCGTCGATGATTTGTACCGATTCCATGATCGCATTGAAGAGTGCCTTTTCCTGACACCACGTTTCAGTAGTGTCGAGTAACCATTGATTGTCTTCCTTCTTGAGTTCGACTTCGGTAAGGTCTGTTAGAATCTTACCGATAGCCTTGTATTCACTCTCATTTAGGTCTTTTCGCTCTTGGAGTCCGAGTGCCAGTGCGCTTTGGCTTGGCAGGCTGTTGTACTTTAGGATGTACTGATTGATCTGGTCGAACAGTTTTCGCTCCGGACTTTCGCTTAGATACTCGCTTTTCAGGAACGGCAGCGTCCTTCTCATGAACTCCTCGTTCTTGAGTAGGTTCGCTAGTATCAGTGTTTCGGTTCGCATCGGTCAGTTCCTCATAGTATTCGTCTTCGTAGCTACCAAAATCGACTGGTGGCGGCTGCGGGGTTGTGTTGCGGATTGCTTCCGATAGAAGGATTCGCAGGATGTTGGTCGTCAACTTCACGAACTTCGGGTTGGATAGGTCTACGCCCTTTGGGTAGTACACCACATGCGTCGAGAAGTCAACCATTGCTTCGTCGTCTTCTCGGACTGTGAGAGGGCTGAATCGGAACTGCGTTCCTTTGAATCTGCCACTAAGAACAGTGATCAGAGTGCCTACATCATCTATCAGAAGGTCGAAGTCTCTGCCGTCTTTGACGGTTTGCTTTGCCCACCAGAATTCTAATCTGGCTTTCAGTTCGGTGATGTTAGGCATCTGTTGGTTCCTCTGTGTGCTTGAATTCCGACGCAAACTGATATTTAGCGCGGACAGCATCCTTGAAAGACTTAGACTTCAACAGGTCGCCCCAAAAGGCTTCGTCGTCGGTGTCCACTTCCTTCCACTTCTTGTCCTCGATTTCACCAGTGTCGATGTTGACTCGCGAGTAACCATTGGAGTTACCGACCTTGACCTTGACCACATGCCCAGTTTCCTGTGCAATCTCAAGCAGACCGGCAAACTTGTTGATGCCGCCGTCAAAGGTTACGAGGAATGGAATCTTCGACTTCTCGCGCACGTACCGGGACTTCTCCACGTTGATGACGAAAGTGTAGCCTTCGATTTCGTTGGTGGTCTTGTTCTTCTCCTGCTGCCTACCGAGGATGAAGATATTGTCGGCTGAGTAGTACGATCCGGTGCCGCCACCCACAACGTCCTTGGAATAGAGTTCCAGTGTCTTGTACGTATGGTTGATCGTAACCATCGGAATGTCTTTCAGATTCAGGTGCGGTGTGACCATGCGGAACAGGGACTTGATGCCCTTCGCGCGAGTCATATCGGCTACGCTCTTGCCCTCTAGCGCATCTTCGACTTCCTTCTTGGAAGCGAGGTTGCCGATAGAGTCAATGACGATCATGACACGATCCCCGCGCACGATGCCGTCCAACTGCTTCATGATATCGAACTTCAACTGCTCTACGTCAGTGACGGGAGTGTGAACCACACGATCCATGTCGATACCGAAAGACTTGAAGTAGGCTTGCGGCGAACCGAATTCGGAGTCGTAGAACAGGATCACGCCGTCAGGGTACTTCTGCTGATAGGCGCGAGCCATGATCAGGGTGAATCCTGTCTTGAAATTCTTGGACGGTCCTGCCCACATGGTATGACCGGGAGCGAAGCCACCGTCAATGTCGCCAGAGTTGGCAATGTCCAACGCCGGGATGCCAATGTGAATTAGGTCTTTGTCTTCGAAGAACTTAGACTTCGAAAGGATGGCGGTCTCCTTGATGCTTGAGTTCTTCTTAATTTTGTCTAGCAGGCTCATATTCGTTCATTTCCTCTTTCGATATTCCTAATTCGTATACGCAGTAAGTCCAAAGTGCGCGAGCGACTTCGTTTTTGGTTTCGTAAGGTCCGTACTTATCAGACCACGTTTCGTTGTGAAACCACCACTTGCCGTTCTCGTCCTGAAACACAGGATTGCTGTCATGCTGTTCCATTGTAGCACATTCCATCCGTTAAGTAAAGAACGATTCAAGGGTAGATCGGTGTTCGACTTCCCAACCAATATGACTTAGAATTCCCTTCATCGGGTCGATGAACGTGCGTTCGAATTGCCCGTTGTAATCTAGGTATTCCTCTAATTCGAATTCCTTCGGCAGACGGTTCATGAATGCGATGGTATTATTGTGATAAGGGTTAGGCTTCTTTAGAAGGATGAACTTGATCTTTTCGCCGTCCTGAATCAGAGGGTATCTCTTAGTCAGACCCTTCTCTTTCAGAATGTGGTTGTATAGGATCGCACCCTTACAGTGCATTGGTGTACCGCTATTGAACATCGTCACTTCGTTGGTGTTCTTAGTGATACCGTTCACGCCAGAAGGGGAAGAGATATCCTCAATCGGGTAGCCCTTGAACTCTTCGCGGAACCGGTCGATGAACTTGATTGCCGCAGCATTGTCTTCGTTCAGAACGATCTTGATGCACTCACGCATTTTCTTGCGAACGACAGCCGGGGTTGTAGACCGGTTGGTTTCCAGTCCCACGGTCTTGACTTTCGGTTCCTTGAACTTCACACCTTCTTCGTCGTAGACGTTGAGAATGTAACGCTTCTTAGCGACCCAAATGGCACGGTCGCAGAGCGATTCGCGCTTCATCTGCATCTTCTGCTCGTAGGCGTGCGTGTAGTCTGCGAGTTCCTGATAGGACTTGTCGATGAACGGCTGAATCTTGTCCTCGCAAACCCTGTCTAGGAATTCGATGATCTTCTGCTTCGATGCCGTCACCTTACCATCCGCGCCATAGACCTTGTTGACTAACCCCTCAAGGTTGAGATACATGGAGTCGGTGTCGCCTGCGATTACGTAGTCCACGCCTTCGGTCTTCAACAGGGCATTCAGATAGCCGTTGATGTGCTGCTCGATCCACTTGTAGGATAGCTGACCACCGAGCGTAATCGCTTCGGCAATACGGATATCGAAGAACCGGAAGTATTGGTTGCCGATTGCTCCATACGCGGAGTTGAGCGAAACCTTCTTCGCCATTTGCAGGTTGTTGTACCGTGCGACTTCTCGTTGGAGGTAGGCATATTGGTTTGGGTCTTCCTTTGCCGCCTCAAGCTTTTTCTTGGCGTCGAGTGCTTTCTTCTTGTAGACCACGCGACCCTTGTACATGTCGTCCATGATTTCCGCGAGGAAACCGCGCTTCGTAGTCGAGAAGAACTGCTGATTCGAAGTGACCGTCACACCCGTTCCTTTCAGGAAGTCGAGGTCAGGTTCCTTGTTCAGAAGAGCATCCACACTGAGGGTTGGGCGCAACGCACGCATTTCGTCCGTGTACTCAGAGGTCTTGATTAGAGTCTCTGGCGACAGGTTGTACTGCATGATCAAGTGCGGGTATAGGGAGTTCAAGTCGAACGACACAACCCAATTGTACATTCCCGGCACTGGTGGCTTTACGTGCGCACCGGCATACTGAGCATCTTTCTTGCCTTGCTTCATTAGAGGCATGACGATGTTCTTCTTCTTCAAATGATTGAAGATGATAGCGTCCCACATGCGAACCTGCTGATATACGTCTTCGTAGTTGCACTTGTTGTCGTAGGCGAGTGTGAGTGCGAGTTCGATCAGCCGGTTACAGTCCTTTCCGTGGGTTTCCAACTTCCAGACCAGTTCAGTGTCGCGGATGTTGTATTCCACATACAACTGATAGTTGGTCGTGTAGAGGTGGTGTAAGTTGTCGTAGTCGTCAATGTCGGTCTTCGTTTCGTCCAACTCAATAGAAGTGATGAATCCCAACTTGTAGGATTCCTGCGAAGGGTTCTTCGAATACTTCTTGTAGAGGTCTTGATAGTCGAGAATCGCGATGCCGTAAATCTCATAGGACTGCTGCTCGCGGTCCATGATGGTCGTTTCTTTCGCACGCAGTTTCTTCCACGGCGAAAGCCTGTTAGCTTCACCGTCGTCTAGAACCCGCATCATGCGGTTGATTAGATACGTAAGGTCGAAGAACTTGACGTTCCAACCGGTGACGATATCAGGATAGTTCTGCGACCAGTGAGCAATGAACTTGCGTAGAAGGTCGATTTCGTCTTTGCACTTGTAGTAGGTTACGTCTTCACGATGCGCCACGTAGTCACCACAGCCGAAGGTGGTGAACTTACCGTCGATCAGGATCGTGATTGCGGTGACTTCTTCCGTAGCCTCGCGCGGTTCGGGGAACCCGTTCGCAGACGAGACTTCGATATCGAGGTACGCGATTGTGATGTACTTCTGATCCCAAAGGATTTCCTCTGGATTATGATCAGCAATGAAGGTGTACTCGTAGCGATTGTTGCCGTAGATGGGGAAGGTCTCCACACCATCATAGCGTTGCAGGAACTCACGCGCGTCGTTGATGTTTCCCGGCTTGATAGGCTCTACGTAGTCACCCGCGAGAGTCTTGTACTTGGACTTCTTCTTCGAAGGAACAAACAGAGTAGGACGATACTCTACGCGACGAGAGACCTTCTTGCCGTTCTCAACACCGCGATAGAGTATGTTTCTGCCGTACTGACGTACATTCGTGTAGAAGTCCAAGGATCACCATTAGCCAAGAATTAGGCTCTTAGGAGGCGTAACGATGCCACCGAAGATACTATTATACTGGTTCGCCATCTGCGTGTCAACTTCTTTCACGAAAGTAGTCTTAGAGATAGGGAAGTCGAAGCTTGCGTCCTTACCGAGATACGGTGCGAACGGAACGAAGCCGATGCCGAGATTGCCTTGCGCATCACGCTGAATCAGGATTAGCATTACGTTCTTGAGACAGACGTAATCCTCATGCTCATGTAGAACTTCACCAACCAACTCTTCACCACTAATCAGCTTTACTGCTTTGATCGTCATCTTCATTCTCCTCTAAATTGGGTCAACTCTATTTTCGCAAGACTTACATAGATCGAAAGTCTGCTGATACTCTGGAACCACATCGTCGTAACTTTGTTCAGACAAATTGCCAATGATGTAGTCCAACGAATAGTCCATGCAGCACAACGAAACCCTGCCGTTTGGCAACAGGACGTTGTGGTACAATCCTTCGACACAGCCGCATGTCTGTGGCTTGTCTACTGTCCCGGCTTGCATCACGCGCATCATGACACTATTCGGTTTGCTTGCTGCTTCACGATTCAGGTTCCCTGCGCGATTCCAGAATTGCGGCAAGTGTGCCGTTGGAAACAGGTGTGCAATGCTGCTATGAACCGGAAGACTCATTGCCATTGTGTAGAAATTCTTGATCTGTTTGTGAACAGCATGAAACGCTTCGATGGTCGCAATGTAGTTCAGATTGATCGGGTGCTTGGCAACACGCTCTTGATCCGGCAGATGTAGACAGAAGCCACCATTCGGCTCACCGGCAAAAGGAATGTCCTTGAGTCGGTATACGTCTTCTGGTTTCATACCGACTGCGGTAGTGAACACGGAAACAGGATGACCGGTTTCGTGTGCATACAGCACCATGTCGGTACACTTCTTGTTCAGGAACGGTTCGGTGAATCCCGCAAACGTGATGCGAACTTCCTTCGGCACCTTGTCGATCAGAGCCATGAAGTTACTCAGCGAGAGAATGGTATCTCCCGCGTAAGCCTTTTCCAGAGTGCGCTGCGGACAGAAAGCACAATCCACCACGCACCCCTTCGGGGCGATGTTGGTTGTGATTTCTAACGTCGGAAAGTTAGTCGTTCGCCAGTTCTGCATTTAAGACACGCTTGATATCGTCCCATGTGATCGGCTGTTCAAGCTTACGTGCCTTCTCAATTAGAGAAGCAACAGCCACTCGTCCGAGCGTGCTGCTGTCAACACCGCTCATTTGGGACAGTGCTTTCAACGCGAAGAACATTTCGTCGTCTGCACGAAACGAAATCATCCTCGTCGTTTGCTTTCTGGTTTCAACCAACATTGGCGGTTGCCTGCGCTTTCTTTACGCGGGGTGGGAATAGTTCAGCCAGTGTCGGAGCCTTAACCGGTTCAACGACCTTCTTAGTCTTGCAACAGAACTTGAACTTCTTACCGCTGCCGCAGACACACTCAGAATAGAGAGCGATTTGCATCGTCGCCTTTTCCTTGGGTCTGAGTTCACGACGAACGGGAACGAGACCTTTCATTTTTGAGTCAGTGACCTTGAGTTCGAACAGTTCGCCGGTATCAGGATTCATGATTACTCTGCCTCTGTGGTCGCGTCAGGCTCGTTGCCGCGCTTCAACTTCTGTGTAACGTGGACAAGATGCGCCTGTGCGAACATCCGACGAATCTCAGGAGTGCCGCCGTTGAGGGCGAGCATCTTCTTGAGGTACTGCGGAACTCGCGGCACCTTTGCCGAGGTCTTGAAAAAATCACTGTTCTTAGACATTACTACTCCGTCAACAACGATTCGCACTTCTGCCAGAACTTCTCTTGTACGCCACCCATGCGAATCTGAAACTGGTGGTAGAATAGAGGACCGATTGAATCGCTGAAAGTTGTGCCTTGTCCGTAGTTTGGAAACCCTTTTGCGAGTGTCCAGTAAGGCGGCGCGTCCTTCGGTTCCCAATCGTATCTAACTGGTGGTTCATTGTAGCACACTGGCATGGCTAAGTCAACCGGAATCGCGTGCTTTCTGGCTGCGCGAGTCCACTCTTCACCTACATCTGAATTAGGGTTTTCGTAGGCAGAAGGTCTTCCAATCTTGTCATAAGTCTGCTTAGAGATAGCGACGGCTGACGGTGCGGCGAACATGTGTTGTCCGTCCCCGATATGATTAGAGGATTGCGCGTTGCCGCCTAGATGCCCTTCATAAGCATAAGCCAGATAAGTGTCGATGGAACGATCCATGACCGGGATTGCGTCAATGTCTAAGAACAAGACGGCATCGTGATCCATCTGCTTTTCGACCTTACCTTCAAAGGCTTCGACCGGCGAACCGTTCAATGCCCAAAAGTAGTCCATCGCAACACCGTGCGGAAGGTCTACCTGAATCTGGTAGTGCTTCACGTTAGAGCGATTGTATTTCTCAACCAC
>Ga0315283_10001459_pt1 | contig 19100 bp, 14 predicted proteins | sample YL17G09_0_MG_FD_204541 | JGI IMG/M metagenome (GOLD analysis project Ga0315283, IMG submission 204541) | Sediment microbial communities from Yellowstone Lake, YNP, Wyoming, USA - YL17G09_0 | ecosystem: Environmental > Aquatic > Freshwater > Lake > Sediment | place: USA: Wyoming | collected... | reverse complement strand
GGAAGGCCGCCGTGGCACTGATTCTCGCGAAAACCCGCACGAAACCCAGCGCGACCAGCGAACAGGGGAGTCCATCCCAAAGGTGCGAGGCGTCGGCAGGCACGTCGAAGGCTGGCGGAAGCCGCCAGGCGTGGCCCCCGGAGCGGGGTCGGGGCTGGCGGCGCGCCTGGCGGGCCCCGAGAACGTCTTGCCGACGCTGGAACGCTCGATGGCCAACAAAGCTCAGAACGGCCTCATAGATGTCGTCGTCCAGATGGAGAGTCGTGCCCAGGCGTCCAGAGTCAGCCGAGAACATCGCGATGTGAAGGTACTACGAGGCGGAATCGTCGCACATCAATACCTTGCATAAATGCACATTAATATATGACAATCACGCCTGAGGCGACCCATGATCTTCGCCACCCCGACACTAAGCGACGTCGAGATTCGCGTTCTTCAGGACATCGTGGAACTGCGGGACAAGCTGAGCTACTCCGTCAGTTCCCGACGGTGGACGAGCCTGCTCAGCCGGGTCTTGCGGGCAAAGGCCATCCAGGGCTCGAACAACATCGAGGGTTATCGGGTGACGGTCCAGGACGCGCTCGCTGCGGTCGACCGAGAGGATCCGCTGGACGCCCCCAGTGACACCTGGCGCGCCATCGTCGGATACCGGAATGCCATGGCCTACGTGCGGCAACTGGCAGACGACCCGCACTTCAGGTACTCGGCCGACCTCATCCGAAGCCTGCACTACACGATGGCGGGCTACGACCTGAGCCGGCATCCCGGGCGCTGGCGACCGGGACCGATCGTCATCCAGAACGATGCCACGGGTGAGACCGTCTGCGAAGGACGCGATGTTGAGCTGGTGCCCGGGCTGATCGACGACATGGTCGCCGAACTCAACGCCGACAGCGCGCATCCCGTGATGGTGCGAGCGGCGATGGCGCACCTGAATCTCGTGATGATCCACCCGTTCTCGGACGGTAACGGCCGTATGGCACGCTGCCTCCAGAGCCTGGTGCTCGCCCGGGAGGGTATCGTCGGCCCCGAGTTCGCGAGCATTGAGGAGTACCTCGGCCGGGATCAGCAGGCCTACTACGGTGTGCTCAACGAGGTTGGCCAGGGGCGCTGGCATCCCGAGCCCAACGCCAGGCCCTGGGTCCGTTTCTGCCTGACCGCCCACTATCGGCAGGCCGTGACGGTCCTGAGACGAAGCCGCGAATCCAGCCGCCTGTGCAACGCGGTGGACGAACTCATTGCGCAGTTCAAGCTCCCGGAACGCACGTTCTACGCCCTGGCCGACACCACAGAGGGTTTCAGGCTGGTGAATGCGCGATACCGAAAGGCCGCAGAGATTTCACAGAACCTTGCCAGCCGGGACCTCGCGCAGTTGTGCCGGTTGGGCCTGCTCGAGGCGCACGGCGAACGCCGGGGGCGCTATTATACGGCTTCGGCGGTCACGAGCGAGATCAGCGAGAAGACCAGGGAGCCGCGGGTGCCGATGCCCGACCCGTTCGCCTAGCGTGTCGGACCTACCGACTATTCGGTGTGTTGCCGCCCCCAAGGAAGCCCTTGGAGCCGATTCGTCGCGGCAGAACGCGATTCCCGAGTGACTTTTCAACCCTACGGCACCCGAAATCGCCACGTCCGACACACGTCTAGCGTTCCGCGTCCTTCCAGGTCTTCCAGTTTTCCCCGATGCCGACGTCCACGGCCCCGAGGACTCGCATGGTCAACCGCCGCTAGCCGAGATCCGTGAGACTCAGGGCGTCGAACCCGTTGGCCAGCGGGTGTGCGTGCGCCGTTCGACAGACGACCGACGCCCGATCGACGCGACGCGGTCCCATCAGGTCTCGGACGATGTGCAGATTGCCACAATCGCCCGTGTTCGCCAGCTCCGTCCACTTCGCCTCGAACAACTCGGTTCGGCCTCCGACGTCGGTGACGAAGTCCACTTCGCGCGTCCGATCCCGCCAGAAGAACAGGCTGCCGGTCCGCCCCGCGCGCCGTTCCCGGTGGCGCAACTGGGCGCAGACGTAGGTCTCCCAGGCGGCGCCTGCCCACGGTGACTGGCGGAGGGCCTCCTCGGTGCGGATATTCAGGAGCGCGCAGAGCAGACCGGTGTCGGCCAGGTAGAGCTTGGGACTCTTCACGAGCGACGTGGTCCTGTTGGAAAACCAGGGTTCCAGCAGCACGATTTGACCGGACGCTTCCAGCATCGACAGCCAGCTGTTCGACGTGGACGGTGCGATGCCGATGTCGCGCGCGAGGTCGGCCTTGTTGAGGAGATTGGCAGAGCGCAGGGCGCAGGCCCGGAGAAAACGCTCGAAGTCGCGCAGGCTGCCCACGTGCGCCAGCGCGCGGATGTCGCGTTCAAGATAGGTCGCCAGGTACGAATTGTAGAACGCCGCCGCATCGATGTCCGCGTTGGCCTGCAGTTCAGGGAATCCGCCTCGGACGATCGCGCCTTCCAGGCTCTCCCGCGGCCGGGCGGCGCGCAGCTCGAACCAGGAGAGCGTCTCAAGATCGACGATGTCCGCGCGGCCGGCGAGCGACTCGGCGACGCCTCGCATCAGGGTGAACTTCTGCGAACCGGTCAGCAGGTATTGACCGTGACGGCTGCGCCGGGCGTCGACTGCCGCCTTGAGGTGGCGAAACAGGCCGGGCGCGTATTGCACCTCATCGATGATGACGGGCGCCGGATGGCGGCGCAGAAACGCAGCCGGCTCGCGTTCGGCCTGCTCGGCCTCGGTCGGCAGATCCAGGGACACGAACCCGTGGGCCGGGAAGAGACGGCGGAGCGTCGACGTCTTGCCTGTCTGACGGGCGCCGGTGAGCACGAGCACGGGCCTGGTGCGGGCGGCGTGCCGCAGGCGAGCCTCGACGTAGCGGGGAATCCACATGTGCAAATTATACGATTACATCGCATAATTTGCACGACCTATCGAATCCGTTCCGAATCCCGAACACCGCCAACGTCAGCTCTTCGCGTCCTTCCAGTTCTCCCCGATACCGACATCCACCGTCAGGGGCACCGCCAGATCGGCGGCGCCTTCCATGCTGGTCCGCACCAGGGCGACAATCTCGTCGGCCTCGTCCCGGGGCACCTCGAACAGCAGTTCGTCGTGGACGGTCAGAATCATCCGGGCGCGCCGCGCGCCGGGCGCCAGCGGCCTGGCCTCGAGGGCGGCGTGGACGTCGATCATCGCCCGCTTGAGGATGTCGGCGGCGGTGCCCTGGATGGGCATGTTCACGGCCACCCGCTCGATGGCGATCCGCACCTGGCCGTTGCGGCTGGTCAGCTCCGGCACCGGCCGGCGCCGCCCGGCGAGCGTCTTCACCATCCCGGTCGCGCGCCCGTCCTCGAGCGTCCGGTCGATGAACGCGCGCACCGCGGGGAAGCCCGCGAAGTAGGCGTCGATGAAGGCCTGCGCGGCCTGCTGCGTCACGCCGATGTCCTTCGACAGCGTGAAGGCCGTCTTCCCGTAGAGCAGGGCGTAGTTGACCATCTTGGCGCGCGTGCGCATCTCCTTGCGCTCCAGCCCGCTGTCCGGGCCGAAGATGGCGAGCGCGGTCCGGTCGTGGATGTCCTCGCCGCGCCGGAAGGCGTCGATGAGCGCCTCGTCGCCCGACAGGTGCGCGAGCACCCGCAGCTCGATTTGCGAGTAGTCGGCCGAGATGAGCACGCAGCCCGGGTCGGCGATGAACGCGCGGCGGATCTCCCGGCCCAGCGCGGTGCGCACGGGGATGTTCTGCAGGTTCGGGTCCGAGCTGCTGAGCCGGCCCGTCGCGGCGACAGCCTGGTTGAAGCTGGTGTGCACGCGCCCGGTCTTCGGGTTGACCAGGCCGGGCAGCGCGTCGATGTAGGTGCTCTTCAGCTTCTGCATCGATCGCCACTCGAGGATCAGGCGCGGCAGGTCGTGCGTCAGTGCGAGTTCCTCGAGCACTTCGACCGAGGTCGAGGCCACCTTCGTCGTCCCGGTCTTCTTGAGCACCGGCAGGTGCAGCCGCTCGAACAGGATCTCCCCGAGCTGCTTCGGCGAGTTGATATTAAAGGTGTCGCCGGCCAGTTCGAAGATCCGCCCGCTGCGGCTCTCCATCTCGCCCTCGAGCGTCTTCGAGAGCACACCCAGCGCGGCGGTGTCGATGCGGACGCCGACCTGCTCCAGCGCGACCAGCACCGGCACCAGCGGCCACTCGAGCGTGGCGTAGACCTGGTCGAGATGCTCCGAGACCAGCGTCTCGCGCAGGACCCGCGCCAGCTGCAGCGGGAGGTCCGCCCGCTCGCCGGCGAAGGCCAGCGACGCGGACACAGGCAGGTCGGCGGCGGAGGCGGCCTTCGCGCCCTTCCCGTACACGCCTTCTTCGGTCAGCGGTTTGTAGCCGAGGTAGGACAGGCTCAGCTCCTCGAGCGCGTGCGGGGCGCGTGTCGAGTCAATCAGGTAGCTGGCCAGCATCGTGTCGAAGCCCGGGCCACCGACCACCACGCCGTGGCGGGCCAGCACGATGGCGTCGTACTTCACGTCGTGGCCGATCTTCTCGACATCCTCGTCGGCGAGCAGGGGCGTCAGCGCCGAGAGCACCGCCGCCTGGTCGAGGTTGGCCACCTCGTCCAGCGTGTGGTGGCCGACGGGCACGTAGCAGGCCTGGTGCTCGCGGCCCGACAGCACGACGCCCACGATGCGCGCCCGCATGGGGTTGGGATCGTCACCGATCACGCGGAACCCGACCCGGGTGCCGGCCCGCAGGCGGTCGACCAGGGCTTCGAGCCCGCCGATAGAGGTGACCACGACATAGTCGGTCGCCGGGATCGCCGTGGCCGGGTTGGCCGCCGTGATCGCGCTGGCTGCGTTGGCCGCGTTGGCCGCCGCGATCGCGCTGGCTGCGGTGGCCACGCTGGTCGCGGAGGTCGGGGCGAACTCGTTGGTGAACGTACGGAAGCCGAGCTGCGAGAACAGGGTGTAGCACGCCTCGCGCTGCGGCCCGGTGTACTTCATCGCGTCGAGTTCGAGCTCAATCGGGACGTCGGTGCGGATGGTCACCAGCACCCGGCTGGCCCGCGCCGCGTCGGCGTTGGCGAGCAGCGCCTCGCGGTAGCGCTTCTGCTGGACCGTGCCCGCGCCCTCCAGCAGCGCATCGAGCGACCCGAACTGGGCCAGCAGTTCCCGCGCGCCCTTGTCGCCGATGCCCGGTACGCCCTTGACGTTGTCCACCGCGTCGCCGGTCAGCGCCAGCACGTCGATCACCTTGTCAGGCGTCACGCCGAACTTCTGGACCACCCCGTCTGCGTCGTACCACGTCCCGTCGTCTCGCGGGTTGAAGACGCGGATCCTCCCGCCGACGAGTTGGAAGAAGTCCTTGTCGCTGGTGACAATCGCGACCTCGTGGCCGGCGGCGGCGCCCCGGAGGGCGAGCGTGCCGATGATGTCGTCGGCCTCGAAGCCCTCGTGCGTCAGCACCGGCACGCCCAGCGCCGCGCAGGCCTCGTGGATCCAGGGGATCTGCTCCTCCAGGTCTGAGGGCATCGGCGGGCGGTTGGCCTTGTAGCTCTCGAGCAGCGCGGACCGGAACGTCGGGCCGGCCAGGTCGAAGGCTGCCATCACGTAGTCCGGCTCATGGTCGGCGATCAGTTTGCGCAGCATCGCCACGAAGCCGAACACGGCGTTGGTCGACCGGCCGTCCGGGCCGGTGAGGCCCCGGATGGCATGGTACGCCCGGTACATCTGGGAGGAGCCGTCGATCAGGTAGAGGGTGGACATCTGAGGATCTCTGGGCGAGGGGCTAGGGACTGGGCGCGAGGCGCTCAATCGAAGGCCACGATCTCGGATCGCCACGCATTCGTGGCGTCCGGCTTCAGCCGGACGCGACTTGAGGCCGGCTAAAGCCGACCCCCACGACGGCTCAGAATCGCGGTCTGCTGTCCCGTGCTGACAACAGCCTGGGACGATGGGGCGATCCTATATCATTGTACGGCTATGGTGCCGCGCGTCCGTCGCCTCGTTCAATCGCGGCTATTGCTTGCTGCCGCCGCCGCGCTCGTCGCGGCGTCGGCGTGCGGCGGCGGAGCCCTCGTCACGCAGTACGAGTACGAGGAGGACATCTACCTCTCGCCGGACGGCCGCGCGACGATCTACGTCAACGCCTCCATTCCTGCGCTGGTGAACCTGCGCGGGCTCGACCTGAAGACCGAGCCGAACGCGCTGCTGGACCGCGCGAAGGTACGGGAGCTGTTTTCCTCGCCCGCCGCGCATGTGGTGCGCACCAGTTCGTGGCGGCGATTCGGGCGACGGTTCGTCCAGGTGCGGCTGTCGGTCGATGACATCACGAAACTCGCGTCAGCGCCGCCGTTTGCCTGGGCTACCTACGCGATCGACCGGCGCGACGGGCTGGTGATTTACCGGCAGGTGCTGGGGGCCGCCGCCGGCCGGCCGGTGCCGGACTTGAAGCTCAAGGGCGATGAGCTGATGGCCGTCAGGCTGCACCTGCCGAGCCGGATTCGCTACCACAATGCGGGCCAGGGCAATCTGAAGCGTGGCAACATCCTCGTGTGGGAGCAGGAGTTCGCCGCGCGCCAGGTCGGATCCCCTCTGGAGATCGAGGCGCGATTCGAGGAAACGTCGATCCTCTACTCGACGCTGATGCTCTTCCTCGTGAGCGGGGCGCTGGCGCTCGGCGTGCTCGCGCTGATCATCTGGTGGGTCGTCCGGAAGGGGAAGGCGAGCACTTCTTGAGGCTTCCCCGACACGCGGAACTCTGGCTGCCCGGCTCCCTTCGCGCCGCCGCGACGGCGCGCCGCGAGTCCCGCCAGCGGTCCGGCACGATCGACATTCTGTTCGCGATCACTGACCACTACGAACCGTTGTGCGGCAACGCGTCGGACGAGGTCGGGCGCAGCCGTGTCGCGCGGTGGGCCGCCCAGTACCCGGCGCTCGCGTCGCAATTCGTCGATGCCGACGGCCGGCACCCGCAGCACAGCTTCTTCTTCCCGATCGAAGAGTACCGGCCCGACCTGCTCGAACCGCTTGCGGCGCTCTGCGAGCAGGGGTTCGGCGAGGTCGAGGTCCACCTGCACCACGACCAGGACACTGCCGAGCACCTGCGGGAGGAGCTCCAGGGCTTCACCCGGATGCTCCGCAATCGCCACGGGCTGCTCCCCGACGACGAGTCCGGCCGGCTCCGCTACGCGTTCATCCATGGCAACTGGGCGCTCAGCAACTCGTTGCCCGACGGGCGCTGGTGCGGCGTAGACGACGAGCTAGCCGTGCTGCGCGACACGGGCTGTTATGCGGACCTGACCATGCCCGCGGCGCCGTCGCGGGCCCAGACGCGCACGGTCAACCAGATCTACTACGCGGTCGGGGCGCCGTGCGGGCCGCGGGGGCACGATCACGGCGCACGCGCAGCCGTGGGGAGACCCGCCTCCGCTGACGACCTGCTACTGGTGCAGGGGCCGCTCACGCCGAGCTTCCGCCGCGCGAAGTGGGGCATCGTCCCGCGGATCGAGAACAGCGCCCTGCATGCGGGGCATCCGCCGACGGCCGAGCGGTTCGCCGACTGGCTCTCGTGCGCCGTCTCGGTCGAGGGCCGGCCGGAGTGGGTCTTCATCAAGGTCCACGCGCACGGGGCGCCCGAGGCGAATGCCGCGATGATGCTCGGCGCGGACACCGCCGCCTTCCATCGCGACGTGCTCGCCGCGTACAACGACGGGCAGCGCTACCGCCTGCACTACGTGACGGCGCGCGAGATGGTCAACATCATCCACGCGGCCGAAGACGGGACGAGCGGGAACCCCGGTCAGTACCGGGACTACCCCCTGGGCCGTCCGCCTCGGGTCGCGGCGCCGCCGCGTTTCTGATCGGGTAGCGGGAGGTTGCGCCCGGCGTCACCGCCCGGCTCAGTTCAAGCGGTTCTGGACGTGGCGGACGAATGTGGGTTGCTTCAGGAGTCGTCGCCCGAAGAACCGGCACACCGCCAGATAGAATCCGACCCGCGTCCGAAGCGCCAGCATGGCCTTCGTCGGCCCGCGCCCCGGCATCCCCCGTGAGGCGCGTTCCAGTTGTCGAACTTCACGATGGTAGAAAGGGTGCTCGCACCAGGCGCCGGCGAAGTGCACGATGGCCGGAATGACGCGGCTGTGTTCCTTCCTGAAGGCACAGATTCCCGCCAGGACATCGATGTCGAGCGGGCCCGCGATCCCGAAAGGGGTTCTCATCATGTGCCCGCCGTCGTCATGCATGCTCTGGCCGTGCAGCGTCATGGCTATGGCCAAGATCGGTTCGTCGTTCGGGCCGTCGCCTCGGAAATCATGCAACGGCAGACTCCGCCAGTTCGCGAGGATCTCGCGGGCCGTGTCGAACAGTTGACGGGACGCATCGCCGCGCTCGAAGTAGTACAGGCCCCCGTTGAACTTCGGCAGCCGCGGGATCCTGAAATGGCGCAGCGCGCCGTCGACATCGACGAACGGGTCGGTCTGCCCCTCCGCGAGATAGTGCTCTCCCGGCACCGTGAAGCCCGTGCCCTTCAGCGCGTCGAAGATGAACTGGAGGTCGCGTACCACCAGCGAGTCGCAGTCGATGAAGGCGGTGGCGCGAAACGGGGAGTAGTGGTCCACGTACAGCTTCTGCCGGACGTTCGAGCCGTACTCCTTTCTGAGCGGGATGACAGGGTCGAACAGGCCGCGGAGCCGCGCATCGTCGACGCGATCGGTGACGATGGCACGCGGGATGCCGGGCGCGTGGCAGCCAAGCGATCGCCCGAGCGCCAGCGCCATGTCGGTGTACTTGGGCATGCCGTACGCGAGGGTGATGATGCCCTGGTCGAGGTTGCTCATGTGTGACGTTCCTGGGGCGCGCTCAGCGCACCGGAACCGGCGCAGGCCGTTCGCGCGGCAGACGGTCCCGGCGCTGCTCCAGGCGCGCAGCGGCCGTCGCGACCGCGGCGTCCCAGTCTTGCGGGTTGTGCGACCACTTGCCAGCGCCGTAGCGTTCCGGGGCCTCCGCCGCGTCGGAAAGCGCCACGTGGAGGACGCCCTTCACCAGGCTGTCGGCGAGGGCGCCGTCGCCCGCCTGCCTGAGCAGCCAGAAGTACTCGAAGTCGGTCTGGCCCCGCCGGATCTGTGTCATCCGGATGTTCACGATGGGCTGATTGTAGTTGACCCGCTTGCCGGGATAGATGAACACGCCTTGCGAGAGCGCCCACGGCCGCGTGCGGGGCTGGTCCCAGATCTGGTTGTCGTTGTTTTCGCCGGCGGCGCCGGGCCGCACGACGTACGCGTTGGGGTTCTTCGGGTTCGGCACTGCCCGGCGCCAGGCCTCCGCCATCGAGTAGTAGCAGAGGTAGTCGATGCGGTACTGCCAGGCGATCCAGCTCCAGGTGCGCAGCGCCACGCCGTCGGCGTCCAGTGTCTCGTTGCCCTGGTAGGGCTCGCCGCCCTGGTACATGCCCTTGAGCGCGCCGCGGGGCAAGGCGTTCATGTGGCCCACGTGGTAGTAGTCGCCGGCGACCATCCACATGTCGAGGTCGTCGCGCCACGCATCGAACACCGGCGGCTGGGCGTCCCACCTGTCCCCCAGCATGGTGTAGACGGCGATCTGGCGCCTGAGCCGCCCTGCTGACGCGGCCTTGACGCGCCGCGCAAACGTGCGCAGCGAGGCGACCACGTCCGCGTCGGGTTCGTCGGCGAGGTACACGTATGCGCGTCCCAGGTCCCAGCCGCGTTCGTTCCAGTGCCGCACGATCTCGGCGACCATCTGGTCCCAGGCCCGGTCGCCTGCCGGGGTCCTGTCGCGCCTGGTGTGAATGCCGGTGTAGAGCGGCACCTTCCAGATCTCGATCGCGTCCTCGCCCGCGCCGAAGACGTTGCTCCTCGGGCTGAGGACCTTGTCGTGGGCGGCGTCGTAGGCCGTCCAGTCCACCGTGCCGAGACCGCCGTCGGGCTTCTCCTCGATCGCCGGCAGATCGTCGGAGTACATGTTGCCCGCCGTGAAGCGGTGGCGGCGCGCCGTGCGGTACACCTCGTCTTCGTACGCCTGGAGCTGCGGCCCCTTGAGCCACCAGCCGCCGGCCTGGTTGAGCTCCTCCATGGCGAAGTTCATGAAGAACGTGTTGTGAATCCGTCGCGGGATGTCGAAGTCGAGCACCCTGACGGAAAGCGTGAGGACGGTCTGCTCGCCGTCGGCCGTGACCGTCAACGGGCCCGAGTACTCACCGGCCGGCGTGCCGTACGGGATGGTGAGATCGACCCACACGCCCTGGATCTCGCCGGGCTTGATAGCGAAGGGCGGGCCGTCATAGCCGCCGTACGCGTCGGTATCGCCGATTGACCACGGCACAAGGGCATCCGGGTACCAGCCCTGCCCCATACTGGGCCCGTTGGTCGGGCCCGACCCCCGGTCGCTGACCTCGGTGTAGAAGATCTTGAACAGCTCGACCCGGGCCGCCGGGATGGCCTGGCCGGACCGGTTCCACAAGTCGGCCGCCTGCACGTTCACGCGCTGCCGGCCGGTGCCACCGCCCTCGATGCACAGCTGGAACGCGAGGACTTCGCCACGGGCGCCCCTGACCGCGATCTGCCGCGTCACGCTGTCCCAGAGGCTGTTGGCCGCCTTGATGGCGATGATGTCCTGGGCCGGGTCCCGGACGAAGATCCGCCGGCCCGACTTCGCGATCTTGTAACCCTCCGGCGCGGCCCAGACGCCCACCCATGCCGCAGGTTCGGGCTGCGCGGCACATGCCAGCAGGCCCGGGAGTGCCGCAGCGAAGACGACGGCGAGCAGATGGACTGGTCTCATGACATGAGTCCCTGCAGCACAATCGCCTCGTGCTAGGCCGGACGTTTGCGGGCGGAGCGGATCAGCTCGCCGACATAGGGCCGCAGCCTTGCGCGGTAGGCATAGAGCAGCTTGCCGTACATCGTGTTGTTGAATACGTAGAGCGACTCGTGCTCCCGCGTGCGGGACGTCCATTCCCGCTTGTAGTCCGCGTCGCCCCCGAGGTCGACGGTGCGGATGCCGTGTTGCGACGCGTCCCTGAGCATCTCGCGCGCGAGCAGGTTGCCCGGCCGGTACTTCGAGTAGGTCTCGTCGTACGACCACTTCAGCACGAACATCTGGTCGCCGGCGACGAGGCTGAAGGCGCCGGCTATGGTGACGTTCCCGACGCCCAGAAAGTGCAACCGCAGCGCCCCCTCGGCGGCGAACGCCTGCGCCACCGCGTTGTAGAACTGCAGCGTGTCAGGCGCGCACTTGATCGCCGTGCCTTCGCGCCCCTTCCACCCCGACGCTTCGATGTCGTAGAAGCGGGCGAGCTGGGCCGGGTCGGCCGCATCGTGCGTCTCCAGCGCCGGCTCGATTCTGTACTCCTCCAGGACCTGCCGCCAGCCCTTGCGCAGCTTCTTCTTCAGCTCCGGCCTCACGTCGGTCAGCCACGGCTCGTCGCCGCGGGCCGAGGCCGCGTCTGGCATCAGCATGTACCGCGTCGCGAACTGGGCGAGCACCATGGTCGGGAACCCGTGGCAGCTCGTGCAGTGGCCCAGATGGTCCGGGAAGCCGTCGCGCGCGAAGCGCGGGATCGCGAGCACGTCCCATCCCGGCATCGAGGTAAGGTAGTCGCAGATGGCGCAGGGTGCCTGCAGCGCCCCGTCCGCCGTGAGCAGGTGGACGCGGAACGTGTGCGGGTTCATCAGGGCACGCAGCAGTCGTACCGGCATGCCGTCGAGAATCGTCGACTCGCGGATGAGGGGAACGACCGCGATGAGCGCTCCGTCGAGCCTCGCGGTGAGCACCACGGGCGTGGCGGCCGGCTCGAACGCCGCGAGATAGGCGGCGACCCAGTCCGGATGTGAGAATGGCTCACGGTCGCGCGCGCCAGCCCAGAGCCCCCGCCATTCCGGCAGCAACTCCCGCAAGGCCGCCGCCCCGAAGGGGACGAGTTCGGCCACCGGTCGACGAACAGGGCTCACGGTGCACACGGGGATGATCGTATCCTCTCTCCTTCAATCGCGCCGCGCGCGGCGCCTCGCGGCGATCCACGCCTTCAGCGCGAGATCCGGAATCGGCACGTGCCGGGCGAGCCGCGCCCACACCGGCCCCCCGGGGACCTCCCGCAGCCACGCCCTGGCCTCGGCCTGCCGGCCGGCCAGCAACAGGACTTTCGCGCCGACCAGTCGCTGCTCGGCGCAGACGCGCCCGTACTCGCTGGCGTGCGCCGCGAGGAAGTCGGCGTCGCCACCCCAGACGCGCTCGAGCAGCGTCAGCCGGGTCCGGACCTGGATCTCGGTCGCTGCATCCGTGAGCCGCGGCCCGCCGTGGCTGTGCTGGATGGCCGAGTCGAACGCGACATACGCGCACGGCCCCCTGCGGGCCACCCGGCCGAAGCACTCCCAGTCCTCGTAGGTCGGCAGGTCCTCGGGGAACCGCAATGCGTCGCCGGCCAACGCGCGATTCACGATCACCGTGTTGGCCGCGATGTAGCTGTGGGCCATCTCGGCGCGGTAGATGCTGCCGATATGCACGAGCGGGTCGGACGCGCACGCGTGCGGGACCAGGCGCGACAGCGGCGTGCCGGGCACGAGGATGTCCGCCCAGTCCCGCGTGTCACGGCTCCAGTAGAAGAGGCACCCGGATTCGAGCGGGCCGTCGGCCGGCTGCCCGGAAAAGTTGGAGAAGCAGAACACCAGGTCTGGCCGGGCGCTCATCAGGGCGCGCTTGCACTCGAGCGTCCCCGGCACGAACTCGTCGTCCGAGTCGAGAAACCCGACGAGTGGATGGCGCGCCAGCGCGATCCCCGTGTTGCGGGCCCTGCCCGCGCCGCCGTGGCCGATCCGCTCGTATCGGACGCCCGGAAAGCCCGCCACGACGCCCTCAGTCCCGTCCGACGATGCGTCGTCGACGACGATGATCTCGTCGTCTCGCCCGCACTGGCCGAGCGCGCTCCGGAGTGCCCGGCCGATCAGGTGCGCCCTGTTGTAGGTCGGGACGACGATGCTGACGCTTTGACGCGGCATGATTACGTGCGGGAGATCCTGAACGAACGGATGAACCGCACAAGCTGCCCCGATCGCTTCAGCGGCTGCTTCCAGCCGTACTGCCGGACGTATCTCGTCCAGCCCGCCACGGTAGGCGGGTAGAAAAAGATGTCCGTGCAGACGTCGGCATCCGGGGTCCACTCGAGCTTCCAGGGAAATGTCTCCCCCAGGAAGTCATACAGATGGGTATCGGGTCGGGCGTGGGCGAGCTTCAGTACTTCGCAGCGCATCAGGTTGCCGGCCGAGAACCGGGTTGCGACCTGCTCGTCGTAGCCGGTCTTCAGCGCGAACAGCGTGCGGCCCGATTCGATGTCGAGGTCGAACGCGATGAGGCGGCCGTTCAGCCGCAGCAGATACACCCTGAGCACGCCGCGCCGGGCCGCCCACCGGCTGATGCCGCGATACCAGGCCGCCTTCTCAGGATTCAGCCTGATCGCCGTGCCACGCTCCGCCTTCCAGCCGCTTCCTTCTACCGCGAAGGCCTCGTCGAGCACCGCATCGAGTGCGCCGGGATCGCGGACCTCCTCGAACGTCAGCAATCCTTCCTTCTCTGCCCGCCGCCGCCCTTTCTTCAGGCTGTTGCGCAGCCTCGAATGAAAGGTCGCCTCGGTCGCCTCCCACGTCGGCTTCGTGACGTCCACCTTCGGGCCATAGGATTGCTCCCACGTCCAGAATCGGTACCGGTGCCGGCGGAGCCGCTCCTGGATCGCTGCGCCGCCGACCTCGAGGCGCGACAGATAGGGGAGATCCGCCCGTGTGTAGCGCGAGCGGGCGAGCACCTCCAGGAACCGGTCGAGGGTGTCCGTGCGATGGGCGGCGTCGATCAGAAAGTCGTAGTAGACCTCGTTCGCGAGCCCCGTGAGGCGCCCGTCCGGCGCGATCCAGCACGGGAAGATGCCGCGGACGGCCTCGCCGCAGGACACCACAGCGACGAAGAGGCGGCCGCCTACACCGAAGACGCCCCACCACGTCTGCAGCCAGCCCGTGCAGAGAAAGATGCCACGGTCGCCGTAGGCGAGCGCCATCTCGTCCCATCGCGCGCGCAGCGCCGCCGGGAGTTCCCACGTGTGATGGACCGCCGCGTGCCACCCGGCGCCAAGATCGAGGCGGGTGACATCCGGCGTCACGCCAGTTCCGGTGGTCGTCGTGCGAGCGGTGGTGTCCCGGGAAGGGTTCATCGGGCCGTTGGTCTCGTTGGGCTACGACTGCGCCCGGGCCAACCGAAGCGCGGTGATCCAGGGCGCCGGCAGGAATGAGGCGAGCATCAGCATCCACGCGCGCGCCTGGGCCGGATGGTGGCGCAGGCTGACGGCGAAGTGGTACCGCGCGTCCCGCATGCCGCCCCTGGAGAACTGCGTCTCGGCTAGCCACTGGTGCGCTTCCGCCAGCACCGCGTGCACCGCGGCATTGGGCAGGTGGATGTCCGCGCGGTGCCGCGCGATGAACGGCTCGATGGTCCGGAGGAAGTTGGTGGCGAGGGCGAGGCTATGTTCGGGACGGGTGAGGCGGTCCTCCATCCCGACCTGGTACTGAATCGTGACGAGATCGAGGAATCCCACCGGGCCGGCGTGACAGGTCCGGAGGTGGAAGTCGAAATCCTCGCCGGCCAGCTTCAGTTGCTCGTTGAAGAACCCGACCTGGTCGGCGCGATCGCGCCGCAGGAGCACGGTCGAGGTATGGACGAGATTGCCTCGGATCATCGGCGAGAACGCCTCGCCGGTGTAGAGACGGCCCGCGCCGACCTCGGCCGCGAGCATGGGCGCGATGCGCGCGAGATCGTCCGCGCCCCCGAAGATCACTCCCGGGTCCGGGTAGTGGCGCCAGCAGCTGTACATCGTGCGGAGGAACCGGGGATGCGTCACCTGGCCCGCCGGATCGATCGCCTCCATGTCGCTCCACACCATGCCGACGCGGGGATGCCGGGCCAGGCAGGCGAGCTGCAGTTCGAGCTTCCAGGGGCGCCACACGTCGTCGGAGTCCAGCAACGCGATGAACGCGCCGCGGGCGGCGCGCAGGCCCGTATTGCGCGCCGCGGCGACGCCCTGGTTCTCCTGGCGGATGTAGCGGACGCGGGTGTCCGAGGCGTAGCGGCTGCAAACCAGATCGGCGGTGCCGTCGGACGATCCGTCGTCAACGACGACCACGTCGAGATCCCGGTGCGTCTGTCCGCACGCGCTGTCGATGGCGCGCGCCACGCAGTGCGCGCGATTGACGGTCGGAACGATGACGCTGACCAGTGACATGCCGTGCGTGCTCCAGCCTCCGGCGGGCGGTCGGGGGCGTCCGGACGGGGGCCGTTGTCGCGGAGTTGGTGCCGTTCAGTATGACGTACAGCCTCTCAGTCCGCCACCGCCTCGACGCCCCCGCGCACGGCCTAAACCCGCAATGGGGCGGAGCCGATACGTAGACGATCGGACCAGGAAGCCAGATGACGGTGACGGCGGGCCGCGACGAACTGACACTGCGCATCCTCCGCGACGAGGTCGCGTGGGATGCGACCAGACCCGACTGGGACGCGCTGCACGCGGCGTGCCCCGGCGCGGCGACGGCGCTCAGCTTTGCGTGGCTGCGGACGTGGTGGAGCGTGTACGGCGGCGAGTACGGGCGCGACGGCCTGCGCATCCTCGTGGCGTGGCGTGGGGGCAGCCTGGTGGCCGCGCTGCCGCTCTACGTCGGGGTTGCCAGCGCCGCTCGCGTCCGCATTCGCAGTCTCCGGTTCGTCTCGACGGGCGAGGCGGAGCACGAGGAGGTCTGCCCCGACTACCTCGACGTGCTGTCGCGGCCCGGTGACGGGCCGGAGGTGGCGGTGGAAGTCTGGCGGGAGATTGCGCGCGAGACGTGGGACCGCATCGAGTGGCTCGACATGCCCGCGACGTCGCCGCTGCTGCACCTCGCGGTGCTCCCTGCCGGATCCGAAGTGCTCTCGCGCGGCGCCTGCCCCGTCGCGGATCTGACCGACGGCTTCGACGCCTATCTCGGGCGCCTGTCCGCCAACGGGCGTCAGCAGGCCAGGCGGCTCATGCGCGAGGGCGAGCGGGCGGGCGCGCGCTTCGAGATCGCCGGTGAGCGCGAGGTGGATGGCGCCTTCGGCGATCTGCGCCGGCTCCACCAGGCCCGGTGGGCGGAGGACGGGAAGCCCGGCGTGTTTGCGGCGCCTCGATTCGTGGCGTTCCACCGCGAACTGGTGCGGCAGTGGCTGCCGTCCGGCCGCGCCGTCCTGGCAACGCTGTCGCTGGATGGCGAGCCGGTGGCGGTCCTGTACGGCTTCGTCACGGCCGGCACGTTCGACTTCTATCAGTCCGGCGTCCGAATGGATCAGGGCGGGCCGTTGCGCAGCCCGGGCAACCTCGCACACCTGCTGCTGATGCAGGCCCTCTCGGCCCGGGGCGTCACCGCCTACGATTTCCTGCGCGGCGCGTCCGCGTACAAGGCCCGGCTGGCCACGCGCGAGCGGGCGATCGCGGGCATCCGGATCTGGCGATCGACGCCGCGGGCGATCGCGGCCAGGACGGTGCAGGCCGTGGCGCGAGGGTTCCGCGGAGCCGCGCGACGCCGCGGTGGTGGGGCCTGATGGGGAGGAAGGCCACCCTCGCGCGCGTGCTCTCGGCGACGGGCCTGCTGCCGGTGCTCGGCACCATGCGCCGGTGGTCCGGCGTGCTGTGCCTGAACTACCACCGGATCGGCGATGGCGATCGCAGCCCGTTCGATCGGGAGCTGTGGAGCGCGGGCGCCGCGGACTTCGACGAGCAGGTGCGCTATCTCACGTCGCACTTCCGCGTCGTCACACCCGACGATTTGCCGGAGGTCTGCCTCACGCCCCACGACCGGTACGTGCTCATCACGTTCGACGACGGCTACCGGGACAACTACGAACTGGCGCTGCCGATCCTCAAGCGGCACGGCGCTGCCGCCACCTTCTTCGTGACGACCGGCGTCGTCGACCATCCGCGCCCGACCTGGTGGGACGAGATCGCCTGGATGGTGCGGACCAGTCGCAGGACCCTCGTCGAGGCCGGCCGTTGGCTGAACGGCCCCGTCATGTTCGATGAGCCGGATCGGGCTCGAGCCGTCGAGGCGCTGGTGAGCCGCTACAAGACCCTGCCTGCGAATGCCACCGAGGCGTACCTCGAGGCCATGGCGGCGGCCACCGGAACCGGGCGCGGCAGCCAGGGCCTGGCAGACGGGACGTGGATGACCTGGGACATGATCCGCGAATTGCGCGCGGCGGGGATGGTCGTCGGCGGTCATAGCGTGAACCACCCGGTGCTCGCGAACCTCGCGCCGGACGACCAGTGGCGGGAGATCGCGGGATGCGCCCGCCGGCTCGAAGACGAACTGGGCGAGCCGATGCGGTACTTCAGCTACCCGGTCGGGCAGCCGACCTCGTTCAACGGGCAGACGCGGGCGTGCCTGGATCGCCTCGGGGTCCGGATGGCGTTCAGCTACTATGGCGGGCACCGGCGATTCGAGGACTGGGACCGTCTGGATGTCCGGCGGATCGCGATTGAGCGCTACATGGATGCGGCGTGGGTGCGGGCCACGCTGGCGCTCCCCGGTATCTTCGGAGCGGAGAAGGATGTCGACTAGCGCCCGCATCGCGCACGCCGTCGCCTGGAACGTCGTCGCCGGCGTCGGCGCCCGGCTCGTGGGCCTGATCGGCACGCTGATCCTGGCGCGCTTCATCACCCCGGACGACTACGGCCAGGTGTCGGTGGCGGCGATCTGCGTCATGACCGCCAGCCAGTTCTCGAACCTGCAGGTCGGGCAGTACCTGATCCTCAAGGGGCAGGCCGACCGCAGCACCGCGTTTCTGGTCACGGTCGTTCATCTCGGGCTCGGGCTGGTGGCGCTCTCCGCCGTCTTCGCCCTGCGCGATGTCCTCGGCCCGCTGATGGGCGCCCCCGACATGGGCCGCTTCGTCCCGGGATTCGTGCTCGCCGCAGTGTTCGAACGGATCGGGCACACGCCGGAGAAACTGCTCGCGAGGGATCTGCAGTTCAGGAAGATCGCCCTGACGCGCGGCGTGGGCGAGTTGACCTACACCGGGCTCGCACTTCTCTGGGCGCCGCACATCGGCGGCATGGCGATCGTCGTCGGGAACATCGGCCGGTCGCTGCTGGCCATGGCGGTGTTTGCCGCCGCCGCGGACCGGCAATGGGTCGAGCCGGTCCGGATCTCGTGGCACAAGGCTGTCGCGATGCTGCGCTACAGCACGCCGCTGGCGCTGGCCAACCTCACCGACTTCGCCGCGGGCAAGTGGGACAACCTGCTGATCTCCCGATTCCACGGCCCGGCGGTCGCCGGCGCCTACAACCTCTCGTTCAACCTGTCGCTCACCGCCACCGGCACGCTGGCGGACCAGATCCTCGACGTGCTGTTTCCGTCCTTCACCAGCCTCCCGCCGCCGCAGCGCGGAGCCGCGCTGGTGCGCGCCCTGTCGAGCATGGCCCTGCTGGTCATGCCGCTCGCCCTCGGACTCGGATCCGTCGCGGACACCGTCGTTGCGGCGCTCTTTCCGCAGCGTTGGGCGGGGATCGGGCCGATGCTGACGGTGCTGAGCGTGCAGTCGGCGCTCCTGCCTCTGGCGTGGACGCTTCACGCCTTCTGGCGGGCCCAGAGCCGGACAGGCGTCGTGATGGCCTCGAGCGGCGTCAGGCTGGCCATCCTGCTGGGCGCGCTCCTGGCGATCGGCCCGTTCGGCGCGTTGTGGGCCTGTCTGGCCGTGGACGCGTCGGCCGTCGGCTGCCTGCTGACTGCGTGGTGGGCGCTCAAGGCCGCGCATCGGGCGGTCATGTGGCCGGCGGCGAAGAGCGTGCTGCAGTCGCTGCTCGCGTGCGTGCCGATGCTGGCCTGTGTGCTGGCGATGCGGGTGGCGGCGACCCAGTGGTGGGCGCTGGCCGCGCCGTGGGCCCTCGCGCTGGAGATTGCCGCGGGGGCGGTGGGCTATTTCGCCGGCGCCTCTGTCTTCGCCAACGCCACCTTCCGCGAGGTGATGCGGCTGGCGACGCAGTTGGTGGCGTCGAGGTTCCAGATCGCGCCGGCCCGTCCCTCAGCCGACGCGTGATTTGCTGTTCACCCGCAGGTGCGCCGCGAC